>Ga0137394_10000526_pt1 | contig 26778 bp, 22 predicted proteins | sample czobulk116metaG_FD_108278 | JGI IMG/M metagenome (GOLD analysis project Ga0137394, IMG submission 108278) | Vadose zone soil microbial communities from Angelo Coast Range Reserve, California, USA - czobulk1.16 metaG | ecosystem: Environmental > Terrestrial > Soil > Vadose zone | place: USA...
CTGGCTCTCGCGCGCTTTCATGTTTTCGTCGACGTAGAACGAGGCGAGAGCATTCGTGACGTCGGCCACCTTCCCCGGATCCGATCCCTGGAAAGAGATGGCGAAGGCGATCGTCTCTCCCCGGGCCGCCCCCGGCTCGATGTCGCGCGTCCCGAGGTGGATCTCACGCCGCATCCGTTCCACCACGGCCTCGGGAGCGGCCTTCGCTTTCATCTCCGGATAGAGCCGGTACCGCTCGATCAGATCCAGGAGTCGAGAGCGGCTGAGGCTCTCCTGCCCGATCGTCCGGAGCCTCGTCTCGAGCTCGCCGGTCACGGATGGCTTCACCATCGCCTCGGAGACATGCTCGCGCTTCACGAGGACCGTCGCCGTCGATCTGTAGATATCGGGAAGCGCGAGGGCGACTCCCGCCGCCGCCGCGAATGTCGCGCCGAGGGAGACGATCGCCGGCCATTTCCTCCGGCTCCACACTTCCTGCAGCGCATCGAAAGAGGAGGTGCCTCGAGAGTTGTTCATGAGGTTGGACAGCTCCTAGCGAACGACGATGGTGTCTCCGGGCTTCAGTGAGATGCGCGCCTCGTCGCCGCCGCCGGAGACGGCGTCCTTGTACCGGATTGGAATCCGCAGCAGGGTCCGGCCGTCGGGGCGCAGGATCGTCAGCTTCGAGCGCGAGGCGAACTCGGTGAATCCTCCGGCCTGCGCGATCGCGTCGAGGACGGTGGCGCGGCTCCTGATCTCGTAACGGCCGGGGTTCTTGACCTCACCCATCACTGTGACCTTGCAGCTGTGCACTTCCCGGACGATGACCGAGACCTCGGGGGACGGCATGTATTCGGCCAGCTTGCGGGCCAGGAGGTCGCGAAGCTCCATCGGCGTGAGTCCGGCGGCCTGGACATCGTTCAGCAGCGGGAGGGAGATCATGCCGTCGGGCCGGACAGGCACCGTCCGGCTGACCGCGGCATTGTTCCAGACCGCGATGTCGAGCACGTCCTCGGGTCCTATCTGGAAGTCGCCGCGCTCGCGAGACCTCTCCTGCGCCTGACTCGCCGGCGCCCGGCTGCTCGACGCCTCGTCTGCGCGCGCCTGCGGGGCATGCAGGGCCGCGACGACGATGGCGGCGAGGAGGGGGAGGCACGGCCGGTTGGGGCTGCTGCTCATGAGGCGTCCCTCATGTGACGGTTGACGGACGCTCGCCATCCGACCGGCGAGGTCATCGTGCAGTCGACCTCGACCGCGAGGCTCCTCTGAAAGAGCTCGATCGATATGACGAGCAATCCTCGCGCCGAGTCGATCCGGAGGAGAATCCCTTCGGCGCCCGCGAGGGGCCCCTGTCGTATCGCCACGCGCTCTCCTTCCCGGAGGAACGGATGGGGAACGGGGTTCGCGCGGGCGCCGAGGACTCGTCGGACGCTCTCGATCTCGTCATCAGGGACGCTCTCGAGGCGATCCCAACTCCGCCCCAGGATGGAGACGATTCCCCTCGCCCTGATAGCCCTCAGGTAGCTGGTCTTGTCCATCGCGTGGTGCAGGAAGAGGTAGCCGGGAAAGAGCGGAAGCGGGACCGTGCGCCGCACGGCACCTTCGCGAACCCACACGTCCAGTTCGGGGAGATACGTCTCGAACCCCTCCCCCGCGAGCTGGTCGCGGACGAGACGCTCGCAATGACTGCGGGTCCAGACGGCGTACCACGCGGCGCGACTCGCCGGGGCGGGCGGGACCGGACCCACGTGCCGGATCGTTCGAATCTCGGTGTCCGTGTCGATAGCGGCGACCAAGGCTTCGCCCCCTTCGGCTCCCGTCTCCATCTCCGGAGGGGAACCGACTCCTGGACGTTTCTGTTTCTGTTCCTCCGGCGACCCGGCTCGCCTTCCGCCTGGTCGCCGGTCACCTTCGAATGCGGCCGGCGTCATCTCTCGATCACGCCGCCTCCAATCACGCGCAAACAGTACCGTCGCCCGGGGTCGGCGCCAATCGGGCAATTCTTCGAATTGATGGGCGGGAGATCCCCCGCCCGGGAGTAAGGAAAATCGAGGGCAGAGGAGGCGGGAGTCCCTCATCGGCAAGGGGCGCCGGCTGCCTCCGTCGCCGCCCGCCGGCGGTCGGGTCGTTCGATCCCGTCGATGGGTCGATGGGATCCCCCGGGCCTGTCAATCAGGTGAATTCCTGAATCGGCGGCTGTGGCGCCGTGGCGCGGCCGCGAGAGGGGAGCGGTATTCGAGCGGGGAGATCACCTGAGCCGTGGGGCCTCCCGTCGGATTCCCAGGAGGAAATGGAGGTAAGGTTTCCTGGCAGAGGGGGGACTCCCTCAGAGGATCAATGCGATGAAGACGTCGGCACCGCTCGGGGTGATTCGGAGGGCTCTCATGGATCTGCGTCGTCACGGCGGGTTGCGCACCCTTCACGATCTGGCGATCAGAGCGCTCAATGCCGTCATGGTGTTCAAGATCCTCAGAGGGGTCGCAGTCGAGCGGCCAGACCCTGCATACCTCACGTGTCCCGCCGGTTACACCTCCGCATTCCTCACGGAGGGGGCCGTCCGGGCGTTCGCGAGAAACCCCGAGTACGAGATGTCGGAGACCTTTGTCGAAGAAGCTCTCGGGAAGGGAGACCGGTGCTTCGCTATCTGTGACGGATTCGTGCTCTCGGCCTACGGGTGGTACGCCGCCGCTCCGACGCGCATCGACCCGCCGGAGCTGGAACTGCGCTTCAGCGACAGGTACGTCTACATGTACAAGGGATTCACCGATCCGCGATACCGCGGTCAGAGGCTTCACGCGATCGGCATGACGCTGGCGCTCCAGCACTTCCTATCGCAGGGGTACCGAGGCCTGGTGTCCTACGTCGAATCGAACAACTTCGATTCGCTCAAGTCGGTCTTCCGGATGGGCTACTTCCAGTTCGGCTCGGTGTACGTGGTGAAGGCCTTCGGGCGATGCTTCACGCTCTCGAGCCGTGGATGCCATGCGTTCGGGTTCGGCGTCGAGCCGGCGAAGCGTGAGCCCGCTGGATCGATGGTGCGTCTGGCGAGCTGAGCGGACGGCGATCAGGTATCTCAGCGGCGTGATCGCGGGAAGTTGCCGATTGCGGCGCGACCTCTTTGGCTCCAACCTCCAGCGCGACAACGTCTGGTGGACCACCCGGGAGTCGCCCTGCGAGGGTGGATGACGGGACTCAACCCATGCAAAACACCCGATGCGTACGCTCCAACGTCGTCCCTCTTCTCGGATTTCTCGTGATAGGGCTGCTCGCGCCGCAGGCCGCCGAGGCCGGCTGGGAGTACTACGGCGAGGTCCACGCCGCGGCCGGCGTGGCCGGGAACCCGCGCCTTCTGGATCCGAACGCGCCGGCCCCTGACACCGGATCTCAGCTGGACGGCGGCCTGCGCCTCCTCGCTGGAGTGCGTGCCGGATGGGATCAGACCACCTTCGATCTCTCCTATGCGCCGTCCGGCGAGTTCTATCTGGACAGCAACCTCACCCGGGTCAGCCATTCCCTCGCGGCGAGCTGGAGCCACGACTACACCTCCCGGAGCTCGCTCCGGCTGGCGGAGAACCTCAGTTACACGCCGGGGCAGGCCCTTAATCCGGGCGGTATTCAGAGGACGAACCTGCCCGTGGGCAGCTCCAGCACGATCGCCAACGACGTGGGGTTGAAATTCGATTTCCGCAAGAGCGCGCGGACGACTCTTTCCTGGAGCGTTTCGGACGCGCGGCGCCTTTTCTCCGCGGATTCCTTCGTGGACAGCGCGAACGAGAACGTCGGATTCGAATTCAGGCGGGCCGTCGCCCGGCACAACTCCTTTGTTTCGGGATATCAGTACGGCGTCTTCTCGTTCCGCGACGGGACCGGCTTGCCGGGGGCGGGCGGCGTGGACCCGAATATCATCATCGATCCAAACAGTCCCCCTCAGTTCTGCGATCCGGCGACGGATCCGAACTGCCCGCCCATCTGCAGACTGTTCCCGCTGGATCCGAGCTGCCTCCTGCCGCTCTCGGCCGCGGCTTCACCTCCCGGGCTGGCGGCCGCCGCGCCGGGCTCACTTCCTCCCTCCGAGCTCGGCGCGGCGAGGCATCGCCCGTACGTGGGATACGTCTTCGATCGGCCGCGCGGATTCCACCTCGACCTCAAAGCCGGCTACGATCTGCTCGACTTCGACAATCCAGCCCTGCGCCCGGTCTCGTCCCCATTCGTCCAATCCGCCATCGGCTGGAGATGGGCCAGGGCGAGCACGCTCGTCGCCTACGGTCAGGGGCTGGACGAGGGCGGTGGTGCCTTCACCAACGCCCTCACGCGCAACGCGCGTCTCGACGTACGGCTGAAGATGACCGATCGGATCTCGCTGGACCTCGGCGCCGGCGGGGAGACGCGGGAAGGCCTCGGGGAAGCCGCGGGTCCGGCGGCCTCCGGCAAGCTCCGCACGTCACTCGGGACGGCGACGGTGGACTTCATTCTGTCGAGGAGCTGGTCGCTCGCTGCGGCTTACACTCAATACGTCCAGAGATCGAGCGGGCTGGCCGTCAGCGTCGCGGACGTCCGCACCAGCCGGGTGTCGCTGGGCGCCACATGGGGATTCGGCCGGAGAAAGGCGACGCCCCCGGACGAAAAACTGTAGAAGATGATGTGGAGCCGACAGGACGTGGAATGAGGGGATAGTACCTTCATCTGTGCGATACTGGTCTCATTAATCCATCCAGGCGAAGAGGCGATATCCGGCACGCCGGAGGGTTCATGAGTCTCACGCGCACCCTCTCCGTCACGCACGTGGCGATCCCTGTGGCATGCCTGCTCGCGGCGAGCTCTCTTCTCGAGGCGCAGCGCTATCCCCAGGGCCCCGAGTTCCAGGTCAACGTCTTCCAGCAATCCTTCCAGGGAAGCGCCAGCGTCGCCTCGGATGCGGCGGGGAACTTCGTCGTCGCCTGGGTGGGTCCCTACATCGACGGGGACTATTTCGCCATCGGCGCCCGCCGGTTCGACAAGCTCGGGAAACCTCTTGGCGGTGATTTTCAGGTCAACACGTACACGACCGGCTCTCAGGCTTTTCCCCAGGTGGCGATGACCCCGACCGGAGAGTTCGTGGTCGTGTGGACGGACTACGGCCGCGACGGGTCGAGCGAAGGGCTCACCGGCCAGCTCTTCGACGGCGCGGGCGCGTCGGTCGGCGGCGAGTTCGCCGTCAACGTCTTCACCACAAGTCGTCAGGGACGCCACTCCGTGGCGATGGGCTCTTCGGGGGACTTCGTCGTCGTGTGGGACAGCTACACGCAGGACGGCGACCAGGATGGGATCTTCGGCCGCCACTTCGACTCCAGCGGCGCCCCCTTGAGCGGCGAATTCCAGGTCAACACCTTCACCACGGGCCGGCAGTACTCACCTTTCGTCGCGGCCGATGGCGCCGGGCGCTTCGTCGTGGTCTGGTCGAGCTTCAACGGGATCTACGGAGGCGGAGCCCTCTTCGGCACCTATGGCAAGGTGATTGGCTCCGACGGGCTCGACCTGACTGGCGACTTCCCGATCGGCGCGGGTCCGGCTCAGACCAGGACCAGGCCCGTGGTCGCCGCTGATCCGACGAAAGCGTTCGTCGTGGCCTGGTCGGGAGGCTCGGACGGCAGCGGGCCGGCGATCCTGGCCCGGCGGTTCGACAAGTTCGGGCAGCCCCTCACCGGACAGCTTCAGGTCAACACGTACACGGTCGGCAACCAGCTGAACCCGTCGATCGTCGCCGATCCCGCGGGCGGCTTCACTGTGATCTGGGAGAACGGGCTTCAAGATGGCTCCGGCAGCGGCATCTTCGGGAGAAACCTCGACAGCTCGGGGAGCCCGGTCGGTTCTGAGTTCCAGGTGAACACTTACACCTACCAGAATCAGCGCTACGCCGCCCTCGACATCGACGCCGAGGGGGACTTCATCGTCGTCTGGGAGGACGACACCCTCGATGGCAGCCTGAGAGGCGTCTTCGGCCGGCTCTTTTTCGGTCCCGTCACCTGCTCTCTCGGAGAGACCGACGGCGACGGCGTCTGCGAGAACCTCGACAACTGCCCCGGCCTGTACAATCCCGGCCAGGACGACGCCGACGCGGACAGCGTGGGGGATCTCTGCGACGTGACGCTCACGAGTCCTCTCGACACGGACATCCTCGATTGCAGCGATCCCGCCGCGATCCAGCCGACGTTCACATGGAGCACCGCGGCCTTCGATCGTTTCAAGGTGTCGATGGGGAGCAGCCCCGGCTTCGAGAAGGGGACAGTCGTGTCGAGCGGAGACCGCCTGATCCAGACCGGTAGCTATTCGCCCCCGCGGAAGAAGTGGATCAGTGCCTGCAAGAAAGCACTCGCGGCGAATCCGATCTCACCCGTGATGTTCATCAAGGTCTTCGGCAAGGACCGCGACCTGCCGAAGTCGAATCCCGGGAGGACGACGTTCAGCGAGACCGTGCAGGTCGGGATCACGGGGTGAGAAGTGTATCCTTACCGGAAAGCGACCCAGGCCAGGAGGTAATCATGAGTCGAAGGATGCGAGCCGTTGTGTTCGTGCTTGCGCTGGCGGCAGCTCTTGGTTCGTTGATGATCGGTGTGTCGGTGGATGTGCGTGCCGACCCGAAGCCGCCGGTGGTGTGCGGCGGCGTGACCTGCAAGACGAGCGAGCTGTGCTGCACCACGGGGTGCCCGCCGATCCAGGCGTGCCTGAAAAAAGAGCGAGGTCAGTGTCCCCCGCCGTTCCCGTGTCCTCAGCCCTAGATCTCCCGGCTACAGGCTCGCGGTCTTCACCCAGACGATGCCGGGAGCCTGGCGGATCTCGTCGAGGATCGGCGCGGGAACCTCGGAGTCCACGTTGAGGATCGCGATGGCGCGGCCGCCGGTGCGGTCCCGGCCGACCGACATGTAGGCGATGTTGATGTTGTTCCGGCCGAGCGTGTTGCCGAGCAGGCCGATGATGCCGGGACGATCGTCGTTCGACACCAGGACGAGCGTTCCCTCGGGGAGCGCGTCGAAGTGGTACCCGTCGAGCCTCACGATGCGCGGGAGGTTCCTTCCGAAGAGGGTGCCGGAGATCGTTCGCTTCCCTCCGGTCGCCTCGACGGTGACGGTGATCAGGCTGGTGTAGTCCACCGCCTCCGGAGTGCGGATTTCGCGGAGGCGGATGCCGCGTTCCTTCGCGATGAACGCCGCGTTGACCGCGTTGACGGGACCCGACAGGTGCGACTCGAGAAATCCCCGCAGGATGGCGACGGTCAGAGGGCCCGCCGTTTCCTGGGGCAACTCGCCTCCGTGCTCGACGACGATCTCGCGGGGGTTCCCTTCCATCAGCTGCGCCTGCAGGCGCCCGAGCTTCCAGGCGAGAGCCAGGAACGGCTCCGCGAGCTTCTGGGTCTTGGCGTCGAGCGTCGTCAGGTTGACCGCGTTCCGCGCGACGCCCGTGCGGAGGTAGTCGCAGATCTGATCGGCGATGTCCACGGCGACTCGCTCCTGCGCCTCCTCGGTGGAAGCCGCCAGGTGGGGCGTGCAGATCACGTTCGGCAGGTCGCGGAAGGGGAGCTCCTTCGGCGGCTCGTTCTCGTAGACGTCGAAGGCGGCGCCGCCGATCCTGCCGTCGCGCAATGCATCGGCGATCGCCATCTCGTCGACGATCCCTCCCCGCGCGCAGTTGACGATGCGCACTCCGGGTTTGCAGGTGGCCAGCTCCTTGGCGCCGATCAGGTACTTCGTCTGCGGGGTCAGCGGCGTGTGCACGGTGATGAAGTCGGCGCGGCGGAAGAGCTCGTCGAGATGGACGAAGCGCACGCGCGACTTCTCCATCATCTCCTCGGAGAGGAAGGGGTCGTAGCCGATGATCTCCATCCCGAAGGAGCGGGCGCGGCGCCCGACCTCGCGGCCCACCTTGCCGACGCCGACGATCCCGATCGTCTTGCCGTGCAGCTCCGTGCCGACGAACTTGCCGCGATCCCACCGGCCCGCCTTCATCGAGGCATCGGCCTGCGGGATCATCCGGGCGAGCGAGAGCAGCAGCGACATCGTGTGCTCGGCGGCGGAGACCGTGTTCCCGCCGGGGACGTTCATCACGACGATCCCGGCGCGCGTCGCGGCCTCGGCGTCCACGTTGTCGACCCCCGTGCCGGCGCGGCCGATCACGCGGAGGCGCTTCGCGGCGCCGATGATCGCCGCCGTCACCTTGGTCTGGCTCCGGACGACCAGCGCGGTGCAGGGGGCGATCGCCGCCTTGAGATCGTCCCCGGCGATGCCGGGGCGGTACTCCACGGTCACGCCGCTCTCGGCGCGGAACCGATCGACGCAGCGATCGGAGACTTCGTCGGTGATCAGGACTTTGATCTCGTCGGTCATTCCCGGCAGCGCTCCGTCGTCACATTCCCGTCAGGACGTCATCGATCACGCCCAGAAGCTTCTCCACCTCGGCGGGCCGGCGCTCGCCCATGTGCGCGATGCGGAACGCCTTCCCCTTGAGATCGCCGTAGCCGTTGCTGAGAAGATAGCCGCGCCTCTTCAGCTCGGAGAGCATCGCGCCGAGGTCGATTCCCCGCGAGTTGAGGATACAGGTCACCGAGTCGGAGCAGATCTCCTCGCGCGCGTAGAGCTCGAAGGTGTTCTTCGCCCACGCGCGGGCGGCGTCGGCCATCCTGCGATGACGCTCCCAGCGGGCGGGCAGCCCTTCCTCGAGGATCAGCGCGAACTGCCGCTCCATCGCGAAGAGGTGCGGAAGCGACGGCGTGATCGTCGCCTGGCCCTTTGCGGCGCTGTCGGCCATCCGCGCGAGATCGAAGTACCAGCCGCGATCGGGGATCAGCCGCGCGCGCTCGAGGATCTTCGTCGAGACGGAACAGAGGGAGAACCCGGGCGGGAGCGCCAGGCATTTTTGAACGCTCGCGAGGCAGAGGTCGATCCCCATCTCGTCCACGTTGACGGGCATGCCGCCGAGGGAGCTGACGGTGTCGACCATGTACGCCACGTCGGCGTACTTCTTCACGACCTCGCCGATGGCGGCGATCGGGTTGGCGACGCCGGTCGACGTCTCGCTGTGCGGGACCGTGACGGCGTCGTAGTGCCCGGTGCGGAGCTTTTCCTCGACCGCGGCGGGGTCGATCGCCTCGCCCCAGGGGACCTCGAGTCGATCGGCGGCACGGCCGTTGAGGAGCGCGATCTCGTTCCATCTGGCGCCGAAGGCGCCGTTGACCAGGCTGAGGATCTTCCTGTTCGAGCCGCAGCGAACGGCGGCCTCCATCAGCCCCGTCGCCGACGAGGTCGAGAGGACGACGGCGTTCTTCGTCCCCATGATCCGCTGCGCGCGCTCGGTGACGGTCCGGAAGAGGCCGATCGCCTCCTCGCCGCGGTGGCTGATCGGCGGACGCGACATCGCGTCGAGCACGTCCTCCCGGACGTCGGTGGGGCCGGGTATGAAGAGCTTCATCAGTCCTCGAGCGTGGATGTGTCGCCTTCGGGCAGCCCCTGATCTCTCGCCTTGAGGAGGCGCCTCATGATCTTGCCGGACCTTGTCTTGGGGAGCGTGGGGAGGAACTCGATCTCGCGCGGATAGGCATGGGCCGCGAGCCGATCCCGGACGAACTCCTGGATCTCCTTCTTCAGGGCATCGGTGGGCTCGAAGCCGTCCTTGAGGGAGACGAAGGCCTTGACGATCTCCATCCGCTCTTCGTCTGGTTTCCCGATCACTCCGGCTTCGGCGACGGCAGGGTGCTCGATGAGAGCGGATTCAACTTCGAAAGGCCCGACGAGATGGCCGGCGGTGTTGATCACGTCGTCCGAGCGGCCGACGAACCAGAAGTAGCCGTCGGCGTCCCTGCGGGCGCGATCGCCCGTGAGGTACCAGCCGTTTCTGAACCTCGAGTCGTAGAGCTCCTTCTTGTTCCAGTACGTGCGGAACATCGAGGGCCACTTCGGCTTGAGGACGAGGTCCCCCTCCGCGCCCGGCGGCATCTCGCGCCCCTTCTCGTCCACGCACGCCGCGGTCACGCCGGGGAAGGGGCGGCCCATCGAGCCGGGGCGCACCTCCATCGAGGCGTAGTTCGCGATCTGGATGCAGCCGGTCTCGGTCTGCCACCAGTTGTCGTGGATCGGCATTCCGAACGCCTTCAGCCCCCAGACGATCGCCTCGGGGTTGAGCGGCTCGCCGACGGAGCAGATGTAGCGCAGCGAGGAGAGGTCGAACTTCTTCGCCGCCGCCTCACCCGATTTCATCAGCATGCGAACCGCGGTGGGGGCCGTGTACCAGACCGTCACGTGATACTTCTCGATGACGCGGTACCACGCCTCGGCGTTGAACCCTCCGTGATATACGACGCTCGTGATCCCGTTCGACCAGGGCCCGAACATTCCGTACGAAGTGCCGGTCACCCATCCGGGGTCGGCGGTGCACCAGTAGATGTCGTCGTCGTGGAGATCGAGGACGTATTTCGCCGTCGCCCAATGCCCGTGGATCGCCTGGTGGACGTGCGCAGCCCCCTTCGGCTTCCCGGTGGTTGCCGAGGTGTAGTGCATGATGGCGAAATCCTCCGGCCCGGTCGGGACGGGGACGAACCCCCCCTTCGCCCGCATCGTCTCGGCCTCGTACGAGATCACATCGTGGCTGAGGGTCGGCACGTCGTGGCCGTCTCGATTGACGAGCAGGATCTTGCTGAGGTCGGGAAGCTCTCTTCTGATGGAGGTGAGGCGCGGCAGGAGGGACGGGCTCGTCACGAGAACCCTGGCCCCCGAGTCCTGGAGCCGATCGCGGATCGCATCGGGGCCGAAGGCGGAGAAGAGCGGCCCGACGACGGCGCCGGCCTGGAGAGCGGCGAAGACGGAGAAGTAGAGCTCGGGGATCCGGTCGAGGAAGATGAAGACGCGGTCGCCCTTCTTCACGCCAAGGTTGACGAATACTTCTGAGGCGCGGTCGACGTGGTTCTTCATCTCCTCGAAGGTGTACGCCGCGGTCTTTCCGTCCTTGTCCTCCCAGAGGAGCGCGGGCTTCGAGCGCCGTTTCGTCGTGAGATGCCGGTCGATGCACTCATGCGCGATGTTGAGCCCGCCGTCGGGGAGCCCCTCGATCCCCTTCGCCGCGTCTTTCCACGTGAAGGCGCGGCGCATCCTGGCGTAGTCGCCGAGATGGGGCTTGACCTTGAATTCCTTCAGGGGAGGCTTCGAGATGGGTGCGTAGGTCACGTTCGTCCTGCCGTTGAGGCCGCGTGGGAAAACTCGCGCCCGTTGCGGGGGATACGATCGATCGTGAATCGGCTGTCTGCGCGAACGAGGGCGGAGTATGGCGCAGCGTCGTGGGGGAGTCAACGAAGTGGGGGAGTCAACGAACGCCGCCGGACGCAGGAGCCGACGTTTCGCTCCCGTCGGGCTGCAGGGGCCGCAGCTCCGCGATCCACGGCTCGCGCCTCCTGCCGAAGCGGAGAGTCACGGCGTAGCGCGGCCCGTTTCCCTCTTTTGACGTCGTTCGGATCCGGGTGAGGAGCGGACGCCATCGCAGCGGCACGTTGATCTGGTCGGTGAGAATGCCGTCAATCATGCCTGCGACGCGGGAGAATCGGCCCGTCGGCTGTTCGGAAGTCATCGGATCGGGTGAGCACGGAGGATCCACGGAGGCTCGGACGCTGGCCGGAACGATCAGGTAGCGGTGCCGATCGGGATACCGGGTCCGCAGGGCGCCGGCGTCGCGGCCGGCGTCCACAGGGATCAGACGTGAGTCGCGTTTCTCCGAGCCTTGCAGCCGCTCTTTGGCGGCCGCGAGATCCTGCGAGGTGGCCTTTCGCTTCTGGAGGTCGGCCGCGACCTGATCGATCCCTTTCCTGAGCCTGTCGAGACGCTCCTGAAACGCGGTTCCGTCGTACTCGAGCACGATCCAGGCTTTCCTCGACACCTGGCGCCGGTAGAACTCGGGGGCGCCGGCGAGCCCGGGCGGGAAGCTGCAGTCGAAGCCGATCTCCTCGAGCTTTGCCTTGTCGAACCAGAGATCCTCCTGATCGCGCCACAAGCCCCACTCCCCCCACTCGAGTTTCAGAGCGAGACCCGTCTCCTCATCGCTCTCCCGGTACGGGAGCGTCAGCTCGCGCTCGGTCAGAACCAGCTCCGCGTCGGGCTCGCCGGATCGGTTCCAGGCGACCCCGACGAGGACGTAGAGGTTCGTGGCGAGGAGAAGCCCGCACGCGATGATCGCACCGCTCCGCCTCATGCCGGCTCCCTCCGTGCGAGGCCGCGGATTCGCTTGAGCACGACGAGCAGGCCGACGGCGATGAGCCCGAGAACGAGGAAGAAGAGGTACTTCGGCATCGACTCCCACCACCAGTCGTAGAACTTGGTGTAGAGCAGGATGACGAAGAAGGTGCTCCCCAGGTTCGTGACGCCGCTCCATTTCATCCGGATCCCGATCCAGATGCAGAGCCCGGAGAGGAGGAATCCGAGGAGCTGGTAGAGGATCTCGACGCCGTCCGCTTCGAGGGGGAGGTAGCTGACCGAGCCCCAGTTCGCGAGGACGAGGACCGGGACAAGAACCGCGAGGAGACCGAAGAGCCGGTAGAAGGCGGGAAAGTCATGGTGGAGGCGGTGGCGCTCCGCAGCGCCGAGACCGAAGAAGCCGAGCCCGGCCAGCATGAAGTTCTCGGGGCGCTCGCCGAACGAGAGCCAGTAGCACCCGCTCCAGGTGCCGACCGTCGCCGACAGGTAGCCCATGAACGAGAGGATCCCGGCCACGACGAGGAGCCTCAGGCCGTACGTGTAGGCGACGAGGAAGGCGAACGCCGCCCAGACGAGGAGAGCGTCCTGCGTCGGCGTGATGTTGAAGATCGTTCCGAGCAGGCTGAGATCGAGGACGAAGCAGGCGAAGGAGAGGAGCGCGAGGATGGAGGCGAAGTACAGCGTCCTTTCCTTCCGCGCGGCGTAGTCGGTGGCCGCGACGCCGAGGATCGGCGCGACGACCAGGATGAGGACCTGGATTGGCGTCGTGAGCGATCCCCAGATCCTCTGGAAGAAGAAAAAGACCGCCGCGCTCAGCGCCACCGCCCCGAGGAACGACGCGATCCTCATCCCCCACGACATCTGCTTCAGCTCTGCCGTGGTGTCGACGTCGAAGCGTGTGGAGAGATCGCTCAGGAGCGCGTCGTGTCGGGCGGCGATCGCTTTTTTCTGCTCGGCGGTGAGGGAAGCGGCCCCTTCGGCTTCGAGCTCGAGGAGCTCTTCCCGGAAGGCCCGTATGCGATCGGCCCGTCTCTGCGCTTCGCCCTTGTTCAGCGCGGCCTCCTTCCTTATCAGTCCCGGGTGCGGGCGGGTGGAAGGCTCCGGAGCAGCGCCTCGGAGTCCTCCCGCGTCGTGAGGCTCCCTTCGGCGCGCAGGCGCTCGAGCCAGCGCGCGATCGAGCCGACGCGCGGCCCCGGCGGCAGGCCGAGGATCTTCATGATATCGCGGCCGTCGAGCAGGGGAGGGGCCGAGACGGCGGCCTCGACCTCGACGCGCAGGCTCAGTGCGCGGCGGCAGATCTCGAGCAGGGCGGCCTCCTTCTCCTCCGCCCTCTCGCCTCCGGCCGACCTTCTGTCGGCCAGGGAGAGAAGGACGAGAAGCGGGAGAAGCTCTCCCGCCGCGCGGATGAGACGCCTTATCGGTTTGTCGCCGGTTCCCGCCGGGGCGAGGGCGCCGAGCCGCAGATGGAGATCGATCAGCTTCACGACCGGCTCGGCGATCCTCGACGCCACGCGGAGGCGCGCGAAGGCCTCTTCGGCGAGGGCGGCCGAGATCGCCTCGTGGCCGTAGAAGTGGCGCGCTCCGTCTTCGTCCACCGTGGCGGTCGCCGCCTTCCCGACGTCGTGGAAGAGGGCCGCCCACTTCAAGACGGCTTCATCCTCCGAACCCAGGGCGGCGAGTCGCACCTCGGCGCATCCTCGCGCGAGCTCTTCAGCCGTTTCCACGGCGCGGAGGGTGTGCTCGAGGGCGTCGTAGTCGTGATGGTGCGCCGGCTGCTTAAGGCCGCGCAGGGGCTCGAGCTCGGGGAGGAGCGGCGCGAGGAGATCGAGGGCGTCCATCGATCGAAGAGCCTCGCCGGCGCGCCGGCTTCGAAGGATCTGATCGAGCTCCGCCTGGACGCGCTCGGTGGCCGGCTCGGCGATCCGCGCGGCGGCGCCACGGATCGAGGCGGCGAGAGGCTCATCGATCGCGAAGCCGGGGAGGGTGCAGGCCAGACGCACGGCGCGCAGCATGCGCAGCGGGTCGTCATCGAGAGAGCGCGCGCTCGTAGCGCGGATCCGCCTCGCTCTCAGGCTGTCGAGGCCGCCGAAGGGATCGACGAGGTGCTTCTCGATCCCGGCCCGCGCCTCCGTCGAGCTGAAGCCCCCGCCCGCGAGCTCATCCAGCAGGGAGGCCAGGGGAAGCGCGATGGCGTTGAAGGTGAAGTCGCGCCTCTCGAGCGCCTCGCGGAGTCCCCCGGGCCGGCAGAACGAGAGATCGACGATCACGCCTTCGACGACGACGCGATGCGTGAACGGGGGCCGCCGGTCGAAGAGAACCGGCTCCATCCCCGAGAGGGCGGCCGCTTCCCTCAGAACCAGCGGCTCATCGCTCGCCGCGACCTCGACGAGGAGATCGACGTCGCGGGGCGACCGGCCGATCAGGAGATCGCGCACCGCGCCGCCGACGAGATAGACGCGCCCCGGCGCGGCCGCGCTCCCCCCCGCAGGGGAAAACCGGCCGGCCAGGGAGGAGAGAACCTCGCGCCACACGTCGGCCATGGCGCGAGTCTAGCCGAACTCTCTCGACACTAGAACCGGCGGGTGTACCCTCCGATGACCAGATAGTCGGCGAAGGCCGCGTCGCCGTGCGACCCGTTCGCGCGATCGGGGACGCTGACGAGACGCGCGCGATCGACGGCGACCGGCACCTGCACCGCGAAGGTGTGGGCTCCCGTCGTCCAGCTCACGCCGGGCTCGACCGAGATCGCGTACCCGGGCCGCCGGAATCCGCCGCTCGAGCCGATCAGGTCGTAGACCGGCACGCCCTCGGCGCGCAATCCGAGGCTGACGCCCCATCCGTTACCGGGGTACCAGGCGATCCCCGTGCGGGCGATGTACTGGTCCGCAATCGACATCAGCTCTTCGCCGGGAGCGTTGCGGTACGTCCGGATGCCGCTGTCCCGTTGCGGGTTCGCGAGGTACGTGCCGCCGCCATAGGCCGCGAAGCGATCGCTGGCGAAGCGCCGGTACGCCTGCAAGTCGACGATGATCCCGAAGCCGCCGTCCCCGGGCTGGATCGACTGATCGACCGTGCGCTCGGTGAGCGTGACGGCGCCGGTCGAGGAGATGCTCGCCCGCGTGTCGACGACGTTGTTCGCGCCGGTCGGGATCTTCGCGCCGAAGCCGAGCGAGATGTTTCCCTTGTGGCCGCGGGCGGGATCCCACAGCCATTTCCGCCCGACCAGCGTGACGTCGCCGATCCCCTTGGCCGCCGTGTCGCTGCGATCGACGACGACGTTGGTGTTGGGATCACGGATCGGGCTCGATCGCTCGGCGATCAGGTAGGGAAGGGAGAAGGAGACGCGCCAGCCGTTCGGGTACTTCCGTGTGATGCTGACGTCGGCCTGATTGATCCGGTTGATGACCTGGCTGTGCTCGGTGATCCGGTTCTTCTGCTCTTCATGTCCGACGAAATGGCGGTCGGACATCTGGTTGCGCCAGGAAAGCGTGACCTCCCACTTGTCGGGTCCCTGGTAGTTCGCGGGCGCGCCAAACACGGGCGCGTCGAGTCGTGAGGCCACTCACCCCTGGGCGAAGGCGGGGCGCACCTCCATCACCAGGGCCGCAAGGACGATGACTGCGCACGCGGCGACTCTGCGTGCGAGAGAGACTGTTCGCATCGAGACCTCCTCTTTCTCGCGCGAGTGCGAGAGAAGGAGAAGGTGAGCAATCCGGAGGCCAGAGAAAACCCGGCCCCCGCTGACCGTGAGATTCCGGAGAAGCTCTTCTGGCACCGCGCCTTAGGGGAGTCGTTCGCCGCGGTGAAGGGGCGCGCGATCCCATAGTGCCTATGAGTCGGGAGGAGTCGACTCTTAGGCTCTATGGGAGGCGGCGCCCCGTGGTCAGAATCTGCGGGTGTACCCTCCGACCACGAGGAAGTCGGCGAACGCCGCATCGCCGTGCGAGCCGTTCGCCCGGTCGGCGACGCTGACGAGGCGCGCGCGATCGACCGCGATCGGCGCCTGCAGCGAGAAGGTGTGGGCTCCCCTGGTCCAGCTCGCGCCAGGCTCGACGGAGATCGAGTATCCCGGCCTTCTGAACCCTTCGCTCGATCCGATCAGATCGTAGACCGGCACCCCTTCGGCCCTCAGCCCGAGGCTCGCGCCCCAGCCCGAGCCCGGATACCACGCGATCCCCGTCCGGGCGATGTACTGATCGGCGATCGACATGACCTCTTCGCCCGGAGCATTTCGATAAGTCCGGATGCCGCTGTCCCGCTGCGGGTTCGCGAGATAGGTTCCGTTCGCGTACGCGGCGAGCCTGTTGCCGGCGAACCGCATGTACATCTGCAGGTCGAGGATGATCCCGAAGCCGCCGTCGCCGGGCTGGATCGACTGGTCCACCGTCCGCTCGGTGAGCGTCATGGCGCCGGTCGAGGAGATGCTCGCCCGCGTGTCCACGTCGTTGTTGTCACCGGTCGGGATCTTCGCGCCGAACCCGAGCGAGATGTTTCCCTGGTGCCCGCCGGCGGGATCCCAGAGCCACTTCCTGCCGACGAACGTGACGTCGCCGAGCCCCTTGGCTCCGGTCTCGCTGCGGTCGACGACGACGTTCGTGTTGGGATCGCGAATCGGGCTCGAGCGCTCGGCGAGGAGGTAGGGAATGCCGACCGAGAAGCGCCATCCGTGCTGGTAGTTTCGTGTGATGGAGATCTCGGGCTGGTTGATCCTGTTGATGACCTGGCTGTGCTCCGTCGCGCGGTTCACCTGCTCCTCGTGGCCGACGAAATGGCGGTCGGATCTGTACGTTCGCCACGAAAGGGAGACCTCCCACTTGCCCGGCTCCGCGCTCTCGCCGGGCGTGTCCATGGGTGGCGCCTCGAGCCGCGAGGCGACGCACCCCTGGGCCGACGCGGGACGAACCTGCAGGGCGAGCGCCGCGACACCGGCGAGTGCGCCCGCGATGACTCTTCGATGGAAGCCTGTCGTGAACATCGAGCCCTCCTCCTCTGGATCACCGCGTCACGCGGCGAGTCCTGGTGCAGAGCAAGAGGCGGGCCAGCACGATCGAAAGACCCGCGGGCGGTTCGGGGCCGCGGCACGCAAGTGTCTTCATCGTGTTAGCGCCTGAATCGGATGCGTCGAACTCACCCCCTCTCCTAGCCTGTATGACCTTCATGGCGCCCGGGCATAAACGCTACGAGAAGGAACGTGGCAGTTGCTGCCGCGGAGCGAGAGGATCCGGACAACCCGCCTCGCACACGATCAACGCCGCTTCCTCGAGGCCACACTCTCCCTCGGATCGTCGTCGTCCCGGAGGCGGCCCGAGTCCCTGAGAGCCCTCCGCAGCACCCACTCGATCTGGCCGTTCAGGCTTCGCAGGTCGGCGTCGGCCCAACGCTGCACCGCCTCGAGCAGGGCTGGATCGACGCGAAGAAGGAACGACCTTCGTTCCGCCACGGCTCTAGTGGTAGATCGTGCCGGCGTTGACGACGGGCTGCGTCGCGTGGTCGCTGCAGAGAACGACGAGAAGATTGCTGACCATCGACGCCTTGCGTTCCTCGTCCAGGTTGACGATGTTCTTGCTCGAGAGCTTCTCGAGGGCCATCTCGACCATTCCGACGGCTCCCTCGACGATCTTCTGTCTCGCGGCGATGATCGCGGAGGCCTGCTGCCTCCGGAGCATCGCCTGCGCGATCTCCTGCGCGTAGGCGAGGTGGCTGATCCTCGTTTCGACGACCTGGATCCCCGCCTGCTCGAGCCTCTCCTGGACCTCCTTCCTGAGATGCTCCGCGACCTCTCTCGCGCCGCCGCGGAGGGATGTCTGCCCCTCCTGATGGGCGTCGTAGGGGTAGATCGTGGCGAGGTTGCGCAGGGCCGACTCGGTCTGGACGTGCATGTAATTCTCGTAGTTGTCGACCTGGAAGAGCGCCTCCGCTGTATCGACGACCTTCCATACCACCACCGCGGCGATCTCGATCGGGTTGCCGTCGAGGTCGTTCACCTTGAGCTTGTTGCTCTCGAAGTTGCGAACCCGCAGGGAGATTCGCTTCGCCGCGTAGAACGGATTCGTCCACCTGAGGCCCTGCTCGCGGACCGTTCCCCTGTACGCTCCGAAGAGCTGAAGGACCTTTCCCTCGTTCGGGCCGACCATGAAGAAGCCGCAAACGCCGCCGATCCCTCCGAGAATCAGCATGACGAGGCAGGAGACGATGATCCCCGGCTGCGCCGTCCCCACTCCGTGGACGATGCCGGCGATGCAGAGGACGGCGAAGAGAACGAGCACCGGGATGACCCCGAGCCCCGAGATGGTGGACCGAACGCTTTCCCGAATCATGTTGGCTCTCCTTTGTCGACGATGGTTGCAGAATGATATCACGATGCTATCACATGTCAAGGGGAGCCGGGCGCACGCGGTGCCAAAAAAAAGGCGCGCGACCGGCGGTCGCGCGCCCTTCGGCGAAAAGTGTCGGCGGGGCTCGTTCAGCGTGAGCCTACGGCGCGACCTCCCGGCTCGTCCCGTCGGCGTTGTAGACGCTGATCGGACCGAACGAGCCCAGATCGCCGCGAATCTTCGACCCGTCGCCGACGACGACGATCGCGGCGTGGGACGTGTCGCAGAGGGTCTGCGCCGCCTTGAGGAGATCTTCGGGGGTGACGGCGTTCACCCTGGCGACGTGCGTCTCGAGCTCGTCGGCGGGGAGATCGAAGATCTTCTGCTCGGCGAGAAGCGTCGCGAGGCGCGCGGGCCGTTCCACCTGAAGCGTGAAGATTCCGCCGGCATAGTTCTTCGCGGAGGTCAGCTCCGCCTCGGTGACCTTTTCGCTTCGCATCCGCTCCACCTGCTTCAGGACCTCTTCGAGGGCCGGCTTCGTCACCTCCGTGCGAACCTCGGTGACCGCCGACCAGTCGCCGGCGCCGCGCAGCGTCGCGTACTCGCTGTGCGCGTCATATGTATACCCCTTCTCCTCCCGGACGATGAGGAAGAGCCTCGAGGCGGTCCCCGCGCCGACGACCCCATCGAGCATCAGCGCGGAGTAGTAGAGCGGGTCCTTGCGCGGGATGCCGAGGTTGCCGACTCGAAGGTCGGACTGGACGGATCCCGGGCGATCGACGAGGTAGACCCGGCGCGCGCTTCGGGGCGGCGGCGCGAGGAACGAGGGGGCGGGCGCGGCCTGGCCGCTCCAGCTTCCGAACGCCGCGGTGACTTCCGAAAGCATCGCCGCGCGATCGACGTCCCCAACGACGACGAGGACCGCCGAGCCTGGAACGAACATCCGGTGATGGAAGTCGGCGATCTTCGAGCGGTCGAGCTTCTCGATCGAGGCGTCGGTGGGGGAGATGACGGCGTACGGCGAGGTGCCGTAGATCTCCCGCTGGAACCTCTCCCGTGACAGCCACGACGGCTGGGCCCGGTTCTGGGCCAGCTCCTGCTTGAGGTTTTCCTTCCTGAGCGCGACTTCCGAGTCGGGGAAGGACGGATGGGTGGTCGTCTCCGCCATCAGAGTCGCCAGCCTGTCGGCGAATTCTGAAAGGGAGGATCCGGTGAGGCTGACGGTGTCGGGGCCGGACTCGCTGTCGAGCGAGCCGCCGATGGCGGCCAGCTCATCGGCGATCTCCCGGCTCTTCATCTTCGCCGTCCCTTCGCGAAGCAGCTCGGCCGTGGACTCGCAGAGCCCGGGAAGATCTCCCGGATCTGCCGTCGTGCCGAAGCGGAAGGCGAGCTTCATCGTCACGAGCGGGAAGCGATGATCCTCCACGACGCGAACCTGGAGGCCGTTCGGGAGCGCGGTGTCCTGCACCTGGGGAAGCTTCAACGGCCTGGGAGATCCTCCGAGCGGAGCCCGATCCTTCGTCCGCGGGGCGTCGGATGCGGCGAAGGTCGTCGGGCCGATCGCCATCAGAGCGACAAGGCAGAGGAGGGCGAACGAGCGGATTCCGGGCTTTCGAACGAGAGTTCGCATCGTCATTTCCCTTCTCCCGCCGTGGCAGCGGGGGGTGCGGCCTCCGGAGCCGGCTCAATCTCGACGACGACCCTGTTTCCGGGGACGAGGAATCGTGACGCCGCCTGCTGGATCTCGGCGGAGGTGACTTGCTGGAACTGCGGAAAATCGCCGGTCAGGCGCGACGCGTCGTGGTCGATGACGGCGTAGACCCCGAGATTGACCGCGCGCCGCAGCGCACCGGTCAGCGTCCTGACGGCATCAGAGCGGAACTGCACCTTGGCCCGATCCAGCTCGGCGGCCGGCACCCCTTCCTTGACGATCCGGTCCACCTCTTCCTGGATCGTAGCGACGAGTCCCTTGGCGTCGATCGACGGTTTGTAGATGGCGAAGACACCGACGAGCGCCGGGCTCCGGTAGTCGAGGTAGTTGCCGTTGGGGAATCCCATGTCTCCCTGCAGGCTCACGACGACCTCCTTCCCCTTCACGAGGCCCTGGTAGAGGCGTGAGGAGGTTCCGCTGTAGAGGACGTGCTCCAGGATCGCGAGCGCGTAGTAGTCGCGCGTCCCCCTCTCGGGCCCGCGCCACGCGACGACGATGCCCGGGGCTGGCGCCTGCTGATCCTTCACGACCTTGCGAACCTCGGTGGTCTGCGCGGGCTCGGCGGTCTCCACCGGCGCCGGTTCGGGCTGCCGTGCGATCGAGCCGAAGTACTTCGTCACGAGCTTCTTCGCCTCGGCGCTGTCGAGATCACCCGTCAGCACGAGCGTCGCGTTGTTCGGGGCGTAGTACGTCTTGAAGAAGCCGGCGACATCCTCGACCGACGCGGCGTTGAGATCGTCGAACGATCCGATCGTCGAGTGCCGGTTCGCAAAGTTCTTGAAGGCGATGTCGCTCAGGTCCATCACCAGCGCGCCGGCGTAGGGCTGGTTGTCGATGCCGAGGCGCTTCTCCTCCTTGACCGCCTCCTGCTGGTTCTTGAGGTTCTCGGCGTTGATGGCCAGGGCCCGCATGCGGTCGGATTCGAGCCAGAGCGCCAGCTCGAGCCGGTGCGCCGGAAGCTCGGCGTAGTAGTTCGTGTAATCGACGTGCGTGCTCCCGTTGAAGACTCCGCCGTTGCTCTCGACGTGCTTGAAGTACTCCCCCTTCCCGACGTTCGCCGAACCCTGATACATCATGTGCTCGAAGAGATGGGCGAACCCCGATCGGCCCGGCACCTCCCTCCGCGCCCCGACGTCGTACGTGATCGCGTACGCGATGACGGGGAAGGCGTGATCCTCGGAGAGGACCACCTTCATCCCGTTCGGGAGCGAGAACGTGGTGATCGGGAGGGAGGGCATCGACGACGCGGGTGCGGCGGCGAGGCACGGCAGCGCGGCGCTCGCGAGACAGAGGATCGCGGCGCCGAGCGATCGCTTTCGAATCATCAGGACCTCCTGTGAGCGTGTCGTCACGGAATGCGACATCCATAGTACGTCACGAAGTGGCTCAAGTTGCCGTCGGGGTCGAGGCGGCGATCCCCGCTTCGAGCGAACGCCGAACTTCGGCGATCAGCGCGTCGAATCCATCCATCGAACGGCCATACGTCGCGATAGGCTGCGAGATGTGAACGCGGATCTCGCCGGGACGAATGGTCAGGGATCCTTTCGGGAGGACGGCCCGGCTTCCGCTGATGGAGACGGGGACGATCGGCGCTCCGCTCTGCATCGCGAGGTGGAACCCCCCCTTCTTCAGGGGCCCCAGCGAGCCATCCTCGCTTCGCGTCCCCTCGCCGAAGATCAGGATCGAGCGGCCGGCCCGGACCTTCTTCGCGGCGCGGGTGATGCTCCTGATCGCGCTATCCCGCCGCGATCGATTGACGGGGATGAACCCAGCGAGCCAGATCGCCCACCCGAAGACCGGGACCAGGAAGAGCTCGCGCTTGGCGAGAACCCGGTACTGCCCTGGAAGCGCCAGGATCAGCGCGAGAATGTCGAAGTGGCTCTGGTGGTTGCACAAGAAGATACACGGCGTTTCGAGGGCGAGGCTCTCACCCCCTGAGGAGCGTACGCGGACGCCGCACGCCATCGTGATCGATCGCGCCCACGGGCGCGCGAACCAGAGGAGGGGATTGCCGTTCGGGATCAGGATCAGGAAGACGATCGCCGTCACGCCGAAGAGAAGCGTGCTGATCGTGATGACCGCGGCGTGCCACGCGAGGCGGAGCATGGAAGGGCCGCGAGTATAAGCGCGGCGCCCGTTCGCGGGCAACGCGATCCCCCCGCGCCCCGGCGATCATCTAGAATCGCTCGCTCTGCCGGGTCGCGGCATTAAGAGGGAGCGCAGGACGGATGAGGATCGGCATCGACACCGGCGGGACCTTCACCGACATCGTGGTGGCGGAGGGGAGCGGCCTCGTCAGCTTCAAGGTCCCGTCCACGCCTGGCGATCCCTCCCTGGCCATTCTGGCGGCCATCAGCCGCATGGGCGACCCCTCTTCCTCCTGGCCCGGACCGCGCAGGTCGGCGCGGGATGAAGCGTTCGAGATCGTGCACGGCTCGACCGTCGCCACGAACGCGCTTCTCGAGGGGAAGACGGCGCGCACGGCTCTCCTGACGACCGAGGGGTTCGAGGACATCCTCGAGATCGGGAGGCAGGCGCGCCCCGCGCTCTACGACATCGAGGTCCAGCGCCCCCCGTCGCTGATCGAGCGGGAGCTCCGGTACGGAGTCAGGGAACGCGTCCTCGCGAGCGGCGAGATCCGCGAGCCGCTCGATCCCTCCCAGGTCCGAGCGGCCGGCGAGGAGGCGGCGCGCGCGGGAGCGGTCTCGGTCGCCGTCTGCTTCCTCCACTCGTATCTGCGGCCGGATCACGAGAACGAGGCGGGCCGCATCCTGCGCGAGATCTTCCCCGGTGCCGTGACGATCTCGTCGGCGCTGGTGCGCGAGTTTCGCGAGTACGAGCGCTTCAGCACCGCCGCCGTCAACGCGGCCGTCAGCCCCGTGGTCGGGGGCTACCTCCGAAAGCTCGAGGCCGCGCTTCCCAGGAGATCTCTCCGGATCATGGGGAGCAACGGGGGCGCGCTCTCGCCCGGTCGCGCTGCGAGCGAGGCGGTCAGAACCGTTCTCTCGGGTCCGGCAGCAGGGGCGGTCGCGGCGCGACGCGTCTGTGCCGCGGCGGGGATCAACCGCCTCATCTCGCTCGACATGGGAGGGACCTCCACCGACGTCTCGCTCATCCCCGAGGCGGTTATCCTCTCGGGAGAGACCGTCATCGCCGGGCACCCGATCCGGACCCCCGCGGTCGACATCCATACCGTGGGCGCGGGGGGCGGATCGATCGCCTGGGTCGATCCCGGCGGTGCGCTGAAGGTCGGCCCCCTCAGCGCGGGCGCCGATCCCGGTCCGGCGTGCTACGCCCGGGGCGGGCCCGCGACCGTCACCGACGCCAACCTCGTTCTCGGCCGCATCGTCCCCGAGCGGTTCCTCGATGGAAAGATGAAGCTCGACATCGACGCCGCGCGGCGCTCCATCTCCGAGCTCGCGACGCGCCTCAGGATGTCTCTCGAGGAGACGGCGGCGGGGATCGTCGAGGTCGCGAGCGTGACGATGGCGCGGGCGATCCGCCACGTCTCTCTCCTCAAGGGATACGATCCCGCGGGCTTCACCCTCTGCGCCTTCGGAGGCGCGGGCGGACTGCACGCCGCCGCGCTCGCGGAGGCGACTGGAATGGACGAGGCCCTCATCCCGGCGTCGCCGGGCGTCCTCTCGGCGTGGGGGCTCCTCGCCTCGGACATCATCGTCGATCGATCGGTGACGATCCTGAAGCCGGTCTCTCCCTCGAACGCGTCGCTGCGGGAGATCTTCGCCCCCCTCGTCGCCGACGCGGCGGCGATCCTCAAGGCCGAGGGGCATCCATCGTCGGCGGGCGACCGCGTCGTTCTGGAGAGGATCGTCGAGGCGCGCTATCGCGGTCAGTCGCACGAGCTGGCTGTGCCGGCGGACGGGGACTGGCTCCAGGCCTTCCACGGCGAGCACGCGAGGCGGTACGGCTTCTCGCGGCCGGAGGAGGAGGTCGTGGCGGTGACGCTTAAGGTCGTCGCGCGCCTGCCGGTCGCCCCCGTCCCCCTCCCCTCGGTCGGGCCCGCCGCGCCGCCATCGTCGCGGGGGCCTCGGCGTCTCTGGGATTCCGGCGCGTGGCGGGAGGGGATCGCGGCCGAACGGGCGACGCTCCCGCCCGGCCACCGGATAGAGGGCCCCGCGGTGATCACCGAGGCGGGGGCGACGACCTATGTCCCGTCCGGTTTCACGGCGCTCCTCGCCACCGACGGCTCGGTCCGGCTTCGGAGGCGTTCATGATGACCCCGGTCGAGATCGAAGTCTTCCGCAACCTCTTCGCCGCCGTCTGCGACGAGATGGGGGCGGTCCTCCGTCGCGCCGCGTACTCGCCGAACATCAAGGAGCGGTGCGACTACTCCTGCGCCCTCTTCGACGCGACCGGGCGCCTGATCGCGCAGGGGGATCACATGCCGGTGCACCTCGGCTCGATGCCGGCGAGCGTGAGCGCCGTGCTCGACGCGATGAGCCTCGAGCCCGGGGACGTGGCCGTCGTGAACGATCCCTTCCGCGGCGGCACGCACCTCCCGGACATCACGATGGTCGCGCCCTTCCTCGCGGCGGGCGGATCGAAGCCTCTCTTCTACGTCGGCAACCGCGCCCATCATTCGGACGTCGGCGGGATGTCGCCGGGCTCGATGCCTCTCGCTTCGGAGATCTTCCAGGAGGGGCTGCGCATTCCGCCGATCCGGCTCGTGCGCGGCGGCAGGATCGACGCCGATCTTCTCGGGCTCATCCTCGCGAACGTGCGCACGCCGCGCGAGCGGACGGGGGATCTCAGCGCCCAGATCGCCTCCCTGGAGGTTGGCGCGCGCCGCGTGGCGGAGATGTGCGCGCATTACGGCGAGGGGGCCGTCGCTTCCCGCGCCGCGGATCTCCTCGCGTACGCGGAGAGGGGGACGCGCGCCCTGATCCAGTCGATTCCGCAAGGCGTCTACGAGTTCGAGGATGCGCTCGAGGATGACGGGTTCGGAAACGGTCTGCTTCCGATCCGCGCGCGCGTGACGATCGGGGGAGGGGAGGCGACCGTCGATTTCACCGGGACGGCGCCGCAGACGGAGGGCCCGGTCAACGCCGTCGAGGCGATCACCTGGTCGGCGGTCCTCTACGTCTTCCGCTGCCTCCTCCCCTCCGAGGTTCCGGCCAACGAGGGGTGCCTCGCGCCGATCCGCCTCATCGCTCCGGAGGGGACGCTCGTCAACGCCCGCCCTCCCGCCGCCGTGGCGGCGGGAAACGTGGAGACATCGCAGAGGATCGTGGATGTCCTCTTCGGCGCGCTGGCCGGAGCGCTGCAGGAGCGGATCCCCGCCGCCAGCTCGGGGACGATGAACAACATCACCATCGGCGGCGCCGATCCTTCGTCCGGGGCCCGGTACGCCTACTACGAGACCCTGGGCGGCGGCATGGGGGGGCGGCCCGGAAGCGACGGGCTCTCGGGTGTCCACACGCACATGACCAACTCACTCAACACTCCCATCGAGGCGATCGAGCACGATCTCCCGGTCGTGATCCGCCGCTACTCGCTGAGGCGGGGGTCGGGGGGGGCGGGAGAGCGGCGGGGAGGTGACGGCCTCGTCCGTGAGTACGAGTTCCTCGCCGCGGGGGAGGTGACTCTTCTCGCGGAGCGCCGGAGCCTCGGGCCGTGGGGACTGAGAGGCGGAGCGAAAGGGTCGACGGGGGAGGACGTTCTCTTGCGTTCGGGCGGCGCCGAGGAGAGGATGCCCGGGAAGTTCCGGCGACGTGTGGAGGCGGGCGACGTGCTGATCGTGAGGACCCCCGGAGGCGGCGGATGGGGGAAGCCGCGGTCATGACCACGGAGCTGTTCCTCAGGATCGTCCGGTACTCGATGCTCGCGGGCGCCGCGTACGATCTCGCCTTCGCGTTCCCCATTCTCGTCGCGCCGGCTCCGCTCGCGAGCCTCCTCGGCGTCCCGATGCCCGATCAGGAGATCTATCTCAGGTTCCTCGGCGTCTTCCTCTTCGGGGTCGCGCTCTTCTATCTGATGCCTGTGCTGCATCCGGGCCGCTACTTCGGCAACGTCGTCGCGGCGGCGGCGCTGCGCGCCGCCGGCGGCGTCTTCATGCTCGTGGCGGTGATCGCGTATGATCAGCCGCGCCCCTTGCTTCTTCTGGGAGCGCTCGACATGGCCTTCGCGGGGCTTCATTACATGTCGCTCGTTCCATTCTCCGGGCTCAGGGTCTGGCGGCTCAACGGCGCGGATCTGAGCGCTCGCCGCGATCGTTCGGGAGGATCCTGAGATGGACGTTCTGGTCACGGGAGGCGCGGGCTACATAGGCTCGTTCATCGTGCGCATGCTTCGCTCGCGCGGGGACCGCGTGATCGTTCTCGATGACCTCAGCGAGGGGCACCGCCGCTCCGTCGGGACGACGGATCTCGTCGTCGGCGACATCGTCGACCCGGAGGCGGTCGACCGCGCGATCTCCCTCGGCGACGTGAAGGCGGTGATCCACATGGCGGAGCGGGCTCTCGTCGGCGAGTCAATGCGCGATCCCGCCGCGTACTACGAGAACAACATCGGAAAGTCGATCGCCTTCCTGAACCTCATCAGGGCGCGCGGC
>Ga0137394_10000527_pt1 | contig 26775 bp, 26 predicted proteins | sample czobulk116metaG_FD_108278 | JGI IMG/M metagenome (GOLD analysis project Ga0137394, IMG submission 108278) | Vadose zone soil microbial communities from Angelo Coast Range Reserve, California, USA - czobulk1.16 metaG | ecosystem: Environmental > Terrestrial > Soil > Vadose zone | place: USA...
GACCTCGACCCATACCAGTTACCATCCGGCAACTCGGAGCTTGGCTGTAAGCAGCTACTCTTGGGCCCGGCCTTTTTTTTCAAGTTCTAACCCCGATTTCTTCCTCAGTTCACTCGTGGAAGTTCCGCTACGCTGCAGTTTGCCTTTCGGCATCAGTACAGCACACATTTTCCGTACGCCGGGAGAGCTATTCGTCCATACTAGAACTGGACAAGCGTATCCGCTCATTCCCGTTACCTGCCCATCTTCTTTGTCCTGCGCATGAGACAGGGGGACGAGATTGGGACACCAACCCGTCCCATGCCATGCAACAATTCTTCGCCGCATGTGATCGCGAGTCAAGTGAGTACCCTTCAGTACTCCCCTCGGTTTTTGGACGAACTCATAACAACGTCAATGCACAGACCTAATATACGTCCACAGATCCTGGTTCGCAGAAGCGCTGCGAGACTCGGCAGACCCACTACAGCACGAGTACGGCCAATCCGTAGTTACAGTTTATCGAAGCGCGAATACCTTGATCAATGGCTTGAGAAGCCTCACGAGCGTGCACCCCAAGGTGGCCGGCCGCGTCTGGTTCTTTTGGTCCAGTTTCTACACGTCATCGGTACGCACGTAATACCTGTCTGAGGGAGTCCACTTTTTACGGGATGTCAAGGTTCTACTGGGGGCGATCGTGGTCAAGAGCCCTGGCTGCAAGCTCGCGCGCAACGCTTTGGCGCTGCTCGATCAGTCCTTGGCAGTCTACGAAGAAGGGTCGAGGCTATGTCGCCCGCCCGCAACTGTGGTACGAACTAGATTCATCATTCACCCGGAGGTATTTACCCATCCGTCGCTGATGCAACATCATCGTTCACAGTCGATGTTACAAAAGCTTCACATTCGCGCGCACCATACATATTCGACATTTTGTTCCGGCGTGAACGGGGGATCCCAAGCACCACTTTTACTTACGCGCCCTGACGATATCCACGATCTCTCGGCATTTGGTGGCACGAAGGGTAGCGTCATCAACAAGTCACCTACGAGCAGTCCTCGGGGAAGTGATATGCCTTCCCCAGACTCGTGTCTTTCGACCGTGTCGGTCGACATTCCGGCCAATCCAGCACGCGCGCAGCGGTCTTCGCACTCCCCATCTTCTCTGGCGCGCCAGTCGCCCCTCGCCTATTCGAGCAGCGGGTCCTCTCCGCCACACCAACCAGATAGCCAGGTGATGACGCAACTATCATACGGGTCCATGCCAGGGCCAGTCCAGCAGCGGTCGCAGTTCAGACTGCCGTACCCCACCGAGCAGGACGTGACGCCTACTCGAAGCGCGCCAGATTTCCGGACGTCAACTTTCGTGCCACAAGAACAACATTCCTTGCTTCCCTCGCTCGACGGCGGGTATTCGGTATGTCCCGATACTGCGCAGTTCCCTCCTACCGCACAGGAGAGCACGCACCAGCAGGATCCGTTGGCGCCTATCTTGGATATTGATCTTGAAGCGCTCGGGTTGCTTCCTGGCCCCCAGCAGCCAATGCAGTACAATCAATACCCACAACTGCAACAGTTCCAGGACATCTTCATGGGTGATGACGACGCCAGTGCTCGGCCCCCACAAATTCCTCAGGACGACGTGTGGTGGAAGTTTGTCGATGATTTGGGAATTCAGAGGATATAGCACATAGTCTATTTGAGGTCTACAATTTGGTAATTTCGGTGTACTTGTACTTGTACTTTTTACTGCATTAATCCTCGGCATTGGGTGCCCAATGGCTCCCGATAGTCGCGGCGCTGTACGTATCTGTATTCTAAGTTGTGTCCATTGACAATAATTCATCGATCTCAGGCTTTGTCGCCGTTGCTGTCTCATCTGCCTGAACCATGGCTGCGAGCAGAGAATCGATGTCGGGAGTGACGACAAACCGTCTGCTGACCTCACCGAGCACACGTAGGTCATTACTCGAACGGTCGACATAGACGGCTTGCTGCAAGAATGACGGCTGCGTCGCGGCGGTCACCTGTGCAGAACGGTCAAGAGGACTACTACTACGGTGGTCGTACCGAAAGCGCAACTTACGTCTAGAAGGATGCCGTCCGCAAGTCGCATCTTGACCGCGCCGCTCTGGTATATCTCGAGCTGGCCGATCGCGCCGTCGACGTGTGCTGAGGGCTTCTCCTTATCCACGTCCTCGGGCACGGCCGCTGGAGGTTTTGTATCGGCTGAGAACGAGACGTGTTTGGTCTCACTTGTGGTGACATTGTCCTTTTCGACTGGATCTGAGCGCGTTGATAGTTGGGAGACGAACGCAGGGAAGGGATTGGGGAACTGGAAGAAGTACAGGCGTTCTTGTGTCGAGCTTTGATCCTGCGCACGTAGACGTCAGTTTATCTTCATCTGAGAGAACGCAGCGAGAGGAGCAGTGATTCACTTCTCTCTCCCGTGAAAAGTCGTCGATGATATCTTCCATCTCTTCTTCCTCTTCACTTTCGCTGAGGTCCAGGGCGTTGGCAGGGTTGATGTCCCCTACGTCATTCACAGCCAGCGGTGGCCCATCCACCGCCATCGCCTCCTGCTTGGCTTTTTGTAATGGAATCAACATCGCGCATCCCATAGATCCTGACGACCAGAAGAATGGAATGTGCGCACCTTTCCCCTTGGGCGGCGCGCGTTCTTCTCCTTCTCTCTTGACCTTCACGACTTTTTTCTTCGTCTCTTCGCGCGTTCTCTCGCACTTCAGGCTCTCCGGAGCCATCCAGTCCATCGCCTGTACGTTCATCATATCGACGATCTCTACGCCTTCATCCGGATCAGAGTAGACCTCAGCATCCTCTTCGACGTGCACGCGCCGTTCGGCGCGCTCCTTCTTCAACGTTGGCGCTGCGGTCTTGGAGAGGTTGGCACCCAGCGCTGCCGCGTCGGCAGCCCCCCGGGGAACGGTGGGCGTCGCGGTGACACGTGGGCCGCCGAATTGGGCGGACGAACCGAGTTGCGACGGTCCCATCGCGAATGGTCCACTTGCTGTCATCTCCTGCGGGGACGGGCGCGTGGGTGCGGCTCCGCGACCACCTCGTGAGGCATCTCCACGCCCACGACCGCGTCCTTGGGGCCGTCCGCCACGGTCAGAAGATGCACCAGTACCAGTACCGCTGGGAGTGGAGGCTTGCACTGCAGGTTCCTTCAAAGTCACTTTTGTCAACGAACAACGGGAAAATCGGTTGCGGAGTCAGACGCACTGACTTGCTTGACCTCCCTGGAGGCGTGGGATAAGCAATGTATGAACTGTGTATGGCAACAGGACGTACGTACTCCTTCTTCCGTCGAGGTGGAAGAGTCGGAACAAACTTCATTTTTTGAGTACCCGCTCTGGTTGTATCTGGGGGTATTTTTGCAAGGCTAGCTATCGCCTTGCCTGTATTCGATGGTCCAGGAGCTCCCGACATTCTGTTACTGAGATGTGGTTACTTGGTCAGTTGCCAGTTGCAGTCGTCGTCTACGTAGCGCTCCTATCACGTGATACCTTATCTCCAAAACTCGAACTTGGCCAAGTGATGATATCTCGACATCTCTTGATCAAGACCCTTTTCTTCCCATGGCTAGTGAACCTCAGCATTTTCGCGTTACTTACAACGAAGTCCATAATCTCATCAAGCGTTCAGCAAAGGAGATCGCGGAATTCAAACCCGATCTCATACTAGCCATCGGTACGGACCCTGATTCCCAAAACCGTGGTGTCTCTCATGGTGTTTGATGGCAGGTGGAGGGTAAGTACCCTCTATCTCCCATGACTCGCCCATATTTTGACTTGGCTCGGAAAGCGGCTTCTTCCCTGCTCGTGTTTTGGTTTGTCCGCACTTGCTGTCTCGCTCCGCCGTTATGGTACTGATCAGTTTGGCCGCAGCGAACATTCTTGAAGAACCCTAACACGCACGGCAGCGTACCCATCTATGCGATTGGTCTTTCTCTATACGAGAGTGTGCCAGGAGTAACTGCGGAGCAAATCGGAAGTAAAGTCATCAGGACTCAATGGCTGTATGTTGCGCCGCACCGGTGTCCGATCCTTCTGTCTGAAAGTATGTCCCCATAGTGGACCCGACGCTGGGCAGATTCTAGTTGGGAAGCGCGTCCTGATTGTGGTATGTGCGACTCTCTAGTGTTCAAACGAGTTCCATATTTATTGTTTCGTCTTGCACCGCAGGATGAGGTAGACGACTCGAGGACGACCCTACAGTATGGCCGCTGACAACATGCACATGTCACATTGACGAATTTCCCTTAGATATGCGATCTCTGAACTCCAACAGGATGTCGAGAGCGCAATACAGCTATCACCTGAACACGAACGCGAGGGACTGAAGACACAATTCGCCGTCTTTGTTGTCCATAACAAGCTGAAGCCTAAGCTTGGCTCCATCTCAGCGGACATTCCGTAAGTACCATCGAGAAGCGTCAAGCGTCTGTAATCAAAGCTGCATCTTCATAGCTACTACGTGGGTGAGGCGGTGGGAGATTTATGGTGCGCCGAAGACCGATCAACCTGGGAATCGATAGGCTGACAATAATTTTACCCAGGCTAGACTATCCGTGGGAAGCAGCGTGAGTAGCTCGGTTCTTACAGCGACACACTAGCGACCCTCAACGCTAATGCGATGCGATGCCGTCTCCACAGAGATATCGAGGAGCACGATCGTCTCGCGCTGGCACAGAAGAGAGCGTGATTCATGCGAGGTTTAATGGGCACGACGCGAGTGAGTTTGTCCTCACGTCTCCAGACCCGCGAGTGTGGACCAATCCGATGTTATTCGCTTTAGCCATCGGGGGAAAAAAAGGAAGGGATGTTTCAGATATCATAACTGGATTTATTGGCAGAAGATACAATCAGGATCTATACATAAGAATCAGATGATATGTGCGAGGCGAGCGAAAACTCTCCGCCGTTGTGAGACCGGTGCTGTATATCGAGCGTCCATCTCGTTGAGTAGCCACCGCCGCCTTTATTTTGGGTTCGCCTGCCCGCGGTTTCGGCAGAGCAGAACGCTCCGCGGTCTCAGCAGGAAATGAGTGGTCGCACCGCCTTTCAAGTTGTCGCTCCCGGGCCCTCAATATGCCTCAATCAGCCTTTAAGCCAATGGCTTCTAGCCATCCTTATCCATTCCAATTCCATTTGTTTTATTATTGCAAATTGCCGGAAATACGAATATCGTATGTGCGTTCTCTGAGAACGTATCAACTCTTTGATAGTGCGCCGGGCACAAGCGTCTCGGATGGAGCAGCAGGTGTGCGGCGGGACCTGGTGGGGCTGGCGGGATCAGAAGAAGCACAACCGAAGGGCGACTTTTGCCGTCCTCATACGGTACTGTACTGTACTGTACAGCAGTAGGTTACCCATCACGTACAGTGGTCTCTGGTTGCTCTTGCAAGTTCAGGTTTTCTAATCGTAGGATAGCAGGACTTCTTGGCGCTTCTCCCTGACCGCTTTGCCTTGGGAGGGAGACCGGCGGAAGCGTCAGTACACCCCAAGGAATGATTTTCGTTTGAAAACCAAGCATTTCCCACACTACATACTCGAGGTGGTCTCTAGCAAGGAGGATCAATCAAACCGTTGGCGCATCTTGTCTTGCTTGACTCGGAAATACATTGCGCAAGACCACTAGTGATCCGGTGGTAATTGTACGTGCAGACCGATGGGCATGTGGGAGAATGATCGACTAGTATCTCGAGCGCTGCCTTCAGGTTGGCAACGACGGACAGTCGAATTCAGGGAACACTCAGAGAACGCCTAGTGAGCGATGACCCGAAGTCAAGGCCATCGCTGAAGGAGGATGCCCGCCAAAGCCAAAACAAAAACAAGACGAGTGGGGTAAAACGGAGCGGGAGCACGGATGTCTGTGGGGCTGTCCCGAAGCAGGCGCGAACGGATTGAAATGTTGCCTTCGCTGACCGGCCCAACAGTCGGAGACTCGGAGTTGGTAACGAGACTCGGAGTTGATAACGAGACTCGGATGCCACTGGGCGGTTGTGTCATCGGTAGTGCGCGATGCTATCCGATAGTCTTCAGTTTGTCGTCAAAAAACCTTGCTGTACTACAGTAGTAGCCTAGTAGTACTTCTGTAGTATGCCGTGCTCGAATCTCGAGTCGCTGCCTGCCGCGCTCTTTGGGACGCGTAATACAGTCGGGCGAGTGTACGTAGGTGAAATGACGTTCAAGCTGCGCAGAATTCATAGGATCGCAGCCGTGCAGACCAAGCGCTTAGTGGTCATATAATCTATCAAGTCGAGGAACACGCGATCAGTCCGGTCGTCCATTTCCACTTCGCTTTACTCCCGACGACACCCACGACATTCTCCAACGACGTGACCCCAAATAAAGCCCGTCGCCCTACCCTCCTCTGCCAGCCTCTTCTCTCTTCTCCTTCTCCGAACCCGTTACAACTCGTGATCCATTAGAATGTCTGAAGAAGATGAATACGAGGCATTATCCCCGAATGCTGGATTGGGAGTATGTCAGAGCCACGCCTCCCGTTCGCGGGCTGCATGATCCCGTTTTGCTGATTATCTCCATGTCTTTTATAGGTCAACATGCTCGCCGGCGCTCTCGTAAGTAACGCCAACTCGTCAGTCCGCAAGGGCTGGATGGTTCGAGACTGTACATTTTCTTCTAGGCCGGCATCACGGAGCACTCGGTCATGTTTCCCGTTGACAGCATCAAAGTGAGCTTCTTTTTTTTCTTTCATACTCTCTTTCCGTTGTCACCCGAATGGAATGCTCATCCCCATTCGTCTGATATACAGACGCGCATGCAAGTATTTGCCACGTCGCCGGCGGCGATGTACACTGGAATCGGCAATGCCTTCACGCGAATATCGTCGACCGAGGGAGTGCGCGTACTATGGCGTGGCGTGTCGTCGGTCATCATGGGAGCCGGTCCAGCACACGCCGTCCACTTTGGAACGTACGAGGCCGTCAAGGAGCTGATGGGCGGGAACCGAGAGGGAAGTGCGAATCAGTGGTTATCGGCGCGTGAGTCTATCAACCCTCTTCTTCGCGGTTGCACTTTTGGTGGAGCTGACGAACCTCGTCCCGGCGGACGTGTTAGCCGTCGCGGGTGCTTCTGCAACAATAGCCAGCGATGCGCTCATGAACCCTTTTGACGGTGCGGTGGATTCTCCCCCCTTCCCCATGCCCCACGGCCGACTGAACCCTCGCAGTGGTGAAGCAACGGATGCAGATGCACCAATCCGAATTTCGCTCCATTTTCACCTGCGCAAAGACCGTTTTACAAAAAGAAGGGATATCGGCTTTCTACGTCTCGTACCCGACGACGCTCACTATGACCGTGCCCTTCACCGCCGCCCAATTCACCGTATACGAATACGTGAAGAAACTCATGAATCCTCGGGGTGATTACTCCCCTCTGTCTCACATAGTAGCCGGAGGCGTCGCCGGGGGTGTAGCCGCGGGGCTTACTACACCTCTCGACGTTGCAAAAACGCTCTTACAGACACGAGGTACATCGACTGAGCCGGAGATCCGTTATTGTCGGGGAATGCTAGACGCCTTCAAGGTCATTTGGCGACGAGACGGGTTCCGCGGGTTTTCGAGGGGCCTTTCCCCGCGCATGGTCACGCACATGCCCAGCAATGCGTTGTGCTGGCTCTCGTATGAGTTCTTCAGTGCGTGTGGATGGTTTTTGCTTTTCTGTGTGCTGGCCGCTGACCTACGGTTGTTCTATCCATGAAGAAGCGACTATGCGCGAACGGCCATGACAATTGATGTAGATGTGCTTTTTTTTTGTTTCGGGGATAGATACATACACATACATTCGTGTGGGGTCGTGCCATTACACCATTTTCCGTTATCTTATTTGCTGTCGACATGCTCTATAATGACTTGGTACATAGTCCATCACTCGCATAACCAGCGTTGACGTCACGACGTGTCATGCTCCATGATTTGAATATAGACACCACGCTTCGTGTTCCGGTACTCGTTGACACCGACTCGTCGTCGACTCATCAACGCGTCTCAGAGCTCAACTAGAATCATGCCAATTCCAAAACCCGTCGAGGACCAGCTTCGGCAGATCATACCCCCTCTCAACGGGAAACTCCACAAGGGTCAATCAGGCATGTTGGCCTCCAACTCGACTCCCACTCTTCCCTCTTACGCGACACAGGCCGTGTCGGAGTGCTCGGAGGGGCACTCGAGTACGTTCCCCAACCTGATAGCCCTAGTCAATATTATAATCGAACTTCAGCTATACGGGAGCCCCATATTTTGCTGCGATCTCCGCCCAACGAGTAGTATGTACTACACAACCGGATTTGCTCTGCATCACACGTATCAAACTGCACGTTTAGGGAGTGGATCTCTCTCATGTAATTTGCTCCCCAACTGCTGCAGGTTCCATTAAGACCTACTCCCCCGATCTCATCGTGCATCCAATGCTCCGCGAAGATATGTATGTCATCCAGGAGCGTTTGCTCTAATCTATCTTACGCGGACGCCATGCAGGTCCCCAGAGTCCCTGCGTCCCGAACTCGCATCATTGCTCTCTCGCTGGCATGTTCTTGTCATCGGGCCAGGGCTTGGCCGGGAGGAATACATGCAGACTTTTGCGCGTGTTGCCCTCGACGTCGCCAAGGAACAGGGCATGTTCATCGTTCTCGACGCCGATGGCCTCTACATGGTCGGACGTCAATTGGATCTCATTAAAGGATACAGGCGCGCTGTCCTCACGCCCAACGTCGTAGAGTTCGAAAGGCTAAGCGAGCAAGCCGTACGTGTAACTTCATATAGGCTACTCTATAAGATATGGGTTGATCTCAGTCATCAGGGAATTGACCCTGACACCCCGCCGGAGAAACGTGCGTCGTCGGTATCAAAGGCACTTGGCGGCGTGGCCATCCTTCAGAAGGGCGCATCGGATATCATCGCGGTCAACACGGAAGGCGCAAAATCCCGCGAAGCCCACGAGGCCTCAAAGATCCCGCTGGATGAGGGCGAGCAAAGTGAGGTCATCGTCGTGCAGACGCCTGGGGGGATGAAGCGTTGCGGAGGTCAGGGCGACATTCTCAGCGGGGCTGTCGGGGCCTTCCTGGCGTGGGCCAGGTGTTACGAGAGCGGCGCGTTCGGAGATAACACGATACCCGTGTCTCGCATGCCAATCTTGGCAGCGGTCGCCGGGAGCATGCTGACGCGGGAGGCGTCACGGCGAGCGTTTGCGAAAGAGGGAAGGGCGGTTGTTACGCAAGACATGTTGAAGGAGATCGGTGGTGCTTTCACAGAGGTATTCGAAAACCGAGAATCTGGCAAGCTTTAGCTAGGTGCCTCTGATGCGATGTCTCGATGATGTGATGACGTTTGGTGCGTGGTGTTAACTTAGAACGTTCACGTGATCGCCTGTAGCAGTGATAAATATCTGTCTTCTCCGATCTTGAGGGATAACAAGTCTCTCGCTCATCTGTCATGTCAGTGAAGGATATCCCTACTAAGCCATTCGATGGCCAGAAACCCGGAACGTCTGGCCTGCGAAAGAGGTGATCTATCATCTCTACGACACCATCGGATCTATCTCATTCACACGGTTCCCTTCCAGGGTCAAGGTCTTCCAGCAAGAAGTGCGCATACAGCGCTGCGTGTCTCGACTTCGTTCTGATATCACATCAATAGCACTACACAGAAAACTTCGTTCAAGCAATTTTGGATGCCATCCCCCTCTCGGGCTCTACCTTGGTCATTGGAGGCGATGGACGCTACTACTCGCCCGAGGTTGTACAGATAATCTTGAAGATCGCATCCGCAAACGGCGTATCTAAGCTCATCATCGGGAAGGACGGAATCCTCTCCACCCCTGCCGTGTCCAATGTCATTCGCAAATACAAAGCAAACGGCGGTATCCTTCTCACGGCCTCTCATAACCCTGGCGGACCCAACGCCGATTTCGGTATCAAGTACAATGTGGAAAATGGCGGCCCTGCGCCAGAGAACATCACAGAGAAGATATTCACAAAGACCAAGACAATCTCATCCTATAAGGTCTTAGAGGCTCCTGAGGTGGACCTTGGCAAGCTTGGTGACACGACTTACGGCCCACTCAAGGTCTCGATTATCGACTCCGTCAAGGATTACCTTGAGTTGCTTCAGACGATCTTCGATTTTGAACTCATCAAAAGATTCCTTGTGTCTCACAAGTCGAGCTTTAGGGTGCTGTTCGATGGGCTGCATGGTGTTACAGGACCCTATGCCAAGGCAATTCTTCTCGATACGCTCGGCCTCCCAGCTTCTTCTGTCCAAAACTGTGAACCTTCTCCTGATTTTGGTGGCGGACACCCCGATCCCAATCTCACATATGCATACTCCCTCGTCGAGGTTGTCGAGAAGGAAAGGATTCGATTCGGTGCTGCGAGCGACGGCGACGGCGACCGGAATATGATATACGGTGCAGGTGCATTTGTGACGCCTTCGGACTCCGTCGCAATCATCGCAGATTGGGCGGAGGTTATTCCCTACTTCAAGAAAGGAGGCGTCAAAGGTCTCGCCCGTAGTATGCCCACCAGTGCCGCTATCGATCTCGTCGCGAAAGCCAAAGGACTTGAATATTTCGAGGTGCCAACAGGTACGACGGTTTGATCCTTCCGATAGTACCCGGATCTGAGAGAGCATTTCAGGCTGGAAGTTCTTCGGTAATCTGATGGACGCAGGTCGCCTATCTATCTGCGGTGAAGAATCATTTGGCACTGGTTCCGACCACATCCGTGAGAAGGACGGCCTTTGGGCGGTCGTTGGTGCGTTATTCCCATACTCTGTAGTCGTCCTTCAACCAACTCTATTTCCCTACGAACAGCCTGGCTTAACATTATTGCTGCCGCCAATGAACAAGATAAGTCGAAGCTGTGGGGTATTCGTGAGATCCTCGATAGGCACTACGCGAAGTACGGCCGCTCGTTCTTCTCACGATACGACTATGAGGAAGTACCGTCTGAGGGAGCACAGAAACTTGTTGAGCACCTCAACGAGCTCATCAAGTCTTCGTCGTTCTCTGGAAATGTGTATTCATCGCCGGCACTTGACTCGACCTTCACCGTTGCAAAATCGTACAACTTTGATTACACGGACCCGATCGACGGAAGTGTCAGCAAGAATCAGGGACAAGTCGTAACATTTACGGACGGTAGCCGTATTGTCTGGCGCCTCAGTGGGACGGGAAGTCAAGGTGCGACTGTGCGTGTGTATGTGGAACGCTATGTCGCTCCAGAAGCTGGCGAGACCGAGCTTTCTCGGCCAACGGGTGATGGCTTGCACGCGCTTATCGACGTCGCACTGGAGATTAGCAGGTTGAAGCATTTCCTTGGCCGCGAGCAACCAACCGTTATCACGGTAAGTATCATTCCCATTCTCATATGTGATATGAGTTGAGGAAATATCGGACTCAGTGATGGGGACGCGACAGCAAGGCGGGACCACAGAAAGTCAATTAGGAGTCTCGGGAGAATGGGCCGAAGATGTTGGTTTGGTTTGCAAAGTGAATGTGTCGGACTGTAACCACAGAAGAGGGTGTACGAAATACAGTGGTCAGAATGTCCGCGATGACACAAGCGGAGGGCAATTCTGGATGGTGGGCTCCTCCCCGTCAGAGTCGTAGACTTCTTGAAAGAATGAAGCGGAAGATACTCATACTATCGCATATTTGTGCCCAGACTGGGCGAATTCCCTTTTACCTGAGCTACTAGTAGAGTAGCACCAGCCTGAGAGCCTGAGGTCGCTTGCACACGTAATCGTCTTCCAGTGCTAGTGCTCAAACTGAAGAGACCCCAGGGCGGTTGAATAAATATCATAGTCGGTAACCCGCTAACAGAAGGTGGCCGGTGATGTCTCCCCGACGACGACGTTGTCTCCTGTCTCTTGATAGCTGACGCTGTCCGAGAATAATGCCTAATTGAGAATTAAATGTACTACTGTATACGTAGTAGTTGCCAGTTGCCAGTGTCCGACAGACAGTCACTTGGTCGCGTTTCAAGTTTTTCTTCTTTTGATTTGTTTCATTCATATGCATAACTTTAAACGCTTCTCGCGTTATTTGCTGCAAATGACATTGGCACAGATTGTGAATTTCCATCGAATTTTTTGGCAAGCTGTCCAGACGATTGCTATCATCATGGTTTCTTCGAGGGCCACCTCTCAAGTATTAAATTAGTAGGTCACGTGTTACCTCAGTATGCGGGCCGCGGGACGTGTCTCCATACGTTTCTCCAACTTTTTCGGCATACAGGGCTGATCTCTCTCCTTTCTCCACCAAACATAAATCGGGGTCATCCCCACGCTGACCATCTCCGAAGTAAATTCTGTTTCTCGTTCGAGTTCAAAAGTTCAAAAGTTTGTGACGCGTTTCAGGGTGGATATCACTTTCAATCAAGTTCGAGTATGGATTCATTTGGCGGTCACGGTGTCTCTCGATTGGTATTTCCTTTCCTCCCTCTGTACTCGTGGCAATGTGCTTTTGCTACTTGTGTCTGGCCGGTCCGGTGAACATACGTTGGGGTTCATGGCGCTAAAACGGTGCAGTTGTAAGTTAGTGCGGCTCCGCGTTATCATGATGGCTTTACTACTTTCTGAGGCAGGTCACGGGAAAAACTGAAGTTTTTGTGCTTTTAGAAACGGAATTATTTACCCACAGACTTGCCTCTACAACTTGGAAAAGGATATCGTGTTTCTTGGGGCTTCTTGGCCATCGCCGGAAAGTGACCGAGTGACCACGCTGTGCACCTCGTGTCTGGCTTTGGCCATTCCTAGTCAGCATCTGAACTGAGTCCGTGCGTTAATACAGCAGTAGCCACCAGTTTTGCCGAGGTTTCTGGCGACAAGGCATCTCGCGATCGCTATCATCTTGTGGCATCTTGCTTCGCGGGCACGAGGAGCGTGGTTCTTGACGATTCGGTGCTTCTTCAAGCTGTGGTTGCTATTTATGTGTCTGTCTTGCCCATGCCAGAACGCCGTCCGACCCAACCGTGTTTTTCTAAACCCGTCCTGCGACATTTGGGATCCGTTCTGGGCGGATTGACGTGCGTCCCCCTTGCGATCATCGTCAGAAGCGGAAGCCATCTCCGAGTTCCAGTCTACCCTCCCGGCGGAAATGAGCTGTCAAAAGTCTCCATCAGCGCGTTCTCAGGAACTTGATGCCTCGAGGCGCCCCAGGTACTGACAAACTCGATAACCTCGGGACAAGAGGCAGACGCCGCACAACGTGCTCTCAGCAAAAATTTCGGATATGTGAACACAGATTTAGAAGTGGGCCATAGGAGTCCCTTGCTTGGAAGCTCGCGGCACAGAGTGGAGCGCATATGGGCTGGTAACTCTTCAAATTGCAAGCTTGTGAAATTCGGCCATATTAAAAGTGTCGGACTGCTCAACCACTTGGTTAGTACACTTTCTGGAATGCTTCACCCCCCTCCCCCGGAGCTGGCAGAAAGGCCTACCTCCACTGGTGGCTTGAAGCGAATCGTAAAGGTGAGAGGTACGTCCATCTTTGATCCAGCGCAAACGGTACTGAACTTTCTGGACAGGCTTGCGCGAGCTGCAGGTGAACACATCCAAGCTGAAGGCGTGTGATGTCACTAACTACTACCCATATTTCTGTAGGCACGACAAAGCCCGCTGCGACGACACGCGGTAAATCTTACCTGCTGCAATACGACGTCCTTCATATTTATCAGTCCTGTCCAGACCATGTGGGCACTGTCGAAAAAAGGGCGTGTCCGCAGAACAATGCGTTTATGGATGCGAGGCCTGTCGACAGGCACGAGCGTGCTGTGAGGGGGGTATACCTTGCGTGCGCTGCATGTCTATGCACCTTAACTGCGTCGACGGCACCACGTCGCCACTCGCAGCCCTCCACTTGCAGGGAAACTCTGGCGGAAGAGTCCATTTGGCCTGCAAAAACTGTCGGCGGGATAACAAGAAGGTGAGCGATCCATGGAGCGATGGGAGATTGATGAACCCCATCACTGACGGACGGAATTCATTCACAGTGTGACGATCAGCGCCCATGTAGGCGCTGCGTCGTGCGTGGGGACGAGTGCGTTCATGTCACTCGGCGGCCCAAACATGTCAAGGTTCGCTGCCAGCGCTGCAGAGAGTCTAACAGGCGATGCGAGGATGCTCGCCCTTGCTATTACTGCTCCACCCGTGGAGAGGTGTGTATCGACTTGCCGAGGAAAGGCAGAGGTCGCGGCATGCGGGTGAAAGCGGTGAGTATAAGTTACGTTTCCGCCACCCCGAGTTGTTATCTGACGTGAGGCAAAGGCATGTGTGAACTGCAGGTGAACTTCCGAAAGCCGACATGAGTCCATGTTTGGCTGACCCTGTCCCCTCATGCTAATAGGCAACACAAGGTTAGATGCGACGGCCAGCGGTGATTGCATCCGTTCATACCGTCATTATTTGTGTTTTCATACCTGAGCGAAGCCCCTGCGCGTCATGCAACCGCAAGGGCTTTCTATGTCAGGACAGAATAGGACCTTCCAAACATCACGGATGGCCAGGCGCTGCGTCATCTTCTCGATCGATCCTGGATGCCATTTCAATACACCCCGCGACGGAGCCAGATCCTGGCCTGCGAGAAGGTCAGATCTATGCCTCTGAGTTTAGGGTTCATATACTTACTTCACACTGAGCGCAGCCAGTGATACGCAAATCAACGACACGCAGGTGGTGTTAGTCCCCTCTGCAAAGTTCGGACATTTGCGGTTGTTGCCAAGCAGCCAAGCATCCACTCCTGGGCTAACGTTTCCGCATTGCCAAGGTGCACCCGAATTTGGGTGTCTTTGCCCTGGTACTGGGTTATCGAGCATGAGCATTTAGAGTATCCAGTTGCGGGAGAGGCTATATGTAGGGGGATTACACACTACCCCGTACAGATAATCATGGGCTCAGAGCTTGTTGAAGTATGATAATATGTTCCTGTAACAACCTTACCAACGGGTATGTTGAAATGGTATTACAGCAGGACGTGAGACATTAGCGACCACGTGGTCTGGACTGATGGGCCTTTACACGCTTGGTGATCTCGAGGGCGCGAGCTTCTCTATTGTCCACTTATACCCTCGACTCTCCACTACCTGCCCCCACCCAATACTACTAACAAGTCATTCGTTACTTTCGTAAACAACATCTGTATGGAAGCCACACCTTCGCCGGCCGAAAGGTCCAGTGCCAATTCACGTCATTTTCTCAATGAATCCTGCTCATCCTTCTCCATACTGCCCACAGACGGAAGACCAGTACTACGCTCAGAGGGAAGAAAAGGGTTTGATCGATTTTTAGCGTGTGAGGTTCGAGACCCTGACGAATGCTTTAGAAAAGAAGTATGCCATCAAACAATGCAGGGCACGTATCTGTCTGTGCACCCGAGACAGGAATTGGGCTTATCATATATGTTAGACCGACATCCGACTCTGAGACAGAGGAAGCCAAGGGTGACAGTGCCGGAGCAATGGCTCCCCCTCCAGTGCCACCAGCTAAGAAAGTAAGGATTCAGTTCGGGTTGTCGCTTCTTGGTGTGAACACGTATTCGTTTCTGCGTGCTGCGTATTGGTGATCGACGTGAAGACTCAACGAAGCCCGTAAGTCCTAGCTACAATTGCTCTATTTTCATGTAATAATGTTGCCTGGATTTGGCTAGGGGAGGAACCAAGACACCTTCCAAGGAACAGGTAGGTAGTGCATCCGATCGCGCTTCCATCGAAAGCCGACAATCCCCCAATGTTCTCAAAGCCATCATCGAGGGCAGGTTCTGTTACACCTTCTGTCAAAGGTAACGAGGGGCAGGACGACTTCCGTGATGATGTTTCCGTCGCGGAGTCGTCGAAGGGTCATCGCAAGACCGAGGAGGAAAGGCTTCAATTCTTCCAAAGCCAGCCCGACTGTCGCGAAGTGGAGCCCAATCGTGCCTTTTGCATCGGTTGTGACCAATGGGTGTCTCTTAATCCAGCTCGGGCTTATGTGATGCGTCCATGGATCGTGCACCGCCGCCACTGCCACAGAAATTCTCCCAATCACAAGCAGTATGCTCTTGATTCCCGATTCTCCGCGTTCTGTCTGATGTATGCCCGTGTAGGGGGACCCCGAAGACTCCCCATAAAGAAGGGGCAGCTCCCGATGGCAGCAAAGGTGACGACGACGTCGCATCTGTTGTACCATCTTCATCCGAGAAATTGGGTCTACTCAAGGGAGAGGCGGAACGTCAGGCTTATCTCGAAGGGGACCCGCGTGCCGAAGAAGTTCGACCATACGAAGTGTTGTGCAAGACCTGCAAGAAATGGGTGCAGCTCGGAAACAAGACGCGATATTCGCTCAGTCACTGGAAGGAACATCAACAACGATGCTCCGGCTCAATGTGAGGCTCTCGTTGCGTGGACGCTGTCTTTCACGGTTTGATAAAATACACATATATAGCCCTAGCAGCCGCGTCGCCACGGCGGAGCGGAAACTCAAGCTTGTCAATGACGCGTCTGCAAAGTCTTTTTCTGCGACGAGTGTGCGGTGCGCGCACTGTGACGTGACTATGGCGCTTGATGGCGAAGGGGATTACAATTTGACTAATTGGGAAGAACACAAGACAATTTGTCCGAGGTCAGTACGCTTTGCTTCGCCTTAATAGGCTTTGTGTCTGAGCTAGGCATGTGACAGTTCTCCTCACAACGAACAAGCTGCTGTACACACCTCTGATGCTAGCCCCAGCCGCTCCGAGAGGTCGGAGAATTGTCCCCAATTATCTGTGGCTTCGACGGAGGCAACTGCTGTCGACGCCGCAGCTTTGCCCGGAGCAAGCAAGAAACGACTGCGAGAGTCGGATGAAGTAGAGTCAGAAACGAGGCCTCGCACTCGTGCTAGAACGGACGTGGTACCTCCTCCCTCTGGGGCGCTGAGCTGGCTCCTCCTCCCATTCCGGAGTTTTGTTAGTGGATTTAAGAAGGGGATGGGACAGCCGTCTTCCCCACCTCCGTCGCCATCGACGGAAACCACTCCCACGTGACATTGAATGTTTTCTATTTTTTTTTTTGGCTTCCGTGAATCTTGGTTTCCTTTTTTGAGTATCAATCTCGTACTTACCACCCTCGTACCTTTGTCCGATACCGCCACGCACTACACTCCTTGGCCATCTCTCTGTAATGTTTTGAATATTCCTCGAATGTCAGCCTCGCACATATGTCTTTTTACTCGTGTGTTCCGTTGAAAGAATGGAGTGCAGATGGTCTGTCTATGGATACGGGAAGTGCCGAAGGGGGCTATCCTTCACCTTGCCCCCAAGTTCTTTCCCCCCGCTCCGGCGACCTTTCTTTCTTCTCCTCACCACGCCTTGACCCTCCCTGTACATGGTAACGACTAAACAGTCACGGACTGAGCCATATTCGAGGTAGGCACTTCACATCGCCGGCACCCCAGCATTCCTCTATCGCCTCGTTCATTCCCCGTTCTAGGTCTGGGGCAGTGAGCCATGCGCGGTCTTCTCGTGTGGTATGTCGTAAATTTAAACTCGTTACCTTCTCGAGCCTTCCATTTAGTCGCTTCAATTATGCAGGACCCGCGCCCATTCAAAGGCACTAGTGAACGCGTCGCAGCGCGGCACGGCACGGGATATGTCACCCTCGCAAAACCAGCACCGCACGACTCGTCCGGGTAAGGATCTTTCCCCTCTCGCGACACGTTATCATTCGCGCTAACTCCCCCCGAACAGTTTCGTCGACGGGCGACCAAAAACCGCCGCCGAGAAGCAGCGCGAAAAGCGTCTCCTGGACGACCCTCTCGCCGACCTCCTTGGTCCGCTTTTCGTGGGCTGTAAACGATGCGGCACTCGAATCAAGCTGTCGCCCAAAAGCTGCTATGACCCGTTCCACTGGGTGAAACACCGCGAGCGTTGCCTACGGCGATCCATTGATGTGGTAAAAGAAATTCTCCGGGAAAGGGAAGATCAGGCCATGTCTTTTGGCGCCGAATCACCGCAGCAAGATGGCGCGGCTGCAATTGCTGACTCACAATTCCGTGCTTCGCCCCGTCCATTGTCTCCTTCTCCATCGTCGGCGCCGTCGGTATCATCACCGCTGCAACGACGCAGTGAGACCAACACAATTACCAACCTCCTTCTAGTTGCGGACGAGGATGAGGTCGACAGGCTGTCTTATTCCTCCCATTCTGATCAGCGTGAGACCCCTCCCAGTCAAGGCGAGGGTATATCGAGTGAGTGTGACGGTGACGGATTTCCTCGCGATGGAAGCAAAGTACTACCACCGCTGTGCGCGCTGTCGGTGTTCCGCGCGCCAGACATGCTTGCTTTCGAGGATTACCTGCATCGCTCCCGTCGTCTGCCAACCCGCCTAGGATTTCCGGATCTTCTTCCTTCGCCCGACAAATGGCACGATTGGTCTTGGGGTCAACTTCGCGCCCCTGTCTATGTTGTACCAAAACACCCAGAGGATATTGAGGCGGCTGCAGGAGCTGGCCCACCACATCCTTCGCACGGGGACGTCATTTTTGGCGTCCTTCAACCAGAGGTACAAAACCTCTCGGATCCGTTAAGGAAGACCCCATGATCCACCACCGCACCACCTTCATACGTCGCGCAGTCACAGAGTTCCAGGAAGTACTTCTTATTGTCCTGTATTATGATGTTATATTGGTCACCTACTAATTGTTCTCATCGCTATCTTGCCCTACATCCCAGCCCCATAATTACTTGTCATTCACACGGCCACTCTGCCAACGTAGATCAGCGACTGCATGTTATCGCAAAACTATCCATCCTGCATCCCCCACCCGTCGTACTGTAACATATATCCTTGTTCTCACCATCCAAGGACGATCCGCGTGTACATACAAATGAAATGTTGAAGTATCTTAATTCCGAGTCATCCATCTCGTTCAACGTGCGCCCGGTTGCTCGTGCTCTAGAACTCCCTTTATCACGCCACTAAGCAACATGTCATGAAGTATGGGGTCATTACGTGCCCGCGTGCCTCTGCTAGCGATGATTAATGAATTACATGAGGACCCAGACGTCACTGGAACTCACACGACTGCGTGCACAACGTCAGTCATGACGACGCTCGTTGGAACTTCGAGCTTGTCCACGCCGGGTAGTCCATCTGCCCTAGTGGGTCCTACGTTGAGGAACAGGACTGGCTTGTCAAGTTCAAGCGCGCGCTTCAGGAGACTATGACTCGCATGAGAAAGATTTCCCAAATGGCACTAGCGCAGGGGAACCAACGTACCGGAACGCTGAATATGTCGCGAGCGTTGTTCCAAGAATGAAGAGTCGGTCGGCGCCCTCTACAATGGCATAGCTTGGGCGCTTTTTTTAGGACGCAAAACGATCAAAAAATTTCCTATCGCGAGGCGCACCTGCAATCCTTCACTCGTTGGCTGATAGACTCGCTAAAGAAGACAAAATCAGGCTTCATCTAAATTTCGGTGATTTCATCATTCCATTTTCAAGGTGCCCGTTTTAATTTCGGAGCTATTGTGAAAACGCAACGCACGGTGCTACTCTTCCTGCCTTCCACATCGCAGCTTGGGCAATGCGGTACGACAAAGTCGTCGTAGGAAACGCTCTCGTCTAGTACGACCTACACAATACAAGGGAGCCCAGAAAAAACAAGGTCAGCTCGTATCCGTACAGTTGGGCGGAAGGGGGATCAACACGAACATCACCGTCGGGATTTGTCTTGGGTTGCGCCCCCGTACGCTCGAGCTCATCAAGGAATGCGCGCCAGCGTGGGTTGGCCTGCCCAAGCCACTCTTGGAATATAGCACGAGGGTAAACGTGCCCATGCTGACAATGTACTTTCTTACACGACGAGTCAGCATATATCCCTCGCATTCAAGAAGGTATAGAAGGAAAGCGGTGGTTTGCTGTTAGGAAGGGGGGATGGAATGGGACTGACAAAGATGCTCCCGTGGAGCTCTAGGATGCGTCGATCTACTTCAGGTTCCGAGAAGACGCGGCGGAGCGCGGCGTGATGTAAGCCGTCGACGTTCTGGGTGATGAGGGGGGCAACTACACCGGCATGCTGCAACGCAGCGAGCGCGTAGTGCGTTGTGTTTGGAAGGGTACGACGGACGGGTAGGAATCCAATGTATGCCCGAAGCCTGGCGAACACCATGACGTGCGCTCCTCATGTATGGATATGCCCCTAATACACACCAGTATCGTTGCCTGGAGGCGTACACGTTGTCGTGACTGCTCATAGAACTGGAGAGAAAGAGTGGATATACCGAAATGCGTGTCCCCGAGGGCTATCTTCGACGAGCTCCTGGTACTGGATGGATGACGGGTCAAAAAGGGTGTGCAAGGCGCGATACAGACGACGATGGCGCACGAAAATTGGCCTGAAGGAACACCGAACCGGTGCATTCGCGTACGACGTGAGCCAGAGAGAAGGAGGGAAAGGGCGGGAGGAGACGGGCGCGCTACGCACTTGTAGTCCGGATTCATGTACCTCCCGTCCTTCCCGCGGTACGCCTTGACGCCGGAATCGACGCTGACACCGGCGCCGGTCAGCACTGCAGCGCGGCCAGATGAGAGAAAGGAGGAGATGCGTTGGACTGCTTCTGAGGGTGACACGGTCGGGACATTTTGTTGGGCTGCAGTGGAGAGAACCGAAGGCGGGATGTTCGGGACTGAAAGGCGCATAGGGGGTATTACCCTGCAGCGGGTGTGGACGAGAAGACTAGATAATCGAATGAGCTCAGGGCAACTTTACACTTTTACACTTTTGCATCAGTGGCGTACCACCGGTAATCTCGGTCCGTGAAGACCGGTCATCTGCCTTTCAGCCCCGCTTCGAGTCCGTGACGAGGTGAGACCATGCATGCAACTACACCCGCCGTGCTCCATACGCCCGGTTTTTCGCAGTATAATGTAGCGTGGTCACCTTTCCACACCAACCGCATCGCAGTTGCATCGTCCGCAAATTATGGCATCGTCGGAAACGGCCGCTTGCATATCACCTCGGCCTTGTCGAGTCCCTCCGGAATAGCAGGTATCAAGTTGGACAAGTTGTAAGTCAAGCTAAATTCTTCCCTTTATTTGTCTCATCTACGGTCGAGCTAACGCGCGGGTTGTCAGCTATGAAACACAAGATGGCCTTTATGACCTGGCATGGTCGGAGCTCCACGAGAACCAGCTCGTCACCGCATCGGGAGACGGGTCCTTAAAGCTCTGGGACGTGACGCTGAATGTAAGCACCTAAAACCCGATTCCCCCCCCTCGCCTGAGCGCTGGTGAAAGTAAGCGCGACAAGTGATCTAGACTTTCCCCATTCGTGCATGGCACGAGCACACACGCGAGGTTAATGGCGTAGACTGGTCCAACCTCAAGAAAGACCAATTTGTATCCTGCTCTATAGACGGCAGCGTGAAAGTGGTACGTCCCAGCTGCTGCTCAATCTTTTGTCCCCCTCTACCCTGCTCCATGCGGCGTTCGATTTTATTGTTTACCATTTCCCCTTCAAGTGGACGCCGGAGCACCCGCGCTCGATCGCGACCCTACAAGCGCATCACGCGTGCGTATATCAGGCGCTCTTCTCTCCCCATCAGCCGGACCTAGTCGCGACGTGCTCAGGAGACGGCACCGTCCGATTCTTCGACCTGCGCACGCCCGCCTTTGCGCCAACCTCGAACGCGTTCACGTCGCCGCTGTCCGCCGCCGTGCTCACGGTGGCGGCCGCCCCGAGCGAGGAGCTCGCTCTGGACTGGAATAAATACCGTCAGATCGTCATCGCGAGCGCCGGGCTCGATAAGACCGTGAAGATCTGGGATTGTCGCATGTTGCAGCTGGGTGGATCAGCGAATGCGGTCGGCGGACTGTGTGAGAACCGCCTGTTCGGGCACGAGTATGCCATACGCAAGGTGCATTGGAGTCCTCATAGGCCCGATCTACTAGCAAGCGGTTCTTATGATATGACTTGCCGGATGTAAGTTTTGCCCCCTCGAACCAGATGATAGTCAATCTCGGTAGAATGTATGCTGACACACTTTCCGCCAGATGGACAACAAACCCACCCCCAGGCAAAAACCACCTAGTCAGAATTCACGATGCACACACGGAATTCGTTGTAGGGTGCGCATGGTCTTTATACGAGGAAGGTGTGCTGGCGACATGTAGTTGGGACTGCAAACTCAATATTTTCCGTGTGTAATCGACCATTTTTAATGATATTTTTAACCATAGTATACCATCACAAAATTGTGGGTGATCTCGCGAGGCATTGTGAGATGATATCAACCGACGTGAGCTGCTATGTGCAGCATGGTTTATACTCGAATGCGGGAGAGCTGATGGAAGCGGACTGATGGGTGTAACTTGACCAAAGGTCGGGGGAGTTAGACCGGGCGAGCGAAGAGGTCTTCGAATGGGTTTCCTCGAGGGCGCGTGAGGATTGTTGCAAGAGATCTTCAAAGAGTCCCCGGACCAGTGAGCAATATAATGTAAAACAAGTATAAACATTACCTTCTGCATCAAGATATCTACCTCCTCATTTTTCGCTCTGCCAGTACATTTTCGAATTCATCCTTACGTTCCTCGTACTCCGCGTTCTCACCGACCTCCTCGAGACCACCTGCAAAGCACCCCAGCGTTCGGGCGACAGGCAGTGTCAGATGAGAGTGTTTCCATGACTCGTAGTTGAGACGATCGACGGCTTGCTCGGGTGCCACTGTAAAACTATTTGTACTTTAAATCGTCCGGATACACATCAATGAGTTGACACATAGGAACATGGATAAGGGGTTCCTGGCCCATCCGGGTGCTCACAAGTTGACCATCGTTTACAATATCTCAAATGTAAATCTTGTGTGAGGCAGGGTCCGTGGCACCTCCGGCTAGCTATTCGCCATCTGGACTGAAGGACATCGTGTGCCGTGCGGTTCTGTTGATGAGATCTCTGACTTTATGAGTGGGCTCGAGTTCTTGTTCTGTGTGCTCGTCGATGTTTGGGGATAGGTAGAGTGAACTGGCGGAGAGTGCGATCTGAGAAGTTTGTAACCAGTACACAACTGCCTGTTCACTTCATAGTCAGCGAAGGACGTCGCGATTCGACAGAATATGTCGGCCAGTAAGGTCAAATTGAGTCGCTGTCATGGCTCACCTGTGAGAAGCTGAACACCTGCATAAGAGAAGTGGCAGTGACAGAAGAGCACTCGAACACACCTTGACCGTGACTAAGCGCTCGAATCGTCATCGTTGTCATCTTCATCTTGTACTTCCTCAAGCTCAACACGCTCACCATGCGTTTTCCGGAGATCAACTCGGTAAGCATCATCGGATTGAAGCAAACCCAATATAATCTGACTGAAGGGGGTGAGGCCGAGGGCTCCAGCACCGCCCTGAGCCGCTAGAGCGCTACTACGTCGTGGGCTCGCACACCGCAGAACACCTCAACGACGCGCTCGGCCGTCTTCTTCTGCGGTGCGTCCCCATCTTAAGGCCCTGCTCACCTCCACCGCTAACCCCCGACCCTCCCACGCGCGCACCACAGCCCCCCGCTCCTTCACGACAGAAGACGTCCTATCCTAGAACTACGTACACGGCGGCCGCGCCGTCATCAACGCCGTGCTATCCGCGCTCGGGCGCTACTTCCCCCCTCTCCTTGTACCAAGTAAGCATACACGGCTAATGACCGATCGCACTCACGTTGCTGTGCTTTTGACAAGGCCGCAGATTTTTGCAGGGTGAGGCACGAAAAGAGTTCGTTGCGCTGCGTGAGGATATCGTGGGCTGTCTCGCGCTTGTCGAGGCCCTCATCGATTCTGGAGAGGGCGAGGAGATTGCAGTGAGGAGGGTGTGTTCGAGGAAGGTACGTGCGCGACGCATGGTTGTCTATCTCTCTTCTGGCGCGTGGTATTGTTTGAGCATTTATTGATGATCTATGTACAGCGAGGCGACGAGCACGACGATTAAGGGATATGATACAATCGGTCTTGGCCGACAATCGGCGGGGCGAGATCATACGTGTGGGAATCCGCCTCGCGATCTTTGGTCCGCCGAACGTTGGCAAGAGCACCCCCTAAACTTTCTCGGTACGACTGAGCCCCCACCTTCTTCCCGGTAGGTATACCGCCGTTGCGCGCGCTGGCGAATGAAAGGGCGGCCCAGCGCGAAGCCGCGATCGTCACCTACCAGGCACGACACGCGATATCTTGGAGATATCGGTGGGCTCCCAGTCGTATGGTCGCTGACACGGCCGGCTTGCCAGAGACCACAGACGAGGTGGAGCAGATCGGGATCGAGAGGGCGCGAAAAGTGTGTGTTTTTTCTTCCGCTTCATCCTCCTCATTGTCAAGCAAAATAACACGACCTCCTGTGTACTTATTTGCCTGTGTGCGTGCAGTGTTTCTCACAGAGTTCAAGCCGCAGACACCTCGCTTCTCGTACTCGCGTGCCCAGACGCCGTCTCTTACGAGACACCTTCCGGCCCACGGCTCAACATTCCATCGGAGCTCGCTCTGCTCGTGACCTTAAACAGGTTGATCCTGCCCAACGAAACGGATCTACTCCCTCCATCCGCGCAAGCGCCAACGGTGCTTACCAGCGCACTTCCGCAGCACAGCTGAGCTGTCAGCCTTACCTCGCAACACGGCACCAGTGACTTCCCAGCAGGGTTTGCCACGGCACTAAAGGACCAGTACGGTGCTTTACTTAATGATTTCTTTTCGTGACTGACGCAAGTCTAATTGGCTTGCTTGGACCTGATTCACATGTCATGCATGCAGGTATCATCTTCTCCAAGATGCTGATGGCGAGGACGCCAGCGCCCCCCTAATCACGCACGGATGGCATCGCGCCCACTTGCAATCCGCGCTAGAGTTCTTGTGGTGCATAGCGGTTTCTCAACATCGTCCGGCGTGTATCCTATCTGACTCACGGATGTCTGCATCCAGGAATTGAGGATGTCGTTCTAGGCCAGGAGGAATTATGCTATGACTGTCCAGGCAGTGGGCAAGATCTCTGGCCTGGTGGACATTGAAAATGTCTTGGATGTGATCTTTAGTCAGTTCTGTGTAGGGAAGTAGCCCCGCACCAAAGTCTAGTCTTAATTGTCATTGTCCCAGTGGTTTTCTAAATTATAGAATAGGCAGGAGTGCAGAAAATGGGTCATCATATAGGTTTCATACAAGATACAACTACAAATAACAGCAAGGGAGCAAATTTATGCAAGGCGATACCCAAGAATGAACTCTGTAAATTGTAAAATAGAATATGTCTGAGGAGCTGCAGAAAACTTTTCTATGACTGCATTGTGGGTGTTAGAAGCCCTGTATTGAGAACATGCCCTATCCAAAGCCTGATTGATAGTTGGCATAGATGATGAGGCATAATAAAGGGTGGCATGCTCTAGAATGAGAATTGACACTATTTTAAATGTTAGAAATTGCAGAGGCAGACAGAGGAAAATGTACCAATCATTGTGTGATGGATAGCATCACTAGATATAGAGAGAGGTGGCTGAAGATGTGTTAGTTAAACAAATACAGAATGGTAAAATAGCAATAGTACATCAGTAACAAATGATCTTAGTTTGGAAGAAACTGGCTGATAAAGGAAAATGTGAGGACACAGAAAAAGCAACCATAATAGAACTTTTCACTTTCTGGAAAACAAAGGGGAGGGCCAAGTCAAGACACTAAAAGAAACCAAACTGGTAAGGACTCACAGCCTGTGAAGCACACAGGAAGGGTCAAGTCAGGACACTGAAATAAACCAAGCATGTGAGGGGCACTCACTTCCTGTGAAGCACACAGGGAGGGTCAAGTCAGGACACTGAAACAAACCAAGCATGCAAGGGGCAGTCACTCTCTGTTGAGCACACAAAGAGGGTCAAGTCAGGACACTGAAACAAACTGAGCATGCAAGGGGCACTCACTTCCTGTCAAGCACACAGGGAGGGTCAAGTCAGGACACTGAAAAAAACTGAGTGTGCAAGGGGCACCCACTTCCTGTTGAGCACACAGGGAGGGTCAAGTCAGGACACTGAAACAAACCAAGCACATAAGGGGCACTCACTTCCTTTTGAGTGCACAGGGAGGGTGTCATCGCCTCCTATCGGCGATTTGATGTCCAGGCCGTGAATGGGCGAAAGCGTAAGAGTCCAATTGTCTAGAAAGGTTTCTTTTGATCGCGATTGTTTCCACTTCCCCTTATTGTTCGTGAAGCCTTATTGTTCACAATCTTATTGTCTCATACTAAACAATAGGAAGTACTGGTTTACTCACCCTATTGTCTACGTACTATTGTACGACTCTTATTGTACTTTGCCTATTGTACTGCCTCACGCCCGAGTAGTATAAATAGTAGCATACGCTGTATAGGACTCTCTAAGTAGAGTCTCTTGTCAATCTACGTGTTCTCCAGTCCCCTCTTCGAACACCCTAAAGACTCCTACTCCTATTGTGGAGACAGTTCTTTTTATCCATTCCTCTTCTCATCTCTATCGCAATCAACTTAGCGGTTAAGTCACTTTGAGTCTAAGGGCTCACCGTCTTGGCGGTGACATTAGACTCTACTTCTATTTTCCCACCACGGCTAGCTCTAGTGCCACTAGAATCACTCGCATCTGGTTAGAGGACACTCACGTTGCTCTAAGAAAGAAAGGTTCACCACAAGCAAACAACTCTCGAATATTATTCTTGTCGGCTCTCGATAGCCGAAACAGCAGAGGATACGACGTCCTCTTGTACAGACCCCCTCCCTCCGAAGGGAAGAAACCTAAAGCAGTCACCTATTACCAAGGACAGTGGTA
>Ga0137394_10000528_pt1 | contig 26754 bp, 26 predicted proteins | sample czobulk116metaG_FD_108278 | JGI IMG/M metagenome (GOLD analysis project Ga0137394, IMG submission 108278) | Vadose zone soil microbial communities from Angelo Coast Range Reserve, California, USA - czobulk1.16 metaG | ecosystem: Environmental > Terrestrial > Soil > Vadose zone | place: USA...
CGCGCTCATCGAGCACCGAGTCTTTCAAATACCTGCGCGAAGATCTCCTGCCAGTTCTCATCATTATGATCACTTGGTTCCTCCTGAAATTCGGGGTCGCATATCAAAGCAAACAGCGGCTTCGTATCGTTTGTACTTGGCGGAAGACCGAGGCACATCTTCCAAAACAAGCGAGCCCAGCGATCTCACAAATCCCATCGCCTCGCTGGGCGCGCCCTGTTCCACGAAACCCCGTTATCCGAATTACTCGAACTTCATGCGAGGATCGCAACTGTCGCCTTCCCTTTAGCAGCTTCGGTGCCGGGGCCGTTCTCAGCTCGATGCCAAGCACTTACGCCAGCCTCAGAGTCTTTTTCACGCATTGAGCCACCAACCTCACGCACCGCGATTTGTCCTCGCCGGTCTGGTTCGGCGAGGCACCCCGAATAATTTCACAGACGCACGAGTGGCAGCCCCCCGTGCTTTGCTCGCCTTCTCTGAGCTCGGTTTACCGGTTGCTGCACAAATATCAGTTGGTTGTACAGAGTGCGAACCGTCCCCGGCACTGAGTTGTTCGCTTCCTTAGCCGGCTTTCTCGCAGGATGCTTGCAAATCCGCGCGAAGGACTTTCAACCAATATGCTGAAGCGATTAAAAGCATCATTCGGGACGTCATCTCTCATTAACACCTCGCTTTCAGTGAGGTGGGTCCGACGAAGCACGACACCACACTTATTTTCCAACTGCTGACCACGTTCATGGCCTATCGCAGTGGTGCTACCCTGACCGCCTACGTCAAAAGCTGATATTGGCGGCGATACCGAGGATCGGAAGCACGACATCGTAGTTGAGCCGTTCGGCCGACGAATAGTTTCCCACCCAAGTAAACGAAGCACTTAAATTTAAGTTCTTATGCGGCCGCCAGCTTACGGCTGCTCCGGACTGCACTGTAAAGTCTCGCCGTTCCCGAACGCCGTCCGTGTCCGTTGGGTAAAAGCGACCAGCGACGTTGACAAACGGAAAGATTTGGATCGAGCGAATTGGATAAAACTCGATTCCTGCGCCCAGCTCTGCCGAAAGACGGTCGAAATTTGAAGGCGTGACGTGTCGCCACGCCAAGGCCGTCGAAATGCGAAGTCTCAGACTTTCGTCGTCGCTTAACGAACGATACCAGGACAATGAGTTCGCCAGCTCGCCCTGTTTGTAGAACTCGCTGTGACCTGCGTGCGCCGAATAGAGGCGCCAAAGAGAATACGACACGTTCCAAGACCAGCTCCTCTCTTCGTTCAGACTCAAAGCGCTCCCTAGAGCAAGTATCTGTGCATCGAAGTCGGAAGCGGGGCTGTTGTTGTAGCGGAAAAGATGCTGCTCGACGCTAATGCTCGGCGTCCAGCGGAACGTTGAATAAGGAATGACGACGGCATTGAACCAGCCGTTCCAGCCCACGCTCTTGATACGATCGCTTTCCGTGAGAAGTATGTTGTCCGTATAAAAGAAGGATTGAGCCGTGGCCAGGGTAACAGTGGGTGGGGGGGGTTCCTTTCGAACCAGTTCAATTTGGCCGATGTCTTCGTTATGGGTCAATTGCCACTTCTGTTCGTCTTGTTGACCCGCCGTCAATGGCCGCGTCCTCAGACTTTCAATGGTTTGTTGAGGAGCCTCTTGTGCTCCAATCAACGTCAAAGGCAGCAGAACAGTGATACAGAGCAAGCGGTGACGACACATTCGAATGATGCGAAGGCCGCGGCCCGAACTGACGCAAAACTGCGAGCTTCGCTGCTTAGTGATGACCGGGGGATTTCGGGCTACGAGGCGCTCGCGTGTCGCCGACACCATGTGGGGGTTGCCCCTGATGCCTGCCTGGAATTCCGAGCCCGCCCACGTGCCCGTGAACGCCCACATCTGCACTGGAATCAACGTCAATCCCCTCGCTAAAACCGATCGGACTCGGACCGGAGGAATTCGAGGTGTCTCTAGTTTGCTCGAGACCTCCGCTCCCAAAGGCATGTCCTCGATTGTCCGAAAGCAGAGCCGGTCCTCCGGACGCCACTTGCCCAGATCGGTTTAGGGAAGAAGTGTGGGGGCGGATAAAGCCGCGGCGACTCAAAGAGGAGAACTCATGTTCGGCGCTGACAAAAGCATTCACATCGGGCAACGGGCGGCTAAAGCTGTTCACGAGTTGCGATGTCTTTATCAGTTTCGGCAAATTGAACTGTTCACGTGCGACTAAACCGTTTCCGGTCAAAATGAGCAGCTCGGATGGACCGATATTGTGCGTTTTGCCGCCCACCAAAATCTGAAGCTTACGCGAAAGAGATCCAATCGCTACTGTAACTCCTTGGCTGTGATCAGCACCTTCCTTTTGTACGCGCACGAAACCGGCTTGACCAGTCACTCGTATAATCCGTGAATCCGCCGCAATCTTGATATTCCGTGGGGCTTGGTCGAACAGGAAGGCGCCATTTTGGAGCTCGATGTCGCCATTGTCATCCAGGCGGAGAGAGCTTTTGGCTCCCGCGCGCACCAAGCCCGCTGCCAAATCGATTTCCAGGCGACCATCTGCGCCAGTATCCAGGCGAGTGCTACGCTCAAGAAGCAAGCCGGTATGAATTGAAATGGGAGCAACCTTCCCCACGATAACAGCCGTTGAGTTAACCGATTCCTGAACAACGATCGGCGCTCCGTGGCAGGCAATCGCGACAACCCATAGAAAGAACAGGATGCCCTTTGTAGCCTGGGATTGCATGACCAAAAGCCTAGCCGTTTAGGGCCCCATGAGTCAAAAGAAAATCAATGAGGCATCATTTCATCTCGAGCTTTGGGTTGCTCCGGTCACCTAGAATACCAATTCGAGTTCAGAGAGGTTCCTGCACGAAACGTGCGCGGAGTATTTTTCAAACGCGTCCACTTCACGCATCACGAACGCCCTCCACGCGCGGCCTCATTGCAATACTATTGATGGACTGCGTTTCGTCTTCCTTTATTGCGCGACCGAACCCGACCGTGATGTCATGTCTCATTAAAGGCACCTCACTTTCAGTGAGGTGGGTCCGAGGGAAGGTGACACGACAGTTATTTTAATGACATTGTCATCGCTGATCCCCTCGAGGGGCTTTCAACCAATACGTTGAAGCAATTGAAAGCATTTTACGACTTCACAGGCTTTTTTCTCGTGGTCCGTCCGCGACAGTCTGCTAACTGAATAGCAATCAGGCGCAACCGTTTTGATTAATCGTGCGACGCGGGTTTGATTAACTCGCTTCGGTCGGACTTCAGTAATTCAGAAGCTCGCCGTGAAGGGCGCAGGTTGCACTCGTTTGTCGTTTTGATGCAAGTTCACGGCTTGTTTTGCATCTGCGAATGCGTGTCGCGGCCTTTCTCGGTGAATGCACGAATCAAATCACAAATGTCATCGTGGCCGCTCAATCGAGCCGTCGTAAACGGCAAATCGCCTGCAGTGCGCGCGAGAGTATCAGCACCGCTCTCAAGCAAAAGCTGCAAAATTTGCTTGTGGCCAAGGGAACAAGCCTGGTGGAGCGGCGTGTATCCCTGCTCGCCCTTCTGATTCACGTTCACGCCGTGAGTCACGAGAATTTTCGCCGCCTCGTAGTCGCCCCAAACGATGACACAGTGCAGCGCATTGTCTCCAAGCGCGTTCGTCGCATTAATGTCAGAGAAGCCAACGGATCCGAAATCCGCTGTTTGCTTAACTCGGTCCAGAATTGCCAAAACGTCGGGATGCATAGAGAAAGCTAACCTTACGAGTTCTCACAATCCATCCATTTATCAGGTCCAGCAAATGCCCGGCTGGAATCACTCGACCAACCTGTTCCGATGTCTATCGGGATTCAGTAATTGCGCTTCCCAGCCCCAAGTGCTTCCTTCGTCCTCGAAGCGCGACCGAACACATCCGACCCCGCACAACCTGTCATCTCTCATTAACACCTCACTTTTAGTGAGGTGGGTCCGATCAACCGTGAACTAGAGTTATTTCCAAATTCACGGCAAAGCACAGATTTGCCGTGAATTTGGAAATAACTCTCCGCACGCAAGCCTTTGAATTTCAATCTTCACCCTCCATTTCTGTGCCGTCGTCCATCGTCCACTATCGCCCCTCCGATGACCTGGCAAACGCGCCATGGGTTCGTCGGGAAGCGGCGGCCGCCTTTTTGCGCTTTTGTGCCTTGTCGCGGCCAATTATCTCGTTTTATTTCACGCCTGCTTTGACCGCGCCCGCTACCTCAATCCCCAGAGCGGGCGTTTCTGGACAATGGACACTTTCGAAGGACAGCAGTTCGACCCACCGAGCCTACACAAATACCTCTACGTCCATGCTGATCCCGTCAATAAGGCTGATCCAAGTGGAAACCTCGAGCTTTTACCCGCTGTTCTAATGGTCGTTGCGCTCGCGCGGTCGTCGTTGTTATCGGGTACAACGTAGCGAATTCTAAGATGTTCAAAAAGTTGAGGATCGGTCAGGATCTAATTGCGAACAGCCACGAAGCGACGGCGGCCGAGATCAGCTTTCTTGACAGCGGGTTTGCAAAAATAGGATCTGCGAAACTCAACGAAGCCAAGGATGCTATCCACGACCGAACAACAGTACTCTATATCGTCGACAAGGGCAGTATGAAGCACGGCGCGCACATCCAGCTTTTGAAAGGCAAGATATTCATTCCAATCTCCAGGATGGGCCAAGCCGACATGGCCGCCTTTTACGCCTTCGGTGAATTTCAGCACGAGACCATGGGCGGAAACCTCTCTGAGCAAGAAGCGCAGCGGCAGATCGATGACGTTATTAAGACACTTCCAGCGCCATATAATACCTGGAGGTTCAAACATGGAGAAGAGTAAATGAGTTCGGCCAGTGACCAACGCGGCCTGATAGTCTTAGCATGCGCTTTTGAGTACGCCCTCGTCGGGACGGTCACTGCCCTTGCCCTTAATAGCCTAGGGCCAGTTCTTGTCATCGGAGCAGTGTCTGGCGTTGTAAATTTTCTTATCAGCGGAGGGCGCTTTGCTGCGAAGTACTGGAAGCGTTTCCTTTGGCTGGCCGGCTGCGCTTGTGTAGACCTCGTTCTCTTTACTTTGGGGCTCGCCGTTTATTTCGAAATCATCGGTGGGCACGTATTCAAAAGCATTGAGGCCTTACGTGGACTTGCTGTGCTCTCTTTGCAGATCGCAGCGGCCTTAGCGGGCGTGCGTCTCACGATCTCAATTGCCATAAGGCTGCTTGGTCTGGAAAGAGAACCTGCGCCATTGGAAGCGCCGGCTCAACCGGAGCGCGAATCTCGTCCATGACCGGCTGGCGTAAGAGGTCATTGAGAACCCTTTAGGATGGACAGTCACGTCGTCTTGAAGATTCTGAGTTTTGCATTGGCCCTCGGAATCCAAAGAATATTGCGAATCCGCACTCAAAGCTCCTCGGCGACGTAACTGAGACCTGCCCTCGAAATCGTCCCGTACCGGTACGGCCCAAGATTGATCCCCTAAAACTACGCCGTATACTGAGAAGATGCATCACCCAGTCCCGTGAATCTTAGCGGCATGGAAAGGGACCGACCAGTATCCGGCTCTTTGATAGGTTGGGCGACAGCCGTCGTTTACCGGTTTGAAGTAATCTCGGCCTGCCTGGCATTGGTCGGAGTAATGAAAGGTAATGCCGATAGCAAGATCATTGCATTAGCCGCCATTCATGCGCTAACGAATGCATATGGAGAGTCCGTTTTTGCTCTGCGCGAAGGAGCCCGCCAAAAACTCCTTTGCCAACTGTGGTGGGTCGCCATCATTGTAGTGTTTTACGGGCTTTTCCTTGCCACAAGCATCCATTTTACACGGACCTCTGCGGGGCAAGTCTCCATCGACGTTGCGCAGATCAAAAGCTGGATTCTCTACACTCTTGCTGTTGGACTCGGAATTCTCCTCGTTCGGGCTTCGGCCTTCCTTCTGGGCGGGACTCTTGATCGTTTCTTCCGTAAAGACGGTACACCCGACGTTCGTTCCCCCGATTGGCGGATAGTTCCGCTGGTGACTGTCCTCATGCTGCTCCTTTGCTGTCTCTTTCCACCGCGCAAATGGGCGGACAATGTGGAGCGAAACTTTGACCCTCCGCGCGGGTTTCTGTTCCGCGGTGCAGAGGAAATCAAGGTATCCGTGTCTGCGCATCTGGAGTCATTTAGGACCGCTAAAATCGATAAGCTCGCTTTGGCGAAAGAAGCAGCTTGTGTCTTGACTGGGGGGGTCGTTCTCTCGCTGGCGGCAATTGCAGCACGTAGGCGACACTTGCCTCAACACAGGCATGAACGCTAATTCAACAGGCGGTCTATTCGCGCCGTTACGGGCGACCAATGAACGCTTGCAAATGCTATCGACCTTCATAGTGGCCGAAACGCTCTATCTTAGCGTGTTCGTTGGGGTCTCTTTTGGGGTTCTCAGTGCGATTGTCTTCGGCATTTTGCACTCCGGGGTTAGCCTTTGGTGGCTGACCAAAGACCGCAAGATAGGCGACCGTTGGAAGCGTTCTCTGGTTCTTGTTGCCGACATTATAGCGTCCGGTTTGACTGCCGCACTGTCGCTGGGGATTACAGTCAATCCTACCGGCTGGATCGCAATGGGGCCACCGAAATCACTCAACTGACCAAGTTTGAGGCCGTTGTGGGCTTCGCCGCACTTATTGCCGCGCTTGTGTTAATCGGCCGGATACTAATCCTGGGAGGTGCCATGTTGGTGGCAACTCGGTCCAAGCGAAGCGAAGGGGTGTGACGCTCGTGGATCTGCCAGAGCAGCCTTCGAATCGCGTATTTGCGGCTCAACGGGTCGAGGTCTCTGACGTTCGCAGTCGCAGAACCGCCCATCGCGTCTCGGCGGTTTTTGATTTCAGTCCCGGGTCCCAGTAATTCATTCGCCGATTCGCAGCCATCTCCTCTCCGATCATTTTGCCATCGCATAAGTTTGTCATTCCCTCTTTGTGTTCTCTGATCTTTGCGGTGGAACTCCTTTTTCAAATCTGCAATCCCATTTTCCTGTCCCCATTTTCCTGTCATATTCCTCTTTGCGTCCTCTGCGTCTCTGTGGTGATCTCGATTTTTTCCGGCGCAAGCGGGTCAAGCGGGTCAACGAGCGCAAATGGGGCAAATGGGTCAGGCGGGTCACCCGGGTCAGGCGGGTTAGGTTTCTACGCTCCCACGCGTTAAAACTGACCCAGTATGAAAACGAATATTAGTCAGATTGAATCAGAAGATAGCGAGCGAGAACAATCCGAGAACGAAATCGGCTCCGCCGGCCAACCCGAAACTCAAAACTCGAAACTCGAAAACTCGCCCCGCGAAGCGGGGACGCGGACCGGCAAGGTCGCCCGTCTTCCAGTCGACGTCCGCGAAACCGTCAACCGCATGCTCGAAAGCGGTGTCCGCTTCAACGACATCATCAAACATCTGGACCAACTCGGTTACCCCGGCATCCACGACTACAACATTTCCCGTTGGAAAACAGGCGGTTACCAGGATTGGCTCGCCTTCAAGGAGCGCCTCGCCTGTGCGAAAGTCCGCGCCGACTCCGCCCGCGATCTGATCCGCGACCTGAACAACTCTGACGACCTTTGCCAAGGGAATGAAATCCTCATGGCGACCCAACTATACGAGGCTCTTCTAGCTCCTCCGCCCCCACCGGGCACCCCGGAATTCGATAAGCACGCCAAAACCCTGCTAACCCTTAGCCGTGCCCTCGTCACCCAAATGAGCGAACGCACCCGCCGCGACCGCATCGCCTTCGAAAAGCAGCGCCACCACGACAAAATGCAACTGACCGAAAAAGAAACCATTCAAAAGGAACGCCAGAAACGCGACCTCAACGACCCTTTAACCCATGAGGAGACCGTCTCGATCGTTCACAAAGTCGATCAACTCTTCGGCATTAAGATCAAGCCCAACCCCGCCTACACCGCCTCCCCGGCGACCTCCGCCGCAAATGAAAAATTACCAATGACCAATTACAAATTACAAATTGCCGAGCTCCCTGGTCGTGGCGAAACAATCAACTCACTCGAAACAGCAGTGAGCACGCAACCCTCCCCAGCCGCCGAAGCCGCTCCTGCCTCAATCTGCGCCAATCTGAAGGATTCTGCGCCTCCGCAACCAGCCCCTGAAAACCGCGAAAGCGAAATCGTGCAGCGTCCCTGTTCCGTCCCTGTCAGCCCGGCCCCCAAGCCCAAGAACGAAGCCGCCCCGCATTCAGCCGACACCCTCTCCCCATCCCAAAATGAAAAATCACCATTGAGCAATTACCAATTACAAATTGCCGTGCGACCGCCCGACACGTGCGCCCCCTCAAGCCCCAAGGAACAGCCTGCGGACGAAACGCAAAACTTACCTTCCGCCGACAACCCGAAACACGAAACACGAAACCCGGAACCAACTCGTGTGCCCATCTCCCCTCTCGCCCCTCTGGAAAGAGTCCGCACTCGCAAATTTAACAATCAGCCTCAGGGAACAATCCCAATGTTCGACGTCTGCGGCGCGTTGGTCGATTGGATCCCGCAGTCTGCCCCTTGCCCCGACATCTTCGACATCGTTGGCTTTCAAAATCGCCGCGGCAAATACATCTGTTGGGTCCATCCCAACGACCCTTATCGCGATCCAGCCAATCCCGAACCCAACCCACGCCGCACGGCAATATTAAACGTAAACGGCCTCATCATTGGCTGGCTCACGGGTCATCCCGACCCAGCGAAACCACCATCGCCAACCGCGCAACCAATAAACAGCCGCCGTTTCCGCCACGGCCTCGTCGCCTGGATCGACGAACGTGCATGACTACATCCAATAACCCGGAAAGGACCGATCCCGACGCGACGAGCATTGACCATCTCAGGTTTACAACCCATGGCGGCCTGCCCCACGGCTCCGCATTCTCTGGGGACTCCAGGGCTAATGGATGAAACGCGAACGAAGGTATGTATGAAGTTGTCTTCAGTCCGGAGTCTCTGTGCCCTGTTGCTTGCAATCTCGCGACTCTCACTCACGGCCGCGCCCGATTTGCCTGATCTGATGCCGATGGCTTCTATCAGCAGTGAATGCACACGGAGGATCGCAGGCATATCGTCTCAGACAGGCTCGTACGGCAGCCCGCGGATCCTTTGGACGACTGCTGATAGCACCGCAATGACGTCCTCGGCTAACAGCGGGGTAATCAGAACGACATTGCGGTTGCCGTCGACGCCCGGCTGCGCAATCTCGATAAGGCCGCAATCCGTTTCTCGTATTTGAAGTTCGCAGAGAGATAGGTTTTTCACCGTCGCATAATAATGGGGGATTGGAGGGGAGCACCAATAATACTTATCCGCAAGCTCTTCACAGCTTATCACCCGGTTATCCAGAGCATCAGGTTGTACGCAAAAGGCGCTGGCGTGTGACAGCGCTCTGGGTTATTGCTGTTAACCTATGGACATTCGACTGAGAGCAATCTTTAGCGCCGGGCTGCTGACGGTTTTTGCGGCCTTTGATCCTCTCTCTGGCTTTGCGGCAGAACGAGTTCAAGTTGTGAGCACTCCCAACAATGGCCAGGTTCCTGATGCCGAGATCGACCTAAAAGGAACGATCCATGTTGCGTATGTTTCCGGGCAGGAAGCCTTCTACGTCAGCTCGAGCGATGAGGGAAAAACCTTCAGCGGCCCGCTAAGAATCAATTCCGAACCTGGTTCCGTTCATCCGCCCAACATGTATCGTGGCCCCGATCTTGGCATGGGCAAAAATGGACGCGTTCACGTGATCTGGTACGCCAACGCCTACCAGCGCAAATTACCGAAGGACCAGTGGGGTGTCTTCTATTCGCATCTTGATCCCGGCCAAAAGACCTTTGCCGCGAGCCGGAATTTGAACCGCAAGCCCAGCGACAATTACTCGATCGCCGCCGATGACAAAGGCAACGTGGATGTGGTTTGGATGGCCGGCCAGGTCTTCGTGACTTCTTCCAGTGATAACGGCGAAGCATTCGGCACTGCCGCGGCAGTTCCAATCGCGGATCCTTGTGAGTGCTGCGCTTCGCGCGCCCTCCTTTCGAACGACGGGGCCCTGTCCATTGCCTACCGCGAAAAGGGCAACAACATGCGCGACATGCATCTGCTCACCCGCGCGAAAGCGCAGGAGACCTTTACCAGGCAAAAAGTCAGCTCCACGCCATGGCAGGTCACCGGCTGCCCCATGACCGGCGCATTTCTGTCCCCTGCGAAGAATGGGTCTTTAATGGCATGGGAAACTAAAGGTCAAATATTCTACGCCCGACTCGATCCCGCGGGCGCACTATCATCACCAAAAGAGATTAAGGCCGCCAGCCGCGGTAAATGGCCTATGGCACTCGGCGGGCCTGACGGCACGGTCCTGGTCAGTTGGAAAAACGGTTCAACACTCTCCTGGCACCTTCATGATCCAGCCGACAAGCCAGTCGGAGAGGTTAAATCTCAGCCGAGCGGCAATCCGCATCGGCACGCGGGAGTCGTCACGAAAGACGGAACGTTTTTGCTGATCGACTAATCCCGCGGCTTCGTAACGCAAATGAAAATGTTAAAATTTCTCTCCGTCGTTTTCCTCTTTTTGACCGCCGCGCCAGCGTGGTCGCAGGAGAACAAACTCGACACCAACCAAATCCAGCGGCTTACCGGCCTCACTGGCAAAATGAACACCGAGGAAGGGGTCTTCAAGGTCACCTCTCCGCGAGCCGACATCAAAGTTTCAGTCGACCGCTGGACGATGCCTCCTTTCATGGGCTTGACCTCATGGGCTGCTTTCAAGACCGGGATGAAGGAGCAAGCCATGGTGATGGGCGACCTTGTTTTATTTCAGGATGAAGTGAATTCGGTCATGACTGCCGCACTGGAAAACGGCCTGAATGTCACGGCGCTGCACAACCATTTCTTTTATGATGAGCCGAAGGTTTACTTCATGCACATCGGCGGAGAGGGAACTGTGCAAACGTTGGCCAGCGGCGTGAAGGCGGCGCTTGACGCGGCTAAAAGAGTTCGCGCCAAAAGCTCCAAAGCTGCGAGTTCGTTCGGAGAAGAGATTTCCGCCCGGAGTTCAATAACGCCGGAGCCATTGCAAAAACTTCTTGCGAGCAAAGGAGAGACCAAGGACGGCATGTTCAAAGCGGTGATTGGCCGCACTGCCAAGATGCCGTGCGGTTGCGAAGCGGGCAAAGAAATGGGCGTTAATACCTGGGCGGCCTTTGCGGGCAGCGACGATAATGCGGTCGTCGCCGGCGATTTTGCCGTCCTTGAAAATGAGTTGCAACCGGTCCTCAAGGTGCTGCGGCGCGAAGGCATCAACATTGTTGCCATTCATCATCACATGATTAACGAAACCCCACGGACACTCTTCCTTCATTACTGGGGCCGTGGTCCGGCAAAGAAACTGGCTGAGTCGGTTCAGCGCGCGCTACTCGTGCAGAAGGGGGTAGCCTTTAACATCAGCCCAGCCGACTACGAGCAGGTCCGCGGGTCGGGGGCTATTGTCATCGATGTCTGCACTCCCGAGGAATTCGCAGGCGGTCACGTGCCCGGCGCAATCAATCTGGACGTGAACGCGCCCGATTTCGCCGAACGCGCGGCCAAACTTGACAAGGGCAAACCGGTGCTGGTGAATTGTCACGCGGGCATTCGGGGCGCCAGGGCTGCTGCGGTCCTAAATGATCTCGGCTTCAGCAACGTCAAGAATCTCGAAGGCGGCCTTGCAGCCTGGGAAGCCACCGGAAATAAGCCAGTCAAATAAGTGCTTATGAAAGCGCCTCTATTCACTCTTGCTGTCGCCCTGGCTGCGAACGCCGAAACGATAAACTTCGATTCCGATGAGCCTGGCAAGCCCCCGTCCAGGTGGACGGCTACCATGACAGGCACAGGCAATCCACGGTGGAGCGTCGAGAAGGATGACTCCGCCCCGAGCAAACCGAACGTGTTAAAACAATCCGGCGAAGCCACTTATCCGATCTGCCTGCTCAACAGTTCCTCGGTCAGAGACGGCTTTGTGGAAGTGAAGTTTAAGGCGCTCGCCGGGAAAGAAGACCAGGCCGGCGGCGTGATCTGGCGCGCCAGGGACGCGAACAACTATTACGTTGCCCGGGCCAACGCCCTGGAAGACAACGTCACCATTTATCATACCATCAACGGCAAGCGCACCGAGAAGAAGCGCGCGAAAATGAAAGTTGCTCCCAACCAATGGCACACCTTGCGCGTGGAATTTCAGGGCACTCAGTTCAAAGTAACCCTTAATGGCAAGGCGGCGCTGGAATGGAAAGATGATACCTTCAAAGAGGCTGGAAAAGTCGGTCTCTGGACCAAGGCCGACAGCATCACAGTGTTCGATGACTTCCGTTACGGCGGTGCTACCGATTGAGGAATGAAAATAATCGCGTGACCCGGTGGCGCGTCATCGCGGAATTTCTCGCACTACGACGTAAGACGGCGGGAATTGCTTGTCAGCGATATCCTAATCCGATTTTGCGAACGGCTCCCCTATGCCTTCGTGATCCTCTGGGCCATGAACTACGGCGGCGTAAATGCCAAACAGTATGGCTGGCTGATCGCAATCGAAATGATCACGGCCATGCTCTGCTACATCCCGGTCGCGCATCTGGCGGACAAGCACGGGCAGCGCCCGTTCGTGCTGGCTACGTTCGTGTTCTTCACGTTGTTCCCTTTGTCGCTCCTATTTGCAAATACGTTCGCATGGCTGGCCGTCGCGTTCGTCGTGCGCGGGCTCAAGGAGTTTGGAGAGCCGGCTCGGAAAGCGCTCATTATCGCGCAGGCCCCGCCGGAGCTTCGCGCACGGACCTACGGCGCGTACTACCTCATTCGCGATTGCATCGTGACGTCCGGTTCATTCCTCGGCGCCTGGCTCTGGAGCCTTAGTCCACAGGCAAATTTTATCGGTGCGGCGGCGTGCGGCGCCTTGGGCACGCTCTGGTTTTGGTGGTTTGTAGTTCGCCGAACCAACCAGACGAATCATGCTGTTCCGCGTAGAGACTCGTGAGTAAGCCTCGCCGATCCCATCCTCAGGTTTTTGGTGAGCGGGTTGTCCCTTATTTCTTCAAAAAAGCAGAGAACAAATCAATCGGCAGAGGCAGGAAAGTGGTCGTGTTATGTTCGCTCGCCATTTCACGCATGGTCTGCAGGTAGCGCAGTTGGAGCGCAATCGGCTCTTTGGCGATCATCTCGGCCGCCTGGACCATCTTTTCGGCGGCCTGAAATTCACCTTCCGCGTTCACGACTTTGGCCCGGCGCTCGCGTTCCGCCTCGGCCTGTTTGGCCATCGCGCGTTTCATGCTTTCGGGCAAGGCCACTTCTTTGACTTCCACAGCCGTGACCTTAATGCCCCACGGCTCGGTTTGCTTATCAATGATTTCCTGCAGCTTAAGGTTGATAACATCGCGTTGGGAAAGCAGATCGTCCAAGGGTGATTGGCCCAGCACGCTGCGCAGGGTCGTCTGCGCGATGAGAGAAGTGGCTTTCCAGAAGTTTTCGACCTTCACCACCGCGTTGTTCGGATCCATGACGCGGAAATAAACCACCGCATCTACCGTGGCGGGCACGTTATCACGCGTCATCACCTCCTGCTTGGGCACGTCAATGGTCACGACGCGCAAGTCGATCCTCACCATCCGGTCCACGATGGGAACCAGAAAGATGAGTCCCGGGCCTTTCGCGCCCAGCAATTTGCCGAGCCGAAAAATGACCCCGCGTTCGTACTCGCGCAGAATGCGGATTGACTGCGGCAGCACAAAGGCTGCGAGCACAAACAAAAAAATCGCCCAGGGGCCCACTTTGGCAACCAGCCTCATCAACTCGTCCATAGCTTCTCCTTCATTGGTTTTTTGGTTTTACTTTCAAGGTCAATCCCTCGATGCCGATAACTTCGACAGTTTGGCCGGAGTCGACGGGCGTTTCGCTCACGGCGTTCCAATATTCACCTTCGATAAATGCTTTGCCCCCACCGGCGTCAATGCGCGAAATTGCCTTGGCCGTTTTGCCCAGCATGGCTTCCCTGCCGGATTGAACCGGCCGCAATTGCGCGCGCAATCCCGCGCCCACGATGAAAATAAAAAAAACTGCCGTCAGGACCGTGGCCGGAATGATGTAAGCGAGGGACAATTTGAAAGCCCCGTCGCTGCGGTCGAACAACATCAGCGCGCCCAGAAAAAATGAGACAATGCCGCCGCCGGTCAAAATTCCGTGCGTGGGAGCGAACACGTCTACAATGAAGAGCGCCACGGCCAGTCCAATTAACGCAAGCCCCGCCGCGTTTACGGGCAGAATCGCGGACATGTAAAGCACGAGGACCAGCGCAATCGCGCCGGCGACGCCCGGCAGAATCGCCCCCGGATTGCTCAGTTCGCCGATGAGTCCGTAAATCGCGACGAGCATCAGGATAAACATCACCTCCGGGCGCCAGAGGACTTGAAAGAGTTGCTCACTGGCGGACATACCGATCTCAAAGACGTCGGCTTTCGCGGTGCGCAGTGTCTTATTGCCGACGGCCCTGCCATCGATTTTTGCAAGCAACGCGGGCAAATCATCGGCGATGAGGTCGATGACCTTGAGTTCGAGGGCTTTTTCGGCAGTGGTCGCCTGGCTTTCGATCACGGCGGATTTGGCCCACTCGACGTTGCGATGCCGACGCTCGGCAATGGATTCGATGAAGGCAGAAGCGTAGTTCTCCATTTTTTTCTTCATCACGTCATCGGTTTTTCCCGCGTCGCCGCCGGTGCCGATGGAAACCGGATGCGCGGCGCCGATGCTGGTATTGGGCGCCATCGCCGCCACATCCGCCGCCAGCGTGATGAACGCGCCCGCGCTGGCCGCGCTCGCGCCCGAGGGTGATACGTAAACGACGGTTGGGACGGGCGAGGCATAGAATTTGAGGACGATCTCCTTGGTGGAATCGAGCAAGCCGCCGGGAGTGTCGAGTTGGATAATGAGGCAGGCGTCATGGCGAGCAGCAGCGACCTCGATGGATCGGGAAATGTAGCTGGCGGTAGCGGGTCCAATCGGACCATTGATTTTAATCAGTCCAACTTCCGTGGCGCGAAGGTTTCCCCCAGCGACCCACATTAATCCGGCAATCGCGATTGACGCCAAGCGGGTCATGGCAAGTAAATGTACCCGAGGAAGACCTTCGGGTAAATGCGCAATTAAAACGCGGGCGAGCGCAACTGCCGATCAGGAGCGCGGCGCTACCCCTGCGCCGCTAAGCGCTCGGGGGGCGCCTGAAAGGCCCGCGCGCGGAAGAGGAAGTCGACAATGTTCCCTTCGTGCGGCTGGAGCCAATTGAGCTGGATGGTGGGGATGGGGCCGATGTTCAGCCGGTCGATGTTCGTTGCGTCCATGAGCTGATGTTCCCAGTTCTTGTCGTTGGTGATGGCGCTGCAAACCAGAGTCGAGCCGATCCTCTCGATCATCTCGGCTTGCGGACATTGGATGACCGTTACGTACGGGAACATGTATTCGGTCTGGGCAATTTTGCGCTCGGGCGCGTCGCCATGGATGACCCAGGGACGCAAATAGGCGCAGCGTTCCTTCTCCACCAGACGGGAGCCGAACTTTGCCGTCATGTCGGTGACGCCATCTTCCTTCATCTTCTCGAGAATCGACGTGTGAATCGCCTTGGCCTGGCCCGGAACGGTGAAAGCTGCCAGGCTGGCGCTGGGATCCTCCGGTTGTTTCACGTCGATCGGGCCAAGCCGTTCGGCCAATGCTTGCGCGATCTCTTTTGTGTGACGCGAGGCCCAGACACCGGAGCAGTTGATGCAACCGCGTCCGCTGTTCAGATAGACGCTATCGACCATCAGGTCGAGATACTTTTCCCACTGGTCCACTACGTCGTCGCCGAGAAGAATTTTGCTAAAGCCAGGGCCATGGACCTGCACGCAGGGATTGCCGTGATAGCGCTGGACCGTCTCCGTGCTGCCGAAAATTTTCACGCGGCGGACGCGGTTGACGACTTCGGCGCCCATTTCGCCGGCGCCGGGATAGATGCTGATAGCTTCGCGCGGCACACCCGCCTCGAAAAACGCGGCCGCCATTCGGTACGGCGTCCACGGCTCCTGCGGGCCGGGTTTGAGCACCAGGCCGACTTGCATCGGGATGACCGGCATCCAAAGCGTATGAACGCCCGGCGAATTGGAAGGCAACACCAGGCCGAGCACCGGCGATTGCGCCTGGTAACTCACGATCACGCCCCGCGATTCCATGCCGTAGCCGCGCGTGAGGATCTCCAGATCCAGCCCGCGTGTGAGGCAGTCAAGGATGCGATCCATGTTTGAGAGCACGAAATGATTCTTGCTCATATTGCCTTTGCACATGTGCTCGGGCAGTCCGGTGGAGGCCGATTGCTGGCGGGCGAAATCGGCGGGCGATTGCTGTCCATCTCCCATGGGGAGCGTGGCATCGCGGTATAAGTCGGCAGCCTTCTTCATGATCTGCACCAGGTCGCGACACGGGATTTCGCGGAGAACATCGCGGGCGCGCTGGGCTTTCTTCATGTCTTTGGCGAGCAGGCCGGGATTAGCCTGGCTGACCTTGGCGAGCGTCTCGCCGGTGACGAAGTGAATCACGTTGTCAGTTTCGAGGCTGTCGTAAGGCTGCCCCCAGCGCAGAACGGGAATCTTTACCATAGCAGTATCATTAAATGGTTGATGAGCAGCCAAAGCCGCTCCCGGGTTCACACTAATGGTCCCTCGAAAACGCGTTCACTCAAGGAAAATCTTCTCATGGCTGTATCTGCAGGAGTGGTGCCAGCTCGGAGCGCTCCGATCTGGCCACAAGCGCTGCGACATCAATCCGTCGTAGCGGTTTTGCAAATAGGTCTGTTGTCGTGAGAACGTCGGTCAGGCGACTTCAGATCAAGGGCCAAACAGTCGATGTTCAAATGGACCAAATGGCATCCTCCAGTCTCGATGAGAACACGTCGTCGTGGAACCGCATCAATCGGCGCGGTGGCTCCTTTCTGCTCATCGCATGTTTATTTGGTTGCTTTGCATTTGCGAAACTCATGGCGAATACAAAATTGGGACTGCGCCTGGCGTTGGTCGATGATCGCACAATCGGCGAGATCCGTTTGATTCGTCTTGTTCAAGAACATCCGTGGGTCATCTGCCTCTATTTCGGATCCCTGGTCGCGGTCTGGCTTTGGCTAGCTTTGCGTTCTGCGCCTCGTGCCAGCACGCTTGTCTGCCTGGTGCTGTTGTCGCTTCCATGTCTTTTCTATATTCGAGCCTGTTTGCACATCGGGACCAAACTTCTTGAGTTACTACCTGCGTGAACAGTAACAGCCCAGAAGCTCGTGCTGGTACAAAGGCGCTTCTTCTTGTTGCCCGAGCCGCTACCGCTCTTATTCCAAGTCTAGTGGTCTGCTTCATTTCATCGATCCTTTCACATTCGCCGTTGCCTCCTGGGGGTGGTGGATCGAAAACAATTTGGATGCCGGCCGTAGCGACGTTTTTCGTGGTCTTTTTCGGAATCCCAGTGCTGGCGAGGATCGGCAACTTGAATCGAAGTCCTTCGAGTTGCTCCCCGCGCGAAAAGTTTCTTCTGCTTATCTTGATCCTCCTCGCGGTAATCGCGCTCATTGTTGTGGTGCCGCACATACATTACTTTTTGAAGATGCTGGATTAGCTCTCCGATGGTGGGCGGCTTTGAATGTTTCCCTGTATAGCGGATCACTATCACGAGCGCCCGAGGTCCCCACTGCTACCTCGGCGCCACCGTAAATCCGGTGTTCGCCACTACTGCGTCGTTTATCTTAAGAACTCCTTCGTAAGATCCCTCGGGAAGGCCGAAGAAAGGAATATAACATTCCGCAACTGTCCCAAAGTCCCTTCCCGTTGAAGGGCGGATGGCGCCCAATTGATCGTACATCACAACGCCCGGTCGCTGTCTGATACGTTCGGCTGAAGGAACCCTGAATCGCTTTGATTTCACCAATTTCCCATTGCCCCACATTTCGAGCACCGCGTCGCGGTCAGGGTAGCCGTCGAGGAAGATCTGGACTGTTTCACCGACTGTAAACTTGTCGCGAGGCGCGAGCTTTCCATCCTTCCCGGTCCCGACGGTAAACAACGGCCGGTTCGGCCGATCCGGTATCCGATTGCTCTGGCACCCGCTCAAAAATGCGAACGCCATCACTGCAACAGCAAACACTGAGCCCTGTCTCACAATGCACTAACTATTCGCCCAAAGTCGTCTTGCTGCAAGCCTGGTTGGATGCGACACCGATAGCGAGGAACCTACAAGCGCGGACCACCCAATACGTTCGCTGGATTCAGTGGTGGAGTTCCCTATTTTTCACGCGATGAGAGAGAACTTGCGATTCGCCGCGGTTCCTATTTGCATAAGAAGTATGGCTTTCAAAGTTGACGCACTAACCTATGAAAACACGACCTGGATTCCCACACAAAGACATCAGTTGGCTGTTCGGACTGATTGCTATAGAAGCGCCCCTGGCCAGCATCAAAGCACTGGCAAGCCGCAAGCCCAACACCCGCACACGGGACACCCAGGGGTTTGAACTGGACGGCTCCGGCTACACGCTGCTGGCCTGGGAGAAGTGTGAACCGGACTTCGCGCAGCAGCTCTCGAAAAAATTGAGAACTACCGCGGCGTACCTCTGGGACGAGGACACTTCAGGGTGGTTCGGGTATTCCATCTTCAAAGACGGCGCCGAGATCGAGGCCTTCCAGTACGGCATGAACTACGCGGATGAACTCGACGAGTTTGCCGAGGAATTAGGCGACGCACTTCCTACACCTGCAAAACGGAAGAAGGGTTGGGACGTCTCCGTCGCCAAAGAGGGAGATGATTTTCAGTTCCGCAGCAAACTGATAAAACCTGCCGGCAAAGAACTCTGTAAGGGCCTTAAGTTCGTGGATGAACGCTTCAAGGCTCTAGGCATTCCGATTCCCAAGACCTTTCCCGAAGAGCAAGAGCCTTTGTCTTTCCCGGCTAAAACGTAACGCTCGGTCGTCGCGATGGCACACCGCTTTGCTGATCGCTCAGATGCATCAACGATTTCGCAGCTTTCCTTGCAACGAGCCTCCTAAACTCCGCTAGGAGTTAGGGAAACCCTCATTTCGCGACCCCATCCTCCATTCGGCGTATCTCGAGAAAGACGGGTTGTGTATTGTCGCGCGCGCAAAGAAAAATCTGCTGTCCGACGATGACACACAAGACCGAAACATTTACATCGCTCCGTGGTGGGGAAACTCCGAGAACCTCAAATCGTCCCAGGAACTGGTCCTTTCCGGTTGCTCGACTGGGCCCTCGATACAGGCTTAACGGGGACCGCGGGTCACTGCTCCAAAATTGAGCAACGCAGGGAGTGGGTGTGCCGGCCTTGATCAGCGTGTTCCGCTCGCCCTTGAACATGATATCCAATGCCTCTGTCATAGTCCCATCAACGATCGCCGGTGCCGCTTCCTCGACCAGGAGCGATTTGGCGATTTTCTCAGGCGCAATGCGCCAGAGCGCAGTTTCCACTTCATCCTTCAGAGCGTAGGCTCCGGACTTGGCCGGATCGTTCAGAGCTTCCAAAAGCTCCGGGACCGCGGATCTCGCCTTGCCTCCAAAGCGGCCCAGGGCACCAGCCGCATTCCAGCGCACCTCAACCTTTGGATCCTTCAACCGACTTTTCAGTGCGGGCACAACGACATTCGGGTCTCCTCCAATATCCATAACAGCCGAGACAGCATAAAAGCGCAGGTCACCATTGGTGTGAGTGAAATCTTTCAATAGAACCGGAATAGCTGCAGTTGCGGCACGGTGAATGGAGCCCAGAGCCTGTGCGGCACACCTTTGAGAGGATGGCGACACCCGCTCTTGATAAATCTTGATGAGCCCTGGCACCGCGGCCGCGGCATTCGTTCCCAAGGCCTGAAAGGCATACTCCGCTTCTTCATTTCGAAGAAAGGCGGAGCGATAGCGGCTCCTGATCAGGCGCTTGCTTTGCGCAAACTGCAACAATTTGAGCATTGCGGGCGGAGGATCTTTCGCACGGATCATCTTGAGCAGCGTTGGAATGGCATTGGTTCCGATCCGGCGCAGAGCGTCATCCGCTTTCATCCACTGCGGCGAATTGTAAGACGGATTGAAGGCAGCGTGTCCCTCCAACCAGGCACTCAGAGTTTTGCCCTGGTAGACAGGCTCAGCCGTACTCGGGCGCGCAGCTTTCCACAGAACCACCCCTCCAATGACACCTACCAGGATACAAAGTGTAATACGAAAGCGTTTGCCCATGCCTCTGAGTCCAACCGATTGCAACATCGGATAAAACGGTCGTAAAGCAACGTCTCTGTGCGCGCAATCCCACTTTACGGTCCACTCCGTGTCCCACTTTGTCTTCGCTCAATGCGAAGCCGAGTGGGAAATTCCCCCTCTCGCCAAACGGTAGAAGGGGGTCGTCTCTGCCCCGGTTCACTTACGTGACTTAAGGTATGTTTGCAGTTGCCTTCAAAGCCAACAGCTTGTTTGTTGATTAGAGCGCGTTATCGATGACACCTGATGAATACAAGCACGGCCGCGATAACTTCTGGGTGCAGTTCACTTGCGGCGCGCTTCTTGGCATTTTTGTCGGCATCTATCTCTGGCGTCGCTTCGTTTTCTCCTTCGCGATCGGCGCGCTGGTTTTTCTCGCTGCCGTTGGAGGGTGTGCACTTGTCGCGGGCTTTTGGGGTGATCGGTTCTGGGAGGCCTTGCTTCGGATTTGGAGCGGGACGCGCAGACGATGATTACGGACTCCATTGCGTGTCATTGCCGTAGCGATCGCGGTGGAGAGAAATCTTCATTCAGACCTTGAGGGCTTCTGCTTGGGTTCGGTGGAAATCCTGTCGCTGAGTTGACTGTTCGCCCAAAATTCAGCACCTTGGCTGCGGAAAATTCCTGTGCGCTCGTAGCTCAGTTGGATAGAGCAACTGCCTTCTAAGCAGTCGGTCGTGGGTTCGACTCCCGCCGAGCGCGCCACTTTTCGCCACTCTTGTCAAATCTCCATACTCCCCCGGATACAAGTTTTTTCCGGAGTTCTCGTTTGCCTTATGAAAACCCGTAAGCAGCGTGCGTGCTTGTTGCGCGCTTGCCCATTACCGAATAGCTTTAGCCTATGGATCGCCCTTCTTTTTCGGCCTGGAAACTTCCGGTCGCCCGTTCGTTCGCATTATTCTTCGGATGGTTTACGCTGGTTAATCTGGTCGGTGAAGTTGTTTTCCGCGGTTTCGATGCAAACGGATGGTGGATTGATCTCAGGTTTCTGCCGCTGATCCTGAGCCGCGCGGTTCTCGCAGTCTCCGCCTTGGTTCTGCTGGCGTTTGGACTTCGGCCGCCAAATAGCGCCTGGAGGCGCGCTTTGACTGGAACGGTCGCGGTCGTGCTGGGCCTTGTCACGTTGTTCAACGCGGCGCAATTCTACCAACTGCTGGTTCGAGGCATTGTGTTCGCCGGATTGCCGATTGCATTCTCACTCTTCATCACTTTTGGATTTTTGCTGATTACGCTTCATTGCATCGGTTCGGCCCCCTATCGAGTTGAAGGCCAGCGGATTGTCCGCGTGGTCATTTGCCTGCTGGCCTGGATGGGAACGTTTCCGTTGCTGCAGACGTTATGTTTTGGCAAGACCGATTATCGCCGGACAGCCGATGTGGCAGTAGTCTTTGGCGCGCGCGCCTATGCCGATGGAACGCCCTCCGACGCGTTAGCTGACCGTGTTCGGACTGGTTGCGAACTTTATCAGCAGGGCCGAGTCAAGAGGCTCATCTTTTCGGGCGGGCCGGGAGATGGTCTGATCCATGAGACCGAAGCCATGCGGCGAATGGCCACTTCACTCGGAGTCAAGGATGAGGACATTCTCCTGGATGCCGGCGGATTAAACACGGACAACACCGTCAGGCATACGATAGCACTATTCAAGAAGATCGGCGCCAAGCGCGTTCTGACCGTCAGTCACTTCTACCATTTGCCTCGAATCAAAATGGCCTACCAGCGGCAGGGACTGGAGGTCTACACGGTGCCCGCAAAGGAAAGCTATTTCTTGCGTCAGACGCCCTACTCCGTGGCTCGCGAGGTCGCCGCCTTCTGGGCTTACTACCTGCGGCCGCTCGCAGCGTAGTTAATCCCGGCCGAGCAAATGCTCGATCACCATTTGATCGAGCGCCTGGTAATCGCGGTTTGCTATGAGCTGTTTGGCCCGGTCTTCGTCGAAGCTCTGCACCTTCTCCACGAGGCGCAAAAATGTGCGGCGGCTGTTCTCGAGATGATCGACCCAATGTTCGACCTTCGTGGTGCGGAAGGGGTGGACATCAAAGCAAATATACTCGCCGTTGCTGCCGTACTCATTTCGCTCGAGGACGCGCACCTGGTTGAACGCCCCGCGCAGATTGTTGCTCGCAAAAGGTTTGTCCTGGTCGAACTTCAATCCGTTTTGATCGTTCAGATGCAAGGACCAGAGCTTGTCGAATGACATCGCAAAATCAATTTCATCGGCCGGGTCAAGCCCGGCCAGGATGCAGTGCGCCGTCTCGATCAGCGCGCCGACGCGTTTGGGATCGCGAGTAAGTTGCGCGACCGCCAGGGCGTGCCCGATGGTCGGCACGTAGGCATGATCCATCGGCTCATTCGGCTTCGGCTCCACTGCCAGTCGAATGCCTTTATCGTGCTCGAGCATTTTATCAAACGCTTCGACCAACAATTCGACGCTGCGCCGGCCGCTTTTGGCTTCGCGAAGATAGGTTCCTTCACGGGCCAGCCACAGGACCAGGATGTCGGTGCCGAGGATGTTCGCGATGTCGATCGAGCGCAACGACCGATCGATGGCATAGCGCCGGCATTTGGGCTCGTTGCTGGTATAAGCCCCGTCCATCGTCAGGGGACTGAACCAGAGCCGGGGAGCCACCATTTCGGCGGCGATTCCAGAGTCATCGAGCCGTTTCTTCAATTCTTTGGCTTCTTTTCGGATCTGCTGCTCCGATTTGTCGTCGATATCGGGCACCGCGTCATCGTCGTGAAACATCATGGCGTCAAAGCCGAGCTTCTTGAGCTGGTTGAGTTTCCAATCGAATGACTGGGGCGGGCGGGTCGTCGGACCATAGGGGTCTTGCCCCTCGCTAATGTTCCATGGCCCAAAGCAAAATCGGTAACGGTTGTTTGCCATATAAGATAGGTGCGCCAAACGCTACGGATTCGAGGGCGGGTTGAAAACGCAAAAAACTGTGGTTCTATCCGGTTTGGGATGGTAGAATCGGCCCCAAAGGTCAGTTTATGGTTGGTTTGGAGATATCTGAGCAGTTAAGACGACTTGAGATTCCCGGCCGAGTTACCTTCATGGAAGGCAACGGCGGGTTGCCTAAAGTCGAAGTCAACACCGAGCAGAGCAGCGCGGAAATCTACCTCCACGGAGCGCACATCACCGATTTTCAGAAGAAGGGCGAAGCGCCGCTCTTGTTCACCAGTCAATTCAGCCGCTTCACTCCCATCCAGCCCATTCGGGGCGGAGTGCCCGTAATCTTTCCGTGGTTCGGCCCGCGTGAAGGGGAACCGACCCACGGGTTCGCCCGGGCTGTATCATGGGACTTGCACGAAGCGGTGACTCTGCCCGAAGGCGGCGTCACGTTGCGGTTCCATTTGCCGGAGCTGGCGGAGAGCGCTGTCTGGCCACCGTTCAGCGCCAACTACGTGGTGACGTTCACCGATACGCTCGCGATGGAGTTGCTGATCACCAATACTTCGGCCGACGAAGTATTTAATTTTGAGACTTGTCTGCACTCCTACTTCTTTGTGGGCGATGTCAATGAGATCGCGATCGTCGGACTCAAGGGCGCCGGCTATTTGGACAAGACCGATCATTTCGCTCCCAAAACAGAATCCGGTGAATCGATTCGCGTCGCTTCGGAAGTGGACCGAATTTTCCTCGATAGCACCGCGCCGGTAGAAATTCACGATCGGAAGTTGCGGCGTAAGATTCGCATCGATAAGATCGGGTCTGCTTCGACTGTCATTTGGAATCCAGGGGTAGGAAAATCGCAGCAGATGCCTGACTTCGGGAACGAAGAATACAAGCAAATGATCTGTGTCGAGTCGGGCAACGTGGCCAGGAACCGCATCGCGCTGCCGCCCGGTCGAACGGCCGTTTTGAAAGTCACGCTGAGTAGCGCACCACTGTAAGGGGGAAAAACAATTTGGCGGTTTGAACCTGGCGAAGCTTTTGGAGTGCGGCAGTCCTCTGCCGCTTTTCGATCAGGTAACTTAGGTGGTAAACGTTTGAAAATGTCGGACTACGTCGACGGTTTGAAAAAAAAGCGGCAGAGGACTGCCGCACCCCAAAAGCTTCGCCAGATATCCTACTTTCACCCTTTGTTCAGCAGCGAGAGATGTTTGCTGAAATGTTCTTCCAGGACCTCATTGTGCAGGTCGGTGTTGCGATTGAGCGCTTCTAGAATTCCGTCCTTGAACGGGCGGCCCTTTGCATCTTTGCCCATCGTCAGCGCCGAGCCAAAGGTCACGTGCAAAAGCTGCCGGCCTACGACTTCGTCGAGGTAAATCGATTCCTCGGTTTTTGATTTGAATGGCGGCAGCGCATTGATTTGAGCCCTCGTCGTCGAGATGTGATAGCTCCTGCGGTCTGTGTCGAATCGGCCGCGACAGAAAGCAGCAATTTCGCCGAAGAGCGATGGAGCAGTCCGCGCGACCACCCGCAAGGCTTCGAGATAGCTGGTCCCGGCTGTTTTTACATGGAGCAAATCGCCACAAACCCGGCCCAGAATGGGGTAGATGGAGAATTTATCTGAGCCGCTGTGAACGCTTATCTTGTAGGGGCCGCAATACCGGGCAACGGCCACATGCTCGCGCAACCTCGTTTCGAATCGAGCCACGTCGCCTCGATAGTCGATCCCCTTTTCAAAATCGCCGACAAACCGTGGCGCCAGACTCACGACCGAAGGGACCTTTCGTTGCTTGAGTTCCAAACCGAAAAAGAGATGTTCGAGAGCACTCGTGGGTGAATCGGTCTCGTCGACGGAAATTTCAATTTCGAACGGCCTGCCCCGATTCTCCTCGGCGATGTGGCGCCCCATTTCGGCGCTGTGAGCAATCGCCCGCGCGTACTTCACCGCGGCACGGGAGAGATGCTCTTTTGTGAATTGGAGCGTCAAACCAGATGAGATCTCGAACTTTCGATTCAGATAGTCATCGCGCCAGGAGCGATCAGCAAAAATGTGGTCTTTCTCCAACTGCAACACAGCCGCTTCGAGTTCGGACGGGGTCATCCGATCGGCATAGTTTGAGACATATTCAGACGGATCGATCGTGAAAAAGCAAAAGCCGGCTTCGGTCGTTCGACGGACGTCTTCGGGAGTTTTCAGGTGGTCGGCATCTGCTCCCCACGGCTCAGTATAATTAAGAGCGGCCAGCGCCTTTTGGGCCGCTTCCATCACTTCCCTGGGCGTCCGATCGGTTCGGGTCATCTCGCGGATCGATTGCTGGGCAAAAATCGGCGCGAAATCGGATTTTCTGGCGGCCGCGACGTGTCCCGGCGTCGCCAGGCCGAGACGATCCCCATAGCCAAAAGACTTTTTCAGCCCCAAAATTGTAGGTTTGGTTAACATGGTTACAACGAGACCCCCAGCAGACCTCGAGTCATTTGGAAATCGGTGTTTCCCCGCGCAAACAGTTTTGGAATGTAGTCGCGTGTCAGCACCCGCACGACGAGCGACAGAAGTTCGGACGAGATTTCTTTCGGGTCCTGCGAAGAAACGACCAGGTCGAGGTCGTTCGAAAGGCCGGTCGAGCTCACCTGGATCAGGGGCACCAACGGATGACTTTGCCACGGTGCTTTTGACACGCAGACCAGCATCGCTTCCACTCCGGTGGCGCCGAGGCCAGTCAAAGTTTCCACCGGGTGATCGGTCGGGGCTTGCATGACATGGAAACCTGGTTTGATGAACCGTTCTCCATACGCAAGGGTGGCCTCCAACTTCGAAGGCGCGCCGATAATTGCTTGCAGGAAACGCTCGCTTTGCACCAAGTGCGAGTTCTCAGGGACGACCACGGTACCGCCGAAGCGAACAATTCGCGTGCACAGGGCCGCGCAGCCCGCCGCAAGCGAGTCGTCGATGCCCGCCTCTGCCGTCATTCCAAGCCGAACAGACCGCAGATCGGTCCGGATACGGCGAACGTCCCCTGCCCGATCCGCCGAAAACCAATTCACCACTTTGTCGGTGACCTTCTCGATGCCGCCATCGAGTTGCACACTGGCGGCGCCAAAGCGTGAGTAATCGATGCCGCGCTGCTCGAAGAATTCGCGCATGGCATCGTTGTGCGTCTTCTCGCAGCCGTGCTCGAGCAAGAGCGCGCGGCGAACCAGCGGGTGACAAAGGTAACCAGCCATGGTGCGCAAGAAGAGTTCCTCGGATTCGCCGCTGGACACACCACAACCTTCCGTGTGTGCCAGCGCTACATAACGGCTGAACCCTGACGCTCCGCCTCCATTCGCCTTGTTCAGATTATCGGCAATCATTCTGCCGATCTGCCCCGCGCACAAGCTGGTGGGAACGATCAGGCCCACCTGGTCTGAAACCGGTCCCTGCTCCGACTGAACCATTTCAAATTGCAGATTGATCGCGCCTTCAGCAGCGTGCGCTGCGAGCGGGAGCGGTTCGCCATTCGGCCGCGGCAAACGAAGAATCTCCGGCAAGCGACTGCTGTCGGTTTGACGCCAATCCCGCCAGAGCTGCACCTGGGAATGCCCGGCCTTCTCGC
>Ga0137394_10000529_pt1 | contig 26749 bp, 33 predicted proteins | sample czobulk116metaG_FD_108278 | JGI IMG/M metagenome (GOLD analysis project Ga0137394, IMG submission 108278) | Vadose zone soil microbial communities from Angelo Coast Range Reserve, California, USA - czobulk1.16 metaG | ecosystem: Environmental > Terrestrial > Soil > Vadose zone | place: USA...
AATCCCGTCAAGCCGATGCGCGTGGCGTCTCACGGAAAGAATCGTGACACCTCTTGCAGTCCTAAGTTTCTTGGGAGGAGGGAGTGGATCGAGCTTCAGTGTGCTCTTGTGCTTGATCTTGCTCGAAGAAGCGGGCTTCGTAGGCATGCCGAGGTGCGCTGCGTGTAGATTGAACGTTTACTGGTGTTAACAGCACTTGTGGCCCACGACGCGCTGGTGCGCGCGTGTGATGCACTCTCTCAGGCACGTGACCGACACCTGCTGTAGAATTACTTGATGATAATACTGTAGTAGAAAGGGTAGTTCTACACAAGAAACCCAAAATGAACCTAATAGAGAGGCAAATAAAGTAAGGAGATGGGGCAGAGAAGAACTGCTCAAAGGCAAACAACTATAGTACTGTGCTAGCTGTTAGCGATGCTTAGTCGATCACAACGATATCGATATCTTCGTCCGTCGGTCCATTTCTATCCAACAAAACCAAACCGTCTTCTTCGAGCCGCCGGGCTGCGCTCGGAGAATTGAAAACAGAGGTAACGAGCCGTGCACGTTTCGTTGGTTGCGCCTCGTCCACGCCGTCCGGGGCTGGCCGCTTCCGTACACGCATTGGAGTTGACGGAGGTGATGAATGCTGAGGGGCAGGCTTCGCCTTTTTTGATGGTTCTGGAAGGGGGCTGGGAAATATCATGGCAGGGCCATCGACGGGATGATCGGGTCTGATAGGTTATAAATTATTACTAGACTTGAGCGGGAAAGAATCGGAAGCTCACGGGAGAGCGCTGATGGCAAGAGTGATCGTTTCAAATTCGCCATCTTCGTCCGTTATGCTGAGGAATTTCCCCTTCGTCACGCTCAGGCTCTCGAGCGTGCGATCAAGGTTGTCATCGAAATCTGGGTCGCTGAGCACGCGCTTATCTTCGTACGTACTTACTTCTCGGTCCAAACCGTCCAAGATGCCTTCGAGCACTTCAGCGAGGGTCACACGTGACGGATCACACTGGAGTAAGGCATAAGCATCGCGGCAAACACCGCAATGAGGGTTCGGCAACGAGAGCTTAATGGCACTTAGAGGCGCCGAGGGCTTGAATTGCGCATGTACGTTGCGCAGGGAATCAAAAGTTGCACGTAACAGGTGTAAGGCTTGCAGCACAATCAAACCCGAGATAATTGCATTGGTCGTTGCAATTGCGGGTATTATGTTTCCTGCCATTTCTAAACACGAACGTGTTTATCAACTTGCCAAAACTGACACATCATGCATAGCCCGCACCTTTAACTTCCCACCGACTCTTTCCTGGAATTCCGTAAGCTGCCGACCGCAGATTTCCCGCGGCAGTAACGAAATCCAGCGTATCGTCATCATCTTTGTCAAACGATATGGTCTCCTCTTTGCCCGACTTGAGGCGCGTTGCGAGACGCTCAGAGCTTTGAATCGATTACATGAGCCCATCTGAGGGGTAGGTTAGAAGGACACCGACCTAGAGACAAACAAAGCTAAAGTCTCCCGAAGCGATAGGGATCGCAGGTCTTTCAAGCCTTGACCAGACTTCGCTGTAGGCCCTTTCGGGGTCGAGTTTGCACTGATACCATTAAGGCTAGCAGTCCTCCCATTTAGGCGCCGGTCGACACCACTGTCCCCGTTCACAGGATGTAGAGTGCCATCAGCAGTGAGGTCAACGGCGCTGATCACCTGCCCACGCAAGACAAACTGATTGCTTTGGATGAGATCGAAGTCTAGTGGTACTGGTTTGTCTCTGAATCGCCACATATCTTCCATGGAGAGGAGGTTAAGAATATCATTGTGGAATATCTGAGCGTAGGACATAAGATTGCCATTCCGGACCAGATATAAAAGAACTGTACCTTCTGGAACACCATTTTCGCGGCATTGGAACTTGAGTCCTTGGAACGCAAAGCCGCCCGGACGGACTTGAATGCCTGGGCCTCCCTCCGCAGATTCTCAATTTCTTGGGCTAGGAGAAGCATAGATCTCCGAGTCAATGTCCAGAGCAAAAGGGTGGTGAAGGAAATGCAGCGGTCGTAGGAAAGCTCACCGTTTTCACCCTGCTTTTCAGCCTCGTCTAGTTCGTCTGTCGAGTCCTCGTCTTCGCCGAAGAGTTGCCTGTCCCGTGTCAGTCCGGATGACCCGACTAAATAGGTAATTCAGGAGGCTAATGAGAGGTCGAGAGGCTTACGGCATCAGATAGCTTTTCGCCCAGACGATGCAGTGTATTGGTTGAGTTGGCGTAGATCGAATGGTGCATACGGGAAAGGTCTTGGGCGTCGGTTTCGGAATGCAATCAAAGCACTCGGTACGATCCTGCCAGCGCGTAAGCTTGGGTGATAGACGTTTCAAGTTTGGTCCAAACCGTGCATACCTTCAACAAAGGTTGGACCTGGCCGAGATAGCCGGCTGTACCGGATTCTACTAAAGGGATATTTCCAGCCATGCACATTTTATTCACGTGTCGTCGAGCGTCTGAGGGGCGTGCGCGTGAGCTTCCTCCTAGGACGCCACAAATATAAGGCGTACCCAAATTATCTAATGCGTTCAGAACAATGTCAAAGTCTTTGAACCATGCCAGGTCAAACTGCGGGTCCTTGATGTTTCCGTGAATGGGCGTGATATGAACATTAGGGTTGAATGCGGATGCTGTGCGCGCGGCCACCTGGAGGAAACGCGGAAACGCGATGGATGGGAGTATGACGATGGCGTGGCGGGGAAGCGACGTACCAGAGCTTTACTTTGCTTCACGTCCTTCTTTCGGAACAAAAATTGACGGTTTAGATTGGAAAGGTCGATGGTGTCAAGATCGAGCAGGGTAACGTGCCCGAATCCGGAGAGGACGACGTTCTTAACTGCAAGAAAGCAAAATAGCCGGTCACGAAGGAAACGGATTCGGAGTAACGGGATAGGCAGGCATACGAAGTTCGCAACCGATACCACCGGCCCCTACTATGAGGACCTTCACATCGGGTAGTCGGTCGTGCAACTTGGGACCGAGGATAGCCCGAGCATGAAAGCCTCGAGATTTGGGGGATGACAGGTTGGAAGGAGCCATGGGGACACGGCCAGAGGTGGTGCGCTTTTTCCTGTCAGTTAGAGTGCTGTCGAGAGTGATGAGAAGGAGGGGAAGATGGCAAGCGTCCGAGTCTCTCGGTTCGGGATAAGGCGCTTCCCCGGGGCGGTGCGAGTGCCAGCGATTCGAGCCGAGACTCGCGATTCTTTTGCGGCGGTTTTCGCGCTCGGTCACACCATGTGACTCTGTGACTCTTACATTACATGCCATTGCATTGGCAGATACACAACTCGAACAACGTCAACTGATACCGATATTGAGCCGTACTGGTACAGTATAATCCATCATGTCCTTCACTCGCATCTCAGGCTCGAAATACACAAACCCCCAAGTCCTAGATAGTAGATGGTGACTAACGGCCTTGAAAATTGTCTAGCATGTGGCCAGGAAAACGGCTTCCTTGACGAGGTAGCTTGCGCGCCTATACACGAAGACTTCTTTGACCTTAGCTGCTCTGTGGGACCGCGCTGCTGTGTCTGGTCCCCCGACGCTATTGGAATAAGTTGTCAGCACGGAGTTCGAACGCAGGTTGCATGTGCAACGTCGACGGTGCTTGGAAGCTGATGGAGCGCCATGTGCACTGGCAGTGGCGCGGGGAAGGCGGGTACGTGCGAATGAGACCGGAAACCGAGACGTGACGTGCCCATCGGGTGACTGCTCGATCGGCTCAACCGGTTTCTCTGTCACGGTTTCCTGAGGTGGATCATGATCATCTTGCCATATATTCCTTTCGTCAGTTGCCTCATGCGCCTGGCGGTTCGACGTCGACGCTGAGAGACATGGACAAGGCAAATCCGTAACAGGCTCCAAATGGGAATTCGAAGAACTGTCGATGCTTGGATTAACCGGCTTGCGCGTGGTGCCCCTCCTCTTCTCGGCTGTCTTCATACACCTGTCCTTTGAGGCCGTCGGTTTCGTCTGGTAACCATGCCTCCTCTGCCGGTGACGCAGCAATGCACTTTTGTCAAAAGTGGCGTAATTGCAGGTCGAGTCGTCTGGGCAGTGAAGCCGCTGTCCGGTGCTGTATGCAAAGGTGAGCGGTGAGCGCCTGCCAAGACGACGTTGATCCGGGGGGAAACGATTACCCACTGCTTTCGAATGTGATTCCTTAGATTTGAGCGCTGCATGCTCCCATAATCGCAGTCTGGTTCTGGACACCAATGCATCCTACGGATGAAACCTTTAGCGCCGCGCGCGTCAATGATACGGGTTTTCTTCCCTCACCATCGATCAGGCTTGGGGTCGTGGAGACGCTTGTGTCGCGGCATGTCAGACTGGCGTGCCAGCTTCTTTCCACAGATGTCGCATATTGCCCGCGAGTTGGCTGGCTTCGGGGACTGTACATGCCACCTCTTTGTAAGCGACAAAGTCCACAGCAAGGGAATACCGCTGCGCTCACCGAGCCTTTACGTGTGTTTTCTTGTAACATATGAAAACAGGTGCTTTTTTACAAAGGAAAGACGTGGTGAGAAACTGCTGTCCACAAGCCGATAGAAAACGAGTGACTGAACACAGGCCAAAGAGATCGAGAGGAACTAGGGAAAGCCGTCCAGGGAACCCACGCAGGATCAGATTTATGTGGACGACTTACCATTCTCCGGCAACTAACATGCGCATGCTTTTGTTGCTCGAACGGGGTTTAAACCAAAGCGAGAACTTCGGAGTTGCTGTGTCGGTTGGTTGAGCCCAAAGGGAGCGAGCCCCCTTTTACCCCGTCAACCAAGACACACGACAATGCATCAATTCGAGGATGAAGATGACGCTTGTCGGTACAAAGAAAAAACAAGCGCGCGCTCGGACACGGTGGGTGTGTCAAGGTGGCGCGCGCAGCCGAGTCAATAGAAGAAAGAACAAAGCGGACACGGATGGCACGCAGGGAGGGGGCGACGACTCGACTGGGCAACGGCGCCAAACGGCATGGGTGGCTAGTACCCATCCCCCACCGAAGAGCCAAAGATAGAACAACGAGCCGAACCGGTCGCTCATCCCATCGACCGCGGAGCAGAAATGGGAGTTCTACGAGCATGTATGTATTCAGAGTGGAGAGGCACGCCAGATGATTAATATTTGGGAGTTGTACGGTACTTGGGCTCGGGTACTAGCGCCACTGGCAGTGACGTGATCGTACAATTAAATGGTCTCGTCCCAGATTTGGAAGGTGAATCGAAGTTTTGAGGATTTAAGTTTGCAAGGTTCTAGACACCTACGGTTGCGGTGGGCTTGGGCGAGTAGAGGCACTCAGACGCTGAAGGGAGGTGTGTAACGCCGACCACACAGGGCCCATAGACTGCTGCCTGAGAGCAGATAACATTTTCAACAGTGCAACCTCACGCGGACCCAGAAGAACAAAACTATCAAAGCCACTTTTTATTCTGAGGGTAGGTACCCATCGACGTGTGGAGAGTATGAAAGTAGCAAGTGTCCGAATAACCATAAACCCCGAACCAAACCGTACCCAGTGTGGTGCCATGTCTGCAAGCCTCACGACCATTCAAAATAGACCCGTAAGATCCGCAAACGGATCTTTTCCCTGCAGTGTAGAGACCTGCGAAATGGGTGGGGATGTGGCTTGAGAAACTGAAGGCTGCTGTAGGGTGCTTGTGGCGACTAGGTTACTCGACGGCGATAGCTTTGTGGCTCCTAGCGAGGAGCTCACGCTGGGCGATCCCACACGACCTGGCCCTTGCAGTTGATTTTGTAGAGGTGGAGTACTCGGCAGTTTGATTTGTCCGAATTGGGGCTGGGGGCGTGATGGAGGCGTAGATGTTCCGGGAAGCGGGGACGAAAGTTGAGAAGCTGCAGAAGTTTGTTGGTTGAATGCATTTGGTGCTAGAGCAGAGATTCCAAGGCCGCTAGAAGGTCCCGCCATCGGATGCGACGTTGCGGAACCAGAAGCTAAAGATACTGAAGACTCGAAGAGGCCTGCGAGGTCATCTGTTGGCTTGCTACCCGACCCGGAACCGTTGCTTGAACCTAGATGCGTGGGAGCATCCTCGAAATCGATGAGCGAGAGGGATTCATTTTTACTGGGAAGGAATTCCGCCGGAATCGAAGCAGGTGGTGTCTCGCCTCGCTTAAATGCTCCGTATCGTGCAAGAACATTGTTGATCTGGTCATTCGTTTGGAGGTATGTATCTAAGAATGAAAGTATCAGAGATGTTCACGACGTCGGACCAACACTAATACCGAGTGACTCCGGGTCGTCTGTTTCTGCGTTTGAGATCCACTTCTGGATCTTCGGTCTAGAGTTCAATAAGATCGTAGCAACTTGCTAGGGGATACGGTCAGCCACCATATCGGAAGTCAGACGGGCAATCATACGTCATAGACATCTCCTTTAGCAAAGCGTTCCCCGCGCCCCGTGTCTATGTTATCCAGCATCTCGTGGAGCAGGATGACCTTCTGCTCTAATTTATTCAGTTCGGTCAGCGCCTGAGTGCGGTAGTCCGGCTTGGCGTCTGGATTTGCTCCCGCTAACGACTTCATGAGTTCCTGCGCGGCGGCGAGATCTCGTGGGGTTCCTCTCCGTATGAGCTCCTGGAGCTTGGCAGACTGCGCTTCCCGATCCTCGTTCTCGAGTTCCTCCGCTGACTTGAGGTTCTGAAGGAAACAGTAAGCTAAGGATATTTCGGTACTGGGAAGTAATCGTACGGATGTAGTAGGGACTGGCGCGGTGAGGAGAATGTCACGGAAACGGTAGCCTTTGAACGACAGCAGGCGATGCATGTCGCGGATGTTTCCCAAATCATCGCGCCAACGTGATTCTACGCAGATGCCCTCCTTCCAGCCGTGGATAAGCTCGAGGATGCGTGACATGACAGGTCCAGGGAACGGCGGTGGGCGCTCCGGGAACCGTCGGACAAGCTCGTTGAGGAATTCTTTCGTGGAGATTTGAAGGTAAAATGGATATCCGCACATCTGGACAAGGGTATCGAGCAATCCGATGGCAAGGAGTGAGACATGCGGGTTGCGGTGGTTTACTGCTTGAACGATGAGCATTGCGGCCTCTCGCGGACTGCGCGAACCCAGATAAGTTCTAGCACGTCAACGTGTCAAGAGAAGGGGACGTACGTGTTAGCCTTCTTATTGTTGATGTACTCGGCGATTTCGATGTGGAGGGCATAGTTGTTCTCTGGCTGAGCTGCAGTAGTGGCACGAGTGATGAGAAACTCGAGCTGGGAAGTCCTTGGCCAGTTTCCAGGCGGGTTGTTCCACATGGTGTAGGATAAGGAAGGTGAATCGTGGTGAAACGGAGTAGGCTGTTGGGCGGCGGGAAACAGTTGGCGATCTCGGGTCCAAGCTGATCAAAGCGAGCAATGCGGTGCTTGGCGCACCAAAAAAACCCAAGCGTGAGAATTATGATTGTCTGGTTATTTCGGTCTCGCTCCAGTTCATGAAGTACCACGATACAGTACAGTATTGAGATGCTGGACGAGTCTTCCATAGACAAACCCGAGGGATTGCTATACCCTGCGAGCGTTCTCGGCAGCATTTCATCTCCATGGACTTTGCTCGCTAGTAAAGTCGTATATTCGGTGTCAACATCCCCGGCACTCAGATAGCCTCTCCCCCACGCGGATTCCAATACACGCCAAGGTAACTGTCATGATCCAATCCAATCCCCAGAATTCATTCGTCACATATTATATATGGATGCGTCCTCGCACAAGAGGGATTTGTCGGCCAGCCTGCGCTTCATAACACGGCGGGCTCCTCATCGTCCGAGGTGATCCATGTGCAGGCGAAGGGAGAGATCTATCTCTTGTGTCGGAAGGGCGTAATCATGCTCTGCAATAATCGGCTTGAAACCATGATCCCATAAGAAATCTCTCCATGGAGCCAGGGTGGGTTAAGGACGATGGACACTGCAAATGGTTTCTTGCGGTACATGGACAATTCTGGGGACAACAGGTCTCCATTGACGGGTTTGCTGCAGACACAGACAGCGATAAAGCAAATTCAAGGATGTCTTTGTTACTGTAACCCTCGCTGAGACGAGACCGCATCCGCTCGTGAACCTGATCGCCCAACTTGAATATGCTCTGCATCGCTGAAAGACTAGTCGGGTATGCCAGCGATGTAGTTCGACGTTCAATGCTTGAAAAGTCATCTAAGCAACTGTGACGTGGGGATCTCTCCCATGTCTGAACATATTCTTCATAGGGCTTATGCGTTTTTTTCACGCAATCTCAATGCGCGTGCGAGGCGGTGGCCAATTGCCCCCGTTGGCTTCGCGCAGGCACGGGGCGTGGGACGAAGACGGGTGACGAAATGTGAGGATTTTCTAGTTCGAAGGTGGCGCTGGAAGAGGATTAGCCAGAGCGGGCTGGATCGGAGATGTGAGAAAGCGCAAATCGAGCCAGTTGCCCCATCGACCGGCTGTTCTCCGGTGCCAGCAAGGATTTTAAATTGCAAATTGATTTCTTTGCGCATATTTCAAATGGACTAGCGTGGGTGTTATTATCGATAACTTGGAAAGAAGAAGTGTCGTATTAGTGTTTGGTAGTAATACACCTGCCAGTGTCCCGTGTGCTACCCATGAAAATCGACCGTGTCGAAGACAAGAAAGTTCAATGTAAACAACCCAAGGGACGTCCTTGTCTGTCAAACATTCCCGAGTGTTGGCAAATACTCACAAAATGACAGCCTAGGTGACGAGTCAAAGATATGATGTTCCCGGCGGGAAACCCCGGCCGGCGACCTTCAGATGTCATATTGAAAATATTGGCCTTAACCAGGTAGCATCGCTCGCATGAGTCAGATAGTCCAGTGCCCCAATTCTGGCCCACCCTTTTGCCCTGGTGCCCTGGATGTTACGCCCGGCCGTTCCCCCAAGACTGTTAAGCCAGGAATTCCCCGCTGCGACCGGTAGGACCGGTAAGATCAGCGTTAACTTGAACATCAATTCCATAAACTTTACTAGTAAGACGAACTGCTCCGAGTCACACCGTTCGATTTGGAGGGAGCGAGTTCCAAGAACCATGATTATCAGCTCGGAAGGACGAAACTTTAGTGACGGAAAACATCAACTTTAACATTCCCACTAAGACTGACGGAGCTGCTAGGAGTGTACTGATCGGCCGCATGAAGGACTGTACATAGAGAAGAGGCGAAGGATATACAAACAAAGGCACATTTGTACGGGTGAGGCATGATGGCAAAAGAAAACAACTACAACACGAGGGGTGGGCGGTGTAATTGGATAGCCAGCTGAGACAAAAAAAATCATATTCTTACAAATTTCCGTTACTCCTATCGAGGCGACGGGCAGCAGCATCAGACTTAATCCTCTGGGCCGATGACAGAAAGAGGGTCATCCGGACTGGGATGACCTCAGAGGAGATCTGCCATTTCGAGTACGATAACCACCTTGTATCGACCGACGGAGCTTGGTTCCATGCGAACCATTTCAATCAGTGAATCTGGATGATGCACGTAACGACTGGCGAGTCGTCGAAGGTTCTCTGGCACTAGCTGGCCAAGAGTGGGGGCTCTGTGACCAGATGATGGACCGGGAAAGGCGGCTTCGTTAGGGTCTGGTACAAAATCCTGAGGGACATGGCCAAAATACCCATTTCCTTGTTGATCCTACGGCGAAACACCCCGTTGAGAACATGCAAAGGAAAGACAAACTGACACGTACGGGAAACGTGACTTGCACACGTTCGCGGATACCTTGAGTAGGTCCTACATTACTAGTTGGATACGCGTATGGACCTGCATGATCCTGATGTGTGACGAGAAGGTTATTGTTTTTTAGAAGGTTGATAGTAGGCATGGGCATATTTACTCACTCCAGACGGATCTTGGTAGTCTGCCATACCATAATTTGCCACGTTGATGTGGTGCAGATTTTGAACTGTACCTTGCACGGCGCCGTGACTAACATCCGGAGGTAGTACATCTTCCCATTGGCCTTCGAGTTGGCTGGCAGACGGGATCTAAAGCACCGCGCATAGATCATGAGCACCAGCAAGGAGTATACAATGACAATAAAGACTGACCCCAGCATCGTGCCGAACATAATTCTGCCGCTGGGGCAGAACAGAACGGGAACACGAATTCCCGGGTAGGTGATTGGCTTGTTGCAGTTCGATGTCAGCCATGTGATGCCGCAGATTTAATGGTGGGCGATAGGGCTTGTTGAAGGGAAGATCGTTTGTCCATGGGTAGCTAAGAGTAGGTGGCTTTATAGGTTTTTTGAAGACTGCGTAAAATGAGATTTCAAGAGTTGATGCATTTGATGCTATTATGAGTGAGAGCCCACGAGGCCGGAGGAAGTCTTTTTTTGGAAAGCGATTTATTCACCGAAAACGACTAGTTAAGTAACTAATTCCTAACGATGACTAAGTGCCAGATAGTGGGAGATTTGCCATCAGCCCTATCTGGCGCGCTGAACTCAAGGACCCAGAGTGAGGGTAAGATGCCAAGCCGGAGGAAGTCCTGGACAACCGCATTGGCCCATGATCGCGCCGCGATCCGAGTCCTTGTTCATTTCGCAACCGGGAGTATTCACTGACCATGGGCATTTTTAAAAATTCAGTTGTCAAAACCTGGCCAATCAGATTGCAGCATTTTTGAAATTACATTTCCGCGACCTCCCTCTCCAGACGTGCTCCCATTTACCCGCTCCTGTCCAGACGCCTCCCGAGTTTTTTTTTTTTCGTATCCATTTAGTGCGCCCAGGGTACCCAACCCAACGTAGTACATTGTACTGGATATCAACCGTTTCCCTCCTAGTCGCCTTCCTGGAGAAAACAACTCCCCCCGGCTGTGTGGTCCGCGTTGCACTCGAGGTTGTGTGAAGGTGAGTGTTGTCGGTACTCGTGGAGTGAGACCGTGACCTGTCCGGGGTGAAGAGGCGCGGAACTTGGGGTGTTCTGCCGGAGTTCGGTTGTGGAGTTTGTTGTCGCGCAGATGTCTTGACTTTCGGGGATGGATGGGGCGCGCGCATCGCGTCCTCCTCATGTCATAGTTCCTTCCTACCCTACCCATCTGCTCTTCGAACTTTAGCCCATTCCCGTCCCTTTCCGCCTCCATTCCCTTTCCGCCTTGTGCGCCCTCTCCCTCCTCAGATCTTGATAGGACTTGTCGTCCTAGTGCCACGGGGAATGTAAACGTTGTGTTTGCGCGCGCTCTTGTGCTTTATCGATCTCGTTTCGTTTCGTTATCAGTGCGGTTGCTTGTGTACGCCTTGACTTTACTCTTTACGGAGCTTCGTATTTGAATCGGTTGTTTCTTCCATGTAGTTGATCAATGGGATGATATTTTGGGCGTTGTCGAATATGTTTTCCACTCATGGTGCGCTTCCCTGACGAGTGACCATCGACCATCTTTCGTGCTCGTATTTTGGACATTGCGTGATGAAGTGTTCTGTACTTTCTGCGGCTTCCCCGCATGCTGGGCAGCGGGGGTTCGAGTCGTCAGCTAGAAGGCTGCTCTGAAACTGGCAGGTGCTCTACTCCAAAGTGTTAGACGCGCGTCGATCAACCATCCCGACAAACTCGTCAGCAGACTGACGGCACCGCGAGCCAAGGAAAGTATAGCACAAGCCCTAACGTAAGTGGAGAAGGTGCTGAATCTGCGACGAGGGTAAGGGGAAGAGCAAAACCGGGGGTCGATGTGTGGGAGAATGTTCTCCGGCGTAGGCTGGGCTCTGAAAGCAGGAGGCAGGTACGGTGAACTTGACGAGTACATATAATCAACGCGCATGACCCTTCGTTCGATAAAGAAGCTTAATAATAATATACAAGCCAAAAGCTAAGATGTTAAGGTATAGTAGATGGGTGCAGTAGATGTTGCATAATTCGACGTATACCCATTATCCCCGCCATCAACGGACCTGTAACCGAACGCTGCGTCCGGATGCAGAAGATTGTCCTTAGGCTCCAACTGAACCCACCTGCAATGCTCCGTATCATCTCCGGCTTCTCAAGATGCTGCCGAAAAGCGCGCGCGACCTGCGGGATCACGTCCACGTGGATGTTCTTCCCTAAAGGATATGAGGGGTTCGTATCCCTTCAGACGGCGGGTGTCAAGACGGAAGCTCGTGGCGCATCGCATCGATGTCGGCCAGAGAATCGGGGAATCCCCATAGAGGATGACGATGCTCGTTGCGATATCGCGAGTCGGGAACTTGGCTAGGCGGTAACTGGTGTGGAAGCTTTGTTTGTTGGCCGACGCACGGGCACGTAGAGGTCATCGTCGTACATGAGGAAGCGTCCGGAGCGCATGATGTGAAACCAACGTACGACGGACTTTGTGCTAGCGAAGGAATAGAGGCGGGAATAGGCTGTGAGTTTCTGCATCAAGGCGATGTCGTGAGAGTGCTAGGAGAAGAGAAAGATGGGGGAGGCGTCAATGAGGCGGACGAAGATGGGTGGATAGCGAATGGACTGTCATAGGAGAGCAGGGAGATCGGGATTAAAGAGGACCTCGGGGATAAGACGTTGACCATTTGTACGAATGCTTAGCGCGGCAAACGCTTGAGCGGTCCCCTGACTGCCAGTGAAACCGACGTAGCTAAGACTGAATGCACAGGTGATCTGGAGGATATATTCAAATTCAATGGAATCGGGGATATGATGCCGCGCAGAGGCGGAGGCAGGGCAGGTAGGGGAGAGTGGGGCATGCGAGGCAGGCCGCTGTTGCCACGGATTGTTGCAAGCCATACGTCGTAACTCATGCGAGGTCAACTGGAAAATGGACGGAACGTTCTGGGTTTGTTGCCGTGAGATAAATCCAAACCTGAGAAGACCATGTACCCAACTTGAAGGTACGTATCATGACCTGTCGTTATTTACTGTAAATGCGCCGCCCCTGCAGATGGGGAATTTGTCGGCGCGTCCATGGTTTCTTACGTTGGTATCGTCATCGTTCGCATGATCTACTAACTAGTCTCAAAGGGGGTCATCGTCCCTTTTGGCAGAGAAAGGCCTGTCATGAATATGCGATGGGCTAGGAACCACGGACGATACCCATACGAAACGGTTTCAAAGAGGCAGGTTGGGTTATGCTCGCTTATGGCGGATACTGTAAATAGTTTCTTGCGCATATGGACAATCCTGGGAGCAACGGGTCTCCAGTGGCAGATTTGCGCAGCCTGGTAATTTTGGTTTGGAGGCCTTTTGATTGTCACCTCTTTGTTACCTCTCTCTGAGATGGAATACTTATCGTGACCCCGACAGCTTGATGTGTCTGTAAACGTGTCCTGCTCCCAAGAGCTCGACGTGGCTGAAACATTACTATGGTATGTCTGCGATATCATGATGGGGAAGCGCTTGAAGGCCCGGAGAGTCATATCTAGGCGGCTATGATGTAGGAGTCTCTCCATGTTGATATATCCCTCATGAGAAGCCAGTGTGCGGCGAACCAGAAGAGTTCAAGCTTCAAGGTTAACCAATGGCCACGGTAGAAAATCGTGTGTGTAGTGTCTGAAATCAAAAAAATTCCGTTCGAGACTAACGCTAAAGCCGACGGAAAAATTACCTACCGGCCCGGGCTGGGCATAAACGTGACTGCGCTTGCGGCGACCGTATTCTAATTCCTGCTCATCTTCCTCCTCCATTTCGTCGTCCTCCACGTCCCCGGTCGTCGACTGGTTCAACGGATTCCGATTGACGGAACGTGTAGTGATTTCAAACTCTCGACTACGGCCCCATGCGGGTTGCTGTTTTCCCGCGGGTTGATGGCAATTCAGTAACTACTACTACGGCTCTGTTCGGTATTCCCACTGGCCGGAACGTACCTTTGAAAGCCAATGCATCAGCCTGTCAAGGCGATGGCGGTGAGTGCCCTCGCACGGCAAATGCCATGAAACGCACTTACCAATCGTATGGGTAATCTTCTTGGCTAAAATGCGCAGTACTTGAAGGTAGAATCGGTTAGCTAAACCGTTGTGCTTTCAGCCAAAGGTCGGGGGGACATACTTGTCTATCAACTATGTTCAGTTGGCAGATCATGTTTCTCGATGCCTTGGCGTGGAGAAGCGAGCGGTGGTGGGCCCGGGGTCGAACGCTGCTGCGACTTCTATTGACGAGATGGAGAGGTTACTAGTGCCTTATTTTTCTTGATCTTCCATGGAACTCTGATCGAGCTTGATTTCTGCGCTCGTCACGGAATTGGCTGTCTGTGGAAGAAGTATGGCGAAACTGGAGAAGGACTGTCTCAAGAGACCATATGGGCGCTTATATCGGGTAGAAATCTACATACCGAAAGCGAAAGACAACAAAGGCGCGTTCGTACAGGCGAGACAAGGACATAGGGCAGAGAAGTGATTACAACACGGAGCGGATAGCCAGCCACTAGTATCACAAAAACAAAAACTCATATTCTTTTAAAATTTCAGGTAATCCCAACGAGGCGGTGCACAGCACCATGGAGCTGATCCGATGAGGCGATAGCAGAAAGAGAATTATCCCGAAGATACTTGGTCTCACAGGAAATCTGCCATTTCAAGTACGATCACCACCTTGTTTCGACCAGCGGAGCCAGGTTCCATGCGAACCATCTCAACCTGTGAATCTGGATGGTGCACATAACGACTGGCAAGTCGTCGGAGGTTCTCTGCCACTGGCCGGCCAAGAGTGGGGGCTCGGTGACCAGATGGTGGATCGGGAAAGGCGGCTTGGCCCGGGCTAGGGCCTGGTACAACACCCTGAGGGACATAGCCAAAAGACCCATTTCCTTGCTCCTCCTACGGTGAAATATCCCATTGAGAGCATACAAAGGAGAGGCAAACTGGCACGTACGTAAAATGTGACTTGCACACGTTCTTGAGCAAGTCCTACATTACTGTTTGGATACGCGTATGGACCCGCAAGATCCTGACGAGTTACGAAGGTTAATAAGGGGGGTCGATAGTAGGCGACGAAACGGATATGATTCCTCACACGAGACGGGTCTTGGTAGTCCCCCATACCATAATCGATGTGATGCAGATTTTGCATTGTACTTTGCATAGCGCCGTGACCGACTCGGACGTCCGGTGGTATATCGTCCCATTGGCCTTCGAGTTGGCCGGCAGACGGGATCTAAAGAGCATCACGCATAGATCGATGAGCACCGGCGAGAAGAAGTGTACATGACAATAAGGGCTGACCCTGGCATCGTGCAAAACATGATTCTGCTGCTGGGGCAGAACAGAGCGGGAACATGATTTCCCGGGTAGGTCACGGTGATTGACTTGTTGCGATTCGATATCAGCCATGACGCCGCAGATTCAATCGTGGGCGATGGGGCCTATTGAAGGAAAGATGTCAGCGTTTCGCCATGGGTAACCTAAGAGTAGGTGACTTTATAGTTCTTCGAAGTTGGGTCATGGGCTGAAGCTCTGAAGCTTGACAGAATACGACGAGGGTCCGCCGCATTGATCTGAAGGTGGGGATCTGAAGATCTGAAGCACTGGCCGTACTGCCCCTTCAGTTGATTAGCTCCATCATGATGCATCAAATAAGTTCAAATTACAGTACTGACTGCGCTGGCGGTGTGGCCGTATCGAGCACACTGCAGCCCATCACATGCATCACAACGTGAGGAGCTTTACGAGATGTCCGCCATATAAAAGTACGGGCGGCAGTACACTCGTCAATTGTGATTACAGCAATTAATATGTTTCAAAATTTCCAGGCAACCCCATGCCAACCCAGTTATCATGCGATGGTAGACATCTCAAAACCTTGCCTGGGCTCTTTCAGTAGGAATATCAGTGGGCGTGAGGTTTGTCAATTCCGCATATCTAGTGAGCATTTATTTTCGGATTCCTCTTCCAACGTAACGTACTAACGCCAACAGGGTCGGAAATCGGACTTCACGTCTCTTTGCTGTACTACAGTTATCAGGGCTTTTCCCTATTCTGATAACGACATCCATTCTACTGTGGCGTTCTAAATCTGTTCAGGGTCCAATCACATCCCCGTAAGTTCCGAGAAGTTTACAGACATAGCTCGGAACCTAGCGGATTGATTTTGAGGCTTCGGGCCATATTTCAGAATGACGCCAAACCGTACTGTAGAGCTGTCTTGACGCAAGATCATGATCATGACACATTTGGGGATCGTCCTGGCAGTAAATATCCGACAAGCCGCGCTGTCCGGTCCTCGTCAGGAACCCTCTTCCTCCTACGGAAAAGAGCCCCTCACTTTCAAATTGTACAGTATTCTTGGCAGTGATCCGCCAACTCTCGGTTGCTCACTGCAGTCCTTGAATTGTTCCCATTTCATTTCTTTGCCTTCCAAGTCGCTGGAAGAAGGCCATCGTCAGCGGACTGACCGCACCGCTAGCCAATGAAAGTATAAAAAAAGGGGATAAGAAGGCGCTGAATCCGTGACGATCAAGGGTGTCAGAGCGTGGGATGAGCCTGATGTTGATGCATTAATGCCTTATTCCTAGGCAGAAACGTAACGGAAGAGCGAAAACGGGGGCCGATGTGCGGAGAATCTTCATGGTTTCTGAAAGCAGGGCCCAGTTAGGGTGAACATGATAATCAATGTGCACGGCCCTTCGTTCGACAAAGAAGCTTAATAATCCGAGTCAACTAACGTTTAGCTAAGATGTTAAGGTATGGTGTGTGGATGCCTCACGCATCCGTGGATGTTGCATAGTCTGATGTGGATCCGTTCTCCCCACCATCAACGGATCCGTAACCATACGCCGCGTCCGGATGTAGAAAATTGTCTTTAGACTTCAACCCATCCGCAATGTTCTGTATCATCTCTGGCTTCTCACAGTGTTCGTGTAAGGCGCGTACGACCTGCGGGATCACATCCACATGGACGTTCTTACCCCAGAGGACATCGAGGTGTTCGTATCCCTTCAGGCGGCGGATGTCAAGACCATGCTCCGGAAGCTCGTGGCGCATGGCATCGATGTCGACGAGAGAATCAGAGTCGCCATAGAGGATGACGATGCTCGTTGCGATATTGCGAGTCGGGAACTTGGCTGGGCGGTAGCCGGTGTGGGGGCTTTGTTTGTTGGACCGAAGCACGGGCACGTAGAGGTCGTCGTCGTACATGAGGAAGCGCCCCGAGCGCATGATTTGGAACCAGTGTACGACGGATTTTGTACTAGCAAAGGAATAGAGGTGGGAATAGGCTGCAAGCTTCTGCATCATGGCGATGTTATGGGAGTGCCAGGAGAAGAGAAAGATGAGGGAGGCGTCAATGAGGCGGACAAAAATGGGTGGATAGAGAATGGATTGCCATAGGAGAGCAGAGGAGAGTATGGCGCGACGACCAAAGATGAGGAAGAGGAGAGTGGGCCTGCGATCGGGATTAAAGAGGACCTCGGGGATTAAAAGAGGGAACTCTCACGAGGCTTTCATGAGACCATCGACAATAGGGGCAGAAAGACCTTTTGGGCGCATGGCGGGTGCCAAAGCAATGAATACGTTGACCTTCTGGTTCAGCTGAGGGTGGATGCTCAGAGCGGCAAACGCCTGAGCGGTCCCCTGACTGAAGCCGACGTAGCCGAGACTGGATGCACGGGTGATCTGGAGGATATATTCGATCGAGTCGGGGATATCGTGCCACGCGAAGTCATCGATGGAGAAGTTCCAAAACTTGGACGAGTTGGGGTCATGGTGGATCGACTTTTTTGAGTACTTGTTGCCGCGGTTGTTGCCGAGCCATACGTCGTAACCCAACTCTGCGAGGACAAACGGGACGGAACGCTCTGGGTTTGTGAGACAAACCCAAACCTCGGAATTCATGAGAAGCCCATGGTGCAGGTAGACGACCGGTTTTCCCGTTGAGGACCCGGGGATGGAACGGGGCTCGCACTTTGGGCCAGGGATGCGATGGATTCCAAGGAGGTAGCCATCTTTGGTGAGAACAACGTGCTCCTCAACGTTGTGATAACCGAATATGGCACAGAGATCCTCAAAATCGCTTGCTTTGCGTATGCTCTCGGCGAGGCGTCTAGCGTCTGGTTTTAAAGAATTGGCGCCGACGAAGTAGAGGAAGAGAGAGCGGGACTTGTGGTAGAACCAATTGATGACGAGTTTTGGGAGAAATAGGATGACGATGTGGAGGGCGCCTTCGAAAACGATGAAGACAAGGCCTAGAAGGAGCGCGACGTACTCGTGAGAGCGAAGGCGAGAGAGAAAGGGAAAGTGGGCCATTGAGCATGCGAGTGCGAGTGATGTCAGAGCAAGACAGTCTCGGCCCGGTGATCCATGTGTTTGCGTCGTGTTTTTGGCGTGGCTATGTCGTCCGTGAAGCTGTTTATGGCTCCTCTTGCCCACATCGTCCCTACGCTCTCCTCGTCGTGTTCTCTCTCACATCCTCCATCATGAGATCAGGTTTGGCTCAGAGAGCCCCCTCTCCCACCAACACCGCTTTCTCCGGAATTTCAAGTTACCGCACAGACCCTTATAAACCGTTCCGAGACAAATCTTCCATCTCGTCCCCACCCGTCGATTCTTATCAAGTCGCACGCACACATTATGACGAGCTCAGCAAATACCTCGCTTCTTACCTCGCGAAAGGTGCCTTGTCCCCTCTCTCTATCTCCCTTCACTTCACCTCGTTGCTCATCACCATCCTCGCTTCAGAACCTGCAAATTCCCGCTCAACAGCACGACAGAAACTCACGAGGCTAACACGCCAGCAGTTCCAGGAATTATCTACAGATGTCTACGATGAACTGATAAGGCGAAAGGCCAATGCGGACAGCAACCAAGGCCCGTCTTTCTTCTCCCTCCCCCTCCCTCCGTCTGACCCCTCCGATTTTAGACCCCTTCCTCCCCGTCCGTGAAGAATTTCATCCAAAGCGAAACCAAGCTCGTCAAAAGCTTGCCACACTTCCGCCAAATCGCTTCAGGGACTTGTCCAGCGATGTCTATTATGAGCTCGTTCGCCGGTACCCAGAGTTCAAAGAAGAGGTATCTCCCATTCTTTCGCCTCCCTTCGATCCTCCCCTTATGACCTCTCGCAGCCACCTGATCCCTCTTTGACCTCTCCCGGCTCTACCTACGACGATTACCCCTCTCCCGATTTCCCCACTGCTCCACGCGACCGTGAACGAGAACCGCCACTACCGCCCACCCGCTTCGGTCGCACCTCCGAAGACAGAGAACGGCCACCAAGTGGCAGCGCTCGCCCCCGTCGTAGTCAAGATGACTACAACCCTCCCGTAGTGGGGCGCCGAAGTGATGACCCCTACGGTGAAGTAGGTCCAAACGAGCCCATCTCCGATCGCGACCCCTATGCTCCATCAAGGCGCAAGCCATCCCAAGATACAACCACCACCGCTCGTTCCCAGCAGCAGGACTCCGGCCGTCGTCCTAGTGTCGCCAGTGGTAGCGACTCGACTGGCACCACTAATGCGCAAAGCGCGACCGTTACCAGCGGCATTATCATCCCCAACAAGAGTACCATAGCCGAAGAGGACATCGAGGTTCCTTATGGCCGTGGCGAAAGCGCGCCCGAAGACGGCGATGGCGAGACTGACGAGGTGGAGGGTGGACTTGGCGCGTTGGCAAGACGCTTGGGTCAAGACCCTGACACTGATGGCGGTGCACGTAGCGACGACTACTATGATAAGATCTCCTTTGGTCGCACCAGTGTCGCCAGCGACCGCTCAGCCCAACGGGTCGCGGGCAGAGTAAGTACTGCCCCCAACGAGGAAGGCGAGAAGATGCGCCGCGACTATGAATTCCGCATCGCGAGGATGCAAAGCCGTATCGTTCACCTCGAACGCGAGATTGAGGATGGCGACGTCCGTACGCGTCAACTCGAACAGTCCGATCAGCGCATCAGACAATTGGAAGATGAGCTTGACAAGTTCCGTCGTGTATGTTTCGTCGTGACATCTTTCCCGATCCTGGACTCAGCCTTGTACAGCGAGCAGAGGAACAAAGTGCTGCCATGCTGGCTCTTCAGAAGGAGCTCGATGACATCCGCGAAGAAGCTCAGCGCGCCAGAGACCGGGAAGCACGGCGCGCGCAACAGGATGAAGAGGAGTTACAGATCCTGCGCGAACGTTGCGAGCGACTGGAAGAGGAACGTGCCTCGACGGTGCGCTCAGTATTACTTCTCCCATGTCACTTGCGCTCAATCTTCTCTAGGCCGACTCTGAAGTTGTTGAACAACTGCGCTCCGACACGGAAGTTTTGATCGCTGAAGTGTCGGACCTTTCTCGGCGGAACGACGAACTCATGACGTCCAAGGACTCTGACCTCACTGTCATCCGCGACCTTGATGCTCAACTAAAAGAATACAAGCGCAAATATGAGCAAGCCAAGACCGAGCTCCGCTCAATGAAAGGTAGATATACTCATTCGTTTCCTCTACCGTTCGCTTCGTACTCACATTCGAACCACAGCTACTTCCGCTCTCTTCCTGCAGAAACCCAAATTCGACGACCAGCTCCCGGTCTCCGCAGACGGTGCGATCCCAGACGTACGCCTCACAGCCTTCTTGACGGCCATCGACTCCCTCCTTTCTGCGGGTCGCTCCAATGCGCCAACTCGCGTGCTCACGCCAATGAAGTCGGTTGTTAATGCCGTGACGAATATACTTGATGATGTGCGTTCGCATTCACAGCGGCAATTGGACCCCGAGGGGGTGCAGGCCCTCGAAGAGCGTGTCGAGGCGACATTGTCCAACCTTGTTGCGGCCTCCAAAACCCATGCAACAAGCTCAGGTCTCTCTCCTGTGAGCCTGCTTGACGCTGCGGCAAGCCATGTCTCTGCGGCAGTTACGGAGCTCGGACGCGTCGTGCTTCTTCGGCGCGCCACCAAGGCTGAGCAGGAGCAGTTCGCACCCTCGTCCGTTGGGACGGCTACGAATGGCTTTACGCCGTGTCTGCGCACGGTTGAGGAGGCGCGACCGTCTGTCACGCGTCAGCGTGGCGCGAGCGAGACATCCTCGTCGCCAAGGCGCAGCGAGTGGGAGCGGGAACCGGCACGCAACGATCGGGAGCTGCCGACGCACTCAGAGTCGAGTTCGGACGATAGCTCTGCCGCGCCAACAATATTCGATAAAAGCACGGCGAGTGCCGCGGGCATCACAAGTCCCGACTCTGCTGCCGCCGAGGGATCAGAAGACGCGTGGACCGAACTCCGGGTCAGTCTCCTAACTGTTCATCCCTGCGTCTTTTACACAGTGTTTTTTGACTCAAGATGGGTGGTTTTCTAGCCATACCTAGAAGCACAGACCGAGTCGATCATCTACGCGATCCAAAGCGTGCTCTCCGGCGTGCGCAGCCCGACGCCGTCGCCGACGCTGAACGAAAACTTGACGCAGATCATCACGATCGTGTCGAGCATCGTCGCGGTCTGCCACGACAACCTGCCGGCGAGCCACGCGCTGCAGGGCGGGGATATCCTGCGCGAGCTGAGCGAGCACGCGAACAAGCTCAGCGAGATGCAGGCGCTGCCTGAGGTCACGAAGGAGAGTCGGCAGGTGATGGCAAAGTCGAGCTTTGCGATCGCGAACGCGATGAAGATGTTGCAGAAGTTGTAAGCTTTGTAGCCTGAACCGCTTTTCGATATCATGGCCGGTCGGCTGAGTCTCCCCGAGCGTCGTGTGGCGTTCCGGTGGGGCGAGTTCTCTTTGTGAGAGAGGGATGCTTGCGGGTTTCTGTCAAGAGTGAGTGCTTGCTGGGTGGGGAGAGGAGACGGAGGAGAGGAGAGGAGAGGAGAGACGTGGCTCGTCGCGCGGGCGGGCAGTGACATGACTTCCTACTACCTTTGCATTTCGATTCGTTAGTCGCATCTAGTCGTTTTTTTCTTTCCTTCTGCACTGCATTGTATCTATGGTTCATTCAATGCATCAATCTCAAATATCTAATCCTTCTATCTCATCGGGTGAAAGGCGCTTGAGTGAGCCTCGAATGGAGAGGGATCTGTCCCAATCATCCCCTCTCAATACTCTTCTCATGTACCCACAACTGCCATTTCCTTTCTCTTGAAGGTTTGGGTTGATTTCGGTTTCATCGGATAACTCTCGGCTTATTTTTATGGTCTGATACTGACTCGGACGGGCAACTCGGGAAAACGGCCTTCGTGTGAAAATCCGTTTATCTTATCGTAGGCCTTACCTGCTGCTAACAACACCATACCATACAAAGAAAAATAAAGACACTCAAATCTCGTCGGTAGCGACGAGTTCACGGATCCTCTGGCAGATTGTAAGTGCCTATGTACTATCAACGGTCACAGCCTGAGGCGGCCACAGAACACCGTGCATAGCATGTCTTGACAAATGCTGTGAATCTACTATGTATTAAGGTCTCGCTATCGTTCCTCTTGCTGCCGCTGTGATGTCGGTGCGCGCGCACACTCACTGGCACCCCGTTCGCTGGCACTGTGATGGAATTGACCCCGTGTAAAGGAGTCCCTTCTCCCACAAACGCCACCTTGTCCGAAATTTCGAGTCATCGCGCAGACTCTCATGCTACTAGTAGTTGTGAACCACTCAGAGACAAGCCTCCCGTCTCGTCGGCGCCGGTTGATTCTTACCAAGTGGCTCGCACCCATTATGACGAACTCAGAAATTTCCTCGCTCCTTACCTTGCGAAAGGTGCTTTTTCCCCCCCTGTAGTACTCTCCCTTTCAATCCATCTCACGGTTTCATCACCGCCTTGACTTCAGAACCTGTAAATTCCCCACGGCAAAACCTCGCGGGGGTTACACGCCAGCAATTCCATGAACTGTCTACAGATGTCTACTGTGAACTGATCAGGCGAAAGACCAATCACAGCCAAGGTCCCGTCTTTTACCTCTCTTTCCTCACAGTTGAGTATGCCAGTGACCTCACTGTCCCGCTCTAGTTCCTTTTCTCCCTCCCCGCGAAGGATTTCATCCAAAGCGAAATCAGGCTCGTCAGAACCTTGCCACTCTTTCCGCAAATCGCTTCAGGGACCTGTCCAGCGATGTCTATCATGAACTTGTTCGCCGGTACCCGGAATTCAAGGAAGAGGCAGGTCTCTTTCCCTCCTCTCTCCAAGGCTCCCAATTTACAACCCCTCCCCTCCCCAGCCTTCAGGTATATCTATGACACCTCCCGGTTCTGCTTTCCCTTCTCCTGATGTCCCCATTACTCTGCACAACCGCAATTCGGAACCGCCGGCACCCGCTCACGTTCATGAAGACCGAGGACATCCTCCAAGCAGCGAGAGGACGCCCGGGGAGTACAAGTCTCACGTCTCAACAATGCAAAGCCGTATCGTCAGCCTTAAGCGTCAGATCGAGGACGTCGAGGTGCATGCGCGTCAGCTCGAACAGTCGTATCCGCTCGTACAGCAATTGGAGGATGAGCTCGGCAGTTATCGTCGTGTATGTTTTGGGTATCCTCGACTTCTTTCCTTCTCGGTGCTGAGCCCGATCATGTGTAGCGGACAGAGGAACAAAGCGCTTTGATTTTGGCTCTTCAGAAAGAGCTGGACAACGTCCGTGAAGAAGCGCAACGCTCCCGGGAGCGAGAAGTAACGCGCGCACAGATGGACGAGAAAGAGCTCCGAGTCCATATCCTGCACGAGCGCGAAAGAGAACTTGCTTCGGCTGTGTGTTTTGTTGTTTCACCTATATCACTTGCGGGATCTCACTCCCCTATAGACCGATTCCGATAGGCTGCGCTCGGATACGGAGGGCTTCATTTCCGAGGTGTCCAACTTATCCCGTAGGAGTGATGAGCTCATGACGTCCGAGGACCATGATTTCCTCTATGTCAATGGTATATGTGCTCGTTCCTCTCCTCTACCCTCCTTTTCGTTCTCACATTCAAACCACAGCTACCTCACCCCCCCTCCTGAAAACTCCTAAACCCGACGACCAGGGAATAGCCATGTCTGCGGATGGTGCGATTTCGGATGCGCACCTCACGGCCTTCTTCACTGCGATCGACACGCTCCTTTTTACGGGTCGCTCCAATGCGCAATCTCGCGTGCTCACGCCGATGACGTCAGTTGTTAATGCCGTGACGAATATACTTGATAGTATGCGTTCGCATTCACGGCGGCAATTGGACCCCGAGGGGGTGCAGGCCCTCGAAGAGCGTGTCGAAGCGACATTGTCCAACCTTGTCACGGCCTCCAAAACCCATGCGACAAGCTCAGGTCTCTCTCCCGTGAGCTTGCTCGACGCCGCGGCGGGCCATGTCTCTGCGGCAGTTACGGAACTCACACGTGTCGTACATCTTCGGCGCGCGACGAAGGCCGAGCAGGAGCAGTTCGCAGCGTCGTCTTTCAGGACGACCGATAATAGCTTTACGCCTTGCCTGCGCACGGTCGAGGAGGTGCGCCCCTCCGTCGCATGGCAGGGCGAGTGGGAACGGGAACGGGAACGGGAGCAGCTCGCGCGCTCAGAATTGAGATCGAATAACCACTCTCGGGCTGGATCAGAAGGCGCGTGGATTGAACTCAGGGTACGAGGACTCCCTGTCTTTCTGACCCTTTTGTTTTTTCTGGCTCACGAGAAGTGGCTTTTTCTAGCCATATCTGGAGGCACAGACCGAATCCGTCATTTACGCGATCCGAGGCGTGCTCTCCGTCGTACGTAGCAGCAGCCCCACGTCACCGCCATCACCAATGCTCTCGCCCTCCTTGAACGAAGACTTGACGCAAATCATCGCGACCGTGTCGAGCATCGTCGCGGCCTGCCAGGACAAGCTGCCGGCGAGTCGGGCGCAGCAGGGCGGGGATATCCTGCGCGAGCTGAGCGAGCACGCGAATAAACTCGGAGAGGTGCGGGCGCTTCCTGGAGAGGTGGCGAAGGAGAGTCGGCAGGTGATGCTCAAGTCGGGCTTTGCGATTGTGAACGCGATGGAGACGTTGCAGAAACTGTAACGCTCGTCAACATTGATCGTTCCTCTTGAGCGTCGTGTTGTGGTGTGGTTGTGCCTTGCTGGGCGGCCGGACAGACATCTGCGAGTGCAGGGAGCAGATAGTGACTTTGCGTGGGATTCCTAATAACTCTTTTATTTAGTTTTATCTTCGCACCTACAGCTAGTAGTAACTTTTTGTACTGTTAGGGATCCAGCCACCACGCGGCTGCGACCAGATGAGAAAAGTCGATTGATGGAGTTCTGCCCATACGGACGCAGTGACGGGTAGAGCAACGCACACTCCATTCTTTGAACAGATTCTTGCTTTAAAATTTTGGCATTGGTATCCCATACATGGACACTTAAATACGGTATTCTTCGTAGTATGTGGATCCCTAATTATTATTCCTCCGAGACGGAGGTTATTATCCTACTCTCCGTTCTTCACCTCGCTTAGTGTTGACTAGTTGCGCTTGCCCGCGTCACATGTATTGCATCGTATCATTCAATGCATAACCTCAAGTAACCATATCTTTCGTCAGGGACACCCCTCGCAGACATGGCAGTGGTGGCTCAGGTCGAATAGCCACCACTGCAAGATCTGCGAGGGTTTTTCAGCCGCGGGTCATTGGTGCATCACCTTTTACTGTAATGGATCATTGATCACTGGCCACTCCACTTGGCTAAAGGCACTGCATCATTGTCGTAAGACGGGGGGTGGACCCAGTGGTTTCTGGGTGGGGGGGAGGCATATGAGGGGTTCTCAGCAGCGAGTGTCTGATGGCACTCGAATGGGGGTTCGGGGAGGGGGACTTGCCTGTGGGGTGAGGGAGCTGCAGCCTGAGTGGCATAAGTAGGGATTCGCACTGAGGGCTTTCTTCACTATCTTGAATGGCAAGGTTGGAGAGGACTCAATCAAGGTGATTTTTTGTTGCCTAGGTCCGAGTTGTTGATGGGGGGGGGGGGCTTAGAGACTCCGGGGCGAGGGTGTGAGGGAGGACTCGATCGGGTCCGATTGGATGAAAGATGGAAGGAGACAACATACTTGAAATAGTCACTAGAGTCAGCAGCGAAGATACTTTGGGACGGTGGAGGACAAGCCCAAGTAGAGGCTTAATGGAGTCAGTTTGGAGGGGAAGAGGGACCGGTTGGGTGGGAGGGGGAGTAAGTGGCTGTAAGTCGGGGGAGATAGGAATTTGAGATGAAGCCACGCAGTCTTCAAGTTGAGTTGGACTAATTCCCTTGATTATTTCACAGGTAGCAGTTGTGGTCTGAAAACTGTACCTAGATCAAAACCCAACCTGAGTACAGAGGCTATACAGCCTGAGTACAGTATACGCAAACGTTTGCGGACTTGCTGACAAAGCAATTCCAACAGCGTTGTCCTCGTTTTGAGGAAGATCTGGGTACCTAGATCAAATTTATGAAACGTGAATAAACGGTTACATAATCTTTAACTTTTTTTCAAGGGTAAAAAGCCTTGAATAAATCAGATTTTCCTGTTGTCCACGACGAGAAAAACTTTAAACTAAAAGGCAGGGTTGGTTGGGCGCAGCTTCACCACGTGTAAAGACCGGAATCTAGTGTTTGGATGTATAGCCGGTGTAACATCAAAATTTGATCTAGGTACCCAGATCTTCCTCAAATCGGCACACGAGGACAACGCTGTTGTAATTGCTTTGTCAGCAAGTCCGCAAACGTTTGCGTATACTGTGTTGGAATATATGCGCGCGGGAAAGCTGCCACGAGCGCGCGGGGCTCAGTCTCGGAAGAAAAAGACTATATTAGGGGATGCTAACCTGCCACGAGCGCGCGGGGCTGTGCGGGCGTTAGCACACAGTGTGTACATGTGGGGGATAAGGTACTAACCTCAGTCTCGGAAGAAAAAGACTGAGGGACTACTGT
>Ga0137394_10000531_pt1 | contig 26705 bp, 41 predicted proteins | sample czobulk116metaG_FD_108278 | JGI IMG/M metagenome (GOLD analysis project Ga0137394, IMG submission 108278) | Vadose zone soil microbial communities from Angelo Coast Range Reserve, California, USA - czobulk1.16 metaG | ecosystem: Environmental > Terrestrial > Soil > Vadose zone | place: USA...
GACGTAGGTCAGGGGCGAATGAAAATGCAAAGTCACAAATTGATGAAATTGTGATATGACCTGCATAAGCACATTCCCATTGCAACTGCGTTGTTCTATGGAGAGTAAACGAGATGCTATGAATGATAGCGGGCTAGAGGATGTATGAGAACAGGACCACCGAGATATTACTGTTACGGAACGCCGAAAAGGGAATTGGTTCCCTAAATCTATAAAACAAGCTCACGAGAATCACGGGTGCAAAGGTGAAGTGCTACAATGGTTTCGGGATTAAGTGAATGCCGTGCGAGATGCGTAGTACAAGATTGTCCCCTGAGGACTCATTTTGTCGGGGAACCACGAGAAGGAACCAAACGACTGGTCAGTTGGGAATGAGCGCGATGCTTAGGCATGAAAAGCGAACACGTCGGTTCTTTCTTGGCGTTGAGAGAAGACTGCTTTAGTCGAGGAGCTGACTCCAAGGGCTGAGAATCTTTTCCGGGGGACGACTTCTGGACAAGAGGGGTGTTCGACTTCTTTTCGGACGCAGGGAATGCGGATGCGGGTAGCACTTTCGGAGATGGACGATAGACCGCAGGTCTTACGATCACTCGAGTACCAGAGGCAGGTTGCGACAGAGAAGGCGACTCTGGAACAACATTCTGGATGCGCGCGCGATTGGTCTGAGCAGCTGGCGTTGGGGGCCGCATGCGTGGCTCGAACATGGTCCGCTGTATCTTCGAGGCTTCGCTGCGTGTCTTCTGAAACAAACTCTTTTGTTGAGGAGCAGACGACCCTGATACCACAAGTATAAACTTTTCCGTCATCATCCTAGCTGCACAATAACACTCACAGCCTCGTGCACGTTTCATGGGCGGGACGCGATCCGTAAATTTGATTTCCTTCTGCTTTTTGCGTTCCTCCAATTCGAGTCGCTGGCTCTTTATCCGCGCGCCTATCTCTTGAACCCGTTTCTCTTTCCTCGCGCGGAGATCCTTCCGAGATGTGAGATCGAGTTTTAAGTGTCGCAGAAGCCTCTTACGAAGAAGAGATCCCTCCATGGCTTCGGTGGGACTGATGCCTCAGAAGAGTACTCCTCCGCCTCAGTTGGGTGCTCTCGGAAACACTGTTGTCGCCATAAGTCTGAAAAATTTGAGCATCACGTTTCTGAACAGAGAAGGAATGGGCTATACCATTTGTACATGCTTGCAGATGCTGGGCGGCGGCGTCAGCAAGGAAAAGAAGATATAACAACTGAAACAGAACGACTGACTGGAGTGGCATCTTCAAGCCGCCGTAGGTTATCGGCAGAACAAGATTCGAGAATAGGTCGGACTAGCTCGAATGAGAGAGTATCCCCCAGGCTAACGATTCCTACGGTGAGAATGGAGATCAGGCTAATAGAAAATTCCCATCAAGGCAGTGCCCACCGCCAACATGAAAGGTTGCGACTGAGTGAATCGTGATAAACAAACGGAAGGGAGCCGAGACGCAAAGTTGAAGAGCTGACCTCGACGGCAATAGTTCACGAGAGATGGTATATTTCTACAGGGGGTGTCAATTTCCGAAGACATTTGGAGGAAAGTACATGTGAACGAGGTGGAGTGAGGTGGTGAGTGGGTGGCAACAAGTGGTCAATAATGAACAATGTGGTGATGGGCGTGTCGTCGCCATTGTCGGAAGCATCTTGGACCATTTATCTCGATATGGTATCACTTTCGCACGGCACACTTTCCTTTCTTGTGCAATTCACGTTTAAGTCCACCCTCCCGCCGCCGATTGACGCTCGGGGGGAGAGGCTGGACAACGTGGCGGCTGTGAGGCCATTTTGTTCCACCGTTAAGTCACTCGAGAAGTTGCTAAAATTTTCAGACCTTATCAAATCACAAACATGTCGAGAGTTTTTTTCCTGCCCGCAAATGCACCTCGACAGAACTGGATGTTTCAGGTTATTCGCCACTCCAAGTGCCGCTACCCGGTGCAGACAAATGGCTAATGATTGGGGAATAGCTGAAGCCGAAATCGGTAAGATGTTTAGGGACATTGATATTGTTTCCCTTTGTGACGCATAGAACGCGTGTATCATCATCATCATCTTCTTCCACGAAACCGTCGCGCGGGCTGTCGGCTGAACGATCTTTAATACACGAAAGACGGCGTCTGGGAACCGTGCTCACGAGACAATGAATACCCTAAACGCTGATCTGAGGTTGGCATGAACCAGACAGTAATGGAAGATATTCACTGTAGAAAAACGGGCCGAGAAAGATCCACCGTAGGTCAAACGAGACCGCAGGTGTGCCCAGATGTGATCGGGTTTAAGGCTTCCAAGGCGAGAAAAGAGTAATCTCTCGGTTACCCAAATGTCCCGTGCAAGTCTTTGACGATCGCACCAAGGGCTCCGCTTCTTCTAAACGTTCAGTTGTCTGCTGCTGCTCAATAAAGGCCAAAGGCCTGCGACAGGAGCGCGAGCGAAGGTGGTGAAGTACACTCGCGTGTGCCCGCCGGCGAGGCGCGCTCTTTTGCACCCACCGTTTTAGGACAACATGATGCCGGAATTGAAGGGGCGACATGAACCAAAAAAATAAACATAATCTGAGGGAGCTTCGGAGACCGTCCCGGAGGCAAAAATCATGTCTGGTTAGCGAGGACCGACAAAACGGAGATCAATAGTCAAACTCATGGCCGAATTTCTGCGCCGCTCCGGGTGACTCGTGGAATGGCCGAGTGGAAGACCGTACCTTATCACCCCCAAGCCCGCGTTGTTGTTCGCTGAGCAATTAGTGGGTCGTCCCACGAAGTACGAAATTCCCAAGCCAGGGAAGCGGTATTTACCGCAGTTTAAAAGGCCATACCACCAGGTCTCGGCGTGTTCTACATCCAGCCTTTCCATGCAGCGACCAACACACAACCGGCTGCACGTCCGTGATGCGCGCGATGCACACACCATTTTCGAGGCCGTACGACAAGGCTTGCTCCAACCCGTTACACGTCGTCTCAACGAGGTCGAGAGGTCGATGTATATCAATTCTGGGGCTATTTTCGTCTGGGAAGAGAGCGACGATGACCTGGGACTGAAGAGATGGACGGACGGACGTGTGTGGAGTCAATCCCGCATGCGCGAGGTGCGTTGGATTACTGGGACCATTGCTCAGTCGCGCTGACCGCTCACTAGCCGTATCTATTCTATGACGAGAGATTACCATCGGATGAGCCACGTACAAGCGACCAGGCTTCTCGGTCAGCTTTAGATTTACCGGTTAACCCCCACTTGTAGACTGACCTTGTATAGGTCGCCTGGGAACTTTAGATTTGTTGACGGTATAGCGAGGAGCGGGCCCATCTCGCCCGCGCTTTCGCACTACGACCGGAGCGAGCACCATCCCCTGGGGCTTGTCAAGCAGGCATATTCTGCTTGGGTTCTCGAAAATCCGGAGGCAAAACCCCGAAAATGGCACCTCACGGCATACTTCACGTACGCGGATCTGCACCAAATTCCAACCATAGACCATGATCCCGTCCTGCGCGGGGTGACAGTACCAGCTGGCGTATACCGGAGTGGGAAGGCAAGGTCAAGGAACTCGGACGCAGGCATGGGAGCATCGCCGCCCTCGTCGCCGCCACTTTATGCCCGCAGCGCGACAGGCACTGGCGTTCCCAACCAAGCTTCGACTTCGACTTCACACACTGCGGATTCTTCGACCGCGCTGCCTTCCTTGCAGATGGCAGTGACGCCACAGCCCTTCGATCCGCGTATGCCAAGAAGGGGGCCCGACTCCAGACATGCGGAGGACCAACGCATCATTCAGATGTTGAATTCGCGCCACGTTATATAGGCCTCGGTCGGTGACGAATCATTAACGATGTGTCGTTCTTGTCGGAGGGCAGCGCAAATTGGTGCAGTGTAATCTTATGACCTACTTGCTGTCTTCGTCAGCGCATTGCTGAAAGTGAGAGCTGGGAATACAAGAGTACGGAGAGTTTACAATGCTATAGTCATCAATCTTCGTCGCCGGAAGCCGGATCCTCGTCAGCGTTTGCTGCAGCCTGCATGGCGCCTACAAGATCATCCGACTGACCCTTCTGTGCTGCAAGCCGTTGCCCTAACACGAGGCGTATTAGTAGGCGTAAGGGGATAGCATAAAGACGTTACCCATAACTTACGAATGAGCGTATGGATAGCCTGCTGAGTCTGCCTTTCCAACCTCGCCAATTTCTTCTCCATTTCTCTTTTGAGATCCCAATTTGGCCGGTTTGGTGCAATATTCAGAAGGTCCTTCACGTGTAGGGTGAATGGGGTGGAAGATTCAATGGAAAAAAATGAGTGTTACCAAATCTTGGGCCCGTTTTGCCTCATCTTCGGCGATGATTTCTTCCGCCAACCCCTTGACGTTAGACTCGAGGGTATCCTCCATCTCCACGTTGGTTTGGTGCTTGCGCAACGTGCGCGTTTCGGGGTCGAAATTTCGATTGATCAAGACAGGCTGGTTGGCATCGCCGCTTGAGGGCCCGGATCAAACTTTTGGGTTCCAGGGAGAAAAAAAACTTGTGGTAACGTACCTGGCGTCTTGGACATCCTCACCGGCTCGTTTTCTTCGTAGCGCAAGCAAGCGCTCTTTTCGTGCCTCCGAGGCTGAAGCGAGAGACATCGTGGAAAGTACGAGGTAACGTTTGGGAGAGCCGAGTTTGAGACGCGTCAATTGAAACCACGGCTTTGTCAGAGCGTCTCCCCAAACTGAACACTGAACGCTAGCACTCAGTTCAGGAATGTGTCTGAGATGGCAGGGGACATCTCGTAGAGAAATCTTAAAGTGGATGTGTCGCTCGCGTCTCAGGCAGACCCACGTTGCATTCTGCACCTCTGCTGCCCTTCGTTCGGCGGCCGCGTCACCGACATCCTTGAACCTAGAAGACTTCCCTTGTAATAAAATTCGGTATAATCACTTCTACGAGGAATTACATTAAATGCTGATATCACGTCTCTTAGCAACTTTTCAATCATCGCACATATAGGTGGATCAAGACAGACAAATGTTGTCACGCCTTCTGACTGATGCTTCATAGACCATGGAAAATCCACTCTTGCCGACAGGCTTCTGGAGGTCTGTTCGCTTGTGGGACGTCATTTTCATTATCCGACGGCGTTTGGAAGATGACAGGTACAATCAAGATGGCTTCAAAAGGAGCAAACCAGCAGGTTTTGGATAAGCTGAAGGTCGAGCGGGAGAGAGGGATTACAGGTAAGTCGCAGCAGATTGTTTAAAGGGGATGCCGACTGACCATGAATCAAGTCAAGGCACAGACTGCGAGGTTGGTCCTACTAGGGTTTTCTCTGGGATTGCTGTTGTATGCGCTGACTGGACACAGTATGTTCTACCAACAGGACCAAATGCGTTACCTCTTGAACCTCATCGACACCCCTGTATGCGGCACTTTCTTTGCCTTTGCCACCCGTCATTTGAACTGTCTACAAAGGGTCATGTTGATTTCTCCTGGGAGGTGTCTCGTTCAATGGTCGCCTGCCAAGGTGCACTTTTACTTGTCGATGCAAGTCAAGGTGTCCAAGCACAGTCCTTGTCAGTATTTCATGCTGCACGGGAAAGAGGTCTCAAGATTATCCCGGTGTTGAACAAGGTTTATTTCTCCTGTGACATTTTGAGCTAATCTCAACGTTAGGCCCTCAGATTGACCTTCCAGCAGCTCAGCCTGACAGAGTCAAAGAGCAAATGCACTCGATATTTGGCATCGATCCCGCGGATGTTTTGCATATATCAGCAAAGACAGGTGAAGGCATTAGCGCCGTGTTGCGGGCCATTGTAGAGCGCATCCCCCCTCCGCCCGGGGAAGTAACAGGGAGATTGAAGGCCATTTTATTTGATTCGTCGTTAGTGCGCTTTCTTTTTTCCATATTGATGGATGTTCACGCCTTTGTGAAGATACGACAGGTATCGAGGGGTGATTTCTCTCGTCAGTATCCAGGATGGGGTATTGCGTAAAGGTACCTTTTTTTTTTCTGACTAACTATTCAGTGGGACTCAAATCGCATCCTCCGAAGGGGATAAAATAGCATCTTGTTATACCCGAAAAAAGTATGAAATTACTGAACTAGGTATTATGCATCCGGAGGAAGTTCCGACCGTCCAACTACACTCAGGACAAGTTGGCTACATTGCTTGTAACATGAAGCAGTCATCTGAGGGTAAGATTCTCCACGGTTCTTGTTTACTTATTCTCACGTGGGTGCTACAGCCCACATTGGTGATACATTACATCATGTCGGGAATACTGTCGAGCCGATGCCTGGGTTTCAACCCGCCAAGGCCATGGTATGTTCAGCCCCCATAGAATAAGAGTGTTCTGATATGACGTCGACGCCAACAGGTCTTTGCCGGCGTATATCCCGTAGAATCCAATGACTTTCCCAAGCTCGAAGAGTCCATAAAAAGGGTACATTGATTCATCGAACCGAACCGAACGGGACTGCACGATAACGCTTCATGAAAGCTTACACTGACAGATCGCAGTGTCGCCGTTCAGCGGGAATCATCAGCCGCCCTTGCACAGGGGTATCGACTCGGCTTCCTCGGTTCTTTACACATGGACGTCTTCCGGCAGCGGCTTGAAGATGAGTACAGCGCAAACATTGTCGTCACAGCGCCGACTGTACCCTATAAAGGTTTGCCCTCGTATCAGAAGCCACATGGGAGCTAACACGCTTTTAGTGGTGTACAGGGACCGCACTGTCATCGTTAGTAATCCGACGGACTTTCCGGACGTGGTGGATTCGTCTACGCGTGTCCGCGAGGTTCAGGAGCCCATTGTGAAAGCCAGTGTCATCGTCCCAGAAGGTTTGTCACCCCATATAAGGACAACCCCCCTGAATCAAACAATTCACAGAATACCTTGGCGAAATGATGGACCTCTGCTTCGAGCACAGAGCCGAGGATGTTGACCATCGTTATCTAGAGACCTCCGGGGAGACTTCAAACTGCGCCATGTTGACATGTACCCTACCTCTAAGCGAAATTGTGGCGGACTTTTTTGACAAGCTCAAGAGCCGGAGTTCGGGGTTTGCCAGTTTCGAGTGAGTGAACGAGTGGAAGCGGCCGACAACCGTTGCTAATCCGACACGACCGAAAGTTATGAGGACGCCGGTTACAAAAGGAGTAACCTTGTGAAGGTAACCTATCACAGTTTCACAGAAGTTGCCTTGTTATATTCATGCGTCCTGATCAGATGATCTTCTTGCTCAATAACAAGCCGGTAGATGCCCTGGCGTTGATCGTGCCCCGGAGTGCCGAGCAGAGGGTGGGGAGAATGTGGGTGAAGAAGTTGCGTAAGTAGTCCCCGTTCCATGGGTCGCTGTGCACGTTTATATGATATTATGCGACTGCCACGCAGACAAAGTCATTCCACGGCAACTGTTCGAGGTTCCCATTCAGGCTGTAGTTGGCAAACGGGTCATCGCGCGTGAGACCTTGTCAGCCTTGCGGGCGGATGTAACCGCTGGACTGTACGGAGGTGCGTTGATTCCACGATCTACGACATGAAGGCCCCTTCGGCTGACCGGTGCGGTTGGCCAGGACATTACGAGCGGAAGATGAAACACCTAGAAAACCAAAAGGAAGCGAAACGTAAGATGAAGAGACTTGGTCGCGTGGACCTTCCTCAAGAGGCATTCTTTGACATCCTGAGTGTGAGACGGCCCTGATGTCTAGACTTCATGAAGATTACCACCATCTAGAGTTGTCCATCTGATACGCTCGGAAGCACCAGAGCTCCACATTAATATACATAACCTTACCACCTCGAGCATACGACATATCCGCGATAAGCAGTACACGTGCGATAATAAGACAGCCACTTTCATAATTCATTATCTTCGTCGTCATATGATTCCTTGATGAGGCTTGGATGATTTAGTTTTCAGGCACTCGCGACGTTAATGCGCTCTTACCGGTACATCGACGGTGGTGGGTGATCCCCACTAGTGACTCTGCCAGTGAGGACGTCAGGACGAGGGAAGGAGATATACGTACTCATTGGTAACATATACGTCGACTAGATCGGGGCTCACATAGTCGTAGTATGGATTCACGACGTCGACCTTGTCGACGAGGTCGCCTTCCTCAAACCCAAGCACGCCGCTTGGATCAGAGAAGTCCAAAGCACCATACTCGTGGTAGAGATTCCACAGCGGCGTCAGCTTGAATTGTCCCGCGCACACCATTACAGTGGTGCTGTGCGCGCGGGCTGCGGTCGCCGTGAGAAGGGAGCCCGTAATGGCGAACATGCCGCCGTTGGTAAGGATAGCGTGGGCCCCGAGAATGACTTTGCTGACTCGAGACATGAGGGCGTAGATCGAGGAGTCGGGAACGAGAAACGTGGAAATGCCGGATGACGACAGTGAACGCGCCATGTCGTGGCCCCCGTAGCTAAAGAGTGGTGTAAAAGCATGTGTGGCGAGCGGGATGGTCAATCCGACTCACGAAGGACCACTTTCCGCCACGATGACGGTGAATTTGTGATAATGCGCCGCAGACTTGAGATACATCTCCACCGTCTTTGATCTACCGATCGTCAAGATGATCTCGCTGAAGTCGATCAGTAAATATCAACTTGAATGTGAGGGGGGGGAGGGGGAATACGGTGAAAAGGGGCGCACTCTGAGTGTATATGGTCTTTGGCGCTTTTCGCAATATTATCGTGTACAGTCTCGAGTTCGTCGAGGATATCCTGTATCGCCTCCATCACGACGGGCTTCAACGTGCGCGCGAACGAGTCGGGGTCATCCGAATCATCCTCCCTCAGCACGAGCGTCGACTCCGCCCTTTGCTCGACGGCCTGGCTGCGCGACTGTCCCTGCAGGACGAAATTCGCGATCGAGAACTCGGTCGCGGACGCGGTGGCCTCGCCTTTGGACGCGTTATCGTATTCTTCCCGGACGTGGTGGAGCAACCTGCGGACGGTGTTTCCGACAGAATGTTCTGTAGCCGATTCGTGCGCGCGTCATTTTAATGGAACAGCGATAAGGGCATGTGAAGGGAAAGTGCAGTGGTGGTGATGGGAAGGGGCAGGCACCTTTTGGCTGAGCCTCTATTAGTTTCCGCCCTACGCTTCTGATAATCTCCACTAGCTGGTTGATGTTACGAAATCGCGCTTTTGATACGACCTGGCGCAGAACTAGTGCCGTCTCCAGTGCTGTCTCGCGAGACCCAACTACCTGTCTGGTGGTCCCTAGTTGGTCGCGGTACGTAAGACCGCAGACAGGAGGGCTTACCGTCTCCTCAGTTTTGCTGCGAGGGCTTCTACAGGGCGTTGCCCTGCTGCCGCCTGAGGCTCTGTCGCCATCCTAGCTGGCTTTCGGTGATAGGTGTAAATGCACGATTAATGTATGATGTATGTGGAAGGGCAGAAATGCCATTCCATATCTATTACTGAGGAATCGTGGCACGTGATAGCAAATGACTCGATCCACGATCCACGTAGACGACACGACAGGCGAAATAAAGTGGGAATTTGCATGACTTTTATTTCACGTCTTTGCAAGGGAAGAGTCTACGATGCACGTGGTGGGTGCAATGTACACGCAAATAGGTATCTGAACATCATTTAGAAGACGACGACGACACGTGCCAATCTAGAATGTCTGCCCATTTTCCAGGTAGAAGCTGGGATATTTGTTCTACGTCCTTGTCACCACGTCCAGACAGACACTGGGAAAATGAAGTGTAAAATACCGGAGTGACTGGAAAAGGTGGCGACGACATACTAGCACAATGTCCTGGTCTTTTGGTAAGGTTTTGGCGAGGCGAACAGCCTCCCAGACCGCATGAGAAGATTCAAGGGCTTTTGATACCGATATGATTAAGTGAGTAAACACGACTTTGAAGGGACAGCGTACCAGGGATAATACCCTCTAGTTGCGTGCATAAACGGAATCCTCTCAATGCCTCCTCATCAGTCGCAACCGCGTATTCTGCGCGCCCTGAGTCTTTGAGCCAGGCATGTTCGGGACCAACGCCAGGGTAGTCGAGACCAGCGCTGACAGAGTGGGTCTCGATAATTTGTCCTGCAGGGGACTGTAATATGTACGTTCGCACTCCGTGTAGGACCCCCGGTTGTCCCTTTGCCAGCGTTGCACTATGCCTGTCTCCGTCGATGCCTGGAAACAAAAATGATGGGCACGTCGACTGCGTTGATTGGCAACTGACCTTCGCCACCAGCCTCGACGCCAACCAGTCGAACCTGCTTATCAGGTATGAAGTCATAGAACGCTCCAATGGCGTTGCTGCCACCACCGACGCAGGCCACAACAACGTCCGGTAGTTTCCCTCTCACTTCCAGCATCTGCTGCTTAATCTCTTTGCCAATGACACGTTGGAAGTCTCGCACGATAGTCGGGAATGGATGTGGGCCGATAGCTGAGCCAACGAGATAGTGCGTATTCGAAAGATTCGTGACCCAATCACGCATGGCTTCGTTGACTGCATCCTTTAGTGTGCGCGAGCCTGACTGGACAGGTATGACCTGAATTTAATACGTCAGAGTGGCTCAAAGAAACTACTTTGAGAATGGGCACCTTGGCACCGAGCATTTCGATGCGGAAGACATTCAATGCCTGACGTCGCACATCCTCCGCACCCATGTAGATGACGCATTCCAAGCCAAATCGCGCGCAGACTGTGGCCGTGGCAACGCCATGTTGTCCCGCGCCAGTCTCAGCGATAATGCGCGTTTTCCCGATCCTGCGAGCGAGTAGAATTTGCCCTATAGCATTATTGATCTTATGCGAGCCTGTGTGGTTGCTAAAGTAGCACGTGAGACAAGCGACGATGAGGTTGAACTGTGAACGAACAGGTCTTCTCGCTTCATCCAGATCTTCGCACCGCTGGCATGTTCCGTGAGCTTTTCGGCAAAATAGAGGTTCGACGGCCTGTTCATATATTTGAATAGACCTTCCCACTCTTTCCAGAACTCCGGGTCTGCCATGGCGGACTTGTGTGCTTGCTCTAGTTCGACGAGACAATCAAAAAGAGCCTCAGGAACGTATTGTCCACCAAATTGACCGAAACGCGCGGGAAGGACGTTCGTATCGGATGTCGAACTTGGGGCGACTGGTTCGGTGTGATTGGCACTCTGGACTGCCGACTTTGTGACTTGATAAGTACCGTTTGGTGGAGACCGATGCTTGTCCTGTGGCGGTTGCCCTTTCAAGCTAATGGAACGACAATACCCTTCCACCGTGGTAGCGACCTGACCCAAGGGTGCGTCTTTGATGACAGAAACCAGCCTGCTACCGACGACAACGCCCTCTGCGCCGGCGTCTACCACTACGTTGAAGTGCTCGCGCGTTGACACGCCAAAGCCTACCGCGAGAGGAACCGTAGCATACTCCTTTATGCGAGCGATGATATCAGGGAGTTTCGAATTCAAGGCCACCTTGTCTGAAGATCCTGTCGTACCCATCTGTTTCCAAGTCAGAAAGATCGCCAACTCTCATTCCGGACCGAAATTACCTTGGACACAACATAGATGAAGGTGTCCGCGATAGATGCGAGGAAGCGAATGCGGTGAGTTGTCGTAGAAGGCGCAATGAGAGGTACGTAGGCCATACTGGACCGTCGAGGTCATGCGACGCATGCATAGTGGTGGCAATTGGTGACCCACCTCGCTGTCGCACACTTCTCACGAAAAGATACAGCCTCCTCCGGAGGTAGATCGACAACAATGAAGCCGTTAGCTCTTGCTTCAAACGCATCCTGGATTGCCTTTTGCTCCCCGTACGCGAGCAAAGGGTTATAATAACCTGCATTAGTGAGTCATTGATGCGAAAGAACACAGGGCGCATATACTTACCCATGAGGATGACCGGCGCCGTTAGACCTCTATTCCTTGCCTCTCGGACCATTCCCAGGCATGTTGGATAGTCTACATTATATTGCAAAGCGACCTTCGCAGCGTGATCAAGACTTGGTAAACGGGGTGCTTCAGGATGAACACACGTTGTTTGTTTCTTGGATAGCTGGGCCGTCGGCCATAGGATCGGAAAATGGTACTCCGAGTTCAATTATGTCTGCCCCTCCCTCTTGCATGGCCAACAGAATTGGGACGGTGTCTTGGGGCGTTGGATACCCCGCGGTCACGAAAGTGACTAACGCAGGGCTACCCTGTAAATGATCTCACTGAGGAAATGTAGCATTATGAGAGGCATTGAGTATCTTTTCACCTCTGCAGCTTTGTTAGCGAATACTTTTTTAATCTCGTCCATGGAGTGAAGAGGAAAGGCAGATGACGTGCAGATCAGCAAACTTGACGGTCAGCTTTTTAAGATCTTATCGCCTCTGGGCGTCTATGGGAAAACAATTGAATTGATACTAATTACAACCGGTGCTGTGACGGTATTGTAACGTCAGTTGCAAACTCGACTTCGTTACCTTCCAGATCCACGGGGGCACATGGAGCTTTGTCTTGCTTCAGATGAATCACGGGTGTTAATAATATACACCGGTGGCACCATCGGAATGCTCGTCGGAGAGCACGGCTACGTACCAGAGCCGTATTTCTTGACTGAAACACTGCGCAGCCAAGCACGCTTCCACGACCCGCTCCAAGACTCGCTCTTCTCTCATTCTAGCTCCGTGGAGGGCTTCAGGCAGTGGTCGTCCAGTGGAAGGACGTCACCTTCGAACAATGCCGACTTGGCCGGACCCGTGTCATCGCAGCAGTCGACCCTGTCCGTGCGCTCCACACGCCCAATGGATTTTTCGCCCACACTATCCCCTGTGCCCGCGCCCCCTACACCTCCTCGGGGCAATGCACCACCACGTTCCATCAAAGTAGCCGACGACGTTTACGAGTCGCGAGTGCCGGCACTCGTCACTCCGCGGAGCGCCATCAGAGGTGGCGTTGGGAAACGGATCCGCTATGCTGTCCTGGAGGTACCTGCCAGTGCCCCTGGTGGTGATGAAACACTTGAAAAAAAATTCTCATCTGTATTCACAGTGGCACCCCCTCCTGGATAGTAGCAATATCGAAATAGAAGGTCGTGCTTGTCCCAAGCCTTGTCCCCAAGCATTCCATCTGATGTAGTATCCAGACTGGATTCGCATAGCTTCCGAGATCGAATTGAACTACTCCCAGTTTGACGCATTTGTGATCCTTCATGGCACGGATACCATGGCATATACCTCCAGTGCTCTTAGCTTCTTACTAGAGGATCTAGGGAAGACCGTCGTAAGGTTTCATACAGGCCATCTCGCCGGTAACTCTAAATGAATGCGACAGATTGTCACGGGAGCACAGATACCACTGTCTCAGCTTCGAAACGATGCGGTGGACAACCTACTAAGCGCCCTGACTATTGCTGGCCACTATATCATTCCAGGTACCCTTCGACGTCGTTTATCTTAATTACCGAAGCACTGATGTATCAAGCGTGTCCACACTAGAGTGCTGTTTGTTCTTCAATCACACACTCTTCCGGGGCAACAGAGTTTCGAAGTCCTCGTCCAACGACTTTAATGCTTTCACAAGCCCTAATTTCTCTCCTCTCGTGAATGGCGAGTTATCCAACTTCTGGTGCCCCTGCGCGTTAAAAGGCTGATCCCTTCGGATAGTGGGGATAGACATAACTGTGAACTGGAACGACGTCATCAGACAAACGAGCCTCCGCAGATTCAGAGCGCATAAGCGTATGTGGTATAATGTATAATTTGGAACATGTCCTCCGCGTTCTAAATATTCAACTGCACAAATCCTAGGGCTGAGCCCGCACGTAGGTAATACTCGCTCTCAGATCCTTACCCGCGTAATTCGGCCTCACAATCCATCCACCCCAGCTACCTTACGCCTCTTTCCAGGTATCACCGCCGCCACAATCCAGGCCTTCCTTACGCCACCCGTCCAAGGCGTCGTTCTCGAGACGTTCGGCGCCGGAAACGCGCCCCAACGCAAAGACCTCATGTCTGCCCTCCGCGAAGCATGCGAGCGAGGCGTGGTCATCGTCGCAATCACCCAATGCGCGAAAGGCTCCGTCTCCAATGCCTACGAGACAGGCCGCACACTCCTCCAAGCGGGGGTAGTTCCAGGTGGCGACATGACGCCCGAGGTGCGCACCCATCCTCGTTACCCGCAGCCGCGGCAAAAAAGGAAATTACGAAGGAGCGTTGTCATTCATTCGTCCTTTTTTTTTTTGGCAGTGCGCGCTGACGAAGCTCAGCTACCTCCTCTCCAAACCCGAACTCTCCGCAGAGCAGGTGCGCAGCATGGTTGGCGCACCGCTACGCGGTGAGCTCACTCGCGCAGCACATGCCGCTCCCACGCCGGCCATCGATGCGAACCTGGAGGTGATCGGCGACACGCTCTCGCACGTCGTCCGATTGAGTTCGCCCGCGCGCCACCAAATCCCCAACATCACCATCTCGGACGCACAAGACGAACCACCGGACGCCGGCGCCCCGTGGGCATGGACCGCCGCGGAAGCGGCCACGACTCATTTCGCGCTGCTCTCGTGGCTCGTCCACCTCGCGGCAGCGGCGAACGATGTAGACGCGCTCTTGCATTGTTTGTCCCCGGATGGGGCGCGGGGAGAGGACCAGAGCATGATTCCGGGAGGAATCGTCAATTGGATAAACCCTGCGTCGGGAAGGTCACCTCTCCACGTGGCTGCGATTAATGACAGTGCGCGGTGCGTACATGCGTTGCTCAAAGCGGGGTCGCTGGTACACCTCAGGGATTCTTTGGGCCACACGGCGCTTTACTACGTGAGCGATTCCATCCTTCGACGGTATTATGCGAGGGAGGCCTGACCAGTGTGGCAGGCTGCGCGGCAGGGGAATGATGGAATAGTGAGTACGTTGATATCGGCGGGCGCGAACCTTGGTGGGGCAGACGTCGAGGGGTTCGCCCCTCTTGCCGTAAAGATGGCACTTCTCCGTGAAGATCATGCGGCATTGAATATATGGGAGAAAGCGGGGATCCCTATACCGGGTCGAACAGCAGCAGCAGAGCAAAGAGGAACTGGAGTCGTAGATGTACAAAGATGATGATCGAGAACCGAGAGATAGAATGTGAAAGCGATGGACAACTTAAATTAACCTTCCGTCATGGCCGAGTCATCTGGTTCTTCGGCGAGGGAGGAAAAATGTTCATTCAATGTCTTCAAGAAGAAGTCCATCTGGTCGTAACCGAATGTAAAAGTGTCCGCGAGGAAGTCTAGCCTTTGAATATATTCTTGCGACTCCTTTTCCAATTCCAAAGGGGTATATCGCACCATGTGCTGTAGATCCTCTTTAGCTTTAGGACGAGGCGGCGAATGGCCCGGGACAGGGGAGGGCTTAGGTTGATGCGTAGAGGTGAGTAGAAAGGAGAGGCTCGCTAAGGTAGTGTGTTAGAACGATGGTATAAGGACGTTGAAGGGTGATATTTCACCTGTATTCATGTGGGAGAAGATACACTTGTACGTGATCTCTTCTAGCTCACCCAGGTAAGCGTACGGACTCTCCTGGATCTTGGCACTCAGAACAATAAGATTCGTCAAGTCCTCGTAGAGCCGAATCGTGACTCCGTGTTTAGGGTCATTGATTAGGGTATCCTGACCAGTACGGCCGCGTAGCGCTGATCCTGGGGCCTCTCGCTGAACCTTCGAGTTCTTGCTCTGCAATGATTGCGTGTGAGCAATTTCTGCCTTTAGATCGGCTTGCGTCGTCTCCACTATGGGTGTCGCGTGAGTCGGCAGCGAATGTGCACATGATTATTATCGTTTTCACGTACATTGTTCATTCAGCGCAGCAATGCGAGCATCCTTGTCCTTGGTGATCGCATCCTTTTGCCTGAGCGCCTCCTTGGCTTTTTCAAACCGTTCCTCCAACACGCGTTTCTCCTCATCTGCCGCCTCACGCGTGAGAAAATGAACGGTCGACCCGCGACCTTGCTCGAACATGGGAGTAAGACGGGCAATCTGTGTGGTAAGCTCCTTGATGAGCTCCTCTTGCGCTAGAGCAGATATGAGTGGAAAGGACAATAGTCAAGAGAAGCCACACACCTTTGGAGGCGGCCTCATATTGCGCTTTCATTTCCGCTAGCTGCTCCTCAGGTTCCGTATTCCTCACCTGCATCAGTTGAAGCAAGGTTTCAGACAGTTCCTCGCTCTTGACTTTGTACTGCACAGCAGAGGTCATTCGACATGCCAAACCTTTGATTGAGGCGTGGGGGAGAAACGCACCACATTTTGCTCCTCCCTCGTTCTTGCAAATTCCTCATGGGAAGCGACGATCTCCCCCTCTTCCACAAGGACGGGTGAGACGGTACGCGGTTTCCCTTTCGTTGAGGGTGTTGGAGGCTTTGCCACAGGGGGTTCATCATCATCCAGCTCCTCAACGACAACAAGATCTGAGCCTTTCTTGTGTCCATTAATCGTGGAACCTGCCTTCCCCTTCCCCTTTCCCCTAGATGGGGGTTTTCCGTTGGTCGCCGGAGGTGCAGTAGCCTTGTCTTTGCCTTTATTCCTTGGTTCAGGCTGGACGACTTCCGAAACATCCTCATCATCATCTTCCACAACCATAGGAGACTCTCTTGGCCTTGAAGACTTCCGTTGCCCACTCGTAGTTGTCACGGCTTTCTGTACCTTCGCGGTAGAGGGTCCGGCAGCGGGACGCAAAGTGGCGGCTTTCCTCTTCTTGGAGGCTTTGTATGGGGTTGACGGATCATAACCACCTATTACGAACGGTATTAGCAGGATTGTGCTTATAGCGAACGTGAAGAACGCGCACCGAGCTCGTCTGCGCCGGAGGACATGATCTTGAAAGAAGTTCAACAACGTGCCGCGCGGCGTTAGGTGTGCGGCACGATCAACGATCCCGAATCGGACCGTTGATTCCGGCTTCGGAAGTCACTCCGGTCTTTACTAGCTTTACTTCCGACCCCCAGCCATCCACAGCAACTACAGCCACGGCATTCGACGCAGTCATGAGTGCCCTGGTCTCGGCCCCTTGCCTCGCCCAAGACCACCTCAATCGTCGCCCCATGCACAAAGCCACGATCCTCTCACCGAACCCAGCAGCCATCCAAGCCATAACCAATCTCCAGCCCACGCGGGCCAATTTTTTGCTCGAGAACTAGCAGATCTTCTCTCCTTTTCGGCAAACTAAACTGCACCTCACATGGTGCCCTTCCAAACCAGCTCTCCCAGGGCTAAAGCGTTGCCTTTAGCTTGCCCAAGCCAACGCCACCAACCCCTTTCCTCCGGACCCCCGGGAGCCAAACACCCTGGCCTACCAAACCGAATCTGCCAAGGAACACGCCATCTCCGCCTGGCAGGCCGGATGGCATGAAGCGCCGACGGACCCAAACCTACCTTGCCCTTCCCGCACCCCCAGACGGGAAACCTGTGCCAGTCGTCAAAGGCGCATCGGGAGGCTCAAGGCATGCCGCCGCCACCCTAGTCCGCCTCATCACAGACCACGCATTTGTTGGCTCCTACACAGCCCGTTTGCACCCACGCAAGCAAACCAGCTGCCCGGGATGTGGGGCCAAACCCCAAACTGTCGAGCATGTCATCAAAACCTTCCTGCGCTATGCAAGGGCCAGGGCCGCCACCTCACACCGATAGCCCCCGACTTGTCCCTGTCAGTCCTCTTCGGCATCAAGAAAGGCGGCAAGGCACTTCTAACTTTCCTGAAAGTGACCAAAGCCTGCTTCAAGCTGCTAGAGGAAGCTTTCAACTTTCCCTGGAGTCCGCCATGTTACGCCCCTCCCGCACGCCTGTATCATTAAAACCTTACTGTTCTTTCACTTTATATGTAAATCCCCTTATCATGTACTTACGACACACCCGAGTCACTGTGAGACAAAAGCGGATGCTACGGCGAGCGTCAAAAGGAAACGGGTGAGTACTAACCTCAGTCGCGAATAAAGAGACTGAAGGAGAAGGCTACCCTATCAGTATGTCCTTTGGTTGAGGCAATCTACCAAGAAAGGAAACTGTCTGTCCATTTCAAGAGAGTACTCATGCGGAACACGACTGCTTCACGACACGCGGCTGTTTCCCCAACAGTCACCGCCGCCCACAGCGCACTCACACAGATGGCGGCAGATATCCAGCATTACTTTTCCAGGCGTGCTGCCCTCATACGAAGACCGATCTTTACGCCGGGAGAATGCGCTACTTCGGTCTCTGACAGAGGAGTCCATTGCAGACGAGAAGGTCAGACGTATCCGCGCAGAGGAAGAGGTATCGGTCTGGGGCATCGAGCATGACGAGTTTCCGCATACTTTCCCTGGCATAGAATTTCTGATATGTATGTGCCCCACTTAAGGCCGTGTATGCTGTGGCTGACTGTCTCGTAGCGAAAGGCATAATCGATAAGACAAAAATCTTCAAGATCATTTCCAAGGTCTGCGCTTCGTCTCTGTCTAAGTCTTCCTACCCATGTGCAGATGCCGAAAGGCGCACTTCTCCATGTTCATTTAGATGCGACAGTGGATAATGGGTACCTGATAGAGCTTGCACTCAAAGAATCAGCCGTGCATATTCGCACCCCTTGTACTATTACCGCCACCAACTCGACGACTACCTGGCCGGAATTTAGACCCCTCAAAGAAGCGCAGTTGCCTCAATATACAAGCGTCACGGGCGCTGTGTATCCCGGTAACATTTGGGTCCCTTTGCGCCAGGCCAGGTCGTCTTTTGCCCTTGGTGGACCTGAGGGCTTCGATCGATGGGTCATCAGTGCCATGTCCATTAGTTCGACTGAGGCGTATGTCACGTACAACACTGTTCCCAAGCGACTGTTTCTCCTCATGCACTAAACTCACAAACGTTTCAGATATGGCAAAAGTTCGAGAGCACCTTCATGACAAACGGAGTGACTGAGTTTCACGACACGCGCGTGCGACCCCATTGTGCTAATAGTCTACGTTCGTCAGGGCCTATTTCTCTATCGTCCCAATTTTCGGCAGTACATTCGTCGGTTCTTGATGGAGTTGGTCGAAGACGATCTCTTATGCGGAGCCACGAACCAACTTCACCGATAAGTAGTAATTTTTCTCTGTTTTGTCATCCCTGGAAGCTTAATGGACTCGAGATATATGTTCGACGCTGATGGCAATCAAAACGTGCCCCATCGAGAATGGATTTTTGATTTTAAGCAAGTGATCTGCGAGGTGCGAGCGGTGCTCAACGAACAGGGCCGAGGGGAAGAGTTCATCGGTGCCAAGGTCGGTGAACGTACATATTTCTAAACATGTCATGGTAACAAACGTGGTGGATAGATCATGTACACCACCCTCCGTACACTTCTTCCAGGGGAAGTGAATATTACCTGGAAGACTGTATCACCTTGAAGCAAGAGTTTCCTGATCTGATCGCCGGGTTTGATATTGTTGGGGATGAAAATGCAGCGAGGCCGTTGACCGACTATCTCGAACCTCTTCTGGCTTTCAAGCGACGTGCTAACGATCTTGGCATTGATCTACCGCTCATTCTTCGCGCAGGCGAAACGCTTTCGAATGGGGGGCAAAGCTGATAACAATTTGTACGACGCCTTACTCCTCGGCACGAAGCGCATTGGGCACGGGTAAGGGAATCATCGCGACGAGTATGTTCACGTTCTCCTTGGCTGACAGGTCTTAATACTGGCCAGGTTTTCGATTGTGAAACATCCCAAGCTGATGGAGTTGTGCCGGGAGAATGAGATCGCGCTGGAAGTGTGTCCTATCTCGTGCGTGCGTTTTCCTAATCGGACCCGATCTGCTTCTCTAACGGCCCGAACTGTGATGACTTAAACATGAGATCTTGGTGTGTCGCCAACTGCGCTTGATAGATGCGAGCGCGAAGTGACCCTATCCTAGCGACTTACGTCTTCGATGCCCATGCATCCACTGCCAGCGGTGCTCAATCAGGGTGTGCCCGTAACGCTAAATTCGGACGATCCAGCGGTATTTGGCACGAGGGGGCTATCATACGACTATTTCCAGGTGCTAGTTTCCGGTGAAACCACAGGGCTTATCACCCTTGCACAGATGGCGCGGGACAGCATAGGTGCGTCTAGGCGGAGCGCCCGCCACCACTTAATGACGCTCGTCTTCTTATTTCAGTTTTCCACGCTGGAAGGCACGGAGAAAAACAGGGCGCTGTCACCATGGGAGAAGCGCTGGCACGAGTTCGTTGAACGGTTGGTGTCAGAGTAGAGTAGATTCTTATCGGGTATTGCCGTAAACGGTAGAAAAAAATAATGAAAATCGGGTCGATTTGTTCGTTCGGTTCGAGAGAGGAACCCTTTGATCACTTCTCCCAAATTCCACCCACTCATCGCACCATCTCCCTAGTCCGTCCGACCGCCCCGTCTGCTCAACTCATCTTTATCTTTCCTATCCACTTCAAGGTACGCACTCTACGAAATGTGTCATTGCTCTCTCCCCTCTACTCTCCCCTCACCGACCACATCCTGTCCCCAGACCTCCCCTCATATTCACTTGACTCCCGCTCCCAAACTCCCTCCTCGTGTACTTTTCCCGTTACCCACTGGCCTTCGCTCCCACACCATATCTGAATCTTAACCGAGCCTTGCACTAAAAAAACCCTCCCGGCAATGCCAGAGTCTGACTCCAATAGGAAACGCTCTCGCTCTAGTTCACCGTCCGACAGCGAACAACCGAAGCAACATAAGCGCGCTAACACAGGCGCGCCATCCCATCCTGATGAACAAACAACCGCTCCCACCTCGAGTAATCCTCAGCTTGCTCAAACTTCCCCATCGGCCGCAACCAATGACGTAAACATGACAGATCCCTCTGCAACCACTGCCGCCGATTCTGCAACTTCCGCCACTGCCGACACCGCAAAGGAGGAGAGTACAGAAGCAATCAACGCCATGGCTGCCTCCTCAAACACCGATTCCTCCACCTCTGCGGTTCTCACCTCCCCTTCTGTCGTCACACCCCCTTCTGCCCACATTCATATGCGATGCCTTATCGTCACCCAAGACGCGTCAATCATCATCGGTAAAGGTGGTGCCCACGTCAACGAGATCCGTGAGAAAAGTGGTGCTCGGGTGATGGTCTCCGAAAGCATCCCTGGCAATCCTGAGCGTATCCTCAACGTTAGCGGTCCACTCGACGCCGTCTCAAAGGTTAGTTTTGCCCTAGCTGGCGACCTACCCTTTCTCATCTCGTTGCCACCCTCTCCTTTCCTCCAAAATAGGCCTTCGGGCTCATTGTCCGGCGTATAAACGATGAACCTTTTGACGTTCCATCAGTTCCAGGTAGCCGCGCAGTAACTATCAAATTCATGATACCCAACTCTCGCATGGGTTCCGTCATCGGGAAACAAGGCTCTAAAATCAAGGAAATTCAAGACGCCTCTGGCGCGCGACTCAATGCAAGTGAGGGTATGTTACCCGGATCCACCGAGGTGCGTGTAATCCAGCCCCCTTCTACCTGTTCTTATGCAGACTCACTCCCATCTTCTCTAGCGAGTTCTCAGTGTTGCGGGTGTCGCAGACGCGATCCATATCGCAACCTATTACATCGGCAACATCCTCATCGAGGCACAGGAGCGGATGCCGTCCAGCTCAAACTCATCTTACCGACCGTCGAATAGGCGATCTGGAGGTTATGTTGGCTCTTCCTATGTGCCCGGCGGTTCTAGTTACTCGAATCCGTACCTGCAAGGCGTGAGCAACCCCGCGCAACAGTTGCAAACGCAACAAATCTATATCCCAAATGATCTTGTTGGTTGCATTATTGGGAAAGGTGGGAGCAAAATCAACGAAATTAGGCACATGAGTGCCAGTCAAATCAAGATTATGGAACCCGGTGCGGGCCCAGTCGGATCAGCTCCGGGAGGTAGTGAGGGAGAGCGACTAGTCGTCATCACGGGGCCTCCAGCGAATATACAAATGGCAGTCCAGCTACTTTACCACGTAAGTTGTGTTCTCCCTTCTCTCCCCCCCCCTGCCATCTCATGCCTATCTTCGTAGCGCTTGGAGCAGGAGAAACAGAAGCAAGTTAGGGCTGTTGGCGGTTATCCTCCATAAGCTCAGCTGCCACCTGAAACTTATTCTTCGTAAAATGCGACCTTCGTTCTTGCCGAAAGATGTTTCGGTTTTATTGCCATTTCTTTTTGGCCATCTTGTACGATAATGCTCTGGTTTCTAGCCGGTTGCCTCGTACCCCGGTTTTCCTACTTTTGAAGTCGACGTCTCCAACATAGTTCCGTAGTTACCTCACACAATCATTCCTCCCCATTTTGTTCATCGTCCACCATGACCCCTCTCCTCCCCTTCATGTTTTCTAGCATGTACTTAGCGTCTTTCTACTTGCCACCTGCCGAAACGATGTCAAACTCATATCCCATCTTGAACGGGTCGTATGACGTAATAATAAATTTTTGGCCGATAACCCAACCCACTTGCGTTTAGACACACTCCTGGACGACTGCTAGCTCTGATATGGCTCCAATGCAAAAGACCTATAAACAAGAGGCTTCTGTCCCGGACAAGCGTAAGGGAAAGCGCAAAGCTGACGAGTTGGATGAAGATGGCCAAGGCGACGTGTCTGGCATGGATCTCAAAAAGAAGAGAAACAAGCAGCGCGTATTGCTGCTATCCTCGCGCGGAATCACGCATCGCATGCGGCACCTCATGAACGACCTCGAAGCACTTCTCCCGCACGTGAAAAAAGGTGTGTGTATGCACATTGGCTTTTGCTCGTTCACTCGTGTCATCTATCCATTATCGTCGGTCAAATGCTGACAAGAGAGCGAACGGCGGTCCAGATTCGAAGCTCGACTCGAAGAACCACCTTCACCTGCTGCCCGAACTCGCGGATCTACATTCGTGTAACAACACGCTCTATTTCGAGGCGCGCCGGCACGAGGACCTGTACCTCTGGGCAGCCAAGACGCCGAACGGGCCGAGCATCAAGCTGCACGTACGGAACGTGCACACGATGGACGAGCTCAAGATGACTGGGAACTGTCTCAAGGGCAGTCGCGGGATTTTGAGCTTTGATGCGGCGTTTGAGGAGACAGAGTGGGGACGATTGACGAAAGAGCTGTTCACACACGTGAGTTTTTTTATCTCCGCCCATCTCTTCGTGGGGGTTTTGGGTCATGAAGGAATTACAAAGTACTCATTATGTGTCTCTTTCTTTGTTGGTTGGATCCGTGCGGTAAAACAGATATTCGGGGTACCTCCCCAGGCTCGAAGAGCCAAGCCGTTCATCGACCACATCCTCACGTTTTCCATCCTCGACTCCAAAATTTGGTTCCGCAATTTTCAGGTCAGGCACGACTTGTTGTTTGCTGTGTAACAGCAGGGAATGGCTTACTGTCATACTTTCTTTGCTTTTTCCGGGTAGATAATTGAGAAGGATCCCCTGCAACCCAATGGCCCTCCGGAGATGTCGCTTATCGAGATAGGTCCCCGCTTCGTGCTTACGCCCATCCGCATCTTCGAAGGTGCCTTTGGAGGTGCGACCGTATTTGCCAATCCAGGTTCGTTCATGGTTTCCGTATTGGGTCCTTTGTGATATTCAAAGCATCGCATTTCAAAGAATTTGTATCTCCTGCCCTTGTCAGGTCTGCAGGACGCAAGGAGAAGGGCGAGAGGTACAGGGAACGCAAGCTCGCGCAACAAGAACGTGGCATCCGCCGGACCGAGCGGAAGCGCGAAGAAGATGCGCTTGCCGGCCAAAGGTCTTTGCCTAAAACGCATCGACCTTTGTTTTGCCAATGATCCGAATTTGTCTTTCCCATTCATGCACCCTTCTCCCTTGCCAACAGTAGCCACATCCTCTCTCCCAAACAAATTTTTATCATGAAAAGGCACCTAGCGGTGGCGGCGGTACAATCTTTTGCCGCACTTTTAAACTTGAAAATCACGTAAGGGCATTGAGAAGTGTCTAATCCCATAAATCTTTTCCCCGGCGGCGGTCATCATATGAGAATTAGGTCAAGGAGCCGTCTTCTCTGCGTACGACTCTGTAGCTCACCGGCCGCGGATCTATAGGCGGCGTGTAGTAGAACGCTCCACCGCGGGCTGATGAAGTTGAAATCTTGAAGAACTTGAAGGGCTGGCTTTGTCAGCGACTCTTGTACTTCAAAGGAAAGCCAAAGAAAGGATCGCGAGTTCAAAGAACAAAGGACGTCCGCCCATTGCTCACCATGAATCGTCTGAAGCTGAAAATCTCGTTGCATATTGCGTTAGACTCCGGGCCGTGACACTATACTGAGGAACGGGTCGTCGTTCGGCTGGCTAGCTTTGTTCTCCTTTCGACAATTTTCACCTTTGGCCACGTACAACATGCCATCATCGGTCTACTGTCTCCGTTGCCTATAATAATGCATACCTGAAGGACGCATCCCTACTCAGGTGTCCGGGACGTCTCTCACCATGACCATCAAGTTGGAAATTCATCCCTCATCCACGTCGTTGGACCTGCTCGGTCCGCCTGATCCATCGTAAGTGCATGCCATACACTCTACTGGTACTATCTCAGCATGTGTGTGCGAACGTAGATCTGCGTACTCCCTTTCGGGCCACATATCGGTTTCCTTAGCCCCTTCTCACACCCTATTTGAACGACGACGCGCTGTCCGCATTCTTCTTCGATCACTCGTTATCACCTTCGAAGGACAGGCCGAGCTTGTCCTGGAGGAAGCCGGTTATGCAGCCGTCCGCCTCTGCTCCATCTCCAAAGAACTCGTCTCAAAAACGAGAGTCGAACTGAGCAACGAAGGCGCCGAGGACGGAGAGCAACCCTGCACGTGGCACGTCATGTTCGATCTCCCCATCCCGGGCTGGCTTCCCGCGAGCGATCGGTACGGGGACTGTCGGCAAGGGTTTTCGGGCACGCAGTACAACCTCTACGCCACAGTGAAATGCACGAACGTGGAAGAGTCGTCGTCGTCACCTTGGGTGTCCGCCCTCTGCAGCCCGTTCTCCTCCAGGAACAAGGTCGTCCACGCGGAGCGATGCGAGATCGCGCTGAACCGCTTCGCGTTCCCGCCTTCCAGCTCGGCGCCGCAATCTCCTGCGTTCTATTCTGTCACGCCGAGCGCGGGAATGCCGCGTCCCGAGGACAATCCGCACCCCATTCCTGAGGACATCATGTCCAAGGTCGAGCTGTTGGCATCCGTCTCCGAGGACGTCAGCCTGGAGGATGAAAAGATTCCGTTCGCCCTCAGCATACGGGCGTCCTCTTTGTCTGAGAGCCAGGCTGCCAAGCTTCGTGTCTCGCGTCTGTCTCTCGAATTGAAGCAAGTCCAGGAATATGGGTACGTCTTTCCCTATATCACGTCCAGGGATTGTGACTAAATTTCTCGATTCGCCCTGTAGCTCATCCGCAAGTGCATATGCGGCACGCTATCCTATCCCCTCCCAAAAGGATCAACCGCCATCTAAGTTCCTCCGTGATCCTCACCCAGTCTCCACTCTCTATGACATCGGCCTACTAGCTCCGCCGGTTTCATTTTCCTTCGACGAAACTCACTCTCTCCTCCCGGGGTGCGAGCGGGTCGACATCCCGTTCGACTCGGGCGATCACGCGCGCAAGTGCGCCGAAGGCGTGCATCCCAAACGATGGTTGACGATAGAAACGCACGTCCCCGTCGCGCGGTCGCTGTTGTCGCGGCATAAGGAGAACGGCCCGTCGGAGTGGGCGGGGGGGACGCCTCTCCTCCGTGCGAGTTCGCTCGGCCCGTTCTTCGGCGTCAGGCATTCGTTGCGCGTCATCTTGGCGCTTTCGTACGACGGCGATGCAGACGGCCGTGACGACGGGAAGCCAGACCCACCCACCTCGTTCCTCGCGTTTACGCTCCCTCTCAACTTCGTTCGCCACCGTTGCACGGCGCGCACACGTTCCCCTACTCCGCTGTCATCTCCCGAGCGATCGCCCTCGTCCGGTGATGCTCCGGCACTCCCCACCCCCACGTCTATGCAGCCTTCCCAGTCTTACGACATGACTGAGCTCCCTGCATACTCGCAATTATTCTATCCCAATGGCGATGCAAGGCACGATGATTCTATTCCCCTGCCGCTTTACACGCCCTCTCCAGACTCACTCCCGACGTCGGAGGATGTCAGCGAGGATGGGCACTCGACTTGCGAAGATTCGTGTCTCCTCCAAAGCCCTGCTTTCTCGAATCTCCATACCCTTTGATCTCCTTCCCGCGTGTTGTTGTAACGTTTTTGTCTGCATCTATATCCCTGGTTCTCTCCCAACAACGTATATGTAGCATACTACCTCACTGTATCATGGTTACCTCGCGGTCTCTTCTCTCTTTCTTTGGCGCATGTCACCGTGTTATGCGGGCCTTCGTTCCTACTTTCCTTCGGTTCCAGCGCCATCCTTTTACTTTTAGAGTCTTTCATTTAGCACAACACACTACAAGTAGTACGGTATGTCCAAACATCGCTGTTATGCGCAGTGACTTGGCCCCTGGGGACCAATCAACAATCAAAGAACCAGTATCAGCTCTAGGATAGCCCGAGAGCAACAGGTCCCGACATCGCAGCCCAACTTGACATTTCATGTTTGACGATGCTCAGCAAATCTATTTCGCAAGCAGTATCTTATCAAGGACCTTCCACCCTTCTACCGGACCTCCACAGTCCACGATCCATATCTGCGTACACGTGCAGCCCTCGAGCCAACCATCATTTCCGCTCCCGCTCCCGGGCCCGCCCTCGTCCTCAACGCCACCACCGCCACCACCGCCACCA
>Ga0137394_10000532_pt1 | contig 26702 bp, 25 predicted proteins | sample czobulk116metaG_FD_108278 | JGI IMG/M metagenome (GOLD analysis project Ga0137394, IMG submission 108278) | Vadose zone soil microbial communities from Angelo Coast Range Reserve, California, USA - czobulk1.16 metaG | ecosystem: Environmental > Terrestrial > Soil > Vadose zone | place: USA...
CGGCGGCGAGTGCGCGAATTGTCGTAGAAGAGCAGACCACACTGCGGATTGGCGCAAAGCCGAAGGCGCGCGCGGGGGCCCTCAGCGATGGTCTCCGCCCCGGATCGGGCCACTGCGGCGAGCAACCAGTCAAGACCTCCCTCCCGCGCGACGAATTCGATCTTGCAGACGCCCTCCTGAGAAACGAGTTCATCGTGTCCTTCGGTAATGCGCAATATTTCGTTTACCGGCTCAATCCATTCCCCGGCCATTCTTTGCTTGCGGAGCATGGCCGCAAACACCTTGCGCAGGGCGGAGCCAAGCCGCCGGGCTTTCAAGAGCAACGCTTCCGCGGCCTGCGGATCGGATTGCGGCAGGTTGAGAAGCTGGGCACCGCGTTCAACGGAGACAACGCTTGTCGACTCCAGAAAATGAATAAGGAGTTCCCAGGACAGTTCTGCGTTTGAGGGAGTCGCGTTAACGAAATCGAGGGAAAGCCGTCCGCCCAAGAGCTGCGGGCTTAGCGTGGCAAAAGGCATCACCGGGACCTCTCTCGAGGGAGCCGAAAAATGAAGTCGATTCCCGTCTGAGTAACCGATAAAAACTATCATAACGGTTATCGGAGGAAAAGCGCTCTCTGGCCCTGCCTTGCGGTAACCTTTTGCAGACTATAAAATCAGATATGCGGGCTGGCAGGAAATGACTTCTATCAAAAACCTATTGGCGGGCTTGACGCTCATTTCTATGTTCGTCGATGTGGCCTTGCTTCGACCGCACGCACAGGCGTCCTCCACGGCCGAGTCGGCTCGCACCGCGGTTGTCGTCGAACTGTTCACCTCGGAAGGTTGCTCCAGCTGTCCACCGGCGGATGCTTTGCTGGCGCGACTGACCGAAGAAACGCTTCCCGGGAACGTACAGTTGATCGCCCTGGAAGAGCACGTCGACTACTGGAACGATCTGGGTTGGAGTGATCCTTTCTCTTCGCGACACTGGACGTCCAGGCAATATCTCTATTCCGGGGCTCTCGGAAACGGCAACCCATACACACCGCAAATGGTTGTGGACGGGACTGTGGAGTTCGTTGGCAGTCACGCGCAGAAAGCGAGGCAGGCAATTCTGGAGGCTGCCGGCAAGACAAAAATCCCGGTGAGACTGGAGCAAGGTAACGCGAACAAAGCAGGCACAGGAGACTTCTCTGTGAAGGTTGGAAAACTGGAAGGAACAGCAAAACGTGATGCAGCGGAAGTCTGGCTGGCCATCACGGAAACCGGATTACACTCCGCTGTGACACGCGGCGAGAACACCGGCGAAGACCTCCACCATGCCGCCGTGGTACGCTCCCTACGCAAGATCGGTGAAGCGAAGGCTGACGGCGAAACTTCTTTTGCCGGAGACGCGAGTGTTCCTCTGCAAAGAGAATGGAAGCGCGAGAACCTGAGGGCCGTGCTCTTCGTACAGGAAAAAAAGAGCCGGCGGATTCTTGGCGCCGCAGAGATCCACATCGCACAATGAATTTAGAAGCGTTCGGTTCAATTTTTAGATTTTCCCGCGAGAATAGTTTTATTCAGTGAAACGGAACCTTCTCAGATACTATCAAATTCGACCGCGGGGAAAAGCTAGGCGGCACGGAGCTTTTTCCCTTCGACAGATCTGCTAGATTAGATGGTGAACGTGCCTATGGCAGACCAGCGAGCCCGTCTCCAGAGGGATAAAAGCCGAGTACCCTTCCTCGAGGTGATTGTTGGACATTGGACCTTCGACAGATTCTTCGACGACACCACCTCTGACACCTCCTCCCTCCGAGGGTCTTCCCTCTAAGATTTTCTTAAATGATGGAGGATTGCGCGCGGGCTGGCGTCTCTTGATTTACGCGGCTTTCGTGGCAGGGCTTGGATTCGGCGGTGGACTTGTCCTCCGGCAGTTCGTTCGACCCTCACATGGTGTGTTCTCTCCCGGCTACTTGTTCATACAGGAAGCGTTCAGTTTCAGCGTGATTTTCGCGGCGGCGGTCATTATGGCGCGGATCGAGCGCCAATCCGTCGGTATTTACGGGCTGCCGATTAGAGGCGCCTTCGGGAAATTGTTCTGGCAAGGCTGCCTGATCGGATTAGTTGAAGTGTCGGCATCGGTGGGATTGATTGCGGTCTTTGGCGGATATTCCTTTGGAGGCCTTGCCGTGCATGGCGGTGAGCTCTTGCGTTGGGGAATGCTATGGGCTGTTTTTTTTCTCATCGTCGGCTTGTTCGAAGAATTTTTGTTTCGGGGATACATACAGTTCACGTTGGCCGAGATGGGTTTCTGGCCGGCTGCAATTTTGTTTTCAGCGCTCTTTTGGCGCCTTCACATGAGCAATCGAGGGGACGGCATCGGTTTCTGGCTGGCCGCAACTTGGCTTTCACTGATCTTCGGCCGGGTGCACTTAAATAGTCGCGGGGGGGACGACGCCAAAGGCATCGGTTTCTGGCCAGCCGCAATTTTGCTTTCACTGCTCTTTGGACGCGTCCATTTGGAGAATCCCGGGGAAGGCTGGGTGGGGGCACTGGGCGTTGTGGCGATCGGGCTGGTTTTCGCATTAGCCTTGCGACGCACTGGAAATCTCTGGTTGGTTGTGGGATGGCACGCGAGTTTTGATTTCGGCGAGACATTCCTTTACTCCGTGCCGAACAGCGGCATGGTCTTCCAGGGACACCTGTCGAATGCATCCCTGCACGGCAAGGCCTGGCTGACGGGAGGCACGGTGGGCCCCGAAGGCAGCGTATTCAGCTTTCTGACCATGGGGATTCTTGCCTTCGCCATTCATCTGCTTTTCCCGGCAAAGAAAACAGAGCCTGCGCAGAGGTAAGGAAACCAGCCTAATTAGTGGACGAGTTCGGAGACCAGCACCAGGTGGACGCCTTGCACCTGCGCTTGCGGCAGAACATCGCGCAGCGCCTGGCGCGTCATAGGATGAGGATGGCCAATCGCCACGGCCTCGCCCTTTTCGCCGGCGCCGCGCAGCGCCAATTCGAGCTGTTTGCGGATCGCGGCCACTTCAGCCACGTCGTCCAGAAAAGGAACGTTGCGGAAGGCAGAGCGGACTCCAAAGTCCTGCGCCGTATCGTAGGCCACCGTAGCGGCGGTCGTGCGGCTGTCGATGTAGAAGAGGTGACGGTCGCGCAGCACGGGCATCAGCTCGTCCATCAGCGCAGCGTCGGCAGTCGCCTGTGATCCCTGATGATTGTTGACGCCGGCGGCGTCGGGAACATTTTGCAGAAATTGATCGACAAGCGCCGCAACTTCCGACGTCGACATACCAGGGTGCAGTTCCTGCGCTTCCGGCGTTTCGTTGGCGACCGATTGCATCGGCAGATGAAGCATGACCTGAAACCCACGGCGATGCGCTTCCTTTGCGATGTCCACCGAATGCTCGTGATTGGGCAAAACGGAAATGGTGAGGGGATAACCCAGAGCGAAGATGGCTTCGGCAGCAGCAGGGTCGCTGCCGAGATCGTCGATAATAATCGCGAGCCGCGCGTCCGCAGTTTTTCCGCTGGAATTCCTCGCTCCCGCACTCGACGCGGGTGTGGCACGCGCCATGATTTCGATTTCCAGTGCAGGCACGCCTGCATGTCGAAGCTTGAAGTGAAGCAGATCTCCGGTTTTGGTGGGAGGATCTTGTGTCAGATGATTTCGCGTCGCGACGGCATTGAGACTTTGAATGAGCTTTGCAACTGCGGCACGGTGCGCGTCCGCCGAGGAATCATTCTTCAACACGATACGCAGGTAGTCCGTGGTTCCGGGTTGCTGGTTGGAAGCGCCTTGCCGGAGTTTGATGGGCGTCCCGACAGGTACCGCAGAAGAAGCTGCTGCCGCCAGATCACGCGTGATTTGATGAATCTGCGCAGGGGTGAGGCCGCTTTCTTCGTTCTTTTTGCAACCGTTCGAAAGAAGCGCAAGAAAGAAGCAAACTCCCAGAAGTGCGAAACTTGTTGCCCCCCCTATCTTGACTGGAAAGCAATGCAAGCCTGGTTGAACCGAGCCAAGCCGTCGGGCCACGGAAAACTAAGCAGCCTTTTTCACAGGGGCCTTCAACAGGTCAAGCGCTCGGTGAAAGATGGGGTCTTCCGGAGAAAGTGGGCGCGGTCCGAGCCCCGGTTCTTTCTGGGTTTGCGGTGCCGGTGCTGCCTCTTCATCGGTCGTATCCGAATCATCCTCCGGGACGGCGCGCACCACTTCCGTTGGGATGACGCCTTCTTCCATGATCGATTTGCCGCCTGGATTGTAGTAGTTCGCGACCGTGAGGATCAGTGCCGCGCCATCATCCAGCGTAATGAGCTTCTGCTCAGAGGCGAGACCAAAAGTGCGCTCTCCAACAACGTCCCCGCGATGGTTCGCAACGATGGCGGAAGCCAGAACTTCCGCGGCCCCCGAGGTTGTGGCGTCGATCAAAACGGAGACGGGATTCTTCCAAATAACCTGTTTTGGCTCGGCTGAAAAAACCTGTGCCGAGACCGTCTGCCCGCGCAGCGTTGTCAGAATGCCCGAAGGAACGAAAAGGCGAACGGTCGAAATCGCCTCAGACACCTGTCCGCGGCCACATTCCCGCACATCCAATATGACCTTGCGAATGCCCTGCTTTTCCGCGTCGAGGAGGCGATTGCGAATTTCATCCGCGCGGCCTACGTCGAGCGAAGAGATGCGCAGAACCAGAATGTCAGGATCCACTTTCTGGGCAACGATCTTCGGAGTAGCCAGCTTCTCCCGAACGAGGTCGACTTCTTCCGGCGTAGCCTTGCCGCGCCGGATCACCCCAACCTTGACAGCAGTGCCTGGCTGGCCATTGAGAAGATTCATGGCTTGGCCCACGGACATATCACGAGTGGTGAATCCGCTGACGGACTCGAAAATGTCGCCGCTGCGAATTCCCGCCTTCGTGCCCGGACTATCCGGCAGCACGGAGAGAACAATGATGTAACCATAGCGCTTGCTGAGCGTCAGCCCGGTCTCCGCCGTCCCTGCATTCGCGAGTTTCTTCTTGTACTCTTCGTATTCCCGGGGCGTGAGGTAGCTAGACTGAGCGTCCAGGGATTCCAGCATCCCGTGCAAGGAACCGGCGGTCACCGTCCGCATGTTCGGGTCGTCGACGTAATCCTGCTGGATTTTCTGCAGAACCTCACCGTACACGGTGAGCGACTTGTAGGCTTTGTCGTCCGTCGTGCGGCCCAGGAGGCGGTATCCTATCCCGGCGTAGCAAAAGATGGCTACCGAAACGCAAAGTATCCCAATGCGAGCTGCTCGACTCATGCCTCACCCTTCGACAAGAAGCTACAAAATAAGTATACCACTCCGGACTATTCGGACGCGGGGACAATCAAAAAAGGAAGCCCGAGAGACATGGCGTGAAGCCGCCCGCATCTTTGGGATCAGACACGTCGGAATTGACAAATGTTGCCAAAATACCACACCGGCCCATTCCTGCCTTCAGGAATGCTTATAAGTCATTGATAACAAAGCACAACATTGCAAGACGTTGGCGAACAACATGCTACAATAAACAAGGGGATATGTTCCAGACAACCATCGCCAATGAGTCATTCGCCGAGGGTGTGGGTCTCCACACTGGCGTGTACGGTCACGTCCGACTGGTACCGGCCCCGGCCGAAACGGGCATCGTGTTTCGCCGCGTTGACCTCGACAATTTCCCTATCGAAGCACAGGGGCACAACGTCGCTCGCGTTAGTTATGCCACGAGCCTCATGAAACAAGGAGTTTTGCTCTCCACCACCGAGCATTTGCTCGCCGCCATCTATTCCTGTGGCATCGACAATATTTACATCGACATCGATTCCATTGAAGTGCCGATTCTTGACGGCTCGGCAGAGCCCTTCATGCAGATGCTGGAGCAGTGCGGCATTCGCAAGCTGCGGCGGAAGCGGCGCTATCTGAAAATAATGAAGCCGCTGGAGGTCACCGAAGGAGACCGCCGGATCGGCATCTATCCTGCCGATGAGTTTCGCGTGCGCTGTTACGTGGATTTTCCGCACCCCCTGGTAGGCCAGCAGGAAGTGGAGATGTTAGTTGGGCCGGATACTTTCCGCTATCTTTTGGCGCGTGCGCGTACTTTCTGTTTCCAGCGCGACATCGAGCCGCTCAAGGCCATGGGCCTCATTCGAGGCGGCTCGCTCGACAACGCCATCGTTCTCACCAACGACGGCGTCATGAACGGGCCGTTGCGCTTCCCCGACGAGTTTGGACGTCACAAAGCATTGGATCTGATTGGTGACCTGGCGCTCGCCGGCCTGCCCCTTCTGGCGCGGGTCGAAGCCCACAAAGCCGGCCACGCCCTGCATACCCAGCTCGTCAGCCGCCTCTTGGCCGATCCCTCGCTCTGGACGATCACCACCGGCGAAGCCATCCGCCCCGAAAGTGACGCCTACCTGACCGCCCTTTCTCCCGCCCCTGCCACTGATTAGCGATTCGCCGCGTCGTAAACAAGCCTCCGTTGCGAAATAGCCGCTGCTCCCGCAGAATGGGCTCCAAACCATGTCCAACAACGATCTAGCCATTGTCATTCTTGCCGCCGGCAAAGGCACGCGGCTGAAGTCGAGCCTGGCAAAGGTGCTGCACCGCGCCGGTGGACGCACGCTCGTCGAACAAATTGTGCGCGCCTGCGAGCCGCTGAAGGCACGCCAGACTACCGTCGTCGTGGGCCACCAGGCGGAACAGGTCGCGGCGGCGGTCGAGCCGCTCGGGGCACTTACCGTGCTGCAGCAGCCGCAAAATGGCACCGGCCACGCCATGCATATCTCGAAGCGCGCTCTAGGCCGTGCGAAGTTTGCGGTTGTGCTTCCGGGTGATGCCCCACTCGTGCGCACGGAAACCTTGAAGGCGCTCATTGCCGCTCATCACAGCGGGAATGCCGCGGCAACAATTCTCTCTGCGGTGCTGGCCGATCCTTCCGGCTACGGCCGCGTTGTGCGGAAATCGGAAACGGCCGTCTCTGCCATCGTTGAAGAATCGCAGCTCACCGACGAGCAGCGCGAGATCAACGAGATCAATTCAGCAATCTACTGCTTCACGCTCGAAAAACTTTGGCCTGCCCTGGCGCAAGTCAAACCCAATAACAAACACCGTGAACTTTATTTGACCGACGCTATCGCTGTCCTCAGCGCCAAGGGCGAGACGGTGCTCGCGCAAGTGGCGGCCGATTCCCGCGAAGTCCTCGGCTGCAATACTCGCGCAGACCTCGCCGAAGTCGACCGCATATTCCGAGAGCGGAAGCGTGACGCGCTAATGGACGATGGCGTCACCATTCAGTTGCCGGAGACCGTGCTGATCGATCCCGACGTGACCGCGGGCGAAGACACCGTCGTCGAACCCGGTGTGCAATTGCTGGGCAGGACCAAAATCGGCGCGCGCTGCACTATTCGAACAGGGAGCGTACTGACCGATGCGATCCTCGGCGACGACGTGACCGTCGAGCCGCATTGCGTCGTCGCGAATAGCCGTCTTGATGACCGGGTGATCATTGGCCCCTTCGCGCGATTGCGGCCGGACAATCACTTGAAAGCCGGTGCGCGCATCGGCAATTTTGTCGAACTCAAGAAGAGCACCATTGGCGAAGGCACGAAGGCCATGCACCTCTCCTACCTGGGCGATACGAAGATCGGAACGAAGAGCAATGTCGGCGCGGGCACGATTACCTGCAATTACGACGGCTTTCACAAGTATGCGACGTCGATCGGGAACAAAGTTTTCATCGGCAGCGATACGGCCCTGGTTGCGCCCGTGCGTGTCGGGGACGGCGCCTACATCGCTGCGGGTTCGACAATCACGGAAAACGTTCCCGCGGATGGCTTGGGAATTGCCCGCGGGCGCCAGGTCAACAAACCAAGCTGGGCCGCGAAGAAGCGCCGTGAACTGGCAGCCTCAGACAAACCAAGGAAACCAGCAAAGAAACCGAAGCGGCGCAAACCAACCAAGAAGCGAAAGTAGCGTTTCCGCTCAGGAGCGCAACGATGAGGAAAAAGGCATTGGCGTGGGCTCTCTTTCTTGGGTCGCTGCTTCTTCTCAGTCTCGCCGCCACTCCCTATTCTCGAGCTGCCGATGCCGCGCTGATCTCCCTTCGCCTCACTCTTTTGATCGTGCTATCCATTCTTGTGGTGCGCGAGCGATGGAGGAATCGGCACGAGTTTCCGGGAAGAGTGGCTCCCGCCAATTCAGACGTGGGCGACCGGTTTCTGCAGCGCTGCCGCCGCTGGTATCGCGGCGAATAAGCGAAACCAGAGTCATCGGCTGGTTCGTGTAAGAGCCGTCTTCCGCGGTTTGCGTTTTTTTCTTGTCTGTGTCCCTCGGCGTTGTCCTTATCCTTGTTCGATCCTCTCCAGCCTGAAGTCGCGCGTGTGTGCTAAAATAGAAGTTCCCGCAATCCCACAGGGGGCTGGCATCGCATGAAATTTGGAGTCGTCGTTTTCCCCGGGTCCAATTGCGACCACGACGCGTTTTACGCCATCGGCAACGTTCTGCAGAAGCCGGTCGAATTCATCTGGCACCAATCCGAAGACCTAGCGAATTGCGACGCCGTCATCCTGCCCGGCGGATTTTCCTACGGCGACTATCTGCGCACCGGCGCCATCGCGCGGTTTTCGCCGGTGATGAAGTCCGTCGAGAAATTCGCGAAGAGTGGAGGCATGGTCCTGGGCATCTGCAACGGCTTCCAGATTCTCTGCGAAGCCGGCCTTCTTCCCGGGGCGATGATGCGCAATAGCGGCCTGCGTTTTATCTGCCGCCACGTGCACATCCGCGTCGAGCAAACGGACACGCCATTCACCAACGCTGCGCGAAAGGGCGAGATCCTCAAGATTCCCATCGCCCACTCCGATGGAAATTATAACGGTGATGAAGCCACGCTCGCTGAGCTTGAGAAGAACCGCCAAGTGATTTTCCGCTACACCACTCCCGACGGTTCCGACGACAACGCCGGTAATCCCAATGGCGCAATGCAAAATATCGCTGGAGTCTGCAACCGCGGGCGCAACGTCGCCGGCCTAATGCCGCACCCCGAGCGCGCCGTGGAATCAGCCCTGGGCTCCAACGACGGCTTAGTCATTTTCCGTTCCATGGTCGAAGCGCTCGTTGGCGCCGCCAAAGCCACAGCGTGAGCGGTAGCGCCGCCATCTTGGCGGAGATAGCTGTCCTGGTAGGGAGCAGTTAGCAGTGCTTGATCAGGAGGATTTTTTTTGCCCCTATCAAATTTGTGTTGGAGGAAAGGATAAGGTGATGGCAATGCATGGCATTGATGCACTTCAAGCCATGCTGCTTACGTTGAACATTATCGGCGTGGAGCTTGCGCTAATTAACCGGGACTCAGTTGGCAAGCTTTTTTGCGATGGCGTCAAGAACGGAAATCTTGATTTTCCGGTTCCCGATTGGCATAGGGACTAGCGCGAGATGGCTACTGCATCCATAGAAATCAAAGTCACGCCAGAAATCGCCGCCGAACACGGCGTGACGCCCGAGGAATACGCACGCATCAGGGAGATTCTCGGCCGCGAGCCAAACATCACCGAACTGGGCATCTTCAGCGTGATGTGGAGCGAACATTGCTCGTACAAATCGAGCAAGGTGCACCTCAAGCGCTTGCCCACGCGCGGCAAGCTCGTCGTACAAGGTCCGGGAGAAAACGCCGGCGTTGTTGACATCGGCGACGGGTTGGTGGCTGCCTTCAAGATCGAATCGCATAATCATCCGAGTTACGTCGAGCCTTTCCAGGGCGCAACGACCGGCGTCGGCGGCATCTTGCGCGACATTTTCACCATGGGCGCCCGCCCCATCGCTGTCTTGGATTCATTGCGATTCGGCGAGATCACTCGAAGCAAGCATACCAATGAAGAGGAAGCCGCGAAAAACCGCCGCATCCTCGACGGCGTGATTCGAGGCGTCGGCAGTTACGGAAATTGTTTCGGCGTTCCCACCATCGGCGGCGAGGTCGCCTTTGAGCCGTGCTACTCGCAAAATCCGCTCGTCAACGCGCTCGCTCTCGGCATCGCCAAAAAAGAAGAGATTTTTCTCGCCAAAGCCAAAGGCATCGGTAATCCTGTGATCTACGTCGGCGCAAAAACCGGCCGCGACGGGATTCACGGCGCATCGCTTCTCGCCTCTGCCGAGTTCACCGAAGAGTCTAAGCAGAAACGCCCAAACGTGCAGGTCGGCGACCCTTTCATGGAGAAGCTGCTGCTCGAAGCCTGCCTGGAAGCCATGCAGACCGGTGCGGTTATCGCGATTCAGGACATGGGCGCCGCCGGCCTCACCTGCTCCACTATGGAAATGGCCTCGCGCGGCGGCACCGGCATCGAGATCGACCTCGCCAAAGTTCCCCAGCGCGAAACCGCCATGACGCCTTACGAAATCATGCTCAGCGAATCGCAGGAGCGCATGCTGCTGGTGGCGGAGAAAGGCCGCGAGCACGATGTCCTGACCGTCTTCAAAAAGTGGGGCCTCGATGCCGTCGTCGTCGGCCAGGTTACAGAAGGCGGCATCGCCCGCATCAACAACAACGGCAGAGTCGCCGCCGAAATTCCGGCGCATCCGCTCGCGGAAGAAGGCCCGGTCTACAATCGACCCCTCGCCGCGCCCGCGCCGAGGAAAGAGACTGCAGGGGATTGGTTTGCCTTTGCCGCCGAAGGCACAAACCTCACTTCAAATTTCGCGAAGTTGCTGGCGTCGCCTGCGATTGCTTCCAAGCGCTGGATTACCGAGCAATACGACACCAGTGTGCGCACGAACACTCTGGCGGGCCCCGGGGCTAGCGATGCGGCCGTCGTGCGCATCAAGGATCCGAGAACTGGCGCGGTGAAGCGCGCGCTCGCGCTTTCCACCGACGGCAACGGCCGCTGGTGTCAGTTGAACCCCCGCGTGGGAGCCATGCACGCCGTCGCCGAAGCGGCCCGCAACGTGGCCTCGAGCGGCGCGCGCCCCATCGCCGCCACGAATTGCCTCAATTTCGGCAGTCCTGAGAAACCAGAAGTGATGTGGCAATTCAGCGAAGCCATCGACGGCCTCGGCGAAGCCTGCACCGCCTTCGGCACGCCCATCACCGGCGGCAACGTTAGCTTTTACAACGAAACCCTCGGCAGATCGATCTACCCCACGCCGGTCATCGGCGTCCTCGGCATTCTGGACGATGCCTCGCACGTCCTGAAAATTGCCTTCCGCAACGAGGGCGACGTCATAGTTCTGCTGGATGGTTCTGGTGTAGGGACGATGCTTGGGTCGCCTGCGGGCGAGGCAAGCCCCGCCCCTCTATTGGGGCTTACCTGCGAATTCTCCTCCTCTGAGTACTCCAGGACGATCGCTGGCATCGTCGCCGGCGAACCACCCACGATCGACCTCGCCGCCGAGAAGCATCTTCAGGATTGCCTCGTCGTTCTCGCCGCCGAAGGTGCGGTGCAATCCGCCCATGACATTTCCGACGGTGGCCTCGCGGTCACAGTCGCCGAATCCTGCTTTGCCGCGGACGGGTTGGGTGCCAACGCAAAACTCGAAGAAAATGGCCCGGCCGAGACGGCCCTCTTTGGCGAACGCGGGGCTCGCGCCATTGTTTCTGTTTCGTCCCCGAAGCTTGCCCGAGTTCTCGAACTTGCGAGACAATACAAAGTGGCGGCGCAGCAGATCGGCCAGGTCACCCGCGGCGATGCTTTCCGCATCGAATATAAGGGGCGCGCGGTGATTGACAGTTCCGTTGAAACGCTACGCGACGCCTGGGCCCATTCGCTTGAACGCACGTTAACCACAAAATGAATCAAAAGCTCGCCTTCGCCGACGATCACTTCCACGACGAGTGTGGTGTATTCGGTGTCTTCGGCCACCCCGAAGCCGCGAACCTTGCGTATCTCGGTCTTTACGCCCTCCAGCATCGCGGCCAGGAATCCGCCGGCATCGTCTCAAGTGACGGCAAAGAGCTGTACGTGCACCGCGCGATGGGCGAAGTCGAAGAAATTTTTCAGCCGAGCGTGCTCGCGCAACTTCCCGGCAGTCTGGCCATCGGCCACACGCGCTACTCAACGGCGGGCGACAAAGCCTTGCTCAACGCCCAGCCCATCATGATCGACTGCAACAAGGGCAAAGTCGCCCTGGGCCACAACGGCAACCTGACCAACGCCGCCGACTGGCGCCGCAAGCTCGAGCACCGCGGCTCGATTTTTCAAACCAATAGCGACACTGAAGTCATCGTTCATCTCATCGCCCGCTCGCAGGCGCGCAATCTTTCCGGCGCGATTGGCGATGCGCTCAATCAGGTCGAAGGTGCTTATTCCCTTCTTGTCCTCACGCAAGATGAACTGTACGCCGTGCGCGATCCTCGCGGCTTCCGCCCGCTCGTGCTCGGCAAACTCACCACGCCTGGCGGTTTTGTTTCCTGGCTCGTCGCGTCCGAAACCTGCGCCTTCGATCTTCTCAACGCGCAATACATCCGCGAAATAGAGCCCGGCGAAATGGTGCGCATTTCCAAGTCCGGCATTGAGTCCGTCCACTTCGCGCCGGAAAAACAGCTCCAGCAGTGCATTTTCGAGCATGTCTATTTCTCCCGCCCGGACAGCATTATTTTTGGCCGTTCCGTAAACGAGAGCCGCGAGATGCTTGGACGCCTCCTCGCGCAGGAGCATCCCGTCGATGCGGACATCGTTGTCCCCGTGCCGGATTCCGGCGTGCCCGCGGCCGTGGGCTACGCCCTCGAATCCAAAATCCCATTCCGCATGGGCTTGATTCGCAACCACTACATCGGACGCACCTTTATCGAGCCGTCGCAAGCTATCCGTAATTTCGGCGTGAAGCTCAAGCTCAATCCCATTCGGGGCTTGATCGAGGGCAAACGCGTTGTTCTCGTCGACGACTCCATCGTCCGTGGCACTACCAGCCGCAAAATCGTCCGTATGGTCCGCGAAGTCGGCGCGAAAGAAGTTCACGTGCGTATCAGTTGCCCGCCGACGATTTCCCCCTGCTACTACGGCGTGGACACACCCACGCGTGAAGAACTGATTGCCTCTTCGAACACTCCGGAAGAAATCTGCAAATTTCTCGGCGCGGATTCGCTGGGCTATGTTTCTCTCCCGGCGCTTCGCCGGGCGGTCAGTGATACCGAAGGCAAGTTCTGCACGTCTTGTTATACGGGTGTCTACCCGACGGACCTGGTGCAGCTCGAGGTACGCGAAAGCGCGCCAAACGGCAAGTCCGGCGAAGATACTCCTAGCAACGGCAGTGAACCCGCGCCCGCAGAGCGGCCGGTGGTGGTGGAACGTGAAAGCTGAAAAGAAGAAAAAACAAGAAGAACCGAACGTGCCCGTGAAAACAAAGATTCAGCACGAGATCATCGCGTGGTTCTGGGTCGGCCTCGCCTTTCTGCTCATCAACGGCACGATCGGCCAGGCGCGAGTCATTCCTTCCGGCTCGATGGAAAACACGCTGCTCATCGGCGATCACCTCATTATGAGCCGCATCGGCTACGACGCAGGCGTGCCCTTTACCAACTGGCACGTGCCCCTCTGGCGCTCTCCCAAGCGCCAGCAAGTGATCATCTTCAAGCCGCCGTTTGCGCCGGACACACCGGATTACGTGAAGCGCGTCATCGGCCTTCCCGGCGACACCCTCGACATTCGCGATGGTGCTGTCTGGGTCAACGGCCAGAAGCTTATCGAAAAATATACGACCGGCCCCAGTGAGACCGCTCCTCCCGGTTCGGCCCCTCCCGGCTACTCGGATCTAAAATTTCCCTTTCGTGTTCCAGACAATTGTTATTTCGCCATGGGCGACAATCGCAGCAATTCCTACGACAGCCGTTTCTGGGGCTGCGTCCCGCGAAAGGACATCATCGGAACACCGGTCATGATTTACATGTCGCTGAATGTTTCGCCGGAGGCTTGGGAGCCGGGACAGATTCGCGAGCGTTTTTTTGCCTATGCGAATGCCCTCCTGCATCCCAGAATCGTGCGCTGGAACCGGATTTTCCGGACGTTTTAGGTTGTCTTGCTGAACCGTCGTTGTTTGCAATAGCCGCCGCGACCCTCCAATGAATTCCAATTAGTGACCGGCGCGCGGCAGCTTGCGCCTCGATCAGAAAAAGACCAGAAACGGAAGCGGATGATTCTCTCATGAAATATGCCGACGCCGGGGTGAACATCGCCGTCGCGGATGACGCGAAGCAGAGAATCCGCCACCATGCCAGCCGCACGTTTACTCCCGGGGTGCTCGGCGGCATCGGCAGCTTCGGCGCACTCTTTGCGCTCGACCGGAAGAAGTGGAAAGAGCCGGTGCTCGTCTCCAGCGCGGACGGCGTCGGCACAAAACTCAGAGTCGCCATGGTTATGGGCGTTCATTCCACCGTCGGCGGCGACCTCGTGAATCACTGTATCAACGATATTCTCGTCCAGGGCGCTGAGCCCCTGTTTTTCCTCGACTACCTGGCGATGGGGAAGCTCGATCCGCAGGTCGTCGAGCAGCTCGTTGAAGGAATGAGCCGCTCCTGCCGCAAAGCCGGCTGCGCCCTCATTGGCGGCGAGACCGCGGAGATGCCCGGTTTTTATCCGCTCGGCGAATACGATCTCGCCGGCTTTATCGTCGGCGTCGTCGAACGCAAAAATCTTCTGACCGGCAAGAGCGTCCAGCCCGGAGACACTCTGCTAGCGCTGCCGTCGGCCGGGCTGCACACCAACGGCTATTCGCTCGCGCGCAAACTTGTCTTTGAAGTTGCTAAATTGAAGCCGGACACCTACGTCGCCGAAGTCGGAAATAAAATCGGCGCGGAGTTGCTGAAGCCTCACCTGTGCTACGCGCCCGCGCTGAAAAACATCGTTGCCCGCGGATGGGTTTCCGCCCTGGCGCACATCACCGGCGGCGGCATTCCCGGGAACCTCCCGCGCGTTCTTCCCAGCGGCCTGAAGGCGGAAATCGATCTCGCCTCCTGGCCGGTCCCTTCCATCTTCAAGTATCTGGCGAAGCTCGGAAAAATCGACACGGACGAGCTGCTTCAATCCTTTAATATGGGCGTCGGAATGATTCTCGTCGTCCCGCCGAAAAACGTGAAGTCCGTCGAAGCCGACCTGAAAAAACGCCGCGAAAAATTCTTCCGCATCGGCCGCATCGAACGCAGCGAATCCGGCAAAGCCCGCGTTGCCTACTCCGGCTCCCTCCAGATGCAGTAGACTTTTGGCAGTTGGCAGGGACGGAAATTCCTATGCTGCGCCTGCCCTCGGGATCATTAGGCTCGCCTCTGGAATTGCCGGAACGCCCAATTTATGGGTGTTTCCCCGCCTAATCTTTGGGAGGTTGGCGATGAATACTACGCAGACAAATCTCGATTTCTTGGCGTCGCGGGTGCAAAAGCTCGAAGCCTCGAATCGCCGCCGGAAGTTGTTGAATACTCTCCTAGTGCTCTCGGCTGTTTCTGTCGCACTGATGGGAGCAAAGCCTGCCGACCGCATCGAGCCGCCCGTGGTTCGCGCCAGCACAGTCGAGGCGCAGGAGTTTGTCCTGAAGGATGAAACTGGCCATATTTACGCGCGCCTGAGCCTGAGCCCGTCACTCCCAGGAATGAAGCATCAGAATGGACGCACCTACACTTTCCCGATTCAAACGTTTCCAGCGGGCGAGGCGGCGCTCCAGTTCTACGACGACAAAGGCGAATTATTGTGGACCGCACCTTCGATGGGGGGTGCACAATTTTTGCCCGCAAAATAGGTCGCAATGCTTTCGGACAGCTCCAAGGCAGTGGTCCTGTTCGGCTGACTGACATAACTTACCCGAGTGCGTCCTCTGCATAGCTTGGATGCTGTGCCTGTGCGCGGAGGGGCGATTCCCGTTCGAGTTTGCGCAACCAGCGCAGCTCTGTCTTGAACTGCTCGATCATCAGGCTCACCATCCACGCGGCCTCGTGATAGGGATGACCGACCTCTTTGAGTATCGATCGTAACGTTTCCTTCTCCCTCTGAAGCTCCTTTTGAAGAAATTTGCGCCGCTGCTCAAGCTGCTGCTGAAAAACTACCGGCTCTGCTTGCCAGGAAAGCGCAATCCAGGTGAGGAATGGCGGCCGCTCCCGCTGCGTGGCCCATTCTTCGCGTTGGAGAGCCGCAGCAAGTGCGGCCCTGCCCTTCGCCGTCGTTTCAAACGTGCTGCGCTCCGGTCCTTCCGCCGGTTGACCAGTTTCCGCGGCGCGAATCATTCCGGCCCGCGCCAGTTTCTCCAGAGAGTAATACACTTGTGGCCGCGACAGGTTCGCCCAGTCTCGTATCTCGCGTCGCTCCAACTCCAGGTTGGCCTGATACCCGTGCATCGGCCGCTCCGTCAGTAAACTAAGCAGCACTAGGTCCGGCGTCGTCAGCGCTAATTTCCTGCCTGCCCGCGCGGATCTTCTCAGTCTGTCCGTGTTCTTCTGGGCCCTCGGCGTCTCTGCGCTTTGCCGTTGCTTCATTTCTTTCCCGTCTTGCGCTTCTTGCTCCAATACCACCACTCACATTGCTTGGCCGGCAACCGCGGATTCTTCGCCTGCGCCACCGCTGCGCAAAACACGTCCAGAACACAGATGTCCTGATGCTGCCCCGCCGCGCGGCTCAGTCTTTCGTACATCCGCTGTGGATTCTGCCGCGCCAGTTGCGTCACGCTGCGAATCCCCAGCAACTCGAAATCGCGGAGCATGGCTGGTCCGATCGATATCAAGTCGCCCAGTCGCCGCATCCTTCCTGCCATAAAAGCCTCCTTGACTTCTCCTTTTGCTGCCTGTATATTTATCTAGTCTAAATGAGACTACTGTGCTTGTCAAGGAGAAGCTTCGCCATGCGCTGGTCTCTGGACGGCGCTCGCCGCCCTCGCTGTGGTTTCCGTCTTGGCTTCCGTTCGCGCCATTTCATCTCAGGAGATCAAATCCATGAACGTCAAACGCATCACCCCGGTCCTGCTCGTTAAGGAGATCGAGCCCATTATTCCTTTCTGGGTCGACCGCCTCGGCTTCGCGAAAACCATCGAAGTTCCCGATGGTAACAAGATTGGCTTCGTAACTTTTCAGAAGGGCGGCAGCGAAGTGATGTACCAGACCTACTCGAGCGTGGAAAAAGACGCGCCGCCATCCATGTCCGCCGAAGCCAGAAAAGGTCCAACGTATCTCTACATGGAGGTGGACAATTTCGACGCCGTGCTCGCCGCCATGAAAGACGTAAAAATCGTCATGCCCGTCCGCACCGCCTTCTACGGCATGAAGGAATTCGCCGTCCAGGACCCCGGCGGCCACTTCATCACCTTCGCCCAGCCGGTCATCGCCATCCGGCACTGATCCGGGAGCGTTAATTGCTCATTTCGCATTGTAGGAGCGCAGCATGCTGCGCCCTCTGCCACTCATTGTTTGCCCGGTGTCGGCAACGGCGGAGGCCGCCGTTCCATTTCTGTGGGAACGGCAATCGATCGTGCGCCATTCTTGCCCACGGCGCGCGCCGCAAAAAAGTGATTGTCCGTGGAAACGCCCTTCAAAACCGTTTCGCCGGGCGAAGCCGCAAAATCATAAACCTGCCAGCGTGGATCAGTGGTCTCGCGCCACAAGATTTCAAAACCGACGCGCTCGGCATCATCCTCGGCCGACCAGGACAGTCTGGCGTCCGGCGTGACCGCGCCCGCGAGCTTGGCATTTTTCGGCGGAGCCGGAGACAATGCCAGTTGCCGCAGCGCTTCCGCGTTGTCCCACGCCACGTCGCCCATAAACGTAAAGTTGAGATATCTCTCAAAATCCCCGTATTCGATTCCGTTCTCTGTGCGCAGCGTTTGATGCTGGTGACGGTAGTCTTCCAGAGGCTCGGTAAATCGCACCGCAGGCAATCCCGCCTTGTAGAAAGGATAGTGATCCCCGCCGCGGCCGTAGCGGTCCACACGGAAAATCATTCGAATTGCTGCCCGTCCATCGATCTCTTCGACCGCGCGCGCCAATTCCCGCGAAGGCGAATCCGCATCGTCAATCTCGCCATTCCCTGAAAAGAGCCGAACCCTATGCGGCGCACCAGCCGCGGAATCGGCGCCCACGATATCGTCATCCAACATTCCGCCAACAGCATAACCCTGTTGTTTCGCCCACTCTAGAAGATGCGTGCTTCCGAGCAGGCCCTGCTCCTCGCCTGAAACCGCCGCAAAAAGAATCGTCGCGCGATACGTCCCGCGCCGGCTTACCCCCGCCTTGCTCAGCAGCCGCGCGCATTCCACGCTCACCGCCACACCGGATGCGTCATCGTCCGCCCCCGGAGCATCCGCCTCCGGATCCATCACATTCGATGGCCGCGAATCAAAATGCCCGGAGACAATGAAAACGGTTTTCGCAAGCTTCGGATCGGAGCCGGGAAGAATCGCGTAGACGCTTTCCAGCGGCATTGGCTTTCCCGAAGTTCGCTCGGAAGTCGATTCGAATTTATCGACCACCACCTGCAACCTCCCCCCTGAATCTTTCGCGATCTCGTTGAATCGCGCCACGATGACATCCCGCCCGCAACCAATCCCGCGTTTCGAATCCGTCCACGAAGAAAGCGTGAGCCTCGTCCCGCACGCCACCAGCTTCCCGATGAGCGCGCGCATCGATTTTTCGTCCACGGCCTGCCGTGCAACGCCCCGCGCAGGCCGCGCCCACACCCTCGGCTGCGGCTTTCCCTGCGCCGGCTCCGCCGGATCCCGAAGCGCAACCCGCTGCGCGACGGCCGGAATTCCGCTGAAGGCAAGAGCGAAAAACACAAACGCAAATAGAGTCCCGAAGTGCTCGCGGAGCCGGTTCATGCTGTTGATCATGATTATTTCTTCCCCGATTGATGTGGCTTTGTCCGAACTCGGCATTCTAGCGCAATTGGGCTTCCAGACTGGCCGAGTCTAGCGGCACGTGGCCACTTCCTCGTGGCCAACTCATTCCTGCTCGCGCGGGGCTTCCTCCAATAGGGCCGTGTTCTCCTCCGCGGACTCGCAACTTTCAACGACTACGAGTTTTGATGATTCGAACGGTTGTGCTAACGTTTTCCATTTATGAAGAAGCGTATTGGCGTGCTCTTAAGCGGCCGCGGCTCGAATTTCGAGGCTCTTGCCGAGAGCGTTGCGGCGGGAAGAATTCCGAACGCGGAGATCGCCGTCGTCATCAGCAATCGCGAGGGCGCGCCCGGTATCCAGCGCGCCCAATCTCGCGGCATCCCCAGTCGGGTGATCCCCTCAAAAGGACTCGAACGCGAAGTCTACGATCGCCAGGTCGCCGCCGTTCTCGATGAGCACAAAGTCGACCTCATCTGTCTAGCCGGATACATGCGCCTGCTCTCCCCGTTTTTTGTCGCAAAATTTCCAAATCGTATCCTGAATATTCACCCTTCTCTGCTCCCCTCCTTCCCCGGCCTCGAATCCCAGCGCCAAGCCCTCGAATACGGAGTAAAATTCGCCGGCTGCACCGTGCATTTTGTCGACGAGAATCTCGATGCCGGCCCGATCATTTTGCAGGCCACGGTTCCCGTGCTCGACGAAGATACGGAAGAATCGCTCTCGGCGGAAATCCTGAAAGAAGAACATCGCATCTATTCCGAAGCCGTGAAGATCGTGCTCGAAGGAAAGTTCAAGCTTGAAGGTCGCCGCGTGCTTCGGAACAATTGAATGCACCTATGACGCCGCCGAAATTCAAACCCGTCGAAGAACAACTCGCCTACCTGAACAAGGGCGTAGCGGAAATCGTTCCCGAAGCCGAGCTGAAAGCCAAGCTGGAGAAATCCCAAAAGACCGGAAAACCCCTGCGCGTCTATCTCGGCGTGGACCCTACCGCTCCAGACATTCATCTCGGCCACACCGTGGTCCTTCGCAAGCTCAAGCACTTTCAGGATCTCGGTCACACCGCCATCTTCCTGATTGGGGACTTCTCCGCCATGATCGGCGACCCCACTGGACAATCCGAAACCCGTCCCCCGCTCATGCGCGAACAGGTAGACGCAAACTCCAGGACTTACCTCGCCCAAGTCTTCAAACTCCTCGATCCCAAGAAAACTGAAGTCCGCTACAACAGCGAGTGGCTCGACAAACTCTCCAGCTACGAAGTCGTTCGTCTCTGCGGCCACTACCGACTCGCGCGCATGCTGGAGCGCGAGGATTTTCGATCCCGCTTGACCGGCAACCAGCCAATTTCTGTCCACGAACTCTTGTACCCGCTGCTCACCGCCTATGACGCCGTGGTCCTCCAGTCGGATGTGGAAATCGGTGCCACCGAGCAAAAATTCAATTTGCTCGTCCACCGCGACATCCAGCGCGAATACGGCTTGGCCTCCGAAGTAGCCCTGACCATGCCGATCCTCGTAGGCCTCGACGGTCAGCGCAAAATGTCCAAGAGCCTCGGCAACTACATTGGCATCACCGAGCTGCCCAACGAAATGTTCAGAAAGATCATGTCGATCCCAGACTCCTTGATGTGGTCTTTCCTTGACTTACTCACGGACAGACCGGTCAGCGTGATTCGAGATCTACAAAAGAATGTCCAAGCAGGTACGACTCATCCCAAGCAAGTCAAACTTTCGCTCGCTAGCGAGATTGTTAGAGATCTCCAAGGTGAAGAAGCGGCGCTCAAGGCTGCCGCGAACTGGGAGAGCCAATTCCGCGACCGCCAGGTACCTGACGACGCGCCTGTAAAGAAACTGTCGAAAGACGATTATGTCGGATCGGCTCCGGACAAGATGAAACTGTCCAGGGCATTGTTGCGCCTCGAAGCTGCTCCCTCCCGGGCTGAAGCTGAGCGCTTGATCAAGCAAGGGGCGGTGGAACTCGACGACGTCGTGATCACCGACCCGACGTATGAAATTGATCTGAACACGCCGCGAAAACATCTATTGAGAGTTGGGAAGAAGCAAATCTTCTATTTCACGGTTCAATGAAAGGTCTCCCGTTGCGGATTCCCCTAGTTTAGGATTTCGGAGACGAGTCCCGTGACATGCTCTGCGATCGCGGGCGCGGCAGTGAGGCCGGGAGACTCCATGCCGACGAGGTGAATCGCCTGCGGCACAGCGGGATCGCGCGTGATCACGAAATCGACGATGCCTTTGTGATCCGGCGGAACGAGTTTCGGGCGCAGGCCCGAATACCCAAGCTGCAGATCCCGCTCCTCAATTTCCGGCAGCAACGCTTTCGCGCTGTGCGCGAAGTCCGCAAGCGGTAACCGGTTTTTTTCGTAATTGTCCTTGCCCTCGACGTAAGTCGCCGTCGGCCCCAGCAGAAATGTTCCCCACAGCGTCTTCGTAAAGTGCACGCCAAGACTCAATCCATCGCTGTGCGGCAGCGGATAAACAAGGTTGTTGATCAGCGACGACCGCGGCCCACGCACTTCGCAGTATTCCCCGCGCACCGGATAAATTTTCCACGAGCGATTCCCCAGCATCGCCGCCACTTCATCCGCATACAGTCCCGCCGCATTGATCACGCACCGCGCTTCAATCGTTTCTTTCTGCGCCTCCTCTGCATCCCCGATCCGCAGCCCCACGCGAACGCTTCTAGCCGAAGGCTCCAGCGAAACCACGCACGCGCGCGTGACGATATTGGCCCCCTGGTTCGTCGCCACCCGCGCATAAGCGTGAACCAATTCCTCCGCCGACACGATCCCGGTCGAAGGCACGTCCAAAGCCGACAATCCTTTGATGTGCGGCTCACGGGCCAGGATCTCGTCCGCGCCGATCAGTCGCAGCCCTGCAACGCCGTTCTCTTCCCCGCGCTTCTTCAGTGCAATGAGTTCGGCCTCCTCGTGCGCGTCCACTGCCACCACGAGCTTCCCGCAGTGACGAAACGGCACTTTATGCTTGGCGCAAAATTCGTACGTAAGCCGGTTGCCCTCCACGCAGAGCCGGGCTTTCAAAGAATTTCTTGGATAATAAATGCCGGAGTGGTTGACTCCACTGTTGCGGGTGCTGGTGGCCATGCCGAGCTTCGGAAATTGCTCGACAAGAAAAACGTCCTGCCAGCGCTCGGAGACGGCGCGTGCGATGGCACAGCCGACAACGCCACCGCCGATAATCAGAATATTGGCCTGATCCATTTCTATTGGTCGCCGCTGATTTCGTCAAAGTAGGGTTTACAGGGAACGAGTCGCGCCTCGATTCCGTCATGCACCGCATAAGAAGCCTGCCTGCTTGGTTCATAGCCATTGCGCCAGAGAGAAGCGGCGCCGTGCCCGCCGTCCTTGTTAATGGCGTAGAAATAGATGTGGAAGGTCCCAAGTTTTTTCTTGTCGTTCTTGTAGTTACGCGCGATCCGCGCCATTGCTTCAAGGCAGGCGTCCGTCGGCGATTTTCCCTGCCGCATCATTTCGATGATGGTGTGGCCGCCGGAAATCTTGATGTTTTCCTCGCCCTTGCCTGTCGAACCGGCGGCGCCCACTTCATTGTCCACGCAGCAGCCCGCGCCAATGATCGGTGAGTCCCCGACGCGGCCGGGAATTTTCCATGATAATCCCGAAGTCGTGGTCGTCGCCGAAATGTCTCCGTTGGCGTCCACGGCCATGCAAGGAATCGTGCCCGTCGGCGGATGCGCGATAACACGCTCGGCATGGGCGATCTGTTTTTCATCGCCGTCGAATATTGCGGAAATGTGTTCTTTCCATTCCGGCGAGTCGATACCCGGGCGCCAATTGAATGAAGATCTTGCTTTCCACGCGAGCCAGATCTTGCGCGAGTGCTCAGTGAGGAGATTCATCTCCTCGAATCCTTCCGCCACGGCAAAGCGCCGGGCGCCGTCGCCAACGATCATAACGTGATTCGTTTTCTCCATCACCGTTTTCGCGAGCCGCGAAACGTTTTTGATGCGCCGCACGCTCGCGACCGAACCGGCGCGGTGCGTGGGCCCGTGCATGACACTGGCGTCCAGCTCCACTTCGCCTTCTTCGTTAGGCAGACCGCCGTAGCCAACGGAGTCGTCGTTGGGATCGTCTTCGACGACGGTGACAACAGCCACTGCCGCGTCGAGTGTATCGCCGCCCTTTTTGAGAATGTCCATGCCTTTATCGAGCGCGTGCAGGCCGTTGGCGCTGGAAATAATCAGCGGCCGCTTGCCCTGCGCGGCCCCGAGATTCGCGAGAGCAGCCGCGGTGCTGCCGTTTGGCAGCGCCCGGCCAAAGAGTTTGCCCACGCTGGCAACAGCGCTCCCGGCAAGCGAAGTGAGAAAGAATTTTCGTCGTGACCAGAGTTCCATTTGGAAGGACCTCCTCTGCATGCGCAGGGCAATATACATCAGTTGACCGTCACTAGTTTAAGCCGAGTAAAAAATCACCGCATGGTTCTAGCGGGAAGCGGAGATTCGGCGGGGTATTCGCCTTCCCAGCGGGCAATCACGACGCAGGCGACACAACCACCGAGAACAGTCACAGCGGTGCGGCCCATATCCATGAGCTGATCGATCGCGAAGAGAAGAAACAATGGTTCCATGGGCAGATGAAACGAAGTTGCGGCGCCGAAAACGATCAACAGCGAAGCGCGGGCCACGCCGGCGGTTCCTTTGCTGCTAATCAGAAGCGTCAAGATCATCAAAACTTGCTGACTGATGCTGAGGTGCAGTCCCGCGGCCTGGACAACAAAAAACAAGGCCAGTGATTGATAGAGACTCGCGCCGTCCATGTTGAAGCTGTAGCCGGTGGGGAGGACGAAGGCGACGATTTGGCGCGGGACGCCGAAGGACTCGAGTTGCTCGATGGCGCGAGGCAGTGTGGCCTCCGAGCTCGCAGTGGCAAATCCGATGGTGACGGGCTCGGCGACGGCGCTGATAAAGCGCTTGAGCGGGATGCGCGCCCACAGCGCGATGGGCAGCAAAACGCAAACGATGAAAAAAGCCAGCGCGACATACATCGTTGCCAGAAGTTTCAGCAGCGGAAGAAGGACTCCCACACCAAGATGGCCGACGGTGTAGGCGACGGCGCCAAAGACGCCGAGCGGAGCGGCGTACATGACCAGGTTGGTGAACTTGAACATAGCTTCCGAGAGGCTTTCGGCGAAGACCAGCATGGGGCGGCGCTTGGCCTCCGGAACGAGGGCGAGCGCCATGGCGAAGAGGACGCTGAAGACCACGATTTGCAGCACCTGGCCTTCTGCGACGGACTTGGCGATGCTCTCCGGGAAAATGTCGGTGATGAGCTGCGTAGCGGTGTGTGGAGAAACATTGAGGGCTTGCGCTGCTGACGACGGAGGGAGATGGACGCCTTCTCCTGCGCGGCTCAGGTGAATGGCCGCATAGCCGATGAGCATAGCGATGGTCGAGACGACTTCGAAGTAGATGAGGGATTTGACGCCGAGGCGGCCGACCTTCTTCAGGTCGGAGTGGCCGGCGATGCCGACGACGAGGACGCCGAAGAGCAGCGGCGCGATGATCACCTTGATGAGGCGGAGAAAAATGGTGCCGAGGAGCTGCAAATTGACCGCGACGGAGGGCCAGTCGTGGCCCAGCTCCGCGCCAGCGAAAAGGCCGACGAAGATCCAAGCCGTCAGCGAGCGGCGTGACGTGGCGTAGGCGGCGATGAGAAGGATCGCCAGCCAGCGCAGCAGCATTGGAACAAGGGCGGGCAGCGGCAGCGTCTGACCGCTCGCGGAGGGCGGCTGCAGATGAGCGCCGGCGAGGAGCGATGCCGCAATGGCAATCGTCGCGGTCAGGATGGCCGCTGCCAGGAGTTTGTCTTTCATCGGCGCTGGGCGAAGGATTCCATCGGTGCCGAAAGGTATGCTGCCTCATGCCTTCGTGTCAACACACGTGTGACCGCGAAGCTCAAATTCGAGCGGGCGGGGCAAGCCGCGACACTAGAAACGCGTGCTTGCCGCGAGATCAGGACATATTTTGCCGCACGGCGGGGGAAGGCAGATTGAAATCGGATCCTGCGATCCCGACAGAGTCGGGGCGAGTGGTGCGGGGCTAGAAAAGTTCAAAAGAAGGTCGAAAAGGTTAAAAGAAAGCTGGGCGGTTCACTGTAAAAATTACCAGGACACAGGAAGCGTGAAAAAAAGACCGATAAACAGGGGAAGTTTGAAGAGCGAGATCAATTAGCGAGACTCGAGGAGGAGCACAGCCAGAATTGGCTGTGCCAGGCAAGGAAAAACCAAATTGAGAAGCGGGCAGGATCAATTACGACGCCGCGAAAAAAATTTGGGAAATAAGTACGTCGAGCACAACCTCGGGTGGGGGAGGCGCATCCCATGGGCGAGGCAGAAGCCAACTCTATGCGGTTGGCTGGCTTCGGCCGCCCCGGCTCCAAGCCTCAGCCATCATCCCTGCCCGCTCGTCCCAGTCAATCCAACTAGGAGGGTTGTATTATGCAAACTCTGAGAGTGGTTGTATTCGCAGTGTGCACCGTGCTGTTCACTCTGTTGTTTGGGGCCATACTCGCCCCGAGCGCCAGAGCAGATCAATGGGACAAGAAAACTATCGTCACCTTCAGCGACGCGGTGGAGGTCCCCGGGCGGGTTCTGCCGGCGGGGACCTACATTTTCAGACTGGCTGATAGCCCGACGGACCGGCACATCGTCCAGATCTGGAATGCGGATGAAACCCAAATCCTGGCAACCACCATAACCATTCCAAACACCCGCTTTGAAACACCCGATAAATCCATTTTCGAGTTTGAGGAGCGCGCGGGTGATTCGCCCATGGCCCTCAAGGTGTGGTTTTATCCGGGAGACAGCACGGGTCAGGAATTCGTCTATTCCCATCATTCCTACAACCGGTAGGCATAGCATGCTCCACAGTTGAATCGGGACGACCCCGGTTCCAGTGAATTACTAGCGGCGGGGCTTCCACCAAAAGGGCGTGAGAGCCTCGCCGTTTTTCTAAGCGGCCCATAACGCTCCCACGGCGCAACCGTTTCGGGCAGGAATCGAAGTCCGTATTTGATCCGCAGTGCGTTTACCATTCGACACAGGTCATTTGCACTAACGTGCTTGGCCATGGCCTTTTGACGCAAACTAAATTCGGCGTTTTTGAACGGACTGGAAGGGTGAAGGCATCCTGCGGCCGCACGATCCACGGACCACGCGATGATCTTGCAAAAACCCTACGGTTCGGCTCATCTTGCGCAAAAACTGCGCGAAGCCTTGGACAAAAAAACAGAGTGAGCTTCCCCCCAGACTGGGGCTCAGGCGGGATGCCAAGTCACCAGGGGGTTTGCTATTCGACGTCGTGTAAAATAATTTGCCGGGAGACGGGCCCATGAGGGATGAGAGTACAAAGCAGGCAGCGCAGGAATACCTGGCGGCAAAACTCACGGAAGAAGAGCAGATATACGAACAGAAACATAATATGGCACTGGCAGTCGCGCGGTCTCCCCTGGTTTGGAAGAGCGTTAAAGATGCTATTTTCGAGAAATTCCGTGAGTGGAATGCCGTGACGCAAGAAGAGACTCTTACCTGCAAGGAAACTGCGATTGGAGATATCAGGGTTTGGTGCGCGGCCAGATCGAAACAGATGACGGTGCATTACGACTCCAAAAAACTTTTGATCACGGTGAAGAATACGGGGCGGCTCGAACATGAAAAAGACGTAATCCTGCACATTGAAGGATACCGGACAGGCTCCGATCGGGCCGACCGGGATGTTCACCTGGTGCGAAACGAGCAGCCTGTAAACATTGATATGTTGATTGTGGGCGAGCTTCGCGTTCTGACCGGACTGAGCCGCCAAAGGAAGGCCTAGGGACAGAGACCGACCACACGTTCCGCACGCCGCCGTTCCCCTTCGAAGCAAATTCGAAGAGCGAG
>Ga0137394_10000533_pt1 | contig 26698 bp, 25 predicted proteins | sample czobulk116metaG_FD_108278 | JGI IMG/M metagenome (GOLD analysis project Ga0137394, IMG submission 108278) | Vadose zone soil microbial communities from Angelo Coast Range Reserve, California, USA - czobulk1.16 metaG | ecosystem: Environmental > Terrestrial > Soil > Vadose zone | place: USA...
GATCCCGCGCGCGTGCGCCGCCGCCAGACCGCGCGCGAGCTGCAGCGCCAGGCCCTGCACTTGAAGGTGCGGCAAACGCGGCCCCTCGATGACGGTGCGCAGCGTGTGTCCCTCGAGCAGCTCGGTGACCAGGAACGGCACTCCGTCCTGATCGCCCAGGTCGTAGACCGCGAGCACGTTGGGGTGCTCGAGCGCGCCGGCCGTCCGCGCCTCCTGCTCGAAGCGCAGGACGCGCGCCGGATCGTGAGCGGCGGTCACCACCTTGACCGCCACGCGCCGGCCGAGCTTCTCGTCGCGCGCCACCAGCACGCGGCCCATGCCGCCCTTCCCCAGCTCTCGCTCGAGGCGGTAGCGGCCGGCGAGGAGCGCGCCGGGCGCGAGCTCGACCGGCACCTCCGGCGGATGCGGCGTGGGAAGGGTGGGCTTCCGCGGAGTGGCCGGCGTGGGCGCGCGCTCCGCCGGGGCCTGCGTGCGCACGAACCCGTGGCGGGTGAGATCGTAGAACCAGGAGACCACGAAGGTGGCGATGAAACCCGCTGCCGCCACCCAGATCAGCGCACGCACGGTCCAGGCGGGCAGATCGAGGTTGCTGCGCAGGATGTCGGCCAGCTGCAGCGTGCCGGCTGCCGCCACCGCGTAGGCGGTCAGCGCGCCGAGCACGCCGCGCCGCCGCAGCTCGCCGAAGAAGCCGGTCACTTCACCTGGTGGGCGATGACCTTGTCCTTGATCTTGTCGTACGTCGCCTTGGGGATGATCTTCTTCTCGACCAGCTCGTCCTTCGCCTTGTAGGGGCGGCCCTCGATGATCTTCTTCGAGTATGCGTCGCCGATGCCGGGCAGCTCCTTGAGCTGGGCTTCGGTGGCGGTGTTCAGGTCCAGCTTCTCGACCTTCTTCGACGCTTTCTTCTCCGCCGGCTGCGACCTGGCCAGCGCGATCGAGGGAGCGGCGAACGCCAGCGCCACGGCGATGGCCAGGGCGCGCAGGAGCCTGATCATGTCGGACCTCCGGGAGGAAGGCAGTGCCGCGCCTTCCTTAGCATGGCGGCTACTCCAGCAACGAGGCGCAGCGAGCCACCCGCTCCATCGCCTTGCGGATGTCCGCTTCGGAGATCGCGAACGACAGGCGCAAGTAACCCTCGCGGCCGAAGGCGCTCCCAGGGACGGTGGCGACGCCGAACTCCTCGAGGAGCAGCTCGGCCAGGCGCTGGGTGGTCGCCAGGGGCTCGCCCCGATACTTGCGCGAGAGCAGGCCGGTGAAGTCGGCGAACACGTAGTACGCGCCGTCGGGAGCGTGGGCCTGGACGCCGCGCACCTGCCGGAGGAGCTGCACCATCAGCTGGCGCCGCTTCTCGAACTGGACGCGCATCGCCTCGACCGGCTCCTGGGGACCGCGCAGCGCGGCCACCGCGGCGTACTGCGAGAGCGAGCTGGGGTTGGACGTGCTGGCGTCCTGCACCTTGTTCATCCCCGAGATGATCTCCGCGGGCCCGCACGCCCATCCGAGCCGCAGGCCGGTCATCGCGTAGGCCTTGGAGCAGCCGTTGACCAGCACCGTGCGCTCTTTCAGCTGCGGCGCGATCTCGAGGATGTTGGTGGCCTTCACGCCGCCGTACACCAGCCGGCCATAGATGTCGTCCGACACGACGACCACGCGCGGGAGCTTCTCCAGCGCGCGGGCGATGCCGCGGATGGTCTCCGCGCTCCAGACCGCTCCGGTCGGATTCGAAGGGCTGGAATACATGAACAGCCGCGTGCGGGGCGTGAGCAGCCGCTCGACGTCCTCGGGGCGCGGGGCCCAACCGTCCTCCTGGCGGAGCATGAGGTCCACCGGCCTCGCCGCGGCCAGCCGTACCATCTCCGGGTAGCTGACCCAGTAGGGATTGGGGATCACCGCCTCGTCGCCCTCGTCGAGCAGCGCCATGCAGGCGTTGTAGAGCGCCTGCTTGCCGCCGGAGGTGGCGATGATCTGCCCCGCCGGCCAGCGGACGCCGATCTCCTTGAACATCCAGTCGGAGATCGCCTCGCGCAGGTCCGCGATGCCGTTGGACGGCGTGTACTTGGTGTAGCCCTTCCGCAGCGCCTCGGTCACCGCCTCCGCGACGTGAGGAAAGACGGGAAAGTCGGGCTCGCCCACCGAGAGGGAGACGATGTCCTTGCCTTCGCGCCGGAGCTGGATGGCACGCGCCGTCATCGCCATGGTGGCGGACGGCTTGACCGCATCGAGACGCCTGCTCGTCACTTGAACCTCTTCTTCAGGGCCAGAAGGACGTTCGGCGGCACCAGCCCGCTCACGTCGCCGCCCAGCCGCGCTACGTCCCGGACGAAACGGCTGGAGATGTAGAAGTAATCCTCCCCGGTCATCATGAAGAGCGTCTCGATGCTGGGATCGAGCTTGCGGTTCATGTTGGCCATCTGGAACTCGTACTCGAAATCGCTCACCGCGCGCAGGCCGCGCAGGACGGCGTTCACGCCCTGCTCCTGGGCGAACTTGACCAGGAGCCCGGAGAACGTCTTCACCTGCAAGCGCGAGTCGCCGTCGAAGGCCCCTTTGAGCAGCTCCACCCGCTCCTCGACGGTGAAAAGGGCGTCCTTGGCGGGGTTCTTCAGGACCGCCACGATCAGGCCGTCGAACATCTTCAGCCCGCGCTGGATGATGCTCAAATGCCCGTTCGTGGGCGGGTCGAAGGAGCCCGGATAGACGGCGATCCGCGGCGGCATCGGCTCGGCATCCTGCGGAAAAGCCGGCGGAACGTCAAATTTGTCCTACAGAGGACTGAAGCGTGCGCCCGCCGGGCGGCGTGTCCAACGTTGCGGCCACATGCGCAACGCACCCTGGTGGACGGCAGCGATCGTGATGTTCGGTTGTGCGCAAGGCGGACCCGGCGGAGACCCGTCGGCGGACGTGGTGGTCGGCGTGGGGAGCCCCGCCACTCCCGAGCCGGACGCCGGCCCGGAGCCCGCAACGCCCGATGCCGGTTTCCGCGCCTGCGACCCGCAGATCGCCGCCGGCGACGGCGTTCGCATCTCGGACACGGGCGCGTGCCCGGGCCTCCTGCCCGCAAAGGCCGACTGCGCCGCCGAGCTGACGCTCTGCTCGGGGGGAACGCAGGCCAACGGCACGACCGTGGCCGGCGCGACCAGCGACGGGCGTGGTTCCGTCGTCCTCTCCTGCCACCGCGCGGACGTCGGACCTCCACTCGTCAACGCGCTGTTCGTTCCCACGCAGGCGGGCTTCGTCTCCAAGGCTGGCCTGGGCGTCGACGTGAAGCCGCTGGCGGACGGATTCGTGGCGTCCTCGGGTTCGTACCTGCTGCCGCCGCCCCAGTACGACTTTCTCGCCCACGACGGGGACCTGCGCACGGAGCAGCAGGGAGGGACGCTCTTCGCCTCCGCCTCGCGCGCCGTGATCCTGCGCGTGGAGGGAGGACAGCTCGTGGCGCAGTCGTTCACGGCTGACGGCGCTGCCGCCGCCAAGGCGGTGGTCGGCTCCTACGCCGGATCCGCGGGCAGCCTGATGCTGGGCGGCGCCATGAACGCGGCCGGCGAGACCCTGGTGGTCTGGCAGGTGTACGGCGATGCGAACGCGAGCGCGCGCTGGCTCGCATCGGACGGAACCGTCTCTACCCCGGCATTCCCGATCGCCGGCTGGAGCTCGAGCGTCCCCTCGACGGCGGCGCTCGCGGGCGGCGCCATCGCCGTCGCCGCGGAGCCTCCGAGCGGCGTCTCGACCGTGCGCTGGCGCGGCGTGATCGGCCGCGGCGAGACGGCCGAGCGGACCGCTCCTTCCTGGCTCGCGTCGCGCGCCGGGTTCTTCCTCCTGCCGGGCGGCAAGGCGATGGCCTTCGGCAGCGAGATCGTCGGGCCCGACGGCACCCTCTGCGGGACCGTGGATCTCGGGGCGCCGCTGGTCGGGGTTGGCGTCGACGGGACGGCCTTCACCGCGCGCAGCACGCGGACGTTCCGCATCTATCCCCGGCTGTTCGAGTAGATCAGCACGCGCGTGTCGCCGTAGCGCCTCTCGTCGTCCAGGGCGAGCCCCGGGGGCGGTACGGGCGCCGTCTCGCGCCAATCGGTCTCCAGCACCACGCGCGCGCCGGACGCCAGCAGATCGCCCGACTGCAGGCCGTCGAGCGTCGCCTGCGCGGCGCGCAGCGCGTACGGCGGGTCGGAGAAGACCAGGTCGAACCTCTCGCCGCCCACCTCCCGCAGCGCACCGGGCAGCTCCCCGCGGACCACCTGGCAGCGCGCGTCGTACCCGAGCGCCGCCAGGTTGTGGAAGATCACCCCGCAGGCGCGCGCGTCGCTCTCCACCAGGACCGCCCGTGCCGCTCCGCGCGAGAGCGCCTCCAGCCCCAGGGCGCCCGTCCCGGCGTAGAGATCGAGGATCGCGAGGCCGTCCATCCGCTGGCCCAGCGCGTCGAACAAGCTCTGGCGCACGCGATCCGCGGTGGGCCGCGTGCGGCTGCCGGGTACGGACCGCAGCGGCCGCCCGCGCGCCTCGCCGCCGACGATCCTCACTCTTCTCCCTGGTGCAGCGCAGCCGCGGCAGCGATCAGCCGCGCCGACGTTCCCTGCGCTCCCGCCTTGCGGAACAGCTCGAGCGCCTCGAAGCAGCAGAGCGCCTCGAGGCGCTCCTGGACGTCCGGCGGCAGATCGCGCAACAGCCGCTGGTGACGCGCGGCGGCCTGCTCCAGCGTGGCCCCCTTCTCGTCGGCCCAGGCCTGCAGCCCCTCCCAGGTCGCGGCGGGGGCCGCCTTCCGCAGCGCGCGCAGGAAGGGACCCGCGGCGACGAGCTGCCGCAACCCCCTGTGCGGAGAATCGGCGACGGACTCGGTTGCGGTGGAGAGCGCGGTATCGCCCAGCTCCGCGGCCAGCGCCGCCGTCTCGTCCTCCAGACCCGTGATCCGGACCGCGCTGGGCGAGGCTCCGCGCGAACGGAGCTGCCGGGCCAGCTCGGCCGCGGCCCGTGCGCCTCCGAGCGGGACGATCTCCAGGCCCAGCTCCATCTGGACCACCGGGCTCGCCGCGAGCGCGGCGTCGCGGGCGTCCTGCTGCGTATCGGCCGCCGCCAGCGAGACGCCGGTGAAGCCGGCTTCGATCTCCCGCTGCACGCGCTCCCCGTCCGGTACGGCGCTGCCGGCGCGCGGAGGCTCCTTCAGCAGCGCCAGTGGTCCGAGGAACGGCAGTTCGCCGGCGCCGGCGAACGCCGCGTCCGTGAACGCCAGGTCGTCCCGGGCCTCCTCCGGCCCTCTTTCCTCGGCCGCGCCGGATGGCCGGACCAGCAGCAGCGGCGCCGAGGCGTCGCGGGCCGCCCGCGCGAAGCCGGCGATGGCCGCTGGAGCGGGAGCGACGAGCGCGACCAGCATCAGGTCCTCGCGGGCGGCCGCCCGGAGCAGCTCGCGCGCGCTCATCACCAGCAGCTTGCGTCCTCCCAAACGCGCCACGGCCTTCGCCGGGCGGCGGGACCAGACGAGCTGCACTGGGTTGACGGAACCCATCTCGATTCCTCGCGCCGGGGAAGACCCGTGCCAGAGCGTCGCCGCAAAGCCGCGCCTCCGGCGCGGCAGCGGCTAATGAACGACCTCCTCGTGCCGGTAGTCCTCGCTCTCGAACTGGATGGTGGTGTGCTCGATGGCGAACCTGTCGCGCAGCACCGCCTTCGCGTCGATGAGGATCTCGTCGTGGCTGCGGCAGCCCGGTCCCGGGCAAGTGACGACGATGTGGCAGGAGAGCGCGACCAGCCCGCTGGTGATGGTCCAGACGTGCAGGTCGTGCACCGCCGACACGCCGGGGACGCTGGCGATGGCCTCCGACACCTCGCGGATCCGGATGTGCCCCGGCGTGCCCTCGAGCAGGACGTGCAGCGCTTCGCGGCAGAGGCGGATGGCGCTCCAGACGATGGTTCCCGCGATCAGGAAGCTGACCACCGGGTCCACCATGAGGTTTCCGGTCCAGGCGATGAGCAGCGCCGAGACCAGCACTCCCACCGAGTTCAGCAGATCCCCGGCCAGGTGGAGGAACGTGGAGCGCAGGTTCATGCTCCCGCGCTCGCCGGTGTGGGTGATCCACATCCCGGCGGCGTTCAGCACGATCCCGAGGCAGGCGAGCAAGGCCATGGTGCGCACCTGCACCGGCTCCGGATGCCGCAGGCGCTGGAAGCCCTCGAGCGCGATGCCGGCCGCGATGCCGAAGAGGACGGCCCCGTTGACCAGCGCGGCCAGGATCTCCAGCCGGTGATAGCCATACGTCCGCTTGGCGTCCGCCGGCCGCGCGCCCACCCGGAGCGCGAACAGCGAGAGCGCGATCGCGCCCACGTCGGCCATCAGATGTCCCGCATCCGACAGGAGGGCGAGGCTGTTGGAGACCCAGCCGCCCAGCGCCTCGGCGACCATCGCCACCGCGGTGACCGTCAGCGCGATCGTGAGCCGCCGCTGTTCGCCCTCCCGCGCCGGAGCGTGGGGATGCGCAGGGTCGTGATGCTGGTGCGCAGGGTCGTGCATTCGCCTCGATACTAATGCCCGGGGGCGCCTGCTTCCAGCATCCAACCTGGGTTAACCTTGGGGCATGCAGAGAGAGCTGCACGGCACCGACTCCGGTTTCGCCGAGGGTGCGGACGGCACCCGCATCTACTGGTCGGCAGTGGGCAGCGGGGAGCCCGCGCTGGTGTGCTGCGACGGCATCGGCTGCGACGGGTTCGCCTGGAAGTACATCGTGCGCGACTTCGCTCCCCGGCATCGCGTGATCCGCTGGCACTACCGCGGGCACGGCCGGAGCGGGATCCCCTTGGATTGCAGCCGGGTCGGGTTCGACGACATCTCGTCAGATCTGATGTCGGTGCTGAAGGCGACCGGGACCGCGCAGGCCGTGCTGTTCGGCCACTCGATGGGCGTGCAGGTCGCCCTGGAGCACCACCGCCGGCAGCCGGAACAGGTCCTCGGGCTGGCCCTGATCTGCGGATCGCACGGGCTGCCGCTGGACACCTTTCACGACAGCAAGGCCCTCAAGATCATCCTGCCCTCGATGATTGCCGCCGCGGGGAAGTATCCCCAGGCGATGGAGCTGATCTGGCGGCTCACCGCCGGCGGCGAGCTGGCGTATCAGATCGCTACACACGTGGAAGTGAACGGCAAGCTCGTCCACCGCGAGGATTTCGCGCCCTACTTCCGGCACCTCTCCAGCATGGACCCGCGGCTCTTCCTCGGCATGCTCAGGCACGCGAGCGAGCACACCGCCTACGATCACCTACCGGAGGTGAAGGTGCCCACGCTGATCGTCGCCGGCACCGACGACACGTTCACGCCCTATTGGCTCAGCGAGGAGATGCAGGCGCGCATCCCCAACGCGGAGCTGCTCACGGTGCCCGGCGGCACCCACGTGGCGCCCATCGAGCACCCCGAGCTGATCACGCTGCGGCTGGAGAAGTTCCTGGCCACCATCCCGGCCCGCCGCGCCGCCACCGCGCTGCGCACCGCCTGAGATGCGCGAACAGCGCGCTCTGCTGGCGCTGCTCCTGCTCGCCGCGCTTCCCGCGGCGGCCCTCGACCCGCGCTTCGACTGGGCGACGCTGGAGACGCCCCACTTCGAGGTCCACTACCACCAGGGCATGTACCGGTACGCGCAGAGGGCCGCCCGGGCCGCCGAGCTGTCCTACGAGCGCCTCGTTCCGCTTCTCGATCACCAGCCTTCCGAGCGCACGCAGATCGTCGTGCAGGACGACACCGACTTTGCCAACGGAAACGCCAGCCCGGTCCTCTACAACCTGATCCACGCCTTCGCCGCGCCGCCCGATTCGCGGAGCACGCTCGCCGACTTCGACGACGACGTCTACGAGCTGATCTCGCACGAGTACACGCACATCCTGCACCTGGACACCGTGCTCGGGCTGCCGGGAGCGGTGAACGAGGTGTTCGGCAAGATCTGGATCCCCAACGGCATCCAGCCCATCTGGTTCATCGAGGGGATCGCCACCTTCGCGGAGAGCGAGGTGAGCAGCGCGGGACGCGTGCGCTCCTCGGAGCAGGACATGGTGGTGCGCGCGGAGGTGCTGGCGGCACGGCTGCCGCCGATCGACAAGCTCTCCAACGCTTACCTCGACTGGCCGCGGGGGTTCGGGCAGTACACGGTGGGCTCGCGGTTCCTCGACTGGATCCGGGACGAGTACGGCCTGGGGGCACTGCGCGATCTCTCCCACGACTTCGGCTCGCGGCTGATCCCGTTCGGGATGAGCTTCAGCTCCGAGCGCGTCACCGGCAAGAGCTACCTCGACCTGTACAAGGAGTTCGCCGCCAGCGAGCTGCAGCGGGCAGAGCAGCTGCGCGCGGAGGTGCGAGCCGCGGGCGAGACCGTCCTCGAGCCGCTCACGCACCTGGGCGAGTGGGTGCGCACTCCCCGCTGGAGCCCCGACGGCAAGACGCTCTACTACACGAACGCGGGACCGCACCGGACCGCGGAGGTCCGCGCCCTCGAGCCGGGCCCCTGCTGTGGCCCGCCTTCCGCGATGGCCGACGCGGTCCGGCCCGGCGACCTGCGCGTCGCGAACCTCTGGTCGGACGGCAACGGGGACTCGACGCTGGCCGTCGCGCCCGACGGGCGCGTGATCTACGCGCGCGCGCAGATCTACCAGGAGTTCGAGAGCATCCAGGACCTCTATTCGGTCGGTCCGAGAGGCGGCGACGAGCGGCGCCTCAGCCGCGGCCTGCGCGCCCGCAGCCCCGACGTGGGCCCGGACGGAACCCTCGCCTTCGTCTGGCGCCGGCCCGGCGGCCGGACCGCGATCGCCGAGCTCACCCCGACCGGTCCTCGCGTGCTCTTCGAGGATCCCTCGGCCGAACCGGTGGACAGCCCGCGCTTCTCTCCCGACGGGACTCGCGTCGCGTTCCTCCATCACCGCGAGGGTGCCTGGGACCTGCGGATCGTGGATCGCGCCTCGCTGGCGGTCACCGACGTGACGCACGACCGGGCGCTCGACCGCGATCCGGCCTGGACCGCCGACGGACGGTGGCTCCTCTTCAGCAGCGACCGCACCGGCATCTACAACGTCTACGCCTTCCGGCCCGGAGAGCTACGCCAGGTCACCAACGTGGTGCTCGGCGCATTCGATCCGTCGCCTTCCCCGGACGGGTCCCAGCTCGCGCTCGTGGCGTACAGCGCGGAAGGCTACGACGTGGCCCGGATGCCGCTCGACCCGGCGTCCTGGCGTCCCGTCACGGGACCGTCGCTGGCCGACTTGCAGCGGCCGAAGGTGACGCCGCTGCCGCCCGAGGAGGTCTATCCCGCCCGTCCCTACTCGCCCTGGGAGACGCTGCGGCCGCACTTCTGGCTGCCGTACTTCGCGCTGGACGCCTACGGCAGCACCGTGGGCGCGCTGACCGCCGGTTTCGACGCGCTCGACCGCCACGAGTACGCGGCCGCCCTCTGGTGGAGCCTGAGCGGGGCCGAGCCGGGATGGGACCTCTTCTACATCAACCATTCGTTCTATCCGGATCTCCAGCTCGAGCTCTTCCGCGACCTGAACTCGCCGCAGGCGGCGGGGGGACTGAACGCGCCCGGCTACTACTACGAGCGGACCGTGGGCGGGGTTGCGACCGCGACCTTCCCCTTCTCGCAGATCGAGCGCAGCCACGCGGTCTCGATCGCGTACGAGCTGCAGAACCTCTCCGTCGACCAGAACCCGCTCGGCGTCCCCACCTCGCCCGGGCTGCTCGCGGCGGCGACCCTGGAATGGTCGTACTCCGACGCCCGCCGATTCGTGCAGAGCATCTCGTCGGAGCAAGGCCAGCGGTTCTCGGTCGCGCTGCGCCTCTCGGGGCGGGCGCTGGGGAGCGACTTCAGCTTCTGGCAGGCGACCGCCTCCGCCTCGAAGTACTTCGCGATGCCGTTCAGCAGCCACGGCGTCCCCTGGCACCACGTGCTGGCCCTGCGCGCGTCGGCCGGCATCGCCGACGGCGATCTCTCCAACCGCCACGACTACTTCCTCGGCGGGTTCCAGCAAGGCGACGTGGTGCGCAGCGTGATCAATCCCGCGAACGCGCCGGTGCGCATCCTCCGCGGCTTCGTGCGCGACGCCTTCCACGGCACCGCGTACGTCCTCGGCACCGCCGAGTACCGCTTCCCCATGCTCACCATCGAGCACGGCGCCTGGACGCTCCCCGTGTACCTGCGCCGCCTGCACGGCGCCGTGTACACCGATGTGGGCGACGCGTTCACCCCCGACGAGAAGAACTTCAAGCTGCACGCGGGGGCCGGCGGTGAGCTGCGCGCCGAGGTCGTGCTGGGGTGGATCCTGCCCACAGACGTGCGGCTCGGATGTGCGCACGGGCTCGAGCACTCTTCGCTGGCGATCCTCGACTGCTACGTGGCGCTCGGCGGAGTCTTCTGAGCCGGCGCCTCGGCGAGCTTCCGCACCTCGTCGGTGAGCGAAGACAGCGACACCTCGTGCTGCGCCCCCGTCTTCAGCTCCTTCAGCTTCGCCCGGCCGGTCTGCAGCTCCTGCTCGCCCAGCACCAGCGCGAACCGCGCCCCGAGCGCATCGGCCCGCTTGAGCTGGTTGCCCGGATTCGCCTTGCGGAAGCTGACCTCGGCTGCGAGCCCGGCGGCCCGCAGCTGCTGCGCGAGCTGGTCGGCGTGCGCCGCCTCCGCGTCGCCGAGCGGCGCGATGAACACCACCGGCCGGACCGCGCGCTCCTTGCCCTGCTGTGCCAGGAGCAGCGCCATCCGCTCCACGCCCGCGGCGAATCCGATCCCGGGAATGTCCGGCCCGCCCAGCTCCTTCACCAGCCCGTCGTAGCGGCCGCCGCCCGCCACGGTGCTCTGGGATCCGAGCCCGGACGTCGCGATCGCCTCGTACGTCGTGCGCGTGTAGTAGTCGAGGCCGCGAACCAGCTTCGGGTCGAGCACGAACTCGACGCCGAGCCGGCCCAGCATTTCCTGCACGCCCTGGAAGTGGACCTTGCAGGGCTCGCAGAGGAACTGCTCCATCTTCGGCGCGCCGGCCGCGACCTGCTGGCACTTCGGGTTCTTGCAGTCGAGCACGCGGATGGGGTTGGTCTCGATCCGCTTCTGGCAGTCCTCGCAGAGCTCGCTCGCGCGCGAGCGCAGATACGCCTGCAGCGCCTCCCGGTACTTCGGCCGGCAGGCCGCGTCGCCCAGCGTGTTCAGGTGCATCTCGAACGGGATCTCCAGCGTCCGCAGCCACCGGAAGAGCAGCTCGATCTGCTCCGCGTCGATGCGCGGGCCGGGGCTGCCCAAGGCCTCGATCCCGATCTGCGTGAACTGCCGGTAGCGCCCGCGCTGCTGCCGCTCGCGCCGGAACATCGGCCCGAGGTACCACCACTTGGTCTCGGGCTCCTGCTGGTTGACGTTGTGCTCGATGTACGCCCGGACCAGCGAGGCGGTGTTCTCCGGCCGCATCGTCACGGAGTCGCCGCGGTCGTCGAAGGTGTACATCTCCTTGCCGACGATGTCGGTGACCTCGCCGATCCCGCGCACGAACAGCTCGGTCCGCTCGAGCACCGGCGTCCGCGCCTCGCGATAACCGTAGAGCGGGAAGAGGTCGCGCGCGGATTGCTCGACCAGGTGGAAGTGCCCGATCCGCACCCAGGGATCGTCGTCCTTCACGTAGGTGTCGATGGGGAGCACGTCGCGCGTGCCTTTCACCCCGCGGATCTTCTGGCTCATGATCCTTCCAGCGGCTCGCCCAGGCGGATGGACGCGCCCGGCCGGAGCCCCGAAGCGAGCTTCACGCCGGGAGCGAACAGCACCACCACCGTGGATCCCATCTCGAAGACCGCCAGCTCGGCTCCCTTCGCGACCCGGATCGGCTGCTCGTACATCTTCCGCGCGGGCTGCCGCGTCCTGCGCGCGTTGGTCACCACGTCGTCGTAGAGGGCGCGGATGCGCCCCACGTTGGTCGCGCCGACCGCCACCACCCCGCAGGGACCTCGCACCGTGGAGAGGAACGTGGTGAGCCGCTCGTTCACGCAGAAGAGCTTCTCCACGTTGCGCAGCCCGATCGGATTCACCGGCCAGAGCTGCCCCGGCATGTTCACGTAGCCCTGGATCGACCCGCCCAGCGGCGCGTGGATGCGGTGGTAGTTGTAGGGCGCGAGATAGATGGTGCAGAACGAGCCCCCGGCGAACGGGCGCGCGTCCTCCTCCGCGCTCGGGCCTCCGATCAGCTCCGCCAGCGTGTAGTGCTTCCCCTTGGCCTGGTACAGCCGCGAGTCGACGATGTCGCCCAGCTCGCCGACCGTGCCGTCCACCGGGCTGACGGGCAACGGCTCGCCGGGCGCGATCGGCCGGGCTCCCGGCTTCAGCCGCCTGGTGAAGAACTCGGTGAAGGTGGAATAGTCCTCGATCGGCCGCTCGGCCTCGCTGGCGTCCACGCCGTACTTCCGCGCGAAAGCGCGGATGGCGGCGCGCACCACCGGCCGCGGCGCGCTGGCGCGACAGGCGGCGCCCACAGCGCGCGAGAGCGTGTTCTTCGGCAAGAGGCGAAGCAGCGTGTACGACAGCTCGGCCATCGGGCTGCGTTGTGTAGCAGGGCGTGCCGGCGAACGCTATTGCTGCTGTGCCTGCGGCGGCGAGGCGGGAACCATCCCCTGGGGGACCGGCTGACCCGGGTAGACCACGTGATACTGCGGGCCCGTGTCAGCGGCCTTCGGCGCCGGCTTGGGCGCAGGAGGCGCGGCCTTCGCCTGCGCGCCGGGGGCCGGGGCGGCGGGAGGCGGGCGTGGATCGTCCATGCGCCGGTAGACCTTGTTGTTGACCACCAGCACGATCTGGCCGGACAGGCCCGGCAGCTTCGCCTTGCAGGCGTCGGACGCGACCGCCCGGTAGACAGTGCCCGTCACGCCTGTGCCCTGCTCGGTGAAGGGCTCGTTGGGAGCCAGGCACCCGCCGCTCGACGCGGTCAGCTCCGCCAGCGAGGCGCCCGGGCCGAAGGGATCCCCCCCTTGAGTCCCCGCGTCGGTTTCCAAGGCCGCGAACATCTTCGAGGTGTCGAAGTTCGTCACCGGCGCGGGCGGGCGGACCGCCGCGGTCGCCTTCTCGCGCTCGGCGCGATCCCGGACCAGGGCATCCTTGCCGCGCTCGATGGTCCCGAGCAGGTTCTGCGCGGGCTGCGCGTCGGACGATCGCGAGTCGACCGCCCGCAAGAGCGCAACCACCTCGTCCATCCTCGGGTCGCCGTACGCGTCATCGAGTTGGGTGGCGTAGAGCTGCTGGTAGAGAGTGAAGGCCCGCTGGTAGTTCGCGTCGGGGCCCGTGCTCCTGCGGCAGCCGGCCCACAGCACCACCGCCAGGATGCAGATCGCCGCGCGCCGGGACAAGGCCGTTCCTCCTCGCAAGAGAACCGCCCTCGACGCTAGCATGGCCACCCGCGCCGGGCAGGTTTCTAGCCGCGGCCGGCGAAGGCGGCTGAGCGGCTACTTCTGAGCCCAAATCGAGAGATTCAGAAGCGGGTGGTGAGGCTGACGGAGTCTGCGCTCAAATCCCACCAGAGCAGCCCGCCGCCGGCCGCCGTGAGCACCGCGGCCGCCACGTAGAACCCCCGGGCCAGGTTGGTGTTCTGGTCGGCGTCGAGATTCCGGGGCGCGTCCCTGCGCTGGAGCTGGTTGCTGGCGGCGAGCCCGGGTAGATCCGACGCGGTCGAGTAGGCCGCCTTGGCGTGGAACGCCAAGCCGATCACCGCGCTCGCCACGCCCGCGCCAAGCATTCCGATCGCCGCCGGCCGCACCCAGGCCGGCTTGTGCTGCGAGGCCTCCGCCAGTGTGGGGAGGGCGGCCGCGGGCAGCGAGACCACCTGCGCGGCGCCCAGCTCGATGTGCGCGTCCGTCGTCTTGCCGAAGCGCACCTCGACGAACGTGCTCGTCTCCTGGTCCTTGTCCTGGACGCGCACCACGTGCTGGCCGGGCAAGAGGCCCTCCAGCGGGCGCGCCAGCGGCAGCGTGCCCAGGGGCTTCCCGTCGACGAACAGGAGGGCTCCGGACGCGCCGGGCACCTCCACGCGCAGCGACCCGACGAAGCGCGACGGCGCCAGAAGCTGCACGGCCGTCTCGCGCACCGTCTCGATCAGCGCGTTCTGCGAGCCGCTCACCGGATGGGTGGCGCGCCGCAGCTCCTGCCCGGTCTTCGCGTCCAGGAGCTTGAGATCGATCATGAAGGCATCGCCGAACTGGCTGGTGGTTCCGACGATCAGCTGCCGGGCGCCGGCGTGCTGGGCGGCCGCCGCCGCGCAGGAGATCCGGGCCTCGCAGTCCGGCTCCCGCTTCAGGGCCTGGGCCACCTCGTTGGCGGGCGCGAGCCGCGCCTCCGGCAGGTTGGCCAGCTCGTTGCGCAGGGTGACTTCCAGGGCGTGCACGACGTCCGGCGGTGCACCCAGGGGGCGCAAGGGCAGGAGCGCGACGACCGGCGGGGTCGTCCCGGAAGCGGCGAGCAAGGCCATGGCGAGCACTGCCCACATGAGGCGATCATCCTCCCACCAACCCGGGCGGCGGCAAAATACGATTACAGCTACCCCGTCGTAAATGGCCGCGGTCCTGCACGGCTCCGCAAGGGGGCGTGACACCTTGACTTTCGAGGCGTCATTCCGCCGTGTGATTCGCGGGATGCGTGCGACGGCAGCGCGCTAGACTGGCGCGCATGTGCCGCCTCTTCGGCAGCCGCTCCCGCGACCGGGGCGGCGTTTCCCACGAGCTCTTCCACGGCGCCAACGCCCTGCGGGTGCAGAGCCGCGAGCATCCCGACGGCTGGGGCGTCGGCTGGTACGAGGGCAACGTCCCGCGGGTGATCCGCAGTCTCACACCCGCCCACGGCGACGCAGATTTCGAGAAGTTGTCCCACTTCGTCGCAGCCCAGACCGTATTGGCCCACGTCCGCAAGGCCAGCGTCGGGCGGGTGGCCCCGGAGAACACGCATCCCTTCCAGCACGGACCCTGGCTGTTCGCGCACAACGGAACGATCCCCGACTGGGAGCGCGCACGGGGGCCGCTGGAGGCCTCGATCGACCCCGCGCTGCGATCGAGCCTGCGCGGCGAGACCGACAGCGAGCGCTGCTTCCTGATCTTCCTCTCCCGGATGCGCCGCCGCTGCGACCTCGAGGACGCGGACGTGGAATCGGCGTCCGCCGCCCTGGCCGAGACGGTCGCGGCGGTGCGCGAGATCGCCGAGCGCTCCGGAGAGGAAGCGAGCACGACCTTTCTCGCCACCGACGGGCGGCTCCTGCTCGCTTGCCGGAGGCGCCGCACCCTCTTCCTCTCTTCGCCGGCGCCGGACGCGCGGGGGCGCTGCGGCTACGTCGCGATCGCCAGCGAGGATCCTGGCGAGCCGCCCCCGGGCGGCAAGCGCGCGTGGCGGCTCCTGCCCGAGGACGCGATGGTGGCGGTCGATTCCGACCTGCGGCTCAAGGTGGCGTCGTTGCTTCTGCCGTGACTTCGCAGCGCGCCCGGAACGAGCGCATCATCGTGGAGACCTCGTCGCGCACCTTGGCGAAGTGCTCGGGCGTGGCGAAGGCCACCACCTGGTAGGCGCGGTTGCCATCCGCGAACGCGCCCCGGTAGTACTCGAGCTCCAGGCGCTTGTTCCGTCCCGTGTAGTGCAGCGCGGTCCCGCCCGGCAGCGGATCGCGCCCGACCATTTGGAAGTCAGTGAGCCGGGACTTCGCGTCGCCGGCGAGCGCTTCCTCGTAGCGGGCCTGGCTGATCGTTCCGCCGCCGGAAGCCTCCTCGCCGATGATCATCACGTGCGCGTCCAGCTCGGGCCGCGTCAGCCAGCGATCGGAGAGCGGGTTGTCGCGATGGGCCGCGGCCTCGCTGCGCAGGTACCAGTTCCGGGCGGGCACGTCGATGCAATACGGGAACTGCGTCCCGCGGACGGTTCCGGAGGCGGCCTCGATCTCGCCTCGCGCCGCGAGCGCCGCGGCGCCCAGGCCGGTCTTGCTGGCGACCAGGCCGAAGGCGGCCAGCAGGAAGTAGGGCGCGCAGAGCGCGACCGCCGCTCCGAGCCGGAGCTTGCTGGGTTGACCCGCGAGGAGCAGCACCAGCGAGCTCGAAAGCATCAGCTGGAAGACGACGGCAAGCCAGTTGCCCTGGGCCGCGAAGATGCCGCCGAAGAGCAACCCGCCCACCACCGCGCGGACGTACGCCCACCGGTGCCATTTCTGGCGGCCAGTGACGAGCGCGATCCCCACGGCCAGATCGGCGACGATGCCGTGCAGCGGGTTGATCGCCCCTACGTCGCCCGGCATGAGCGCGACGGAGGCCACGTTCATGGTGGCGTTGACCAGGAGGAGGATGCCGGCCGCGCGGGTGCCGGCGGTGACGACCCCCGGCGCTTCCGTCTCGCGGACGCGGAGCTGCTCGACGACTGGAGCGGACGGCGCCGGCGCCGGAGCCGCGACCTCTGCCGCGCCGTGCGCGGGCACCGCGTTGTGGCATCTCGGGCAGAGCCCGTCGTCGCGGCGCGAGTGCTTCAGCGCACATTGCGGGCATTGAACGAAATCGGCCATTCAACGATTCTAGACCGCAATCTACCGATTCGAATTTTGCCTGACGGCGACTGAGAAAAGCCGTTCTCCGGCCGGGCCTGTGGCATGGATGCGCACCTTTCGCGCTCTGGGTCCCGCGTGCCCGAGCGCGATGTCCAGCCGGTCCGGGGGCAATGCGCTTCCGGCCCGCTCCGCCCACTCGCAGATGGTCGCTGCCGGCTCCCCGAGCAGATCGTCGAAGCCCAGCGCGAAGAGCTCGGAGGGCCCGGAGATCCGGTAGAGGTCGAGATGCTGCAGCGGGACCGGCCCGCGGTACAGGTTCACGATCGCGAAGGTGGGAGAGCTGGCCGGCTCGGCCCCGGCGCCTTCCGCCATCGCTTTCACCAGCAGCGTCTTGCCCGCGCCCAGGTCCCCGGTCAGCGCGACGAAGTCGCCCGCCCGCAGCGCGGCCCCCAGCTTGCGGCCGAGCGCGCGCGTCGCCCCGGGACTCTTCAGGGCCATCTCCCGGCTGGAGCCCATCTCACCGCGACCAGCGGTGGAACAGGCGGGGCAGGCCGACGCGGGCGATGTCTCCGGCCACGAGCGCCGTCTGGCCCAGCTCGGCGGCGGCGAGGTCGCCCGCGAGCGCGTGCAGCGCCACCGCCAGTCGCGCGCGCTCGGCGGTTCCTCCGACTCCACCGCGGCGCGCGAGCACCGCCGCGGCGACGCCGGTGAGCACGTCGCCCGAGCCCGCGGTCGCCATCCCCGGGTTCCCGGCGGAGCAGATCGCGCTGGTCCCTTCCGGGTCGGCGATCACGGTGTGGGCGCCTTTCAGCGCGACGCAGGCGGCGAACCGCCGGGCGGCGCGCACGGCCGCGTCCACGCGGTCGGCGAGCACGCGCTCGGACTCTTCGCCCGTCAGACGGCTGAACTCCCCGGGATGCGGCGTGAGCAAGGGGCGCGTCGGCGCCTTCCGGCACCACTCCGCGATCCGCTCGCGATGCTCGGCCAGCGCATTGAGCGCGTCCGCGTCGATCACGCTCGCCTCGACCAGGGCGAGAAGCTCCCCCAGGAGCGGACCCGTCTCCGGACCGCGCGAAATGCCGGGTCCGATCGCGAACGCCGTCTTGCCCTTGAGGGCCTCCTTCAGGGCGGGCAGATCTTGCAGCGAGAGCGGCCCTTCCCCCGGGAGGGGGACGAACATCGCCTCCGGTACCGCGTGCAGCGCCGCGCCCACTTCCGGCCGCGCCGCGAGCGTGACCAGCCCGGCGCCTGCCCGGAGCGCCGCCTCGCACAACAGCGCCGCCGCGCCGCTCTTGCCCGGCGATCCCGCCACCGCCAGCACGTGCCCGAAGTCGTTCTTGTGCGCGTTGGTCGGCAGCGGCGAAACCTGCGCACGGGCCCAGTCCTCGTCGATCAGATCGCACCCGGGGCCGGGAAGCTTCTCCTCCAGCGTGCGCGGGATCCCGATCGGCGCGACCACGATCCTGCCGGCGCAGTCCGCTCCCGGGTGCAGGTAGAGCCCGCGCTTGGGCGCGTGCAGGGTCACGGTGACGTCGGCCTTCGCGACGTGCACCGGGTACACGTGCCCCGTGTCCGACTCGACCCCGCTGGGGATGTCCACCGCCACCACCTGGGCGCCCCGCTCCCGCGCGGCGTTCATGGTCCGGATCGCCTCCGCCTCGGCGCCCTCCGGCGCGCGGGAGAGGCCACTGCCGAACACCGCATCGATCAGGGCCACGCCGTGGCCGCCGCGGAGGGTCTTCTTCGCGTCCTGGCCTCCGGCCGCCCGCCACGCCTTCGCCGCGGAGGCGGCATCGCCCTTCAGCGACTCGATCGGGCGGGTGAACCAGACGTAGACCTCCGGCACGCTCTCGCGCAGCAGCCGGGCAGCCACCGTCCCGTCGCCGCCGTTGTTGCCCGGGCCGCAGAAGACCACCACCTTGCGCGGCTGCAGCTCGCGGACCGCGGCCGCGACCGCCGCGCCCGCGCTCTCCATCAGCACGCGCGTGGGCAGCTCCGCCTCCGCCGCCGCGAGCCGATCCAGCTCGCGCTGCTCGGCAGCCGTAAGCAGCCTCATCCGATCAGGTCCTTCATGTCGCGGACCGCGCGCTCGATGCCGACCAGCACCGCCCGGCAGACGATGGCGTACCCGATGTTCAGCTCGGTGATCTCCTGGATCTCCGCCACCGCCTTCACGTTCCAGTAGTCGAGGCCGTGGCCGGCGGCCACGCGCAGGCCCAGCTTGGCGGCCGAGCTGGCCGCCTCCACCACCCGCGCCAGCTCGCGGGCGCGGTCGCGCTGCGTCCGCGCCTCGCAGTAGCGCCCGGTGTGCAGCTCGACGGCCTGCGCGTCGGCGCGGTGGCTCGCGGCCACCTGCTCGAGGTCCGGATCGACGAAGAGCGAGACCTCCACGCCGGCGTCGCGGAGGGCGCGCGCCACCTTGCGGATCTCCTCCCGCCCAGAGACCACGTCGAGCCCGCCCTCGGTGGTCAGCTCCTGCCGGCGCTCCGGCACCAGCGTGGCGGTGTCCGGCCGGTGCTGCAGCGCCAGCTCCAGCATCGGCTGCACGGCGGCCATCTCCAGATTGAGCGTGCCGTTGACGGTCTTGCGCAGGATCTCGAGGTCGCGGTCATTGACGTGCCGGCGATCCTCGCGCACGTGCAGCGTGATCTGGTCCGCCCCGCCCAGCTCGGCGAGCGCGGCTGCCGCGACCGGATCCGGATAGCGGCCCTTGCGCGCCTGACGGAGCGTGGCGACGTGATCGATGTTGACGCCGAGCCGCATCGGGAGGGCCTCCCGATGCGCAGTGTAGCGGACTTACGCGCCGATCGCCCTCTTCAGCTCGTACGCGATCTGCGCCGCGTAGCCGTCGATGGTCTTCTGCTCGGGGCCCTCGACCAGCACGCGCACCTTGGGCTCGGTCCCGCTGTACCGGACCAGCACGCGGCCGTTCGAGCCCAGCTTCTTCTCCACGTCCTGGATGGCGCGCATCACGCCCGCCAGCGAACCCAGCTCTGGCTTGCTCTTCACCACAAGGCCCAGCTGCGCTTGCGGGAAGACGTCCATGCACTTCGCCAGCTCGGAGATCGGCTTGCCGCTCTCCACCATCACCGAGAGCAACGCCAGGGCCGCCACCGTGCCGTCGCCGGTCGTCGCGTGGTCGAGGAAGATCAAGTGGCCGCTCTGCTCGCCGCCGAAGCTGTAGCCGCCGCGCTGCATCTCCTCCAGCACGTAGCGGTCGCCGACCCGGGTGCGCACCACCTTCCCGCCCGCCTTCGCGACGCACTGGTCGAGCCCCATGTTGCTCATCACCGTTGCGACGAGGGTCTTCTTCGGCAGCGCCTTGCGCCGGATCAGGTCCACGCCGCAGATCGCCATCACCGCGTCGCCGTCCACCACTTCGCCGTGCTCGTCCGAGACGATCAGGCGGTCCGCGTCGCCGTCGAGCGCGATGCCCAGGTTGGCGCCGGTCTTCCTTACCAGCTTGGACATCGTCTCGGGATGCATCGCCCCGAACCCGCGGTTGATGTTCTTTCCGTCGGGCTGGTTGCCGATCACGATCACCTTGGCGCCCAGCTCCTCGAGCACCGACGGGGCGACGCGGTAGGCGGCGCCGTGCGCGCAGTCCACCACGATGGTGAGGCCCTCCAGCGTCGACGAGCGGGGGAAGGTATTCTTCGCGTAGACGATGTAGCGGCCGGCCGCGTCGTCGATCCGGTAGGCCTTGCCCACGCTGGTGGCCGTGGGTCGCAGGTGGTGCAGCTTGTCGTTGGCGATCAGGTCCTCGATCTCCGCCTCGACCTCGTCGGGCAGCTTGAACCCGTCGGCGCTGAAGAACTTGATGCCGTTGTCCTGGTAGGGGTTGTGCGAGGCGCTGATCACCGCGCCGGCGTCGGCACGCATGGAGAGCGTCAGGTTGGAGATGGCCGGCGTGGGCAGGGGGCCGCAGAGGAGCACGTCGACGCCCATGCTGCAGAATCCCGACGCCAGGGCCGTCTCCAGCATGTAGCCCGACAGGCGCGTGTCCTTGCCGATCACCACCCGGTGCCGGTGGTTGCCCCGCTTGATCAGGTAGGCGAGGGCGCGGCCGAGCTGCAGCATCAGCTCGCCCGTCATCGGGTAGACGTTCGCCGTCCCGCGGATGCCGTCGGTCCCGAACAGCCTGCGCGCAGGCTCTACCGGTTTCTCTGCCAAGCGGAGTGCCATGTTGAATGCTCCCGGAGTGAGACGCAATCTTGATGCCTAGTCGGTCAGGGAGCAAGCGTGTGGCCGAGTGTCAGGCACCTGACGTCCGGACCGAATCCGCCACTGCCAGCGCCTCTCGCGTGGCCGCCACGTCATGCACGCGCAACACCGCTGCCCCGTTCGACGCCAAAAGGACCGCCGCGGCCACGCTGCCGATGACGCGGTCCGGCGCCGCCCTTCCGGTCGCCGTCCCGATGAACGACTTGCGCGAGGCACCGACCACCAGAGGCCGCCCGAGCTGGGAGAGTTCCCGCAGCCGCCGAAGCAATGTCAGGTTGTGCGCCCCAGTCTTGGCGAAGCCGAGCCCCGGGTCGAGCGCGATCCGCTCCTCGGGGACTCCGCCGGCGCGGGCGCGCTCGAGCGCTTCGATCAGCTCCTGCTCCACCTCGCCGTGCAGATCGGAATAGACCGCGCGGGATTGCATCTGTTGGGGCGTGCCGCGCATGTGCATCAGGCACAGCGCCGCGCCGCGAGCGGCGCGGACCATCTCCGGATCCCGCGACAGGCCGGAGACGTCGTTCACGATCTCCGCGCCGGCGTCCAGCGCCGCCGCAGCGACCGCGGCTTTGGTGGTATCGATGCTGATCGGCAGCGCCGTGCGCCGCGACAGCTCGCGGATCACCGGCTCGATCCGCCGGCGTTCCTCGGCGGCCTCCACGGGCGCCGCGTTCGGGCGGGTGGACTCGCCGCCCACGTCGAGGATGTCGGCGCCCTCCTCGGCGAGCCGCAGTCCCCGCTCGATCGGATCGTAGGCGCCGCCGTCGGAGAACGAGTCCGGCGTGGCGTTGACGACGCCCATCACCAGCGTGCGGCCCTCCGGGAGCCGGTGGCGCGGAAGCTGCCACGCGCTGCCCGGCGCGGGAGACTCCACCGCGGCCGCGCGCCGCATCAGCTCGCGCGCCGCTCCCCGCGCGGCCTCGCGATCGAGCGCCTCGGCGAGGCTGCGGGCGGCCAGCCAGATCTGCGCGATGCTGCCGAGCGCGAGGGACCCGCGCGGTCCCTGGAGGACGACCAGGCCCGCCTGGCGCAGGCCTTCCGCCAGCACGGCATCCGGAACCAGCGCTGCCCATCCGCGCAGGTTCGCGTCGGCCACGTCGCGCCCGGCGGCGGCGCAGGCCTGCCGCGCGTCGGATTCGTTCTGGAGCTCGATCAGGCGCATCGCGCGGACTCTACAGGACCTGGTCGTGGTCGGGACGTAACTTCCGGGGCGATTCGGCTCGGACCCGGCTAGAATACCGCGATGAACGACGCCGCCTTCATCGACGCGCTCGAGAAGGGAACCCTCCCCAAGGAGCTGATGGACCACGTCGCGCACCTGCGGCTCGCGCTGATCTTCCGTGGCGCGCCGGAAAAAGCGCGCGAGGTGCTGCTCAAGTACATCGACCGGGTCGGCGCGCACGTGAAGTACAACGAGACGCTGACCTGGTTCTGGCTGAAGGCGGTCAACGCGCACGAGGGCGACCTGCCGGCGCTGCTGCGGACGCCGCTCGCAGACACCAACCTGCCCATGCGGCACTGGTCGCCAGAAGTGCTCTGGTCGGACGCCGCGAAGGCGGGATGGGTCGAGCCAGACCTGAAGCCGCTGCCGTTCTGAAGGCAGGCCTCGCCGACCACGTTCACGTCTCCGTCCACGACCAGGTTGCCGATCAGGCCTTGCCGGCCTCGGTCTTCGGCACGGGCGCCGCCAGTCCACCGAGAGCGTCGAGGATCTTCGACTTCTCCTTGATCTCCGGCCGGCGCACTTCGGGGGACTTCTGCGGCAGCGGAACCGGCTTGCTCTTGTTCAGGGCCTCTCCGCGCACGAGCACGTCGACCTCCGCGCCGTCCAGCGTCTCCCACTCGAGCAGGGCGGTGGCGATCCGGTCGAGGGCAGGCTTGTTCTCCATCAGGAGCTGCTTGGCCCGCGAGTACTGCTCGGTGACGATCTTGCGGACCTCGGCGTCGATCTCGATCGCGGTGGCCTCGGAGAAGTTGCGCGAGCGCTGGGCGAACTCGCGCCCCAGGAAGACCTCGCCCTCCTCCTCGCCGAAGGCCAGCGGGCCCAGCTTCTCGCTCATGCCCCACTCGCAGACCATGCTGCGGGCGAACTTGGTGGCGTGCTCGATGTCGCTCTTGGCGCCGGAGGTGATCTCGTTGAACTCCAGCTCCTCCGCGATGCGGCCGCCCATCGACATCGCGATGCGGTCCAGCACCGACCGGCGGTCCCAGTTCAACCGGTCCTCCTTGGGGAGCATCTGGGTCAGGCCAAGCGCCGGTCCTCGCGGGATGATGGTGACCTTGTGCACGGGGTCGTTGTGCTCGGTGAGCATGGCGACCAGCGCGTGGCCCGCCTCGTGCCAGGCGGTGATCTTCTTGTCCTTCTCGCTGATGATCATCGAGCGCCGCTCGGCGCCCATCATCACCTTGTCCTTGGCGAAGTCGAAGTCGCCGCCGTCGAGGCGGTCCTTCCCGCGCCGCGCGGCGATCAGCGCGGCCTCGTTCACCAGGTTCTCGAGATCCGCGCCCGAGAACCCCGGCGTCCCGCGCGCGATGGCGTCCAGGTCCACCTCGGGCGAGAGCGGAGTCTTGCGCGTGTGCACCTTGAGGATGCCCTCGCGCCCCTTCACGTCCGGCCGCGGCACCACGATGCGGCGATCGAAGCGGCCGGGGCGCAGCAGCGCCGGGTCGAGGACGTCGGGCCGGTTGGTGGCGGCGATCAGGATCACGCCCTCGTTGGACTCAAAGCCGTCCATCTCCACGAGGAGCTGGTTCAGGGTCTGCTCCCGCTCGTCGTGTCCGCCGCCCAGGCCGGCGCCGCGGTGGCGGCCGACCGCGTCGATCTCGTCGATGAAGATGATGCAGGGCGCGTGCTTCTTGCCCTGCTCGAAGAGGTCGCGCACCCGGGAGGCGCCCACGCCCACGAACATCTCCACGAAGTCCGACCCCGAGATGGAGAAGAAGGGGACGCCGGCCTCGCCCGCGATGGCTCGGGCGAGCAGCGTCTTGCCGGTTCCCGGCGCGCCCATCAGCAGGACGCCCTTGGGAATGCGGCCGCCCAGCTTGGTGAACTTCTTCGGGTCCTTGAGGAACGCGATGATCTCCTCGAGCTCCTCCTTCGCCTCGTCGATGCCGGCCACGTCGGCGAAGGTGACCTTGTTGTGGTTCTCGGTGAGGAGCTTCGCCTTGCTCTTGCCGAAGCTCATCGCCTTGCCGCCGCCCGCCTGAAGCTGGCGCATGAGGAAGACGAAGAGGATGCAGAGGACGCCGAGCGGCATCCAGGAGACGAGGAACTGCGCCCAGAGGGACTGCGAGTCCTCCTTCTCGAACTTCAACGCCACGCCCTTCTGGCGCATCTTCTCGAGCAGCTGGCTGTCGAGGGGAGAGACGGTGCGGAACTCCTGCCGGTTCTTGAGCTGACCCTGGAGGACGTTCCCCTTCACGGTGGTCGTGGAGACGTCCCCACGCTCGACCGCCGCATAGAACTCGCTGGCGTCGATCTCCTTGGGCTCGGCCGAGCGCTGGCGGGAGAAGATCGAGTAGAACGAGAAGAACAGCAGGATCAGGACTGCCCAGAGGAAAAACGTCTTGTACGACTGTCTCACCTTGGCTCCTCGTCTGACCTGGGACCCATCGTAGCAGAACGGGATTCGTCCCGCCGCTTGGACGGTAACGGTCCGTCCAGAGGCTTCATTTCCGGACGAAGGCGGAAGGAGACTTCCCCCTGCCCGCACGCGTCGCCGGGACGGAGACTCTCGACCCAGAAAACCCGGCCACGCGCATCCGCGAGCACCCCCAAGCGGGGCCGGTCCTCGCGGGGAACGCGGGCGTCGATGAACAGATCGGCGATCTTCTTGGTCCGGCCGCCCGCCTGCCTGTAGCGGTCGCCCGGGCGTTGGCCGCGCAGCGTCCATGGAAAGGGTGCCTGCGTCACGTCGACGTCGATTCCCGAGCCCGGCGCCGAAGCCACTTCGATCGCCCGGGAGCCCCAGAGGTAACGGCCGGGCGCGGGGATCGCCACTTCGACCGGGCCGGCGTGGGCCGCGCGCCGCCGCTCGAACGCGACGATGGCGCGTCCGCCGGGAACGTCGATCGCCCCCTCGCCCCGCTCGATCAGCCTGAGGATGGCCTCCACGTGCTTGCGCTCGGGGCGTACCCCGTGGCGATTGGCGTCGAGGAGCACCGCGCGGCGCTGCAGCACCGGATGCAGGTGGGCGCCCTCGGGGGCCAGCGCGTCGAGGAGCTCGCCCTCCTCGGCCAGCGTGGAGGCCGCCGCGGCGAGCGCCTCTTCCAGCCTCGGGTTCATCTCGAGCAGGCTCGGCCAGAGCGCGCGGAGGCGCGCGCGGGCGCGGGCCATGTCGGCGTTGTGCGGATCGTCGACGTAGCGCAGCCCGCGGGAGGCGCAGTACGCCTCGGTGGCCGCACGGGGCACGTCCAGCAGGGGACGGATCAGATCGATCCCTGGGGCGAGTGGGCGGCGGGGGCGCACGCCCGCGAGCGCGCCGGCGCCGGAACCGCGGATCAGGCGGAGCAGCACGGTCTCGGCCTGGTCGCGCCGGGTGTGCGCGGTCGCGACCAGTGTCGCGCCCGCATCGCGCGCGAGCCCGGCGAGCGCCGCGTAGCGGGCGGCGCGCGCGGCGGCTTCGAGGCCGTCCTTGCGGACGTCCAGGTCCCGGATTTCGTGCAAGAAAAAGGGCACGCCAAGCTGGCGGGCAAGCTCTCGAACCTGCCTGGCCTCGCGCGCGGACTCCTCCCGCAGCCCGTGGTCCACGTGCCCGACGGCACAGCGAGCAGGCCCTTGGGACGCGGCGGCGGCCAGGGCCACCGAATCGGCCCCTCCGGAGCAGGCGACGAGAACGGTCGTGTCGGCAGGCAAACGGGTGTGAACCGCAGTTTCGACGCTGTCCGCCGGATTTCCCACGGCGCGAGTGTAGCGTCCCGCGACCGCAATTTCGGGTACGGCCTTGCGCGTAGACTGTTGAGAACCCAATTTTGCCGTTGAAAAAGGGGGCTATCGGCTCAGCGGCGGGAACATCCAGCGCGGACTGCGGGTTCTGGACGATGGCGCGGTGTCGGCCGCGAAGACACTTCAAGGCAGTGAGCCTGGGGGTCCCCCCCTCCCCCTCCAGGTTCATGGGCTGGCCCAGCAAACGCTGCGGCCAGCCTTTTTTTCAGCGCAGGTCGCGTTCAGGGTCCGACTTTCTTTCGGGTGTCGCGTTCCGCGACGGCGGGTCGGTCGCGATTCAGGACAGCTCGCAGACGCAGTTCAGGAACGTTGTCCGCTTTCGGAGCAGGATGGCCACGCAGCAGCGCAGGTAGGCGACCGGCCCGAACTCGCGGAAAATCAGTCCGCTGTGCCGGAAGACGTCCTTGCTGGTGATCACGCCGCTGATCGACATCCGCCTCTCCCTGCCGTGCGCTCCGCAAGCAAGCCACTGCGATCTTCGTGCCAGCGAGCAAACGCCTGCTCTCCTGCTTTCAGAAGGCGTCCGCAGGCGTTCGAGCGCTACGGAAATTCGACCGGAGAAACGGTCGGTCGGTTACTTGACCCCGCTGTCGTCCAAGTCTAGACACAGGGGACGGTTGTGAGCGCCCCGCGAGCGGCGGGCCGCCCCTCCGCGGAGGATTTGATGGCAGGTACCGACAAGCGGAAGCAGAGCCTCTACTTCCCCGAGGACATGCTGCGGGAGATCCAGGAGGAGGCGAACCGGCAGGACCGCTCGCTCTCGTGGATCGTGCAGCAGGCGTGGAAGATCGCCCGGAACGAGATCATGCGCTTCCCCTCGGTGAACGACGTGATCGGCGGCGACCGGCCGTCTGAGGAGCGCGAATAGATGTCGGCCAACGACGCCCGCAAGCAGAGCCTGTACTTCCCGGAAGACATGCTCAACGAGATCCAGTCGCAGGCGCAGCGGCTAGACCGCTCGCTTTCCTGGGTTGTGCAGCAGGCCTGGAAAATCGCAAAGCAAGAGCTGCGGAAGGTCCCTTCGCCGAACGACATGCTGGACGACGA
>Ga0137394_10000534_pt1 | contig 26685 bp, 26 predicted proteins | sample czobulk116metaG_FD_108278 | JGI IMG/M metagenome (GOLD analysis project Ga0137394, IMG submission 108278) | Vadose zone soil microbial communities from Angelo Coast Range Reserve, California, USA - czobulk1.16 metaG | ecosystem: Environmental > Terrestrial > Soil > Vadose zone | place: USA...
GTCCAGCTGCAGACGGTAGGTCGCCACCGGCACCCGCCGGAGGGCCCGGGGCTCGCGCTCGAGGAGCTGGAAGATTTGCTCGGGAGCCATCATTGCCGTCACTCACTCAGATAGTACGCCGTGAACCACCCGGCGACACGACCGCCCGAGCACGCCGGTCCGCGCGTGCGGCACCTCGACGCGAGCCCAGCCGTCGGCGTCCCGCTCGGTGGGGATGGGCCGGCCGTCGTCGCTCAGCCGACTTTGCGCACGAGCCATCTCAGCAGGCCGTGCAGCTGCGCGACGCCGTCCACTCCGTATTCCGCGGCGCCGCGGCGGGGCCCGACCCGCACCGTCACGCCATGATCTCGGAGCGCTTCGAATGCCGCCTCGTCCGTGGCGTCGTCGCCCGCGTAGAGGACGACCGTGCGCCCCGGCGGGAGAGTTTGTCGTTCGTGGCGCTCGATCATACGGACCGCTTCCCCTTTGCTCCAGCCGACTCGCGGGATGAAATCGAACACCTTGCGGCCGCCGATGAGCGTGAGATCGGGCGCGCCGCGGGCGACGTGGGCGACCAGCCGATCGACGTCCCCGCGGCGCGAGGCCGCCACGTGCCGATAGTGCACGCTCACGCAGAGCCGCTTGAACTCGACGTGGGCGCCCGGGATCGCGGCCGCGCCCACTCTGAGCGCCCGTCCGACCGCCGCGATGCGGATCGGGCGCACTCGCGGATGCCGGAAGCGAAGACCGCATCCCTCGATCTCGAGCCCGTGGCAGCCGCCGTAGACGACGGATGCGAGGCCGACCCGGCGCCGCACGTCCGCCAGCGCGCGGCCCGACAGGATCGCGAGCCGTGCCCGGTCGCTGCGCGCGAGTCGCGAGAGCGTCGCGCGGACCGATGGCGCCAGGACCGCCGCGTCTGGCGACGAGGCGATCGGCGCCAGGGTCCCATCGAAGTCGAGGATCGCCATCAGGCGGGCGTCGGCGCCCAGCTCCTCGTCGAGACGGCCCAGAAGGCGCACCGGGAGACTCAGGACGCCTTGGCGCCCGCGGTTTCGACGGGAATCCGCGCCAGCTCGCTCAGCAAGAGCCCGGCCCACCGGTAGATGTTGTGGTCGATGACGGAGTGGCGCATCCGGATCATCCGCCCGCGCCGATCCTCGGGCGACATCTCGAGCGCCGTGCGGATCGACTCGGCCATGCCCGCGAGGTCGTAGGGGTTCACGATCAACGCGTCGAGGAGCTCGTGTGAGGCCCCGGCGAACTGGCTCAGGATGAGCACGCCGTCCTCGTCGTCGCGCACCGAGACGAACTCCTTGGCCACGAGGTTCATGCCGTCGTGGAGCGAGGTCACCATGCAGAAGTCCGCGTGCCGGTAGTACGCCCAGATGTCGCGGTGCTCGTGGTGGGCCTTGAGGTAGAGGATGGGCCGCCAGGACTTCGTCTGGAACGCCTGGTTCAGCTCCCGGACCCGCTCCTCGACCTCGCGCTGGATCTCCTGATAGCGATCGATCGTGCCGCGGCTGGGCGCGGCGAGCTGCACGAAGACGAGACGCTCGCGGTATTCGGGGTAGGTCTCGAAGAAGAAGCGCAGCGCCCGGATCCGCTCGGGCAGGCCCTTGGTGTAGTCGATCCGCTCGACGCCGACCCCGATGAACTCGGCCGAGATGCCCAGCCGGCGCAGCAGCTCCGCGCGGGAGACGCGCGGCGGATCGTCCACGAACTCGGGCGCGACGCTGATCGGGAACGGCTTGACGGACGTCGTGTGGTCGCCGCGCGTCACCGCGAAGCGCTCCCAGTCGGTGCGCGCCTCGAGCGCCCGGTCGACCGTTTCCAGAAAGTTGTTGCAGTAGTACTGGGTGTGGAAGCCGATCAGGTCGGCGCCGAGCATGCCGAGCAGCAGCTCCCGCTGCCAGGGGCAGATCCCGAAGGCCTCGAAGTTCGGCCACGGGATGTGCCAGAAGATGGCCACGCGCGCGTCGGGACGCTCCGCTTTGATGAGCGCCGACAACGGGGCGAAGTGGTAGTCCTGGATGAGGACGAGCGGCGACTCGGCGTCCTTGATCTGGTCCAGCACCGTGTCGGCGAACTTCTGGTTCACCTCGAGGTAGTACGACCAGTCGTCGGGCCGGAACACCGGGCGCGTGTGCACGATGTGGCAGAGCGGCCAGAGCCCCTCGTTGGAGAAGCCGGAGTAGTACCCCTGCTCCTCCTCCTTCGAGAGCCACACCCGCCGCAGCGTGTAGCGCGGATCGTCCGCCGGCACGCCGAGCCGGCCGCGCCCGTCCGCGGTCTCCCGGTCGGCGTCGCCGCTGGCGTGCGCGACCCAGACGCCCCCGCACGCGCGCATCACCGGATCCATCGCCGTCACGAGACCGCTGGCCGGGGCCTGGGCGTGCACCTGGCCGCCCCGCCACACGTGGCTCACCGGCTCGCGGTTGGACACGACGACCAGCAGCCGGCCGTTGAGCTGCATGTGGATGTACTGCTTGAGGCGCTCCTCGGTCCAGACGCTCTCGCCCGCCAGGCGCAGCGCGGCTTCCTGCTCAGCGGCGGCCTGGGCCCGCTGCATGCTGCGCGCCAGGCGCGAGACCTCGAGCGCGAGCGGGCCGAACATATTGGCGTCGACGACGTTGCGCGGCGGCGGGACCGGGCGGCCGCTCCTGAGCGCGCGTGTCCACTCGGAGATCTCCTCCATCGGCCGAGTGATGCTGACTTTCACCACCAGCGCCGCGATGACCGAGATGACCAGGGCCAGCACGAGGAACCGCACGGCGTTGTAGCTCCAGCGGTCCCATTCCACCCGCTCCAGGTGCGAAGCGTCCTGGAGCACGGCGATCGCGCCCGTGACCTGGTCCTCGGCGAGGAGCGGCGTGACGTAAATGTAGCGGGTGCGGTCGCCGACGATCCTGAACCCCTGGGTCGCGACGTTTCGGGAGATCGCGTCGGTCACCTCGGGCAAGGACGGCGGCAAGCCCGACGCGATGTCGGGGGTGGCGACTCGCAGCGTGGCGAAGCGGTCGTAGACGGCGATCCCGCGCTGCGTCTGCCCGAACTTCTTGACGATCCGCTCGATGGCCGCGGGCGATTGCTTGCTGCCCCCCGCCTCGATCGCGTCGCTCAGCCCTTCGGCGACCAGCACCGCCCGCCGCTGCAGATCGCCGACGAGACGCGCCCGCTCCTCGCGGATCTGCATGTACGCGAAGACCCCGATGACCAGCATCACCGAGAGCCAGATCGCGCTGACGAGACGCAGAGTGAATTTCATGCGCGCTCGACCATGCGTTCGACCGTGCTCGGCATGACGATTGTCCCAGTGTACCGTATGCCCGTCGCCCCCGCAGGCAGCGCCTGGCCGGCGGCGCGCGGGCGGCCTACAGCCGGTGGATCGGGAAGATGGTCCGGCGGATCGCCTCGACCTGGTGCTGGGCGTACTCCTGCGCGCGCAGGCGCCGGTGGTCGGGGAGCGGCTCGGCCGGGTCCCAGAGCGAAGCGGTCAGGAACTCGTAGCGCCGCGCATCGGCGGTGAACGACGCCGGGAGCGTGGCGGGCAGCTCGACGCCGTTCAGCACGGCCCATGCGGCGGTCCACGCGCGCGCGACGTTCGGCAGATCGTAGCCGCCGCCGCCCAGGCACACGAGCTTGGGCGAGAGCTCCGCGATGCGGGCCACCGCGCGCGCGAAGCCCTGGACGTCGAGCGCCAGATGGGTCAATGGGTCGGTGCGGTGCGAGTCGATGCCGAGCTGCGCGACGACGACGTCGGGCCTGAACGCTCCGAAGAGCGGCGGGACGACCTTCTCGAACGCGGGCAGGTAGACCGACGAGTCGGTGAACGGCTCGAGGGGAAGGTTGACCGAGTAGCCGACGCCGGCACCCGTCCCCGCCTCGTCGACGAAGCCGGTGCCCGGGAAGAGATAGTCACCGCGCTCGTGGGTCGAGATCGTCAGGACGGCCGGATCGCCGTAGAACGCGTGCTGCACGCCGTCGCCGTGGTGCGCGTCGATGTCGACGTAGAGCACGCGGAGCCCTCGCTCACGGAGCCGCAGGATGGCCAGCACGGCGTCGTTGACGTAGCAGAAGCCGGACGCCCGCGAGGGCATCGCGTGGTGCAGCCCTCCGGCGAAGTGGAAGACGCGATCCGCCTGGCCGCTCAGTATGAGGTCGGCGGCCAGGAGCGAGCCGGCGGCGCAGAGGCGGGCGGCGTCCCAGAGCCCGGGGAACACGGGGTTGTCGCCCGGTCCGAGACCGAAGCGCTCGGCGAGCTTCGGGGCCTGGCCGCCGTTCGCGGCCTTGAGCGCCTGGAGGTACTCGGCCCCGTGGTAGACCGCGAGCGCGCTCTCGGGCGCGGCCTCGGGCGCGCGCACGGTGGCGCCCGGCAGCGTCGTGAGGCCGTAGGCCTGCATGAGGCGCCACGTGAGCCCGAGGCGCTCCATCCGCAGCGGATGCTGCGGCCCGTAGTCGAAGCGCGTCCACGCCTCGGAATGGATCAGCGCCGTGTTTATTGTAGCTGCGCCTATTTTCGCCGCCATAGACCGGATTTGCCGCCCGACTTCTCGACGAGCTGGACCTTCGCGATCGTGACGCCGCGCTCCACGGCCTTCACCATGTCGTAGACGGTCAGCGCCGCCACCGCGGCGGCGGTGAGCGCCTCCATCTCGACGCCGGTCTTGTCCACGGTCCGCACACGCGCCTGGACGGTCAGCTCGCCTCGCCGGACGTCGTCGCTGAAGGTGACGTCGAGACCGGTGATGCGCAGCGGATGACAGAGCGGGATCAGCTGGGGCGTACGCTTGGCGGCCAGGATGCCGGCCGTCCGCGCCACACCGAGGACGTCACCCTTGGGCGCGTTGCCCTGACGGATCACTCGGAGCGTGGCGGGCTTCATCTTCACGATTGCGCGCGCGACCGCCTCGCGGACCGTCTCGCGCTTTTCCGAGACGTCCACCATGCGGGCATCGCCCTTCGGCGAGAGGTGCGAGAGACCGCGAAATGACCTTGACGGCCGAGCGTTCGTCAGGCGGTGACGCCGGATCGAGCCTGCCGGATGATCGCCTCCATCCGGTCCTTGGCCATCAACTTCAGCTTTTTCAGCTCGCTGATACGCCACTGCCGGTCCGCCGAGATCGGGGCCGTTCCCTTGAGCGTCTCCAGCTCTTGATCGTGGGCGCGATGCTCAACCCGGAGACGCCGGAACTCCTCGTTCTCGGCCGTCAGTCGTTCGATGAGGGACTCCTGATCCATGCGAGGCCTCCTTGTGCGGCGGAGGAACCGTCACCACTCGATGTAGACGCTTCCTTATAGCTCCGAGCCCCCCGGGGTGTCAAGCTACCCGCCGTCGAGCAGTCGCTCGACGATCACGCAGTCGCGCCACTCTCCCTCGAGCTTGCCGTGGCGTCGATAGACGCCGACCACCCGGAAGCCGCACCGCTCGTGGACGGCCAGGCTCGCGGTGTTTTCCGGAAAAATGCGGGACACGATCTTCCAGAAGCCGCGCTCGGCGTAGGCCCGGCACAGCGCCTCCAGGGCCGCGCGCCCGGCGCCGGTGCTCCGGGCCGCGCGGGCGACGTACACCGAATGCTCGACGACCCCCGCATAGGCCGGCCGGGCTCGATATGGTCCGGCCGCCGCCCAGCCCACGACCCGGCCGGCGCGCTCGACGACGACGGTGGGATAGCGGTCGCCCTTCTCGGCGAGGAGCGCGGCGATCTGCTCGGCCGTCCGGGGCGCCGTCTCGAACGTGGCCATGCGATCGGCGATGCCTTCGTTGTAAATCGCCGCGATGGACGGGGCATCCGCGGCCGTGGCGAGCCGGCTCGTGATGCCGCCGGCCACGGGCTCGGCCCCCGCGTCGCCGCGCCCGTCGCCTCGTCGCCCGGGGGTCGGCACGAGCCAGCGGAACAGCAGCGTGGCGGCGACGCCACCCACGATCTGCGCCATGACGAAGCCGGGCACGTCGGCCGGGCGGATTCCGGCGAACGTATCGCTCGCCGAGCGCGCGAGGGTCACGGTGGGGTTCGCGAACGACGTCGACGCGGTGAACCAGTAGGCCGCCGTGATGTAGGCCGCCACGGCGAACGGCACCGCGGCCGCCCGCAGCCTGGCGCATCCCCATATGACGGCCAGCAGGCCGAAGGTGGCCACGAACTCGCTGAACATCTGCGCCGCGCCGTGCCGCACGCGGCTCGACGCGAAGAAGATCGGCAGCCCGAACATCAGGTTCGCGGCCGCGACACCCGCGAACGCTCCGGCCGCCTGCGCGGCCACGTAGCCCGGCACCTCGCGCCACGCGATCCCCCCCTGGGACGCGTCCGCCAGGGTCACGACCGGATTGAAGTGCGCCCCCGAGATCGGCCCGAAGGTCAGGATCAGCGCGACGAGCGCCGCGCCGGTCGCCAGCGTGTTGGCGAGCAGCGCGACCGCGGCGTTGCCGCCCGCGAGGCGCTCGGCCATGATGCCCGACCCCACGACCGCGGCGAGGAGGAACGCCGAGCCGGCGGCCTCGGCGGTGAGCCTGCGACCGAGCGCGAAGTCCCGGGGCGCCCCGCTCACGCCGCGTTTCTCACGCTCACCCGCTCCTCTCGTCACGCGTCCCGGTCGGCAAGCCACGTGCGCGGGCACGCCGCGATGGCGTCGCGCACGCGTCGAAAGACGGCGACGCGCTCCTCCTCCGTGCCGAGGGCCGCCGCTAGGAGCTCGTCGAACAGCACGAGGGGGCGCAGCACGACGCGTCCGTCACGACCGGAAGAGTCGCCGCGCCGGCCGCACGCGTGTCCTCCTCGAGGTCGAAGTTGAGGTGGTACACCTCCCACTCGACCCCATCCGGGTCCTGCACCCAGAACTTGTCCTGATTCGCGTGGCAGCAGTCGACGCCCATCTCCTCGCGCACGGCAAGCCCGCTCGCCTTCACGCGCGCCAGATGCTCGACGACACCCGACGGCGAGTCCAGCTGGACGCCCACGTGATCCACCACACCTCCCCCGGTCGCCCGACCGGTCGACAGGGCCAGGTTGACCGGCGCCCAGCCCGGAAGGAACTTGACGTACCCGGCCTTCTCCTTGACCGGCGCGGCCCCGAAGAACCGCGCGTAGAAGTCCCGGCTCTTTCCCAGATCCGCCGCGTGCACGTGAAGATGAACTCGAGCGCTCATGGCACCCTCCTGTTCTATATTTCGAAGATTATCGAAATATAGAACCTGATGTCAAGCCCCAGCTCTCGGCCGCGCGGGGACCCTACCCCGGCCCGATCAGGTGCGCGGCGCTCGCCTTGAACGCGGCGACGATCGGCGTGCCCTCGGCCAGGCCCAGATCGGCGACGGAGCGCGCCGTCACGGTGGCGACGAGCGGGAAGCCGACGTCGACGACGACGCGGGTCGCCGGCGTCGACGGCGTGACGCGCACGATCGTCCCGGCCAGATAGTTGCGGGCGCTCGACAACGGCGCGACCTCGGTCGGGAGCAGGAGCGTGATGTCCTCGGGCCGGAGGCCGAGCCGCACGCGCTCGCCGACCCGCGCGGCCGCGGCGATCTCGACCTTGCGGCCCGCCACCTCGACGACGGTGACCCCGGCCTCGCGCGCGATCACCTGCCCCGTCACCAGCGTCTCGACGCCGACGAAGCGCGCGACCGCCTCGGACGCGGGCGCGTGGAAGACGCCCGCGGTCGCGTCGAGCTGCACGATCCGTCCCCCCATCAGCACCGCGACCCGGTCGGCGAGCGCCTGCGCCTCTGCACGGTCGTGGGTGACCAGGATCGTCGTGACGCGGTCCTGGCGCAGGATGGCCCCCACGTCGGGCAGCAGCTCGGCCTGCGACGGCGCGTCGAGCCCCGAAAACGGCTCGTCGAGCAGCAGCACCTCGGGCTCGAGGACGAGCGCCCGCGCCAGCGCGACGCGCTGCGCCTGGCCCCTCGAGAGCGTCCGGGCCCGCTGAGCGCGGAGCGGCGCGATGTTGAGGCGCTCGAGCCATCGCTCGACGCGGGTCCCGTTCGCGTCGAGTCCGGCGCCGCGGAACCGGAGGCCAAGCGCGACGTTGTCGGCGACGGCCATGTCGGCCAGGAGCGGATGCTGGAACACCGTCGCCATGCGCCGCCGCTCCGCCAGCGAGTGCTTCGCGTCCACCCGACGGCCGTGGAATCGGACGGTGCCCTGCGTCGGACGCTCGAGCAGTGCGAGGACGCGCAGGAGCGTCGACTTGCCGCTGCCGTTGGGGCCGACGACGGCCAGGATCTCGCCCGGCCGCACGCCGAGCGCCGGCACGTCGAGCACGGTGGCGCCGACGTAGGTGACCTGGACGCCGGTCAGCTCGACGACATCGGCCGGCGGGGTCACGTCGGTAGGACGTGGATCGAGCCGCGGTGGATCGAGAACTCCCACCGGCGGTCGCGCTCGATCTCGAGGATCTCGTAGACGAGGTGCGGCACCTCGACCTCGAGGTCGAAGTCGTCCTGCGCCGGCGTGCCCGGCGTCTCGAGCCGCAGGCGCAACGACCACACCGTGCCGAAATCGGCCTCGCCCACGATGCGCCCGCGCATCAGGTTCATGTGGTGGGCGACGTCCGGCGCGCCGCGGTCCTTGCGGATCAGCCGCACGTACTCCGGCCGGATGAAGAAGGCGATGGGGCTCTCGGGCGGCGGCAGGTACGAGCGGGTCGGCGAGTTCACCGCCTCGAGCGTGTGGCCGCGCCAGGCGATCTGGATGCGATCGGGCATCGCCTTCACGACGGTCCCGCGCAGCACGTTGGAGAGCCCCATGATGCGGGCCACGGATTCCGAGGCCGGCTGCCAGAGCAGCTCCGACCGCGGGGCCGACTGGATGACCCGTCCATGCTCGTAGACGACGATCCGGTCGGCGAGCCGGTACGCCTCGGTGAAGTCGTGCGTGACGACGACGGCGGCGGTCCCAATCCCGCTCAAGATCTCGCGGAGCTCATCGCGTAGCGCCCGACGCAGCGGCGCGTCCAGCGCCGACAAGGGCTCGTCGAGCAGCAGGAGGGCCGGGTCGATCGCGAGCGCCCGACCGAGCGCCACCCGCTGGCGCTGACCTCCGGAGAGCTCATGCGGATAGCGCTGCTCCAGGCCGCGCAGCCCGAGTCGCTCGATCACCTCCGCGGTGCGCCGTGCGCGGTCATCGCGCGGGCGCCCCTGAAGACCGAACGCGAGGTTCCTTGCCACCGTCAGGTGCGGGAAGAGCGCGTAGCCCTGGAACACGTAGCCGATGCGGCGTTGCCGCGGTGAGAGATCGATGCCCGCCACCGCGTCGAAGAAGACCCGCTCGCCGACCGCGATCCGCCCACCGTCCGGCCGGACGAGCCCGGCCAGGCACTGGAGCGTCAGCGTCTTGCCCGCGCCGGAGGGACCGAACAGACCGAGGACCGATCGCTCCGCCTCCCAGCTCACGTCCAGCGTGAAGCCGGGGAGGGATTTCGTGATCGCCACCGACACCCCGCCGCTCATGGCTAGTACCGCAGCCGCGCGAGTCGACTCAGGCCGAAGAGCAGCACGACGACGATACCGACGGCGACCAGCGCGAGGGCGTTCGCTTCGCCCATCTGGTTGGCCTGGACCCGATCGTAGATCGCCAGCGGCAGCGTCTGCGTGCGGCCTGGAATGTTCCCGGCCACCATGAGGGTGATCCCGAACTCCCCCAGCGCACGGCAGAATGCCAGGACCGTCCCGGCGAGCACCGAGCGCCAGGCGAGCGGGAGCGTGACGCTCCAGAACACGCTCCACTCCGAGCGCCCGAGGGTCCGCGCGGCCTGCTCGAGCTGCGCGTCCACGGATTCGAAGCCCGCCTGCGCGGATTTGATGACGAGCGCGATCGATCCGACGCAGGCGGCAAGCACCGCGGCTCCCGGGGTGAAGGCGAGCTCGAGCCCGATCGACGCAAGCGCACGGCCGACGGGGCCTCGGTACCCGATGGCGACGAGGAGGTAGTAGCCGAGCACTGTGGGCGGCAGCACTAACGGAAGGACGACGACCGCCTCGAGCGCGTTGCGCCCAAGGAACCGCTTGCGGGCGAGAACCCAGGCGATCGGGACGCCCGTGAGCAGCGTCAGCGCCGTGGCGCTGAGCGCGACGCGCAGCGAAAGCCAGATAGGGAAGAAGTCCACGGCCGGTTCAGAATTCCCCGGGCAACAGGAACCCGTAGCGCTTCATGATGGGGCGCCCCTCCGGCCCGTTGACGAACTGGATGAATGCCAGGCCCAGCTCTGGTCGCGCGCTGCGGCGTACGACGACGGCGGCCTGGTCGAGCGGGGCGTGCATCGCGGCGTCGATGGGGACCCAGTCGACTTCCGGGACGTCGGTGACGGAGCGCGCGACGATCCCGGCCTCCACCGCGCCCGTCTGGACGAACTGCAGCGCGTGCCGGATGTTTTCGCCGAACACGAGCTTCGGGCGGAGCGCCTCCCAGAGCCCGGCCTTCCTCAGCGCCTGCTCCGCCGCCCGCCCGTACGGCGCGTGCGCAGGGTTCGCGATCGCGATATGCCGAACCCGCGGGTCCAGGAGACCGCGCAGCTCGGTGAGCTTCGCTCCGAACGCCCTCGCGGTGACGAGGACGATCCGGCCTTGCGCGTACAGCGTTCGCGTCTCGCGGAGCGCGACGCCTTCGGCGATCAAGGCATCGACGAACGACTGATCGGCGGCGAAGAAGACGTCGGCCGGGCCCCCCTGGCGGATCTGGTGAGCGAAGTTCCCGGTGGAGCCGAATACCATCGTGACGCGCGCGCCCGTCGCCTTCTCGAAGTGCGGGGCGATCTCCTTGAGGGCGAAGGTGAGGTCCGACGCTGCGAACACGGTCAACGGCGCCGGATCAGCGGCGCCGGTCGAGCCGGCTCCGAGGGCGAAGCCGCACACGAGCGCGAGGCCGAGCGACAGGGAATGACGCATCATCCCCTCCCATTCTATAGGGCGCGCTCTCAACGCGCGCCGCGTTGCTGGATCGCCGTCAGCGCCCAGTTCACGAGGAAGATCAGCACGAGGAGCAGCAGCGCCAGCGCGATGGCGACGTCGAAGTTCCCCTTGCCGGTCTCGAGCACCATCGCCGTCGTCAGCGTGCGCGTCTGCCCTTTGATGTTGCCGCCGACCATCATCGAGGCGCCGATCTCCGAGATGATCCCGCCGAACCCGGCCATGACCGCGGCGAGCATGGGCAGGCGCGCCTCGCGCAGCACCATCCACACCATCTGGGCCCGCGAGGCGCCCAGCGCCAGGAGCTGGAGCCGGAACTCGCGGGGCACCTGCCCGACGGCGGCGAGCGTGATGCCGGTCACGATCGGCGAGGCGATGACGGCCTGCGCGATCACGATGGCGGCGGGGGTGTACAGGATCTCCCACCCGCCAAGCGGGCCGCTGCGCCACAGGAGAAGCGTCACGAAGAGCCCGACCACGACCGGGGGGAGGCCCATCCCGGTGTTCACCACGCTCACGACGAGCCCGCGCCCGGGAAAGCGCGCGAGTGCCAGCGCCGCGCCGGCCGGGATGCCCAGGGCCAGCGAGATCAGCGTGGCGCTCCCCGAGACCTGGAGCGACAGCCCGAGAATCCCCCAGATCTCACGGTCGGCGCCGACGATGAGATCGATCGCCTGCCGGACGCCGCTCCACAGAAGGTCCATCGGGCGACGAGTGTACTAGAATCCCCTCAGGAGGATACCCATGGCCGACGAACGAAAAGGCGCTGTCACGCTCCGCGGCAACCCCATCACGCTCGGTGGGCCCGAGCTCAAGCCCGGCCAGAGCGCGCCCGACTTCACCGCGCTCGACAACGGGCTCAAGCCGGTCAAGCTGAGCGAGGCGACGGGCAAGGTGATCATCCTGAGCTCGGTGCCGTCGCTCGACACCCCTACCTGCGACACCGAGACGCGACGCTTCAACCAGGAAGCGGCGAAGCTCGGCGCCGGCGTCGAGATCTGGACGATCAGCCGCGACCTGCCGTTCGCCCAGAAGCGCTGGTGCGGCGCCGCCGGAGTCTCGGCCGTCAAGACGTTGTCGGACTTCCGCGAGCGCGCGTTTGGTCCCGCCTACGGCGTCGAGATCATGGACGGACCGATCGCCGGCCTCACCGCGCGCGCGGTCTTCGTGGTCGGCAAGGACGGCAAAGTGAAGCATGTCGAGTACGTCAAGGAGATCGGGTCCGAGCCGAACTACGACGCGGCGCTGGCGGCGGCGAAGTCGGCCGCGAGCTGAGCGGCCTCAGGTCCCGGGCGCCCGCTCGAAGACGACGGTCACCGGCTTCGCGAAGCGCCCTTTGGCGGACGCCATCACCGGCATGGCCGCGGGCCCGATCCTCAGGGTGACGGTGTGCGCGGTGTCCGGCAGGGTCACGCTGGCGCCGTAGTGGAAGCCCTGGCCGCCGACCATCGGTGAGAGCTTCACCGCGCGCGCGGGCTTGCCCGAAGCGCGAATCGTCGCCGTCACCGGAAGATATGGGACGGGCTCGCCGGTCGCGCGGTCGCTGACGAAGACCATCAGGTGGCCGGGCGCGGCGGACGGCGCGGCGTGCCCGGCGTGCCCGCCGTGGCCGGCGCCACCCCGGTAGTCGAGGCGGATCGCGTAGTCACCCGCCGTCCTTTCCACGGGCGCCGCGCCGTGCTCGTGCCCGCCGCCCGTGAGGCCCTTGAGGAACGCGACGAGATCGACGAGCTGCGTGACACTCAGGCTGTCGGCGTAGCTCGGCATGATCGACTTCCCGTCCGGACCGGTGTAGCCGGAACCCTCCAGGATCACCGCGTTCGGCGACAGGATCGACTCGGCGAAATACTCGGCAGGGTGCATGCCGCCCATCCCCGTCAGCTCAGGACCAACGTTCTTCGCGTCCCCGCCCGCCCGCGGGAAGCTCTCACCCTGGATCGCGTGGCACTTGTAGCACTCGAGATCGGCGAAGACCTGCTTCCCCTTCGCCGGATCCCCAGCCGGTAGCGCGAACTTCCATCCCCGCGGCACGCCGCCCGCCTGGTGCAGCTCCTCCATCGTGATCTTCCGCGCCCCCACCGCCCCCGGGGTCGCAGCACTCGGCGCCGACGCAGCGGGCGACATCGTATGTCCCTGGTGCTGTCCAGAAACCCCAGACACCGCCACCGCGAGCGCAGCGAGACCAAGACATGCCCCGCCGACCACTGCCCTCGCCCTACCTAACATGCTGGTCATGAGTCACCTCGATCGCGAACCCGCCTGACGCACCCCGTAACCGGCTGCCCCGGCGTCCGCCGCCCGGCCCCCGCCTCTACGAGAGATCGACCCAGACGGTTTTGGTCTCAGTGTAGTGCTCGAGCCCAGCCGACCCCAGCTCACGCCCAAACCCCGACTCCTTGAACCCCCCAAACGGCAGCGCCGCGTCGAAGAGGTTGTAGGCGTTGACCCACACCGTGCCCGCCCGGATCGCGCGGGCCGCCTTGAGCGCCTTGGCGACGTCGCGGGTCCACACGGCGGCCGCCAGCCCGTAGGTCGTCGCGTTGCCCTCGGCGATCCCGTCCTCGATCGACTTGAACGGAATGACGGACAGGACGGGCCCGAAGATCTCCTCGCGGGCGATCTTCATCTGGTTGGTGACGCCGTCGAAGATCGTCGGCTCGACGAAGTAGCCCTTGCCCGAGCCGACGTTGGCGCGGCCGCCGCCGGCGACGAGTCGCGCGCCCTCCTTCTTACCCGCCTCGATGTAGCTGAGCACGGTCTCCATCTGTTGCCTGGACACGACCGGCCCCATGCGCGTCGCCTTGTCCATGGGATCGCCCACCTTGAGGGTCTTGACGCGGTCGGTGAGCTTGCCCATGAAGTCATCGTGGATCTTGTCCTCGAGGAAGAGGCGCGAGCCGGCGGCGCAGACTTCGCCCTTGTTGTAGAAGATGCCGGTCAAGGCACCTTTCACGGCCGCTTCCATGTCGGCGTCGGCGAAGACGATGTTCGGCGACTTGCCCCCGAGCTCGAGCGAGATCCGCTTGAGGGTCCCCGCGGCCTCGCGCATGATCCCCTTGCCCACCTCGGTCGAGCCGGTGAAGGCGATCTTGTCCACGCGCGGGTCGCGCACCATCGCCATCCCGACCTGCCCGCCGGGCCCGGTGACGACGTTGAACACGCCCTCGGGCAGGCCCGCTTCCTGGCAGAGCTCGGCGAACCGCAGCGCGGTCAGCGGCGTCAGCGACGCCGGCTTGAGCACCACGGTGTTGCCGGCCGCGAGCGCCGGCGCGATCTTCCACGAGGAGAGCAGGAACGGGAAGTTCCAGGGCACGATCGCGCCGATCACGCCGAGCGGCTGCCGGAGCGTGAAGGTGAACGCCGTCTCGCGCAGGGCGAGCGTCTCGCCGTGGATCTTGGTGGCCCAGCCCGCGTAGTACCGGAAGACCTCGGCCGCGAACGGGATCTCGACTTTTCCGGAGTCGAAGAGCGTCTTGCCCGTGTTGAGGCTTTCGAGCCGGGCCATCTCGTCGACGTTCTGCATGATGAGGTCGCCGAGCTTCCACACGATCCGCCCGCGCTCGGCCGCGCTCATCCGCGGCCACGGTCCCGCGTCGAACGCCTTGCGGGCCGCGGCGACGGCGAGCTCGACGTCCCGCTCGTCGCCCCGCCCCACCTGCGCGCTCGTCTCCTCGGTCGCGGGGTTGATCGTGGCGTAGGTCGCGCCGGAGACCGGCGGACGCCAGCTGCCTGCGATGAAAAGCTGTCCCGTGTTCATGGCGTGACTCCCTCGGAGGCTACGGACGGTTCGGTGCGGTGGCGCGGTAGCCGACGACGGCGATCGGACGCAGGGCCAGGCGGTCGTGCATCAGGACGGTGAAGCCATCGCCGGCCTGCAGCGTCGTGAGCGCGCGGTCGGTGACGATGGCGACGGCGGGGGTGGCCCCGCCCACGACGTCGCGGAGGTTGCCGGCGGTCCCGGCCGGGACGACGGGTCGACGGAGATAGAACGCCAGCGGCATGTCGGCCAGGCCCAGGGTCGCGACGACCGGCGACTCGCGAAGGAGCGGCTTCATCCGCTCGCGGAGGCCGGGATAGTCGTAGGCGGCGTTCCGCCGCTCGAGCTCCCAGTGGTAGCCCCCCATGACCAGCACCGCGCAGCCGACCCACGCCGCCGCGAACGCGCGCGGCAGCCGCCGGTCGCGCGTCCCCGCGAGCAACGCGGCGGCCACCGCGCCCACCGTCGCGACGAGCACGAGCGTCTGGGCGACGTAGGCCGGCCAGACGATCGCGAGCTCGCTGAGCGCATTCCGCCGGAAGAACGCCCCGGCCACGCCGGCCGCCACGAGGAGGACGCCGACCGCCGCGCACACCCGCCATGGGACCCTCAGGGCGAAGCGCCGAGCGACGGCGTTCGACGCCCACCACCCGACCAGCAGGGCGACCGGCGCCACGAGCGGCAGGTAGTAGCGGAAGCGCTGCTGCTGCGAGAGCGCGATGGCGACCCACATCGTCGCGGACGATACGACGAGGAAGAAGACCGCGTCCCGCTCGACGCCGCGCTGGCGCAGGAACCGGGCCGCCTCGACGAGCACGATCGGCACCACGAACACCCACGGAAAGAGGATCCCGAAGGCGTTCTGCACGGGCTCGGCCACCATGCCCGGGCGTACGTCGTGCGGAAGGTACCAGAAGAGCTGGTTGTGGACGACCGCCTGGCGGAGACCTTCGGCGTGCCGGACGAGCCGGATCAGCGGCCAGGGCGCGACGATCGCGGCCAGGAGCGGCAGCCCGAGCGGCAAGCTCAGCGCGCGCCACCGCCCGGGACTGCGACCGACGGCCGCCCAGGCGAGCGCCACGATGAGCGGCATGAAGCCCCCCGGGCCTTTGGCCCAGAACGCGAGGCCGACGAACACGTAGAAGCCGAGCCACGCCCGGGGCGCGCCGCGCGCCATCCGCCAGAGCATCCAGAGGCTCGCGGTGATGAACACCGTCATGAGCATGTCGGGCATCGGCAGCCGCCCGTGGAGGAAGAACCCCTGCGTGGTGATCGCGGTCAGCGCCGCGTACTTCCCCGCCGCAGCACCGAACATCTCGCGGCCGAGGCCGAAGATCAGGAGCGCGGTGGCGAACGCGGCCAGCGCCGAGGGGATCACGGCGGTGAACTGCGTCACGTAGCCGAGCGGCCAGGACGCCAGCGCGATGAGCCACGCCAGGAGGAGCGGCTTGTTGTGGTAGACGGCCCCGTTGAGGGTCGGGAAGAGCCAGTCGCTTCGCGTGAGGATGTCCTGCGCCAGAAGCGGGAACCGCGCCTCGTCGTTGCTCGTGAGGATGCGGCGTCCCACATCCACCCCGACCATCACCGCCGCGCCCCCGATCACCCAGAGCAGCGCGCGCCAGTCACGCCCGATCACGGCGTGAGGACGCGCCCCGTGCCGGAGGGCTTCATGCGGCCGCCGTCCACGACCACGGCGCCGTTGACGACCACGTAGGGGATGCCCGTCGGGTAGCGGTGGGGATCAGCGAAGGTGGACTCGTCCTTGACGGTGCGGGGATCGAAGATCGCGAGGTCGGCGGCGTTGCCCTCACGCACGAGTCCCCGGTCCCGCAGGCGAAGCCGCGCGGCGCACATCCCGGTCATCTTATGGACGGCCGTCTCCAGCGGGAACAGCTTTTGCTCGCGGGCGTACTCGCCGAGCACGCGCGGGAATGTGCCGTACGTGCGCGGGTGGGGCTTGCCCGGGCGGTCGCCGTCGCCCGCGTAGAGCGGGATCGAGTCGGAGCCGATCATGAGCAGGGGATGCGCGAGCACCTTGGCCACGTTCTCGATGCTCTGCGAGAAGCTGATCATGCCGACCGTGCACTTCTCCTCCAGGAGCAGGTTCATCAGCGTCTCGGCGGGCGCCATACCCGACTGGCGCGCGATCTGGGCGAGGCTCAGGCCTTCCACCTCACGCCGGCGGCAGGTGGCGATGAAGACCTGGTCGAATCCGATCCCGCCCTGCGAGACCGTGCCCCAGCGCTCGCCGTCGATCAGGCACTCCTCGACAATGCGGCGCCGCATCGCGCGGTCGGCGAGCCGCTCGAGCAGCTTCGCGATGCCCCCGTCGTGAGCCCAGGTCGGCATCATGTTGTCGAGCTTCGTGCTGCCCGCGTTGTAGGGATACACGTCGCCGAGGACATCCACGCCGCGCGCCCGCGCCGTCTCGAACAGGCGCAGCGCGGCGTCGATCTTCGTCCAGTTCTCCCGGCCGGAGGCCTTCACGTGCGAGACCTGCACGCCGACACCCGCCTCCTCGCCGATGCGAATCGCCTCGTTGATGGAGTCGAGGAGCATCGAGGACTCGCCGCGGATATGAGAAAAGTAGTAGCCGCCCCGCGGAGCCATCGCCTTGGCCAGGGCGATCAGCTCGGTGGTGTCGGAATAGGCGCTGGGCGCATAGACGAGACCCGTCGAGAAGCCGAACGCGCCGGCGTCCATCGCCTCGCCGAGCAGTCGCTGCATCCCTTCGAGGTCGTCGGCGCCGGCCGGCCGCGCCTCGAACCCCATGGCCGCGATGCGCAGGGCGCCGTGACCGACGAAATGCGCGATGTTCACGGCGGGACGGAGCGCGCGCAGCGCGTCGAGGTACTGCGCGAAGGACTCCCAGCGAAGGTCGAGGCCGGCGCCGATGCCGCCCGCCCAGCCCTGCACGATCTCGCGCTGGTCGGGACGCAGCGGCGCCTGCGAGAAGGAGCACATCCCGACGACTTCGGTCGTCACGCCCTGCCGCACCTTCGATTCCGCCGACGGACAGGCGAAGTAGAAGAGGTCGGAATGCGAGTGCATGTCGATGAAGCCCGGCGCCACCGCGTACCCGGCGGCGTCGATGACGCGCGTGGCCTCACCAACGAGCCGCGGCGCGACGGCGACGATCCGGTCGCCCTCGACGGCGACGTCCGCCGGCCGCGCGGGCGCGCCGGTGCCGTCGATCAGCGAGCCGTTCCGGACGAGGAGCGACCAGGCCACCCGCTATTCCTCCGTGATCGTGACCGACGTCATCCGGTCTCCCTGCTTGATGCGGTCGACGTGCTCCATGCCCGACACCACGCGTCCGAACACCGTGTACTGGCCGTCGAGGTGCGCCGTCGGCCCGTAGCAGATGTAGAACTGGCTACCGGCCGAGTCCGGGTCCTGGCTGCGCGCCATCGCCAGCGTTCCCCGCAGGTGCTTCTGCTTGTTGAACTCCGCCTTGACCTGGTAGCCGGGACCGCCCGTGCCGTTCCCCTTCGGGCAGCCGCCCTGCACGACGAAGTCGGGGACGACCCGGTGGAAGTTGAGCCCGTTGTAGAAGCCCTTCTTCGCCAGCGTGACGAAGTTTTCGACGGTCTTCGGCGCGTCCTCCGGGTAGAACTCCAGCCGGATTTCGCCGCCCTTCTCGAGCGTGATGACTGCGGTCTGTTTCACCAAGGTCTCGCTTTCTGAGTCGCGGTCGGGGGGCATCCGCGCCCGACGTTCGGCGAGTCAACCCTCATGGGCTAACACTCTTGATCGACTTCACGCGGTCGCCGACCTTGATCTTGTCGACGACCTCCATGCCGCTGACCACCCGGCCGAACGCGGTGTACTGGCCGTTGAGATGGCCGGCGGGACCGAGCATGATGTAGAACTGGCTGCCCGCCGAGTCGGGTTCGTTCTTTCGGGCCATCCCGAGCATGCCGCGGTCGAACTTACGGTTGTTGAACTCGGCCTTGATCGTGTACCCGGGCCCGCCGGTCCCCATGGCCGGATGATCCATCGCGAGCGTCTTCGACTGCGGGTCGCCGAGCTGGACGACGAACCCCGGCTCGACGCGATGAAACCGCTGGCCGTCGTAGAACCCCGCCCGCGCCAGCTTGAGGAAGTTCTCGACGTGCTTCGGCGCGTCGGCCGGGAAGAACTCCAGCGTGATCTCGCCGCCATTTTCGAGCGTGACCACGGCCGTCGGCGGCTTGACGACCGGCCTGTCCTGGGCCAGCGCCGGCGCGGTGACGAGGACCGCCACGACGAGGGCGAGCAGACGATTCATGCGGACGACCTCCAGCGGCGGTGCGGGCTGCAGGCCGTCGCGGGGCTGGGGCCCCGCCGGCCGAGGCGCGCCTCTAAGTTATCGATGAGAGCGTCATTATACATGCTCGGTCGGCCGGGACGGTCACTCCGGCGTGATAGGATGGAGCGATGCAGCAGCGTGAGGACGTCCGTAACATCGCGATCATCGCCCACGTCGACCACGGCAAGACCACGCTCGTGGACGCGATGCTCTGGCAGTCGGGTCTCTTCCGCCAGAACGAGTCGGTGCCCGAGCGCATCATGGATTCCATCGACCTCGAGCGCGAGAAGGGCATCACGATCATGGCCAAGAACACGGCCATCACGTACCGCACCGTCCACATCAACATCGTGGACACGCCGGGCCACGCCGACTTCGGCTCGGAGGTCGAGCGGACGCTGACGCTGGTCGACGGCGTGCTGCTCCTGGTCGACGCCGCCGAGGGACCGTTGCCGCAGACCCGCTTCGTCCTCAAGAAGGCGCTCGAGGCGGGCCTGCCGCCCATCGTCGTCATCAACAAGATCGATCGGAGCGACGCCCGCCCCGCCGAGGTGCTCGACGAGGTCTACGACCTGTTCATCGACCTCGAGGCGACGGAGGACCAGCTCGAGTTCCCCGTGCTCTACACCAACGCCCGCACGGGCACGGCGACGCTCAAGCTCGCCGAGCCCGGGCGCTCGCTCGAGCCGCTGTTCGAGACCATCCTCGCCACCGTCCCGGCGCCACGCTTCGAGCCGGACGCGGGACTCCAGTTCCGCGGGGCCATGCTCGACTGGGACGACTACGTCGGCCGGCTCGTCATCGGCCGCATCTTCAACGGCCGGGTCCGACAGGCCGAGCGCGTCGCCATCGTGCACCGGGACGGCGCCATCGAGTTCGCGAAGGTGACCGTCCTCTACGGCTACGAAGGGCTCAAGCGGGTCGAGATCGCGGAGGCGAGCGCGGGCGATCTCGTGGCGATCGCCGGCATCGAGTCGATCGAGATCGGCGAGACCGTGGCGGACGCCGAGACCCCCGTGGCGCTGCCCCTCATACGCATCGACGAGCCCACGGTGTCGATGCTCTTCTCGGCCAACGTGTCGCCCCTGGCCGGCAAGGAGGGGCGCTTCGTCACCTCGCCCCAGCTCCGCGACCGGCTCATGCGGGAGAAGCGCGTCAACGTCGGCATCCGCGTCGAGGAGACGGACTCGCCCGATACCTTCCGCGTGTCGGGCCGCGGCGAGCTCCAGCTCGCGATCCTGATCGAGATGATGCGGCGCGAGGGATTCGAGCTCGAGGTCGGCAAGCCGACCATCATCACCCGCGCCGAGGGTGGCCAGACGCTCGAACCGATGGAGTACCTGGTCATCGACATTCCCGAGGAGCACATCGGCGCGGTGACCCAGAAGATCGGACCCCGACGCGGCGCGATGGCCAAGATGGTGAATCACGGGACGGGTCGCGTCCGGCTCGAGTACCGGATCCCCGCCCGTGGCCTCATCGGCTACCGGACGGAGTTCCTCACCGACACGCGCGGCACCGGCCTCCTCAACCACCTCTTCGAGGGCTGGGACGTCTGGCAGGGGGAGATCGCCCATCGCCAGAACGGCGCTCTGGTCGCCGACCGTCCGGGACGCGCGACCGCCTACGCGATCGATAACCTCCAGGCGCGCGGCGTGATGTTCGTGGGTCCCGGCCTCGAGGTCTACGAGGGAATGATCGTCGGCGAGAACGCGCGCGACAGCGACATGGACGTGAACATCACCAAGGAAAAGAAGCTCACGAACATGCGCGCGTCGACCGCCGACGAGGCTGCGAAGCTCACGCCGCCGCGGGTCATGAACCTCGAGCAGTCCTTGGAGTGGATACGCGAGGATGAGCTGCTCGAGGTCACTCCTAAGTCTCTCCGCTTGCGCAAGCGCGGCATGCGCGGGCGGCGGCGCTTCTAGCTTTTCTCTGTCGTGAAGCCGGTCGGCTGGAGGCGGACGGGGCCTGGCGCCGGGGGCCGCGCCCGGGCCGGCGGCTCCGTCACCCACTCGCCCGCGTTCCGCAGCTCTTCGAGCTGCGGGCGGGACTCGGGGGGCCCACTGCGCCGCCGGCCCGGGCGCGGCCCCCGGCGCCACCCGTCCGACTCCGCTGCTCGCGCATTCCAGTGATCAAGGCTAGAAGCGCCGTCGGTTCCGCGCGGGCGTAGATGCTGCTGAGCAACGGGCGGATCTACACGATGGACCCTCGCAATCCGATCGTCGATACGCTGGTCGTGCGCGACGCGCGGGTTGCGTTTGCGGGGCGCCGGAGCGAAGTGAATGTTCCTGCGGCGGAGGCGGTGGTCGATCTCGAGGGCCGCGCGGTGCTGCCGGGGCTCGTCGATGCTCACGGACACCTGATGCACCTGGCGCGGGGGCGGCTGACGCTTGATGTGGGAGGGGCGGGTTCCGAGGCGGAGGTTGCGGAGCGGGTGGCGGCGCGGGCGGCGGCGACGCCGCGGGGCGAGTGGCTGGGCGGGCGCGGATGGGATCAGAACCGATGGAGCGATCGGCAGTGGCCGGCGAAGGCCTCGCTCGACCGGGCGGCGCCCTACCATCCAGTCGCGCTCACGCGGATCGACGGCCACGCGACGTGGGCGAACTCTCCGGCGCTGGCCGCCGCCGGGATCGACCGCGCGACGCCCGAGCCGAGCGGGGGCCGGATCCTGAAGGACGCGCGCGGCGAGCCGACGGGCGTGCTGGTCGACACGGCCCAGCGTCTGATCCAGCGCACCGAGCCGCGGCCCTCCCCGGAGCGCTTCGACCGGGCGGTGGGCGAGGCGATCGACGAGTGTCTGGCGGCGGGCCTGACGGGCATCCACGAGATGGGCGTCGAGCTTCACGCCCTCGCCTCGTACCGCCGGCTCGTCGAGCGCGGGCGCTTTCCGTTTCGGAACTACGCCGCGGTCGCCGCGCGCTCGGAGACGACGTGGGCCCATTACCGCGAGCGCGGCCCCGAGACGATCGGCGACGGGCGCGTCGCGGTGCGCGCGCTCAAGCTGATGGCCGACGGCGCGCTCGGCTCTCGGGGTGCCGCGCTCCACGATTCGTACTGCGACGACCCGGGCAACACGGGGCTCGTGCTGATCCCGCCCGATGAGATCCAGCATCTGACGCTCGAGGCGGCCGCGCTGGGCTTCCAGGTCTGCGTCCACGCCATCGGCGACCGCGCGAACACGCTGACGCTCGACGCGCTCGAGGCGACGCTCGCCCGGGACCCATGGCCCGACCACCGCTTTCGCGTCGAGCACGCCCAGATCCTGACCGAGCGCGACATTCCGCGCTTCCGCCGGCTCGGCGCCTTGCCGAGCATGCAGGCGACCCACTGCACCTCCGACATGGAGTGGGCGGCCGAGCGGCTCGGCCCGGAGCGGATCCGGGGTGCCTACGCCTGGCGCTCGCTGCTCGCCACCGGCGTCATCATCGCGGGCGGCTCGGATTTCCCCGTTGAAAGCCCGAGCCCGTTTCACGGCATCTACGCCGCGGTCGCACGGCGCCCGCGCAGCGGCGACGATCGCGGCTGGCAGCCGGAGCAGCGGATGACGCGCGAGGAAGCGGTGCGCTCGTTCACCGTGTGGAACGCCTACGCCTCCCGCCAGGAAGCGGAGCTCGGCTCGCTCGAGCCCGGCAAGCGCGCCGATCTCGTCGTCCTCTCGGACGACGTGTTCACCTGTCCGGAGGCGCGCATCAAAGACGTCACGCCCGTCCTGACGCTCATCGACGGCCAGGTCGTTTTCCAGCAGTCGCCCGCGTAGGGTTCGGCCGGGTCCGCACGGGCAGGCAGGCGGGCAGGGTCGCGAGGACCACGCGGCACGCGTGCGGTGCTCCTCGGCGGCTGGGCTCCATCCAGGCGCGCGACGCCCGCCGCCGCGTTACGGGAACGGGTCCCTGCGACCCTGCCCACCTGCCTGCCCGTGCGGACCCGGCCGAACCCGTTTCAGAGCTGGAGGACGGCGATGCCGGCGATGGTGATGGCGATGCCGAGGAGGGCGTGGGGGGTCAGCCGCTCGCCGAGGAAGATCACGGCCAGGGGGATCGCGAACATTGGGGCTGTGGACGAGAGGACTGAGGCGACGGCGACACCGGCGTGCTTGACGCCGGCGACGAACATGACCGAGCTCACCGAGGTGAGCGCGCCCAGCACGACGATGCGGACCCGCGCGCCCCGGCTGCTGAGCGCGAGCGCCCGCGGCGCCGAGCGCGCCCACGGTGTCAGCCAGAGCGCCGCCGAGGCGAGCGGCAGCCGGATCGCCTGCGCGGTGACCGCGTCCGTCTCGGCGAGCGCCGGCTTGAGGAGGACGGTCGAGACCGCCCAGGCGAGCGAGGCGATCGCCGCCGTCCCCACGCCGAACCAGAAGCGCTCTTCCGGCGCGCGCTCGGCCCACGGCGCGACGATGAGGACCAGACCGGCCAGCGTGACGAGCGCTCCGACGGCGATGGGGAGGGTGACCGGCTCGCCGAGGAAGACGGCGGCGATCGCGGCGGCCCCGAGCGGATAGGTCGTCGAGATCGTCATCGCGCGGGCGAGGCCGAGGGCGCGCGTGCTCTCGAAGAACACCGTGTCGCCGAGCGCGATCGCCATGACGATCGAGAGCGCCAGAAGAACCCACGCGGTCGTCGAGATCGCCGTGAACGCGCCGGCGCCGGCCGTCGCGAGCACCCAGACGACGAGGAGCGCGCCCCCGATCGTCGAGCGGATGGCGTTGACGGCCACCGAGCCGAGCTCGGGCATCAGGGAGCGCGCCAGAAGGCTCGTCACCGCCCACGCCATCGCCGCGCCGAGCGAGGCGAGGGCACCGAGTGTCGTCTCGGCGATCACCTCGGGGGAGTATCCGCTCGACAACCCGGGCGGCGCACGGCGAAGATCATACACCGTGAAGTTCGTCGTCTACGCCGCGGTCCTCGCCGGTGCATTCGTGCTGCTGAGCCTCGGGAGCTTCTGGCTCGCCGTCCGCCCGCCGCGCGTCACCATTCCTCTCGGGCCCGAGGACTTCCGGCTGACCGTCGAAGCGGTGACGATCACGGCCGACGACGGCGTCAGGCTGGCCGCGTGGCTGCTGCCCCGCGCGGGCGCGCCGGCGGTCGTGCTGCTCCACGGCTATCCCGCCGAGAAGGCCGACCTGCTGCCGATCGCCGCGGCGCTGGCCCCGCGATTCACCGTCCTCCTCCTCGACCAGCGGTATTTCGGGAAGAGCGGCGGCCACGCGACCACGATCGGATTCCGCGAGCGCGCCGATCTGCGGCGGGCGATCGACTTCCTCGCCGCGCGGGGCGTTCGAGAGGTCGGCGTCTTCGGCTTCTCGCTGGGCGGCGCCGTCGCGCTGCTGACCGCCGCCGAGGACCCGCGGATCCGCGCCGTCGCGGCGTACGCTCCGTTCGCGGATCTCCGGACGCTCGGCTACGAGCTGTACGGCTGGCTCTGGGTGCTCAAGTACCCTTTTGTCGGGCTCCTGCGCGGCTGGTCGTGGCTGTTCCTCGGCCACGACATCACCGCGGTCTCGCCGGAGCGCGCCGCCGCGGCGCTCTCGATTCCGGTCCTGCTCGTCGCGAGCCGCGAGGACGAGCAGATTCCCTTCGCCCACGCCGAGCGGCTGCGCCGGGCGCTCGCCGGCAACGCGCGGACCGAAGTCGTGTTCATGGAGCGGGGCCGTCACGGCGAGCTGCCGCCGGGGTTCGACGCGCGCCTCGCGCAGTTTTTCCTGTTATACCTGAGGTGACCCAAAGCCATGGACCACGCCTACGCCGAGGTCAACGGGATCCGGCTGCACTACGTGACGGAGGGCCGGGGTCCGCTCGTCCTGTTCGTCCACGGCTTCCCCGAGTTCTGGTACGCGTGGCGGAGCCAGCTCCGCGAGTTCGGCCGCGACCACCAGGCCGTCGCGCTGGACATGCGCGGCTATAATCTCTCCGCCAAGCCGGCCGATCTTGCCCAGTATCGGGTCCCGCACCTGGTCGAGGACCTCCGCGGCCTGGCCGCGCATCTCGGCCACGAGCGGTTCGTCCTCGTCGGCCACGACTGGGGTGGGGTCGTCGCGTGGGCGGTCGCCATCGCGCACCCCGAGCGTCTCCAGAGGCTGGTCATCATCAACGCGCCCCACCCCGCGATCTTCGACCGCGAGATCCGCGAGAATCCGGCCCAGCAGACCGCCAGTCGCTACATGCTGACCTTCCGCAGCGCCGAGGCCGAGGCGATCCTCGCCGCGAACGACTACGCGCGCTTGGTCGAGATCCTGAGCCGCGACCTCGGCGATCGCTTCACCGCCGCCGACCGCGCGGCGTACCTCGAGGCGTGGTCGCAGCCGGGGGCGTTGACCGGCGGGCTCAACTACTACCGCGCGGCCGGCGTGGGTCCACCGGGGGGCGACGGCGCTCCGGCGCGGAGCTTCGGCGGTGACGTCGCGCGCATGACCGTGCGCGTGCCGACGCTCGTGATCTGGGGCGAGCAGGACCGGGCGCTCCTCACCGGCAACCTCGACGGACTCGAGCGCTTCGTCCCCGACCTGACGATCGAGCGGATCCCCGACGGCTCGCACTGGGTGGTGCACCAGCACCCGGAGCGCGTCAATCGCCTGATCCGCGACTTCCTCGGCCCACGCCGGGCGCCCGTCACGAAGGAGGCCCAATGATCATCGGGGTTCCTCGCGAGATCAAGCCGGGCGAGCAGCGCGTGGCGCTGACCCCGGCCGGCGCGCGCGCCCTGGTCGAGGCCGCGCACGGCGTGCTGGTCGAGCGCGGCGCCGGCGGCGGCAGCGGGATCCGCGACGACGAGTACGCCGCGGTGGGCGCCGAGCTCGTCGCGGGCGACGACGTCTGGCGGCGCGCCGAGCTCGTGCTCAAGGTGAAGGAGCCGCTGGCCCCCGAGGTCGCGCGCCTCCGGGCCGGTCAGATCCTCTTCACGTACCTCCACCTGGCGCCCGCGCCCGAGCTGACGCGCGCGCTCCGCGACACGGGCGCCATCGCGATCGCCTACGAGACGGTCCAGCGCGCCGACGGGAGCCTGCCGCTCCTCACGCCGATGAGCGAGGTCGCGGGACGGCTCTCGGTTCAGGAGGGCGCCTACTATCTCGGCCGCGCGCACGGCGGCCGGGGCATCCTGCTCTCGGGCGTTCCGGGCGTGCCACCCGGCAACGTCGTGATCCTCGGCGCGGGCAGCGCGGGGCTCAACGCCGTCAAGACCGCCGTCGGGCTCGGCGCCGACGTGTCGATCCTCGACGTGAACCTCGACCGGCTGCGACACGTCGACGATCTCTTCCGCGGCCAGGTGGTCACGCTCACGTCGAACAGCTTCAACATCGACCAGGTCGTGCGACGGGCCGACCTGCTCATCGGCGCCGTGCTGGTCGCCGGAGCGCGGGCGCCGGTCCTCGTCACCAAGGAAATGGTGGCGCAGATGAAGGAGGGCTCGGTCATCGTCGACATCGCGGTCGACCAGGGCGGGTGCGTCGCGACCATTCACCCGACGACCCTGCTCGATCCCGTCTACCTCGTCGGCGGCGTCGTCCACTACGGCGTCGCCAACATGCCCGCGCTGGTCCCGCGCACCTCGACCTTCGCGCTCACGAACGCGACGCTCCCGTACGCCCTCGACCTGGCCACGCGCGGTGTGGTGGCGGCGGTGCGCGCGAACCTTGCACTGGCCAAGGGCGTCAACGTCTGGGGCGGGAAGATCGTGCATCCGGCGGTCGCCGAGGCGCTCGGCGAGGCGCCCACGCCGCTCGAGGCCGTTCTGCGTTGAAGATCCACGTCGGGA
>Ga0137394_10000535_pt1 | contig 26668 bp, 37 predicted proteins | sample czobulk116metaG_FD_108278 | JGI IMG/M metagenome (GOLD analysis project Ga0137394, IMG submission 108278) | Vadose zone soil microbial communities from Angelo Coast Range Reserve, California, USA - czobulk1.16 metaG | ecosystem: Environmental > Terrestrial > Soil > Vadose zone | place: USA...
AATCACCCAGATACCGTACATTGTACGGGTTCCCGGAAAAGGAAGAAATGGGTGTATTCTACAGCCAAAACCTAGCAACCGTACGCTGAGTCAGCTGTACGAGTACCAGGTAGGTTACAGTACGGGCATTGTAAAGTAAACGGTCCCCGGTAACTTTGTTCGGAACGTGGGAATTGCAGCAGAGATTGGTGCCTGGTCGTGCGCAAAGATAAGGGGCCGAAGGCTCGAATTGCCAAGGCTGCTGCAAACTCGGGTCCGGGAACTCGAACCACCACCAGCGAGATTTCCCACTAGGCAACAAATTAGTTGAAAAATACTGAGATAATTACTGGCAGACATAGCAGCTGGTCTGGCTAGTTTGTGTGCCGGCAGGCTGATGCTTGTCACCTGCTGTCTGGCACCACCCGTGAGGGTAACCGCTTTCAAAACTCGGGTCCGTAGTCACGGTTTTGTCAAAGTCTGCGTTTTTGCCAATCTGGCAATCATTAGCTTCGGAGCATTCAGCATTGCGAACCCTGGGTTGAGAAAAGAAAAAGAAAAGAAAAAAATTAAGTAACTATTCCCCCGGGCTTTTCTCTACCGGCCCGACACATGAACTGTCGCGTCTACCTACGTCTGTAGCACCGTGACTGGCATTGCCAGAGAATGATGTTCCATCTCTTCACCAGCTTCCGAGCTGCTAGGTTACCACCCCGTGCGGTTTCCTCTTCCCGCTCCTATGTTGTTGTGGGAGGCAAGCCCTATACTCCTCCCAGACCCTTCTCGGTCAACAAGACTCCGCTGGCTGCTCAAGTCAGCACCACTCAACCTACGTCTACGAAAACCAACCTCGATACAGTGGACAGCTACCCGACCACCGCAAGCGAGATAGAAGCTGACATTGCCACCCAGAGTGAGATCATCAACAACACTCCCCCCGAGAGCATCCCCTCATCAGGCGCGTTGGCGCTCTCCCCGCTTCTTGACGCCCCTCCTACGGGCAGTACCACGGATTGGTCGCGCAGCTATCATGGCCTATCGACCCAACCGTTTCCATTAGAAGTGGCTGAAATCCTTCAAGCTGCGATTGATCCCTTGGATATTGAAATGAAACCTGGTCTGTTGTCTCGGAGGATATCGCGCCGGCTTCTTTTCGCTGACGAAATGCCAACCTCAAGACGGCATGATTTATCTTCCAGAAATCAAGTATCGCAGAATCTTGAACAAGGCTTTCGGTCCAGGTGGTTGGGGCTTGGCTCCTCGTGGCGAAACCAACGTGGGTCCGAAGATAGTCAGCCGGGAGTACGCCCTGGTTTGCCTTGGGCGGTGAGTGAAGCTGCAACTCGGAGATATCAAACACGCGAACATTGATTTGCAGCCTCGTTGCTATCGCCCGCGGTGAGCAAGAATATTTCGACCCTTCCGGGATTCCAACAGCAACCGAGGCGTGTAAAAGCAATGCCCTAATGCGCTGTTGCAAAGACCTTGGGGTCGCTAGTGAGCTGTGGGATCCACGATTCATTCGCGAATTCAAAAAGGAGTATTGCATGGAGGTGTTTGCGGAACATGTGCCTACCAAGAAAAAGTAAGTCCTCATAAGATTCCACGTTCCCTCTTTTCTGACATTGTTTCGTTAAGACGCAAACTTTGGCGTCGCAAGGACCAACCAAAGTTCGAGTATCCCTTCAAGGAGTAGACGCGCTGCCATTTTCTATTTTATGCCTCACTAGGCCTCACTCGCCGAGCGATTCACGTTTAATGTTATAATTCCTGACGGACCTCTGTTCAGACCACAAAATCCCTAGTTCTTTCGAAATACAACAGTCCATAACATCATAAGACATGATTTTTAGTTGGTAATTATTTTGGTTCGGAGAAAAACTCGCTCGACTGTGCTACTTCTTGCCTTTTTTCCCCTTCCTCTTCACCGGCGAAGCGCTGGTTGAAGAGGGTGCTACTGTCGTGCTTGAACCGGCTATCGTCGATTGAGTAGTAAGCGGAGGTACGGGGTCGACTTTGGTGGTTTCTGGAGTCCCTCTACGATGCACAAGACTTAGGATGAGGCTGCCAAGGATGCCAGTCAGGATGTATAGTGCCCATCGAGGAATAAGGCGGATAATGTTGTAGGTCTTGGTCAGGATGATAGCTTGCCATTCCATCACGAACTCCCTGAAATGACGCAATGTCACAGATCGTATGCGCACGAGTCAGAAGGAGCCTACCTGTTGCCACCAGGAGCGAAGCTGGTTTGCCATGGCGGCATGTGCTCCCACATCCCGGACTTGAGATAGTCGCGTAACAATTCAGCTCTGAGTCGGATCTGGGTGGCGCGCCAAAATCGAAGGGTTTTCCCTCTGTCGGACACGGCTACGAGCACAGGTACGCTATGCAGAAGTCAATATCGGTAGAAAAACTCCCGAACAGGGCGACGCACGTCCAGATGCCCCATTTAGAGGTGATATAAGTGACATTTATATAGTCAATGCGACCCCAGCGTACATGGGGCAGGTCATTTTCGACTAGTGATGTGTTGAAAGCCTCGTCAAACTGCTTATCTGCAAACAATGATATGGCAGAGCCCTGAGCAGATGCGGCCGTGCTAAGAATACGGCAGTAGGTCAGTCAATGGCCTCACTCGTATATAGAACAACTCACATGATGAGAAACCACACGCGGGTTTTTTCCTCCTCCGTCGTCAGCACTTCATTGACGATGAGGTCGTTGTAGTTATCGTCCGTGATGAGAGGGATCCGGTTATCCCATATTTCTGAATTAACTTTGGCAGCTTCCAGGCGTTCCGTGATATTGATTCCCAAGCGATTGAAAAGCTGGGAAACGGGGCCGTTCGAGAGCATATAAGACAGACTGAAACGGGACTCGCCCTGGCGTGGTGGAGGTAGAGGCGTGGTCACTGGCTCGAAAGATGGGGGTGATGAGGCCTCGGTAGGGACGGCCTGGCCGGGAGTCCAGCCAGCAGAGAAATACTGTGCACAAGAAGGTGCGGCGAATGCGAGAGGGATGATGGCGAGCGTATGCAGCCTCATGATGGTGGGTAAGGACCAACGTCAATTGTGTTGGTTGTTGCCGTTCGTCCGCGGTGTCCTTAGCCGGGCCCAGACTTTACAGATGACCCTATGCCTCCGCCTTATCGGACGTAGCCCGGGAGTATTTTTGTGTGTTGAGGTGTCGATGGCTGGACGATCGACGAACGTGAGTGTGTACAAAAGCGATGGAGTGCTACGGCTTTGTCGTGTTGTGTTGCTGTGACTGTACTTTCGTGACACGTACCATCTGTTCATAGCCGAACCGCCTATGCAGCCTCTCCCTCTCTTCTAAGAAAGCTAGTACCATGTTCTCACTATCCTGGTGGATGGTGCACGGCGTTGCGCTGTTCTTCCTCCTTCCATTTGCATTGACTGCTCCTACAGATGGTACGCGCTTGCATACCAGACTGAGGCCTCTGACGCACTTGTACCATAAATCCAGTTCCCTCTGCGGCGTCGTTCTACGTGCCTACCTTACCCGACCTTCAACAAAACCCACTTCACCCGCTGCACATCTATGCCGGTCATCTAAATGCCGATCCCGACGCCGCAAGACTGCCAGATACCGCAGTCACGTCCCAGATCTACTTTGTGCTCATCAAGGCTCGTCGGACTGCAGACAGGGAACGGATTATTTTCTGGTTTAATGTGAGTATCATGCGTATGCTGAGGCTGGTCTAGCGATCCTTGACGCGTCTCACGCAGGGGGGGCCCGGCTGCTCATCCTTTGACGGGCTCATGATGGAGATTGGGCCCTGGCGTGTGGATGGAAACGGTGGTTTCAAAGTGATAGAAGGGGGTTGGGAAGAATACACCACGATGGTTTACAGTGAGTGCTAGCGTTTTAACAAGCCTGCTCGATGAATCATATACTCTGCTTACAGTTGATCAACCCGCCGGTACTGGTTTCTCATTGTCGAGCACAGAACGTCATGCACACGGTTTGGCCGAGGTTTGTGTCATTCACGCATCTCCCTACTTCCTTCTGAAACGCTGTCCAGGCCACCAATCAATTCATGGAATTCCTGCGTAACTTTTATGCCGTGTTTCCGGAGTACAGAATAATGGATGTGGGTTTGCACAAGTTAACGAATTTCCTTGGCATCAGTGCTCACACGCACCGACTAGACCTACATGGCAGGCGAGAGTTTTGCTGGACAGTACATTCCTTACTTTTGTAAGCCCACGTTTTCAGGATATTGAGCTGTTCTAACGTATGCTTAGCGCAAGCGGTCTTGAACTCCAATCTCGGCGTTCCCCTCCGTGGCGCGGCTATTGGGAACGGCTGGATCGACGCAAGACGGCAGTACCCATCGTATATTGACTATGGTGTGAAACATGGTTTAGTGGAGCCAGGTACAGCGGTAAGAGTGCGAGCTTGGGCAAATCGACTAGGGCTTACTTGCCTTTCCACCAGCGATATGAAAAAGTGAAACAAGTGACAGAACAATGTGTCGCCCAGTTAAATGAGATGGAAGGAGAACCAATACGCGCTGACCTCTGTGAAACGGTCATGGGGACTATCATAAACGAGCCAGCAGAGTACGTCCCTATGTAACCCTTTCGCTGACTCATCCCAACAGTTTTCGCAGTGAGAAGGCAGGGCTATGTCTTAATATGTATGACGTCCGTTTGAAAGACGAGATACCAGCGTGTGGTATGAATTGGCCATACGATCTCAAGAACATCACCTCTTATCTCCGAGTACGCCTGTTATCACCGCCCTTGGTTCTCGACTTATCACCCCTACAAACAGCGACCCGATGTTGTGAATGCTCTTCATGCTCAGGCGAAGTCAGAGGCTTGGGTTGAATGCCTGGGGCGGATCCACGGCGAGCTAGAACTAAAAGATACCCCCTCTTCAGTCACCGTGTTGCCAGGCGTGCTAGAAAAAATTCCTGTCTTGCTTTTTGCTGGAGACCAGGACCTGATATGCAATTATGTGGGGCAAGAAAGCCTCATTCAAGCCTTGACTTGGAATGGAGGCACTGGGCTCGGAGTACGCACAGGCTTTCCCCTGCTGTGATGTCGAACTTGATTGTCTTTGGCAGGAAGTGGAAACACAAACCTGGACTGTTGGAGATACGCCCGCGGGAACGTGGGTTTCATCACGAAATCTGACATACGTGAAGGTAATATTCACCACTGTCTTTTTAGACGACGTTCAATGGCTGATTCTTCACAGATTTTTAACGCGTCACACATGGCCGGGTACGACCAATTGCACGCAACGCACGACATGATACTGCGGTTCATGGGCATGAACTTCTCTGCTATCACCGATGGAACTGCGCATATCCCGAGCAGCGTCGGGAATGATGTGAAACCTGCCTTCGCCGAAAGCAGCCCTGCGTCGGTCGTACCTACAGTTCCTAGTGCCAAGACACCGGAGCAGGACAAGGCGATGTGGGAGGGTACGATCAGTCTCTCCAATTTGCAGAGCCCTTCTCACAGTCACGCAGCCTATTATAATGCCGGATCAGCCGCATTAGTCCTTGTGCTAATTCTCGCCGTTCTTGGCACAGTCCTCTGGTGCCGCATCCGCAGACGACGCTTACATGGATTGCCCATCACAAGGAATGAGGAAGAACATATCCCATTAACCCAAAGTCTGCCTGCGGAGGAGGAGGAGGAGGATAGGAACTCGCTAGATAACATCGGGATCAGCAGACGTAAAGGTAAAGAGCGTGCCCAGGAGACAGGGCTAGCACCTATTTTCGATGTTGGCGAGCTGGACGAGGACGGAGGTGGACACAGCCATTAGTACTAGTGATGTATGCATTCCTAGAATCCATTGAAGCCATAATGTTATTTCCAAATCGGATATTCGTATTTATATCCCACCCTAACTCTCCTTCCAGAGGCTTGGACAGAAAATGGGGAAGCTTATAAATTGGTTTCATTACTAGGACTAGGTCTTGGACATCATAATAGTTGTTATGTTCGCGTTATGGTTTCACTAAACCGTCAAGGTCACATAGTGACGGAATACGGCAAGTCTAGGAATATAACGCTGCGCGACTACTCAGCATCAAGCCCTGTCTTGTGTCACGAATCAACACCTTGCGGTGGATCCAGCAGCACACACAAGAGCGAGATGAAAGTAGCCGGGCTCTCTCTCGTGAGCGCCCCAGAGGGGCGCCTCGCTTCGTCGACCTGAATGGAGCGCCATCAGAAGAGATAAACATCTGGGCCGAAGCTGACGTTTCGGAGGGTCGAGCGAACACTTGAACAGAACAAAATTTGCTCCGGATCGCTTAAGTAGTCCACGCATGGTCGGGACTTGAATTCTTAACGCCGACGCCACCAACGCGTTTTACAGCTCGTTTTACGCGTGCGCGCGCGTAGATCAAAATCAAAATGTCATCGTACTATGCACCAAGACAGTCCCGCTTATCAGCACGACCAAGGGCACGAGACTCGATCTTCCCAGGCGGTTCGGAATGGCATTGCACAGATCTTCAATCTCCCTTTAGCCCTGACCTCCTCGAGAGCGTCCTCGCGATGGAAGATTGTTGTGAAGAGGTGAGTCGACCTCCACAGCTCTGCCTCGCCGTTTTGTCAGAACTCACTTCACTTATTATCCTCCTAGGCATATGAGGCGCAGCAGATTTTAAGGAACGGTACCGTTGACCTTCCGCGTATGACGCATGTTTTAGACAACCAGCGAGTACGGAACCGCGTGAACGGCAGTCAGCTTTTATGCTCAAATTTACCTTCCAGGTGTTTTTACTGGTGGACGAGGGTACAGTGGAGAAATACAAGGCTGACCTAAGCGATGAGATAGAGCCCCAAATAACCGAGCTGATATCCCGCGCCGAGAAGGGAATGAAGGCGCTACAGAGGACACAACTTGGGTTGCAAACAAAGGTACCACCGGTCCTTTTCGTTCCGTAGCGTATGTTCACCGAGTACGGTCCAGGTTGAATCAGCTCGTTCGGGGCCTCAATCGCGCTCGGCCCCCAGTGGGGCGAATCGTCGCTTGCAGACGCTCGTAAAGCAGCGCGAACGACTGGAGGTGCAGCTTCGGGGATTAGAATCCGAGATTTTGACGATGGTGGGTCGCAGGCTATCTACGAGACTGATTCACCCGCTCACAGCCATGAAGGAAGCGGCTCGGAAAGAGCGTTAGACCCGATATGACCTTCTTAATGAGTCTAATGACTGGATGATGTCCTCCGCTACGAGGGAGAGGATGGGGGACGTGTCAGACTCATATTCTTAGTCCTGCAGGCCCCAGTATGGTCCGTCTGTGTCCTTCACCTTGTCCTTCCAGTCCTCTGCCCTCATTGTATCTGACTTGTCACCTCACCCGCATGACTTTGGTCTCGCTTCAGTGCTTTGCACTATTGTTATGTATCATGTTTATCATGTACTATAGGCGCGCTCTGTACGGTTACGGGTTTGATGTGGCGATACAATCCGACTGATTGTATCGGATGAGTAACGGCGGAAGTTGGATGGCTCGATCCCAATACGTTTTGCATCTGGTCGAGTGCCGCTCTCTTTTTGAAAGCGCTTTATTTCAGGAGTGGGGTCTACGTAGTATTGTAGCTAGCTCGTCTCCAGTGATAAATGAAAGGTGGGAGACTCTGGGTCCCCAAATGCCGGTCCGGGGTCCGGGTGGAGTGCCGTTCTCTCTGCCATTTCCACCACATCTCCGTATTCATCTCAGATCTCTGCCCCAGTGTTATCCTCAGCACCTTTCTTTCGAGTTTTGCAGGTGGAAGACTCAGATCTATATTACTAGCTCTTCTACCTGGTACAAGCCCACACCCATCGAAGCTCGCTCATGCGCAAGCTTCCTACGTCGTCTCCAATCTTCCAGTTGCGCCGGCGGTCGCTGTTTCTCCGATATCGTCTTCGCAAAAAGTCCTAATGGTCCATGGAGGAACTGGAGTTCGTCAATGACGCTAAGCTCGGATTGAAGATGCGCAGCAAGTCGTCGGAGAAGCTGGTGGGATGGAGTGTGTTGGAGTAGCGTTACATATGTCGCATCGAGAATTGCTCGCAGGAATCCCAAGAGCTTTGTAGTCGCTATCAAAACAGGTATTCGGTAATAATTCCTGACGGACCTTATCGAGAGGAGGAATTTCTACCCCCCCAGAGCAGGACAGTGTGGAGACCACCGAGTGATCATTCCCAGTTACGTTAGCATCGAGAATGAGGCCAGTTCCAAGTGAAGATAGTTTCACCAGCCATTCATCGAGTATTACCAAGATCGGGAGGATGGCTTCAGCGTGATTCAGTTGTTCCCTTATTGCTATGCGCAGAGCTGCATCTGACGTAGGATAAGCCACACAAGCAGCCAATATAGACGGTAGCATCGGTGTGTCAGAACTCGTTGCATCTACTTGTACGTCGAGTAAATCAGAGGATTGGCCGTTTTTCCAAGCCGAGCGTAGTAACTTGATCATCTCGGCTTCTGGCAAGTCGGGAACATTTCTGAATGTCAACTCGATTGCGCGCTGTCCAGGCCAAGGTTAGGAGGTTGAGTTTTATGTGCCGTATAGATTCAAATGATTCACCCACCCAGTCCTTGCTTTCTGCGAAGAGCTCAAGTAGACTTTGTGATAACATACTCGCAGAAACGACACGGTTCTCTAAGAGGTGGTGGATCGTCTTCATAGGATACAATGGGGAGGTGGGCTTTGAAGGAGATTGTAGACTAACACTTAAGATTTCGCGAATAAATTCACGTCCGAACAAAGGATCGACTTGTTTGACGGATTGTGTACCACGAGTAGATACAGAACCCGAATGGTTCTCGAGCCATTCAAAGAACGAAGTGTCAGCGGCCTTGGGATCGTTTTGCTGAATCGCAGCCTTTAATTTGTCGAGGAGGTCGCGACAATCAGGGTGGAATGATAATATCGGCGAGTCGCCATCGGGATGAACGTCTGACTTGGCTAACCATTTAGCACTGCTTGACGCACGGCCCATGGCGTTTGCAATCGTGGACGTCGCTGGGGCTGTAACTGGGACGACAAGGACGGCTGAGCATTCTTTTTGGACCTTGTCTAGAGGTCCAGAAGAGACCCATAGTAAGGCTTGGGTGTTCGACGCTGGTATAAGTTCCAAGGACACATCGCCCTTCGACGCTGATATTTTGACTGGAATGGGGAAAAGGTGTGATGCAAGGACAACTGAATAGCGGAGGTCCCAGAGCAGCAGTACAAGGTCCTGTGAATGCGCTACGCAGCCGCAGAGAAGGGCGAGTGAGGTGCCCAGAGAGAGGATTGATACGGCCCTTAAATTTCGGTGTAACGCAGCCGGATCAGGAGTGCTTTGGGTGAATGCTAACCCAGCAAGCTTCAAGGGTGAGGAGATCGGTCGCAGTGACAACGAACTGGGAGATGCCATGGCCAACGCGAATGATCTCCACCGACCGTCATTTTCTAAGCCGCAACACATCGATATGACGCTTGAATGAGTGGTACGTGAGACTCACGAAGACAGCTGATATAACCCGAAGCACTGCAAGACGCCTCAATAACTATCTGAAAATATGTCAGTCAGTTGTTGTGTGGTGGACTTAAGACTCACCCCATCGATGGCTATCGACTCATCCAAGACGGTCGTAACCTCATCCCGATATACGCATAGCACACATACTTGAATAACACTCGCAGAAGAAAAGAGCAGGACAAGAGTGGCCAATGGAGCGACTGGATTTGCGTGAAGAAAAGTTGCAGAACCTTTCGGAAACATATAGGATGCAAATAGCGGCGAACTGCTAGGCGACTTCCATTCTCCTCTCTGTGAGACGAGATCAATGTCCAGCACATTTACGTCGCCGTTTGTGGAGAGTAGAATGACGCAATCAGGGATGTCTTCAGACGCATAGATTCGTGACACTCTTTGAGGAACCTAAAAATTGAGCCAGATTGGAGACCATTCAAAGGAAAGACACTTACGACGTACTGTGGTAGACGACTTCTTTTCCTGAGCTCCCGCGTTATCCTCAAATGCCTGCTTGTCATCCCACATCCAGACAGTTCGGCCATGATCCTCGCTTCTCACTCCGGGCGATTGTTCAAGCACAGCATATATCCTCCGTGGCCTCGTGCCGTTCTCCGCTACGATGCGAGAGACAGAGGGACCGGCAAACGTCGTTGCTGGGCCGAGTGTATAGGAACCAGAAACGTGCAGGTCAGATAGCTAAACAAATTTAGAGTTTCATATGTGCCCATACTGAAAAATTAGAAGACCTCACGTCGAAAACATGTACGCCATCCCCATGCACGGTGACCGTCGCGAAACCTTCCTTCGCCTTCGAACCGTTCGACCGTTCGTAGGTCACATATATGCTTGGGGATGGAGCAGTTGGTGAAGCTCGCCGGTGGCTGTCATAGCTGGAAAGTAAGAAGGGTTCGCTGATGCTTGCGACCATCTCCAAAGGCGAAGTCTCAGTAAAATTACACATTACACATTCAGAAAGCCCGATGTTAGGGTTAGGGCTTATATAGGTCCAGGCCTGTTGACGCAAACAATACAATACTCGTACTGTATACTTGCATTGTATATAGATACTGGACGCTGAACACACCTAGTTCAGTTTGGAAAGGACACATCACGGTCACCTATCGTGCTTTGTCTGCTGTGTCGCCCTCGCGCTCTTTGATGCGCGCTATATGTGCTCCTCTGGCGTGGCGGCCAGTGGGCAGCCTTGGCATATTGAGCCTCTATGCAGTCATAGCTCTCAATGGGCGCTGAGGGGGCTGGAATTATCCTATATAGCAAGGTAGTCGGGAATAAATCATACTCACATTAGTATGACGTGAGTACTCGGGATCGATGTGGGGACAGTGTAGAGGACTTGGTGTGATGTGTATCATACGGATATCTGGTCAATTCAATAGCTTGCAAATTTGGTTCTTTCCATTTCCCGCATTTCTACTACCCCTGTCTGAACCCACGAGCAATCTATCTCTTGCAGACACATGTCTTGCTCATGCTATGACTCAGATCATGTCTCTAACAGAAGCTCACTGATACATAATCTGCTCTACAGGTTATGGGCCCTGGATTGGCTGCTGCTGTCACCACCAAATACATGTTGGTAGCAATAGCAGCAACAATTCCAGGGGTCATAACCTCTAGTGAGGGTTATGGCCATTGAGAATGGTGGTGGAATGCACCAAAGTGGATACAGAGTCAATGGGCTACCTCAGGGGTCCTATGTGTCGCCTAACTGCCAACGTAAAAGGTATTAAGAATGACTTTGAGCAACCAACGACATTCACACTCACCGACATAACCCCCTTCCCCCCCCCGGGCGGTTAGAAAACAAAACAAAACGGAGAAGGCTGTACAGACACGCAGAAAGACTCACCCCCTCTCCTAGAGTCCACCAGCCCGAAAGGGAGAAGGCGCACGCATGTGGTAGCAGCGCTTTCGAGCACGAAGGCAGGACAAATAGTGCCGCCGCACGCACAGCCTTATACCTAGATCCTCGGGTGCAGGCCGTTGAGCCATCGTGTAAGACGAACCGTTGAGAAGAGCCACTCGTCACTGCAAGCCGATACTCGCGGCGGGGAGAAATGGAGAGATACAGCGCAAAGGAGACGTCTTTCGAGTGCTAGATCGGGGCGTGAGGGGTGACTTGCCTCATGTCCGGGCGGTCTTCCGGTCTGCAAGCACATAAGTGGAGAGAGGATCATGATGTCCATGACACGCACCGGAGACTACCATCCGTTCATATTAATGGTAGTCGAGGATGAGATCTCATTGATGTGAAGCGACGTAGGGGTCATGGACAGGACGTGTGAGAATCCTTCGTAATGACGACGAATATCACGATGAAATAACCTGTGAGTAAGAGCCCATGTAGTAATAATGTGGTTGGGCAATTCGGATAAACAGTTGCCAAGTCCCAAATAACGGATGACATGATCTGATCTGATCCGCGTAAAGACCCATACGTCTACCTCCGCGAGTGCCTCAGTTCCAGGTGTCTTCGATGTCCCATGTCATCACACTTAAGGCTGAACATGGTTAGGCTCATATGCTTGCAGACAAGGGATCGAAATGATGGCGTTTATGCTTTCAGGCGGCGCATGGCTCGTATATTATCGAGAGAACAATCTATTGCATCTGACGCTATCGAGGCGTTGTCAGATCTTGCGAGGAGAATGGGATGTAGCTGCGCCAGGGTATGCAGAGAGCGGTCGAGCTCATTCCCCCACGAATCGGCTTCTGTAAGAAGGGACTTTATTCTCGACGCTTCTTCGTTGAGGCGAGCTAAACAAGTATTGTGGAAATTATGAACAGGCACGTGAACCGTCCCTCACCTTTGAGATTCTTGCCCTCTTCTAGAGGCGAATCGGTGGGTGTTTGCGATAGGCGAGCAAAGAACTGCGACAACTCGGACTGCAATTCTAGCCACGACTTTTCGTGCTCTAGAAATTGATGTATGAATTGAATCGAGAGGGAATCCGGACCAGCCTATACCACAGACATGAGTTCGACGGCAATAATGCCGGGATCGGGGGCAAAGGCGTACATTTGCGAGATCATCCAAGAAGGCAACAAGTTTCTCCGCCTCCGGTCGAGAGGTACTACCCCCGAGACTACTAGAGTCGTTGGATAGTTTTTCTGTGAGGGTATTATGGCTATCCTACGAAAGTCAGCGATGAGGGGACGGGAAAACCCATGAGATAGTGGACCTGTGCACCCTGTTGAACGGCGGACAGACAGTCTTGTAGATTTGACCGCATAAAGAGCCACGATTGCACCTGTGCCGCGACCTCAAGAGTCTCGCGAGGTGGCACTTGCGGTGCGGAAGGCCCCTCGGGGTGCAGAGAGTGGGATGGTTGAGCAGTAGGTTCCTCCGTCTTGAAAGAAAGACAATGAGTGGACACTGAATCTATGCGATCTATGGCTCCGTCTCTACTCACAACACGAGACTTTGGCGCGGATGGTTTAGGTTCTCCTTTGGACGATGGGTCGTCACCCGAAGACAAAAGAGCACGCGGATGAGGCGGGTCGCGTCTGGCAGGGGGTCGCGCGCGCTTTGTAGCTGCTGCTGCTGTGCTTGCCACTCTCTGAGCGGTCGATGCGGTGGGCTGAAGATATGAAGGGGTTTTCGCTGTATCGAAGAATCAGATGCTGATAAAGTGTGATAAATATATCGAGAGTGTTTACCCATTCGCGTAATACAAAGGAGAGACTGCGTGGAGACCAAATCTGGCATCAGAGCCGAGCAAACACGCGGTCCGACACGATTGAGTGCAACATGCCCAGTTCGGCCCCCAAAGTGGCTCTGCTCAGCGTACCGACCAAGCCCCAGAGCATGTCCTTCATCGCGCTCATCCTGAAGCCCGTGGCCTACCTTGGCCTCCCAGCTTATCTCCTCCATCGCATCTCACAGACGTCGCCCCTTGCCAGATATCACATCCGCAACATTTTCTACGTATTCAGCCTCAGCTTTTGCTCTACTCTAGGATTTTGCTCGGCGCTTCCCCTTTCCCTCCTAGGAAGGCGACATGATGTCAACTATGTCGTCGCCCGCACCTTCTACGCCATATTCAGCAGACTGTCCGGCATACACATCGTAGTCGAAGGCGAGGAGCATCTCCAAATGCGCCCGTGTGTATTCGTCGGAAATCACCAAAGTATGGTCGATGTTCTTGTTCTCGGAAGGTGCGTCATGGGCCCTGTCTCACTCCCTCATGATCTGATTGTACCGATAGTGTGCTTCCTGTGGGGACTCGGATACTGGCCAAAAAATCGCTCAAATACGTGCCGTTCTTGGGTCAATTCATGCAGGCCGCAGGCGCTGTGTTCGTAGATCGAGGCAACAATGCGGTCGCCGTGCGCTCACTCCAGGTTGCTGGAGAAGAACTAAAAACGAATCGCTCCTCGATATGGGTTTTCCCAGAAGGAACACGCACCTCAAGGCCGTACCATGACATACAGCCATTCAAGAAGGGCGCCTTCCACCTCGCGATTCAAGCTGGCCTCCCGCTTGTCCCTGTGGTCGCCGAGAATTACTGGAACCTCTACCACCCGGGTCACTTCGACTCTGGCACTTTCAAAGTTCGAGGTGCGGCCACATCAATATGCGTGTTTCCCAGTTTCTTTGGCTGATTTCATCGATCAGTGCTGCCACCTATTCCAACTGAAGGTTTAACGGCCGCAGATGTTGGAGATCTTGCCACACGCGTTCGCGAGCAGATGCTTGAGGTGTTGCGCGAGATATCAGATCCAAACGCTCCACCGCCTCCGGCCGCACCCTCCCCTGTGTCACAAACGGAGAAGGAGATCCCAGTTGGGTTACCCTCGACTCCAAGGGAAACAACCCCAGTTCCTGCCACTGGAGATGTGGAGGTACCTCAGCCCCGGGATACCCCAGAGGAGAGACCAGCGACGCCATACTCGGAAGTTACTTCTGAGGGGAGTGTCCGACGAAGTGAGAACGACACCGAGGAAGAGGAAGGGATGGTATTGGTTGGACGACCTCGGTAGATGAAAGAGATTACGGTCGATCAGAGTGATTGAGCTGTCATCATATATCTCGGGTTTCTCACTCGTCCTGCTTTCTCTATGTATCCCGTTCTCGAATCTACGATACCGCTTTTCCCTAAAGTTTTGGGGACTGTCTTACCTGGGGCTCAGGAACTGTTCCATCTCGGCCTGGATATGATCACTTTGTTCGATCGATACCACGTACAGTATGTTATCGAGTACAACGAACCAGCACTCGAGTCACCTCGCCAGACACCCGGCCTTTCTCGGAAAATGGCGTATTCTTCGGGGAAAGTATATTAACGTCTTGGATTATTTGAAAATCAAATCGAGGCAATCGCCGGCTGTATCCGGGCTGCCAGCGAGGCCCTAGACTTTCGCACTCGGTATCGATACAGTATGGCATCTCAACGTACACCGCGTTTTCTATTTTTTTAGCTTCATCCGAGACTGTCGAGACTGTCAACGCGAACCCGCGTGTTGGGGTTCACCGTTCACGGAGTTTGTTCCTAGAATAAGTAAGCTACTCATGACCAAGCGGTTTCATTGCGCTGCTCTCGGAGTATGACGCGGCAACGGCGCCGATAGCTTTGTGGTCTGGACGCCGCATTCGGGGTACATCTGAATCAGCACGGTGTTACTACTGTGTCGTCTGGGAGGCAAGATTGCCCGACGATGTTTAAGGAAACTACGACGCGATCCAGAATCGTCTTTGCGAGGTCCGCATCTGTGTTCGGATCTCCTCCATTAGATGGCAATAAACTCAAATCCAATTCTTTTTTTTACCGATGGCTCATCTGACTGACCATGCACACCCTCTCGTGACTGAGGACACTCCAAGAATGGTGCACCCACGAGATAGGGACTTTTTTTTCGCGGTGAGGCTCAGGGTATGGTCACTTAGGCAATTGCACCTCAGGCACGGGATACAGCATCTACGTGTTCACCGAATTTTATCTGTAACGTTGTCGACAAACGTGCCGAGGCAGCCGGATGCGTCCGAAAGTGGCGAAGATAAGACTTTTCCGCGGCGATGAGTATGAGTATTGCGCGCAGTCGTCATCATGTGTGCGATCTTATTGGTGCTCGGCAGCCCGCTCGTGCACCAACGTTCGAGGGCGATCCACATTGATGATATTGATGACACGTAAGACTTGTAACGCTCGCCCTCTGAGGAAAAAAGTTGATAGCCTGGACGAAGTTGGTCCATGAAATCCTCCCACCGTGTCACCGGTATATAAATTCACCACCTCGCTCGCCTCTCACCTATTCCACCCCTCGTCACCCAACTTGCCCCAACTACTCTCCTCCATCACCTAATCACGTTGGTAGAAAAGTTATCCATATAGATCTTTTTGTCTTGTCGTAACATGCCCTCAACCAAGAACAACAATCGAGTATTGCCAGGTGATCCCATTTTGTACCTCGTGTCCCAACATCAGCTGATTACATACCTTCTATGCCAGAGTGCTGGGGTCACCGCGGTGTAAGCCATGATTGTGCCCCCGGGTATCCTCCAGCTCTCCTGACGCTGTCCATACAGGCTTCTGCAGCATATCCAGAGAATACTCTGGGAAGCTTCGAAGCTGCCATTCGCGATGGCGCCGAAGGGATTGAGAGCGGTATTTTGTACCGTGTTAAAACCGTCGAAGTCCCGTAACCGCTTCGGCAGATGTCCATGTTTCTCTGGACAACGTCGTTGTGATGTTCCATGATCCCAGTAAGTGCCACCCACAAAGACACCCGCGACATTAATCTGAGACGTCCCCTTACGGCAGGTTTGGAACGGACCACAGATTCAAATGGTATGCTAATTGTGGTTGACCAAAGTCCGCTCTTGACACCTGTGATTTTCCTTTTATAGGACTGATTCGAGAGCGGAACTGGTATGGAAAAGACGGCATTGAGCACGTCCAGACCATCAAGGAGCCCAAGCAACCCATCCCGACATTTGTGAAGACACTTGATCTGCTTATGAAAGTTAGTGCAGCCATTAACGGACGCATCTTGGTCACCCACTTACAAATTGCTCTCCATGAACAGCCAGAGAACCAACACGTCAAATTCAACATTGACGTAAAAGTGTACAACGAACCTGAGCGGATTTTCTCTCTGATGAACGGGATTATCACCTCGTACCCCGAATGGGAGACCAAGCTAGCGCCCCGCGTTATTCTCGGGCTTTGGCACCCACGTTTCTTGGGCGCCGCCAAGATGCACCTCTCATATTGCAAGCGGTCGCATATTGGTTCTGCGCCAGACATCGCAAGAAAATATTTCTGGAACGACTGCGACGCGTTCTCCATCTGGTTCCCTGGTTTGGCAACCGTGGACGGCGAAAAGTCAGTATTATCAGACCTCTGTGCTGGCAGTGCCCTCTGACGGTGTATATGTCAGATTCCGACGTGAGTGCAAGAGGGCCGGGAAGCAGCTGATGGTTTGGACCGTGAATGAACCAACTCAGATGATGGAGGTAGGCCTGTAGGCTTGCACACGTGCGTCGATAAGAGCGCTGACATGTGTTTCATGAGGCCGTGCGATGGGGCGTTGACGCCATCCTGACCGATATGACCAAAACGTGGCTCGATTTGAGAGCGGCGCTCGATGGTACGTGAGAAGTTGATGTTTTTATCGGGACCATCGTGGGATGCTAGAAGAGGAACTGACGTCCGAATTAGGTGACTATGAGAGAGTCGGAGCCCAGTATACAAGGTCGTTCCTCTGGACAGGGCCGTTGTACTATGCAGCAGTGCAGTACGGATACGTGGTGTTGGGCAAGCGCAAGCTGGAGAAGATCGCGGGCTCGTTTGATATTATTGAGAGTGAGGTGAATACGCATACGGCAATGGTCCGTGTAGGCGTTTGAAGTACATTATAATTGTTGTGGTAGTTGTAGGAGAAGAAGCAGCAGATAAGATATTTTAGATACCCGCTGCCATTTCGAGGCGGTGCCAGTCCGAGTCCAAGCCCGAGCCTGAGTCCGAGTCCGAGTCATCCACAGCTTTGTCCATTCCCTCGTCATGGATCCAAAGCCCTTACTCTCCATTCCATCCCCTACATCCACCTTTCGTACTCGGCCTCACAGAAAACGTTTCTCTGTCACTCGACTCTCCACCGACACCACGGCCACCCTCCCTGCCTACCCACCTACCGAAAACTCCCCTGACGACCGCCCACCAGACTATCCCGAGAGCGCCAACGAAGCCGACGCTGACGCCGATCATTCTTCATCCGATGACACGCTCCTTCCGCTCGCCTCGTCCCGTCCCCGTCGGCTGCACCCACACCGGAGACGTCACCATGCCTCTCCGACGTCCGCGTCCTCCCGCACGGACCCTTACCTAGACTCGTTGCTCGCACGCAGCGTCCATGCTCTCGAAATGTCCAATGCGCTCCTCCAATCTTCCATCAGCACGCGCTCCTCTCTCTCCACCGTCCTCGCGGTGGACACACCCGTCGTCGAGAACTCGTTGGAGGCAAGGGCGCGTAATTTATCTTCGCGAATCGGCGTCAATTCGGGTGTTCATGCGAACTGGTTGGACGACCTCGCAGCTATCTCGGAGCATTTTGCCACCGAACCAGTTTCGCGGCCAGATGCTCTCGGCCTCAGCCTTTCCAATCATGACGACCCTATAAGTAGGAGTCTCCCAGTTGGCCCCTCCCCTCTACGGCAACGCGGCGCCCGTCCTCGCCATCGCAATCATTCGTTCACCGACCTGGATCAAATCAGTGCAGAGACGACCGAGCTAGATGAGCCGCACCTCCGTCTTTCAAATTGGTCTCGTAGTCGCCTCATCTCGCCAGCCCCGCGAGCTATTACCCAGTATGTCGAGTCAAACGCAGACGCAGACTCAATTCTTCTCCCATCTACACTCGGTCTTCGCTCGTCATCTTCTGCTCACCTACCAAATACAATTCCCTCCCCACCCACTCCTTCTCTACCACAATCCACACTAGCCGAGTCTTCATGCACGGCGTACACGCTACTTTCTTCCTTCTTAACACGTCGCTCATCCACGAGCCCTACTATCTCACACCCGTCGTCTACCTCCCGTTCCGAGCACTATAACAGGAATTCTACAGACACATCCGCGGGTTTGTCACGTGGATCGGGCACCGCCGCCTCGTCACGCACTCGCACCCCATTTTCCAGTCCCACTCGCTCTCGTACAGGCAAGCGCTCAATTACGCCACCACTCGTACCTCCTTTCCTCGTGCTTCCAACGCGTACATTAACCCCGCCTACTGAAAACCCTTCTCTTTCGTCACTCTCTTCCACACCGTCATCATCCAACCCCTCGTCAGACCCCCATCCAAACCCCGTTCTTAGCCTTCAAGCCTTGCGAAAAATCTTGGACGACCAGCCGAACGCACCACTCATGTCGCGTGCACAATCCGAGGGGCGCGTACACCGCCGTCCTACTTTCCTTCCTCGAACACCATTACCTGCCCCAACGCTGGGGACGTCCACCGCGACCGCGAGCGTCTCACGTCTATTCACCAAACCCGTGCACATGCACTCTGGATCGCCCAGTCGAGAACCACGTCCATCTGCACTCAAGAGCGGCTCGCGCACCCCGCAGAGTCCCGCAGAGTCCGATGGTTTTCTCGTTCCCGGTCGTAGCACGGGTGCTGGGGGCAGCTCAGGATCGAGCGCCCGTTCGACCCCAAAACGTATCTCGTTTGCCGACCTACCCGAACCTTACGGAAGTGAACGGGGTGGAGGCTCAGGGCGGGGGTTCGAGAAGAGAAGCACGAGGAGGGGGAAGAGACGGAGTAGGAGCGGCAGGGACAAGGGCAAGGGCAAATCCAGGGTTGATGTGATGGGAGACGACAGCGATGAAAGCGACGAAAGCGACGAGGATGATGACAAGGGATGGTGGGCGAGGCTGCTGCTGGGATCCACGCATCCTCGGGGTATGTCCCTTGGTCGACCAGAAGACCGCATCGAGGCGCGTATAGCCAGAGGGCTTGGCAGCCGCGGAGGCTTCGGCGGCGGTATGGAGGATTGGGCCGTTTAGGCAAGCACAAAGGTATCGATTACGTGTTCCTTTTACGCCGTGAGTGCGCCCTATCTTTCTACCCCTCACAATTTGTTTAAACCTCGATGAAATTTTTACAGTACAAGCGCTCCGCTTCCTCATGGCAAACCACTTTACGTCCCACATCACGCATCACACTATTATGAAATACCTCAATCTCGGCCCTAACCCTCCTAGCGGGGATGGGAGTGGTGGTTTTCCAAACTCTAAACTCACAAGATAACAAGGTATTGTCCGTGCAGTCAAATTGATCGGTGTATCATTTTTTGTAGCCAATGGATAGATAGGGAGCGGATTGACTCTATTCTGTTCTGCATGTCGCATCGTAACTTTTGTATATTTACAGGACTTTGGAGGTACTGATAGACAATAAAGGAATGTGGAGGACAGAAAGGGTATGTCGTTTATGACTAACAACAAGGGAAAGAGCGTGAGCAACGAGAGTTTACGATATCGACCATACAGGGCAACGTAGATCTTAGCAATTTGTCTACATGAGAGAGAGCGCATACCAAACCACGAAACCACCCATGGCCCCGGCCATGAACTGCGCAGGCAGCGCCGCAGGCGCACCCCTGCCCCGTCTCGAGCTTTCCATCACCGCCCCGCTCACTGCGTCCTCGATCTGATTGACGTCCGCGCCCCAGTTCAAGTTCCCGAATCGGAAGACGAACTTGTCCTGCGTGGCGACGCGCGTCTGGAACTTGACGCCAAACTCGTACAGGTTGACGTCGCGGGGGCCGATGAGGAGCCAATGCTCGTTTTCGATGAGCATCTTCTGCAGGTGGAGGTCCGCACCAAGCGCGCCCTGCGCCGCGGCGGGTATGTCCGTCGTCGGCATCTTGAGGAACATGACGAGCGGGCGAGTCGAGGTCGTCAGCACGCGGTGGATGTACTCCCACGGCTCGCGCGTCGCCCAGTCCTCCACGTCGTCCACAGCCGCCTCCGTTTCGGCCCGTTCGGGCGTGCTTGCCGTCCACTCCGAAGGGCAGTAGTCCGCGATGGTGGCGCCCGGTAGGGTCCCTGGCATCGATGACCTGCGAGGAGGATGTTTCGCTCGTGCATGGGACTGTTCGACTGGGGGAGGCTGTGGCGCCGTGGGCACGGGCATGGCTGTGGGTGTGAAGGGGACGTTGCACGAAGTCTGTTGAAAAGATGTGAAGGTAGGGGCTGAGGGCATTATTTGTTCCATGGCACAAGACGAAGGGGTCAGTTGCGGAAGGGCAACGCCCTTTTTCTGATTCTGAACCGCAGCATAATGTTGTGTTAGGGCGTAAAATTGAGGAAACTCGTTCTCCCAAGACGAGGGATTGGTTTCCCTGGTGTCATTGGCAAGGGTCTGTTGCTGCAAGAGCACCGATTTGGACGAGCCTTGTATGAATTCGGGCTGCGGCGGACCGGGGAAAGTCAGAGGAGGAGAGGCAGTATATTGGAATGAATCAACGCTGAGCATTTCATGGTCTGAAGGATCGTGTCCGGGAGTAGAGGATGAGGCGGACCAGTCCCGTGCGGTGAAATAACCCTCCGAGCCAGAGCTTTGAGAGCAAGTCTCGCCCTCATAAGCGGTACTAGAACCTGCAAATTGCATTGTGTCTCCAGCAGAGTTTCCTCTTCTCTCGAATTGCCCCACGCGGACGCGCATACCACCGACTGCGGGAACCACGACGCTCGGGTTCCACACAAACTCAAAAGGCGGCTTCGCTATGTCCCTTATGGGTTCGCGGACAGTGACTGGATCCGGCAACTGTCCAGGATCAAGATCTGTGAAAGGCTGGAATCCCTCGATAGGCTCCATATCCTCTACGGGAACCATGCGATCGAGGACGTGGGGCTGAAGGCTTTTGCGACGGGTTAAATGATTCGGCGGTAACAATACGCAGTCAAAGACTCGGCGTTGTAGGCTGTTGCGACGGGTTGAATGATCCTGCGTCGGTAATGGGGCTTCGTTCTCATACGAGCGACCATAAATCCGACGACTGTCTTGCAGAGATACACAGCGAGAACGGGAGAACCGAACGGAGTCTTCGGACATCCTGATAGACGATCGTCTTGTTTGGGTTTGAGGGTACGGCCCCGCATCCTCTCGGGTACGCCGTCGATTTTCAAGGCGGGTGGACCGTCTCAAGGGTACCACTGCACCGTCTGGCTGGACTGAGCGCCGCAGGGCATCGTAGTGTCGCTGTGGCAGTTGCTTGTCAGGAGCAAGTAGGAGTGGATCCGGGGTTTCGCTCCGCATGGACGAGTCAGCGTATTCCGAGGATGTGTCATGCAGAGCAGAAACATGTCGACCTGGACATGTTATTGTTATGGTGCGCAAGCTCATAGGCTCACGACAGAGCTTGCAGAGAGCACCACGATTGGAGGTATCACTTGGACATTCGTAAATGCCATCGTCCCGTACATGAAGTTGATGAGCAAGGCCGCAGTCGCTGCAATTGTCATCGGTCATGGGAGAAGTGTTGAACCTGTCGAGAAAGAAACAGAGTAAGCTGGTAACCAGTACCAACGGGGTTTCGAGGTTGATAATAGGGAGAAAGGGAAACTGAAGGGAACGGAGTCATTGTAAAGTGTTAAGAGATGGTTGAACGTCGGGACAAAGACCGCTTTCCATTTCGAGAACAACCTTCTCTAAGTACCAAATTTCGTACAAGAAGACTACGTAGATTTCTGCAACTAATCCAAATATAAGGAACCCTTATAATAGTGTTGCCTGCGTCACGACCAAGCTTGCGTTCCCTCCTGCCACGACAAATGCGGACGCGACGTCGCCAAATGTGTTCGAAACCTCCGAGGGCAGCGACGCACCGCGATCTGTAAACAATTGGTCAAGTTCGCGCTTATGAGAATCAACAGCCATCCGCCTCGAGCGTCCCGCAACCACCAAAAGTGGGTTGGACGTCCGAGAGGCTTCGCTGCTAGCCAATTCCAACATTCTATGGAGAGGTCGGACAACCGATTCGTTTCGGAAGGAGATGCGCGACACGGCTGCACGAACTTCAGCACTAATGGACGAGCTCCGAGACGTGATTCGGTCCCATAGAATATTATCAGCAGTGTCCGATTGCATGCGAGTTTGCGTTCCTAGCTGGGAGTACACCGTGTTAGGGACAGCAAAACCCTGCCCCTTGCGTCAGTGACTGGCCCATGAGTGATGGACAGAAAACTCACATCGCCGTTAGGCGCGGACTTGTCGCCGACATAAACTAACGACTCCTTCCCATCGGACTCGCTCTGGCGGATACGGATAACGGTTGCGCTGATTGCTCCATGCATACACAATTGGATCACGAAGGACAGGGCGAGACGATCGTCCGGCCCGCCAAAGAAAGGGAGGAAGACATGAGGATAGATGGTAGAACCTGATTCGGTCGACAGCCCACGATCGATGAACAGAGCGACGTCCGACGGGCTCCTCGCAAAAACACTGCGAACAAATTGCGAGCGAAGGAGGAGTGAAGCGGTCTCATCGTTCCCCGATGTCTTAAAGAAAAGGGAGTCGAATGGGCCATAGGGGAGTCCTGTGTGATGGCCGGTCGAAGCGTCCGCCACATGCGAAGCCAGCGTCCAAGGGATAATGACCAATTGCGAGCCTCTTTCACGAACGTGTTCTATGACCTGGACGGAGAATTCATCATGGCTGATAACCGAAAGAAAAGCAGACATTGAAAAGTAATTGAGGCGTCCAAACGTCCGAAAAACAGACAAGGCAGGGTCAATGCGAATCAGTGTGTCAGCAGATTGTGACTTCAGCACAGCAGATGTACGCTCCGTCAACTCCAAAAGTCGGAGAGCATCTACAGAGATGGTGCAGGGCTGGGGGGCCTTTTCAGAGAAAGGCCTTTCAGCCACATTCAACTTGGCGGAAAGGGGTTGGAGAAATTGGGTGAGAGTCATTGCAGAAGCAAGTTGCTCCATGCCGTCAAGCACAACTGCGAACTTGGAACGTATAAACTCTTCAGAAGCGGTGGCTGCTCCTCCGGTACCAGGGGTATGCGCGTTCTCTAACGCTGTACCAGCGTGAACGCGATAACGCGGGGGATAGATAAGGATGGTGAGAGGTGTGGTAACAAATGTCAACACCAGGGCTTGTAGAACAAGCATGGAGAAGACCCGCTGGTTTAGGATCCCGGCCTGAAGACCGACGTTGAGAACAATGAGCTCGACGAGACTAGCGAGAGTTGTAAGCGCTGCTCTGGTCTGCGAAATGGCAGAACCTACCCTTTGCACGCCATGAGCACTCCAACAGCGCTCGACTCTCGCGATGTGAAGCCAAAGGCCTTTGCAGTGACGGAACAGGGGAGAAACTTGGCCAGGAAAGCGACGACGCAAATTAGGATTGTGTAACCCCAGGTGACACCATTGTCCAGAAGACCGAGGTTAGTCCTGAGACCCGAGAGAGCAAAATACTGTTTATGCAATTCATGACGGGTGAGACCCTGAGTGAGAACCGCTAAGAAATAGACTTTACCTGAGGGATAAGGATGAGAGTGACAAAGTCTTCCAACTTCTCAACGACAGAAATGGCGAAGCCATTATCTTTGGGTATGATTAACCCGGCAATAAAGCCACCTAGCAAGAAACCGATGAGTATTAGCCTACTAGGAGGAAAGATGAGCGACAGCTTACCAAAGATGGCATGGATGCCAATAACATCCGTGAAGAATGCAGAGATAAGAACGAGGATCAGGGTAACTGTCATCATGAACGCTGTGGGTTCGCCCTTGTCCAAGCTGCCCGTTCGCCGTGCCAGCCACCTAAAAGCCCATTTCACGGGGAAGAGGAGGAAGAGGGTGAAGCCGATACCGGTCAGTAGTACATAGAGCGCCGTAAGACCAGTGGAGGCATTGACCAAGGCAACAGTCAGAGCTAATAGGACCCATCCAGTCACGTCATTGCCAATGCCCGCGGATAGAGTAAGGATGCCGACGTTAGTATCCAAGAGCTTGACCTCTATGAGAATACGACACAAGACGGGAAATGCAGTGATGCCAACGGCGACGGCTACGAATAGGATGAAATAGCCGTAATTGACGCTGGAATCGATAAACTCGTGATAAATGGGTACGGCTATCGCGGCGCCTAAACCAAGGGGGATGATGAGACCTGCGACGGAAATGGCGAGGGATGCCTTGGCATTTCTCTTGGCAACACTGGCATCCACCTCGATGGCTACAATGAAAAGGAAGAAGACGAGACCAAATGTGCTTGTGAGACTAATGACATGAAGAGAAGCGGCCGGGAAGATAGTGTTGGTAAAGTTGGGAATGCGGCCCATGAGCGTCGGACCGAGAATGACGCCGCCGATAACCTCAGCAATGACCCTGGGCTGGCGGATACGAGCAAATAGGAGAGACAGCAGCTGAGTGAATCCGATGATGATGACTAGTGATGTGAAACCGTAAGAATCCCAAGGGTGTTAGGGCGCGATAGCATTGGACGTACTCGTCTGGATTACCCAGAGGGGAAAAGGATCATTAACATTATAAGTTGCTGGATCAAGACCACTAAAGATGCCCGCCTAGGAAAGTAAATTTCAATCGATGAGAAATTTATGGTTGAGATATACGGCACCTGTTGAGGGGCAGCTCTGCGAAAGAGGTGAGTAGAGGTGTCGAGGATATCCCGGGAGAATTGACCCATTGTGAAAAGTGGGACACGGGATGACCAAAAATCCACCGTCCCATCGTTTCGTTTCTTAAGGGGATTTTTTACGATACGTGTGCGTGCCTAGATATCTCCACCTGCCATAAATGAACCGAACATTACGCCGATCCAGGAGAAAAAAACTCCGATCAGTGAGCTCCTATCGTCATTCGTCGTTGAAAGTTGTATTGAAATTCGGTGGCGTTGCCAATATTTGGCCGGATCCAATTAATCAACCGGTACGACGACAGACCCCTCCCATTCAAGTCTCGTCCGAAAGTTACAAGCTCGTGAACCATATGCGCCACATAACATATTACAGTGGCATGATCCGTGACCTGCACGTCATCCTTCATGAGTCCGAGCTGCAACCACGACAGCCTTTGCGAGCGCGACTGTCAGACCAGTTTACGTATGGACCAGAAAGGGGGGACAACTCACCGCAGTGAACACACTCCACCACTGTTCCAGCCCGCACCTGCGCCTTGGGAACGCGACAAATGCATGTCGAACCCTGATAGTTCATGTCCTGAGGATCGGTCTGAGTGAGAGCGTAGAAAGCCAGCTTCGCTGATACTTGCCTTGGTTTGAATACAGCGAAGACAACAAAGCTTCTCGTATCCACTTTTCTTCCATTTTGCAACCAGGCTTTGTGACGGTGGCAGTGATCAGCAGACCGATCCAGTCAAGGTGAAGAGTTAGAGACTAACTTTGTGTCTGCGTATTTCTCTTTCAAGAGCCAGTCGTAAAGCTCCCTACTGATCGCCTCCCGTTTGTAGTAAAGCTCATAGATGTACCTTGAACGGGCATGCGATATGCGCATGATAGGCCAAAGAGATTCAGACTTGCGCTTGCCTTCGTGCGATTCATTCTCGGCGTCGCGCATCTTTCTCCCATAGTCGTCAAGGATCTGCGAAGGGGATGTATAAGCGAGGGTTATAGTACCATGAAATGTGCTGTACCAACAGGTTCGATCTCTTCGAACCCGTCAGGGGCTTTCTTGGTGCGACTTGTCTTGATTTTTGGCATGATGAGGATGAGCGGCGAAAGTGACCGCCACCACGCCCGGTTGACTCGGACCACGTGCACGCCCAGCGCCCAAGACACGCCCGGTTCGACTTTTGCAACGAGGCATCCCCGTTTCGTTTTGCCTTAAAACCCCTTCCTCCCGGCGAACCGACCCCACTTCAGAATCCTTTCGTGGCTCGTGGAACACCGCCTCTTCCATCGGGGCGCTCATCTCTCCCCAGCCTGTTCGCTATGGGCCTCGTTGTCCTTATTCTACGCTGCTACCTTGTCTTCCAGAACGTCTTCATTACCTTCAAAACCCTCAAATCACCACCGGCCTCATCTCGACACAATGGACAGCCAAGTGTTCGGGCTCTCACACAGAGAAAACGCGACATGAAGGGTTGCATGGCGATCTGGATTGTTTGGGTGAGTCGTGTGACCCTTGGTCTCAGAACGAAGTCATGAAGGTGCTCGATCAAG
>Ga0137394_10000536_pt1 | contig 26649 bp, 23 predicted proteins | sample czobulk116metaG_FD_108278 | JGI IMG/M metagenome (GOLD analysis project Ga0137394, IMG submission 108278) | Vadose zone soil microbial communities from Angelo Coast Range Reserve, California, USA - czobulk1.16 metaG | ecosystem: Environmental > Terrestrial > Soil > Vadose zone | place: USA...
AGATCGGTTTCGGCGATTTCGAAACCGTTGGAGGTGCGCACCATGGTTTCGAGGCGGGCGCGGGCTTCGTCGGTCATGCGCGCGGGGGCGACGAGTATGCAATGGGATTTTTGCGCGCTGCGGCCGATGCGTCCGCGAAGCTGGTGGAGCTGGGAGAGGCCGAAGCGCTCGGCGTGCTCGATGACCATGACGGTGGCGTTGGGGACGTCCACGCCCACCTCCACTACAGTTGTGGCGACGAGGATCTGCGCTTCGTTCTTGCGGAAGCGCTGCATGACTTCTTCTTTTTCGTCGCTGGAGAGGCGGCCGTGCAGGAGGCCGAGCTTGAGTTTGGGAAAAACTTCTCGTGATAGCCTCTCGTATTCTTCCATGGCGGCTTTCAGCTCGAGCTTGGATTCTTCGATGTCCGGATAGACGACGTAGCCCTGATGTCCGGCGGCGACTTCTCGGCGGAGAAATTCCCAAACGCCGGGGAGATGCAGCTCGGTGGTCATGCGCGTGGCGATGGGCGTGCGGCCAGGGGGCAGCTCGTCGAGAACGGAAACGTCGAGGTCACCGTAGAGAGTGAGCGAGAGTGTACGCGGGATGGGCGTGGCGGTGAGCACGAGAACATGCGGGGCGTGGCCATGGGCGGCGGCTTTGTCCATCAGGCGCTTGCGCTGCAAGACGCCGAAGCGATGCTGCTCGTCAATGGCGACAAAACCGAGGCGCGCGAATTCTACGTTGTCTTCAATCAGCGCGTGCGTGCCGATGACGAATTGTGCTTCGCCGGAACGAATACGATCAAGAGCCGCCGCTTTTTCTGAGCCCTTCAGCCCGCTGATCAGCAGTTCCACGCGATAGCCTGCTTTGGCGAGCATGCGACGGGCGGAAAGAAAATGTTGTACGGCAAGAATTTCAGTTGGAGCCATCAGCGCTGCTTGGGTACCGTTTTCGATGGCGATCACCGCCCCTTGCAGTGCAATGATGGTCTTGCCGCTGCCGACGTCACCCTGGAGGAGACGATTCATGGGGGCCGGCTTTTCCAAATCGGCGGCGATCTCGGCGAGAACACGCTTCTGCGCCGTGGTGGGCTTGAACGGCAGGATGCGCTTGAGGGCTTCGCGCACGGCGTCTTCCCTCACGCGAAATGCGACGGCGTTTTCCTTGCGAGTGGCCCTGCGGTCCAAAGCGAGACTGAGCTGATACAGGAAAAATTCCTCGAAGATAAGCCGCTCCTGCGCCGGTGAATGGAACGTATTTAAGGCATCGAGGGATTCGCTGGGCTCCGGAAAGTGCGTGTGTATCAGAGCTTGGCCGCGCGAAGGATAGCCCAGCCGGGCGCGCAATCCTTCGGGTAGAACATCCGGCATCCTCTGATCGATGAGCTGCACTGCCGCATACATCGCGCGGCGAATCTGTCGGGAACCGAACGTGCCGATAGCTTCGTAGATCGGCACGATTCTGCCGACTTCTGTGGAATCCATTTCCTCGTTGCTCAGCACTTCGATCTGCGGATTGATCATCTCCAGCCGCGCGGGCCGCAGCTTATCGACCTCCGCTTTGCCATGAAGAATGAGCAGTTGACCGGGCTTCAAGCGTCCTTCGAGATATCCGCCGTGAAAAAACTTGCAAGGCAGCGAACCGCCCCCGTCGTCCTGCACCAGCAGATGATAGATAGCGTCGCGACCACGCATACTGCGCACGGCCTGGCCGCTCATCACGCGCGCGCGAATGGTGTACGTGCCGTTCGGCTGGATGTCCTTCACCTTGGAAAAATGAATGCGATCTTCATACCGAAAGGGGAGGTACCCGAGCAGATCCTCGAGCGTGAAGATCCCGCGCTGCGCGAGCAATTCGGCGCGCTGCGGGCCAACGCCTCTGATCATGCGTAGTTCGGTGCTAAGGTTCATCACCATTGGTAAGTGCGCCCGCGGGCGGTCAATTGTGGGTGCGACCGCCAAGCGGTTAGTTGTAAGTGTGACCGCCAAGCGGTCCACGCAATCTCTTTATACCATTCCCACTGCGAACATTTTCAGGTGCGGCTACAAAGCGCGGCGAAACTTGCGTCCCCACCATCCGTATCTATAGAGTGATGGTTTCGCGTCCCAAGCGAGGAGGTTCATGTGACGGGAGACCGTCTGACAGGTTCGGACAAGCGCGCGCTGCTCCTCTGGGTGGTGGCGGGAATCCTAGGCGCGCTGTTCGCCTATAAGTATTTTTTCCGGGCTTTCCCCGAAGCGTCCGTCAATTTTCAGGTCTCGCGCGAAGAAGCGATGGCGCGCGCGCAGAAATTCGTCACCGGCCTTGATGAGAACGTCAGCGGCTACGAATCCACGATTGTTTTCGACGTCGACGGCAACGCCAAGGTCTACCTCGAGCGGCAACTCGGTTTGCAGCAGGCTAACAAGCTCATGTCCTCCGAGCTGAATATTTGGTTCTGGGACGTTCGCTTTTTCAAACCACAGCAGGAGGAGGAATTTCTTGTCCGCGTCAGCCCCGCAGGTCAGATTGTGGGCTACTACCACAAGGTGGAAGAAGCGCGAGGGGGCGTCACCCCGAATCGTGCTCAGGCACAAGCCCTCGCGCAGGATTATCTCAGCGGAAAACTAGGTGTTGATTTGCTTGGGTGGGATTTTCTACCGGAGGAAGCGAATAGGAAAGGGCTGCCGAACCGGGTGGATTGGTCTTTCACGTGGGAAAAACACGGTTTCCGGGCGAAGGACGCTCCGTACCGGTTGCGGGTCACGCTTCATGCCAATCGCGTCGGCGGCAGCGAAGAGTTCCTGCAAGTCCCTGAAGCATGGCAGCGCAGCTACCAGCAACTGCGCTCTTCGAATGTTTTTTACAACCAGATCGCCATCATCCCGTACATTCTGTTGCTCGGCAGCGCGCTCTGGGTAGGCATCACGCTCACAAAGCACGGGCAAACGAGCTGGCGCGGGGCCATCAAATTGGGCGTGATCGTGGCGGCGCTCTTTTTCCTGATGGAGCTGAATCAGTGGCAATTCGAGCGCGCCGGTTACGACACGCACGATTCCTATGGCAGTTTCGTCGTGCTCCGCCTGGGGATAGCCCTCGCCTCCGCGTTGGGCATGGCGCTGATGGTGACGCTGGTGCTGCCTGGCGGCGAACCGCTTTATCGCTCCTACCAGCCCAACCGGATGCAGCTTTCGAAGGCCTTCACGCTGCGCGGGCTTCGTTCGAAAGAATTCTTTTCATCAGCGGTTGTGGGGCTTGCACTGGCAGCGGCTCATATTGGCTTCATTGTCGCCTTTTATATGGTGGGCAGCCGTCTGGGAGTTTGGGCGCCTCAGGATCTGAACTATTCCGATGCCGTCAACACGTCGTTCCCGTGGATCGCCGGCGTGGCCATCGGTCTTATGGCCTCCACCAGCGAGGAATTTCTGTTTCGCCTTTTTGCCATCCCATTCGTGGAGCGGGTGACGAAGTCGAGAGTCTTGGCTGTCCTCTTGCCGGCGTTTTCCTGGAGTTTTCTCCACAGCGCCTATCCCCAGGAACCTGGATACATTCGCGGGATTGAGGTCGGCATCATCGGCATTGTTGCCGGCATTGTGATGTTGCGCTGGGGCATCGTCGCGACGCTCATCTGGCATTACACCGTGGATGCGTCGCTGGTCGGCTTGCTGCTGATCCGTTCGAACAGTCTTTATTTCAAGATCTCCGGCGTGGTGGTGGGCGCTGCCGCGCTTGCGCCTTTGGCTTTTGCCTGTATTTCCTATCTGACTCGCGGCGGTTTCGAAACCGGGGAAGACCTTCTCAATCGCGCGGAGAGCGCACCGGAAATCGATCTCAGGAGCGAACCTCTAACCGCAAGGGCTGAACTCGGATCAGCCAGCTACGACGCTCTTTCTCCCGGCATGATCGCTTTCCTTGCCGTCTGCCTGTTTGCCGGCGGAGCGCTGGCATGGCAACTCAAGCCGCAATCCATCGGCGAATACCTGAAACTCTCCATCAATGCGCGCACGGCCCGCGCGCGTGCGGACCAAATCATGCACCAGCGTGGCCTCGATCCAAATTCGTATTACCACGCCGCCGTTTTCGTCGACATCGCCGATCCACTTGTGAATGAATATCTGCGCCAGCGCATCGGCATTGCGGGAGTCAATGCCATCTACTCAGAACGCCTACCGGTCGCGCTCTGGCGCGTGCGTTACTTCCGCGACAGCCAGCCGGAAGAGTTCGCCGTCATCCTAAGGCCCGACGCATCGATTCACTCCTTCCGGCACACGCTCGCGGAAGAAACACCCGGCGCGTCACTCACGAAAGAAGATGCCGTTGCACGCGCAGAGAAATTTCTCCGCGATGAAAAGAGTCTCGATATGAAGGATTGGAGATTGGTGGAATCCAATTCGGATAAGCGGCCGCATCGCATCGATCACAGCCTAACCTGGCAGCAGAACGAGCCCCTCGACGCCTCTCAATCCTCTCTCGCCGGCACCGAGGATCACGCACATGCGCGCATCGATGTACAACTATTGGGCGCCGAGGTCACAAACTATCGTACTTACATTAAGATTCCCGACGAATGGCGCCGCAAGCAACAGGAACTCTCGCTTTTTCGAACTGTCTTCAGTTACGCGATCCCCATCCTATTTTTCGCGAGCCTCGGCCTCACCGCGCTCATTGTTTTTCTTAAGAACCTGAAATCAGATGCTGCGCGCTCGATACCCTGGAGGCGCATCGCGTCCTGGTCGACAGGGGGGCTCTCGGGTTATTTGCTGGTTTTTCTGCTCGGCAACCGCATCCCCAGCTTTTTGAGTGCCTACGATACCGCCATTCCGCTCAAGATGATATTTGGCGGGATCGCCATTGGCGCACTTCTGGGCGCCCCTCTCTATTTTGGCGGCATCGCGCTGCTCTTTGGAATGACGTGGTATTACGCCAGCCGGGCATTCGGCCAAGATCGTTTGCCAAGCTGGGCCGGGATGCCCGGCAGTTACTACCGGGATGCTCTCTCGATTGGCTTAGGAGGAGCGGCGAGTCTGCTTGGACTCGCGCGTCTGCTTGCAATTGCCTCGACTCACTGGCCCACGGCCCACCGCTCGCTCGAAGCTTCCTTCGGTCTGGAATTCGACGCCGTGTTGCCCGCTGCATCGATTCTCGGCGGAACAGTGCTCCGCGGGCTTCTTCGCACTGGCCTCGTCACGGCGACTGCCACTTTCGTTGCGGCGCAAGTTCGCCCGCCGGCCTTGCGCTTGTGGCTTTTGCTCGTCGGTGCTCTCGCTCTCGTTGGAGGGAATTGGGGTAGCCCCGCCGACCTGGCAAAACAATTCCTGGCCCAGCTCATTCTGCTCAGCGTCCTCGCTTTCGGCGTGCGCCAGGTGATGCGCTTTAACATTCTCGGCTGCTTCCTGGTGGTTGCCGGCACATCCTTGTTCAGTGGCGCCGCCGAACTGCTCTCTCAGCCGGATTCTTTCTATCGCGCGAATGGTTATGCCGTTCTGCTGACGTTGGTTCTGCTGTTCGCTTGGCCGTTTGTGGCCTGGCGCATGGCTGGCGCAAAGAGAGCTGCCGCCGCTGCCGGACCGGCCCTCTAGGCAATCTATCAAGCACTCAAAGGTGGTCTCTGATATTCCTGAAACAAAATCCACAGCTTGACCGTTGTTATAGTGGGAAGTGGTGCTCACCCAAGGGCGTAGCAGTGCGTCCAAATTGGGTGGTCGCGTGGTGCGCGGTATCTAGCCGATGGCTGGAATCTGAGCTAAGGTGTTGCGTTGCAAGCGGCAACACCGGCGCGCGCGAAAAGAAAGCGAAATATGCCGCTCCCCAGATGGGCATTGGCTTTGGCTGATGACAACGGTCGCTCGGGTAGCAGAGATGCCGCCCTGGCCTCGGTGATCTCTTTGCCCCACCTTGACGAGCGGGCCTTAGTTGCGGAAGCGCAAACGGGCAGCCGTGCGGCTTTCGAGGAACTAGTGCGTCGCTATGATCGGGACGTCCTGCGCCTGGCTCTGAATCTCATGAAACGTCCCGAGGATGCCCGGGACGTCTACCAAGAAGCATTCCTCAAGGTCTACCGCAATCTCCACCGTTTCCGCTTCGAGTGCAGCTTTTATACCTGGCTCTACCGCATCGTCACCAACGTCTGCCTGGATCACTTGCGCCGCCGCCAAGCGCGCCCCGAAGATCAGGCTCCGGAACTGAATTCAGTCCTTCACGAGGAAGGCATCACGGACTTTTTCGAGCGCCAGCGCGAGCAGCGCCCGACGCTGGATCCCGAGCGCACTTTCATCGGCAAAGAAATCAGGGCGCGCATCGCCACCGCGATGGAGCGTCTGTCGCCACGTGAGCGCATCGTTTTTGAAATGAAGCACTATCAGGGCCTGAAGCTCCGAGCCATTGGTGACGCCCTCGGCACGACCGAGGAAACCGTGAAGAATTCGCTTTTCCGCGCGACGCGCAAACTCCGCCATGAATTGGGAGGCCTGCGATGAGCGCTTTTGAAAGGAGTGCGAACTGCAAAGATGTCGCTCCGCTCCTGGTTTTCTACGCCTGCGACGAAGTCAGCGACAGGGAACGCAAGCAGATTGAGGCACACGTCGCAAATTGCGCAGCCTGCGCTGCCCAGCTTGCCGAAGAGAGCAATCTCCAGGAAGCCATGGTCGCTGCTCCGCAACCCGCCGATGAACTCGATTCTTCCGGCATCCTGCTCTCGCGGTGCCGTAGCGAGCTTGCCGAAGCCCTCGACGATCTTTCCGCGCCTCCGATCCAGGAACACTGGCGTCCCTTCAGCTGGCTGCGCCGCTGGATGGCGCTGCGGCCTGCCTGGAGCGGCGCCTTGCTGGTCCTCTTCGGAGTCGTAGTGGGAATTCAGATTGTTCCGTGGGTGCAGAACGGAAATCACGGCGACCCCAACGGTCAGGCGATGAACGTCATGGCCAAGCCCCCGCTCACGAAAGATCAGCTAGATAAGATGGCGATCGCTGGCGTCAATTTTTCTCCTTCATCGGATGCCGGGTCTCCGAACGTGCAGCTCCATCTCAGTGCCGAGCAGCCCATGATTCTCACTGGCCGCGCCGATGACAGCGATATGCGCAGCGTCTTGACCTACGTCGTGGAAAATGGCGAGCGCTTCGACGCTGGTGTCCGTCTCGATTGCCTTGAAGCGCTAAAGGCGGTTTCGCGGGATCAGCAAGTGCGCCAGGCGCTGATCGTCGCCGCGCGCAAGGATCAAAATCCGGCAGTGCGCATGAAGGCCTTGGAGTCGCTCCGTGATGCCGCGTCGGATGATGACGTCCGGCAGACCCTGCTCGATGCGCTGGACCATGACACCAATCCGGGCGTGCGCGTGGAAGCGGTCAATGTGCTGGTTGGGTCTTTGCAGCACCCCGAACCGGAAGAAATGACGCCCGAAGCGGGCGACGCCACGCCCGTGGTGAAGCCTGGCGGCCTGGAAGAGTACGAGTCTGTGGAACGCGTGGTCCGTGTTCTCGAACAGTTGCAACGCCGGGATCCCAGCCGCTACGTGCGGTTGCGCAGCGCCGCCGCCTTGCGGCAGATTGGCCCGCGTGAAGTGCAGTAACCGGTCAGACGGTCAGAAATTTCGTCGACGATGAACATATGTTTCCATCACAGGCTTTTTTCCATCGCGCGCCGTGCCGCGCCGCTCCCACTGCTGGGGCTCCTCTTTTCCGGTGTACGGCTCGCACCACCGGCTTTTGCGGCCGAAGCTGACGCGAGAGAACCAGCGCCGACCGAACACACGCAACCTTCCGATCCGGGTTCGCAGCATGCCTCCGTTGTTCGCACTGGCGTGTTGAGCACCAGAGATGGCCTGACGCTGCGGCTGACGACGGACTTTGGACCCGTCAACATTACGCAACTGGAGGCCGGCGCCGCGCCCGTCGTGCGCTACACCGTGCACATCGAAACCGATGCCCGCGGCGCCGCCGCCCAACAACTCCTTGATTCGTATTCTCTCAAGGCAAAACCAACCGCCACAGGAGTGGAAATCACTGGCGTCCTTCCGCCGCAAGCTGCGCGTTCCGCGGATGCGCAGTTCTGGGCGCAGTTTGAGGTGGCCGTGCCGCGCGGCTACAGCGTGGAAGTGAACACCGAGGCGGGCGACATCACAACCGGGGACATCGGTGGCACGGCGTCGCTTCACACGCAAGGCGGAAACATCAAGACGGGGCGCATCGGATCTTCGGGAATCCGGGATGCGGCGTGGGGACGCTTCGCCGCCAAGGTGGAGACGGAAGGCGGACACATTCAGGTTCTCGATGTCGCTGGTGACCTTACGGCCTTCACTGGGGGCGGACACATCAACGTGGGCAATATTGCAGGAGATGCTGCGCTGCGCACCGGGGGCGGACACATCCGCGCCGGCCAAATCGGAGGGCGAGCCGAACTAGAAACGGTCGGCGGCAATATCACCGTTGCTCATGCTGGGAATTTCGTCAGCGTACGCACCGGTGGCGGGCAGATCGATTTCGGCGAAGTGCGCGGTTCGGTGCACGCCCAGACCGGCGGGGGCGGGATTCGCGTCATGTACGTTTCCGGCCCGATGGAATTGGAATCGAGCAGTGGCAGCATTTGCTTGACTCGCGTAGCGGGCGCCCTGCAGGCGGCCACTTCCGGCGGCACCATTACGGCCTGGATTAATCCGGAGCCGCCTTCCGGAGGCGGAAACGTGCGGCTTGCGGGCGCATCACAGCTTGCTTCCGGCAACGGCGACATCGTCGTGTTTCTGCCGCGGAATCTCGCCGTGAATATCGACGCCACGGTGGCAAGCGGGGGTGAGCGCCGCATCGAAGCAGATCCCGCGCTGCACTTGACGATGCAGGCATCTACCAATGGTTCCGGCCCCGTACACGCTATGGCGGTCTTGAACGGGGGCGGCGCCCCGCTCAAATTGAAGACCACGGCCGGAAAAATTCGTCTCCAGTTCCTGGATTCGGAGGTTGCTCTTCACGAATCGCTCATTCGCGAACAGATGGACCGCCTCAATAAGAGACTGACGGAGAATGGTTTCGAGGCAGTGTCTTTCTCCAAAGGACCAGGATCCATATCGTCGATCCCCACAGAAATGCCGGCTCCCTCGGAAACAAAGACGGACTGGCTCGAAAGCTGGCTCGTGAATTTGGAAGTCACATTCAGGGGAGGCATCACCGAGGGTCCTGACGATTTCCAGAAGCGGCTCGTCAATTTTCCAAAGCCTTCCTATCCGGCGCTGGCGCAACGCGCTGGCTTACAAGGCATTGTGAAGCTCCAGGTGCGGGTGAAGAAAGACGGCAGTGTCGAGGTGCAGAAACTGCTTGAAGGCGAGCCAGCGCTCGCCGATGCCGCCATCGCTGCCGTGAAGCAATGGCGGGCAAAACCGGCTTCGATTAACGGCAAGCAGGTCGAAGTGATTTCTACCGTGACGTTTAATTTTCAGTTGCACTGAGCGGCAACCGCCTCGGCGCATACGAGTTTTGTTCGGGTCCCAGGTTCTCGTTGGTAGCACGTACTCGAAGGGGGTAGAACGTCATGCTTCGTCCAGCTCTCCGCGCGACTGCTCTATGTGTATTGCTTCTGACCGTTATTTGGACCAAACCCAGCTTTGCCATCAGCAAGGAGTTCAATCAATCCTATCCGCTCCAGCCCGGCGGTTCCTTGGAGTTGCAGAACGTCAACGGTACCGTGGACGTGCAGGGCTGGGACCGCAACGAGGTTGAAGTCCACGCGGTAAAGACCGCAAAACACAAAGAGTCCGATCTGGAGCGTGTTTCCATCGAGGTTGACGCCAAACCGGACGCCGTTTCTATCGCCACCCGCTATCCGCAAAACGAAGGCGTGGAAGTGGCGGTGGAATACACCATCCATGTTCCGCACGGTGCGCGCGTCGAGCATATCGGCACGGTGAACGGCACGCTGCGCGTTGCCGACGTTGAAACCGTCGAAGACCTGCACACGGTAAACGGCAATATCGACGTGTTTGACGTCGGCGGGAGCGTTCATGCTCACACTACCAACGGCAATGTGCACCTGGAGTTGGGGCATCTTCCCGACAAGACCGGCGCCTACGCCGAAACGACAAATGGTTCACTCGTTCTCGCCGTGCCATCCGACATGCAGGCGGACGTCGAAGCCCGCTGTCTGAATGGAAACTTCTCTTCCGAACTCCCTATCACTATGGAGAGTAACCAGCGTCCCCGGGAGATGCACGGCAAATTGGGCCAGGGCGGCGCTCCGATTCATTTGCGCACCGTGAATGGCGGGATTCGCGTGGTCATTCTGCGGTCGACCGTCTGACGATTTTCCGTCCGCTGCGTCTAATTGCTCTAGGAGGATGGGACGACAATGAATAAACGAAATTTGCTTACGATTGGCGGGGCCGTGGCTCTCGGCCTCGCGCTGGTTGCTCTGCCCGCCAGTTCCGCAAGACCGCAGAAGGCAGATGATCCCAAGATCCGACGCTTGCAGCAAAGGATCGAGGAGCTGGAGGCGAAATTACAGGCGCAGATGGAGCGAGAGCAAGTCCAACAAGCCGTGCTTGCTGACGTGGACGCGCTCGAGGAACCCGTCGGTGACATCGTCCTTGAGAATCAAGACCCCACTCAAATCGAAGTGCTGCCGAAGATCGAAACGGATGATTTGAATATTGTCATCGGCGACGACGGTTCGAGTTGGCTGGGCGTCGAAACACATGAAGTGACGCCGGACAAAGCCAAAGAATTGAAGCTCTCTGCCGAGCGCGGCGTTGTCCTCGGAAAGATTGTTCCGGACAGCCCGGCGGCCAAGGCAGGCCTCAAGGAAAATGACGTAGTGGCGGAAATCAACGGACAGCGCATCGAAGGCGCGGCGCAATTTCGACGCATGATCCATGAAATTCCAGCGGGCCGCAGCATCCAGCTCACCGTGTGGCGTGATGGGCGCACGCAAACCGTTAGCGCGACCCTCGGCAAATCCGAGGAGCGCCGTCATGCCATGAAGATGGTGGCGCCGACGCCGGGAACATTCTCCTTCCGGATGCCGGAAATCCCCCCGATGGAGTGGAGCGGCGGCATGCTCCTCGGCGGACAGCCCCGCCTCGGCATTGATGCGGAAGATCTTAACGGACAGCTCGGCGCATTTTTCGGTGCGCCCGATGGCGAAGGAATACTCGTTCGCGACGTCAACTCCGGTTCACCCGCGGAAAAGGCCGGCGTGAAAGCGGGCGACGTAATCACCTCTCTGAACGGTGAACGCATTCGTACCGTCGGCGAGCTTCGCGATAAACTCTCAGGAAAGCGCGAAGACAAGGATCGGACGGTGAAGCTGGGCGTTCTGCGCAACAAGAGTGACATATCACTTACTGTTGAGTTGCCGGCACCCGCCGCGCGTACGAAGCGCCTCATCTCCCGTCGCACCAGCATCTAGCGGAAACTGGGCCCCCGGCGCAGTCGGGGGCCCTTCCTCTTCCGGCGGCCGTGAAGAGAACGCCCCAATCCAACAGAGAATAGCGATGGTGGTGTTGGTCCGGTTCGTTTAGTGCCGCCCCATCGCACTCCACCGAAGCGTGTGCTTCAAACTTTTCCTTTTCTTTTCGAATTCCGACAATTCCGGTTCGACGTCGAATTCCACGAAAAGCCTCTGGCAGGCCGCGTCGATGTTCGGGGAACCCGTCACAAGCTTGGCACATCCGCCGGTCTCGTCGAATCCGAAGTACTGCTCCGTCTCAAGGTACAGCAAGACTGATTCCCGATCCAGAAAGCGGACGACAACGCGGGTCGGCGTGGCTGCCACGGCCCGTAAATGAAACCATCGGCACTGCTCCTCGAGGGGGACCCCCGGCCCTTAATTCCACTGCGCGCCCGGGAGGATGGCCGCACTCCGCCTAACCTACGGCTGAAAAAAGGCCGGCCCCGCTTAGCGGAACCGGCCCCAAAACTCCAACCTGAACTTGATTAAGACTTCTTTTTCTTCAAATTGACTTTGGTGTCGATGCCCGGCGCCATCAGTTGAAGCTGCTCGAGCCCCTGCTTGGCCTGCTGGCCCCATGTTCCGTTGGGATCCAGCTCCACCGCCTTCTGGTAGGCTTCAATAGTTCCCGGCGCGAACTGCACCTGCTCTTTATCGCCCACTTTTTTCGTGGTCATCTTGTAAACCAGTGAAGCCCCCAGGAGATACCAGGTCTGCGCATTTTTTGGATCGAGCTCGGCGGCTTTCTGCAAGGGTTCGATGGCGTCGCCGAGACGATTCGCGTTGTACAGGCTGATCCCAAAGTTGCGCCATGCGGTTGCGGCATTCGGCGGGTCAAGTTCCGCGCTCTTCGTGTAGCCAGCCTTGGCCTCCTCGATCTTTCCGGCGCGTGCCAGCACGTTGCCCAAGTTATTGTAATACCCCGGTACGTCGGGCTTGGCGGCGATGGCCTGCTGGTACGCTTGAGCAGCGTCTTCATTCCGGCCCGCGGTGTCGTAAGCTTCTCCGAGCTTGAACCACACTAAATGTGTATTGGGATCTTTCTCCCCGAGGTTCTTCGCGGCTTCCTGGAATTCCTTGACCGCCTGATCCCCAAGGTCTGCCAACTTCTGCTTGAGTGCATCGCGCTGATCCGCCGGTGCCTTCTGCAGATCAATCTTCGCCTGCTTTTCTTGATCTATGAGAGCATTGCCGGCATTGAAGTGCGCTTTCAGCCCCTCCATTTTGTTCTTCGCCTCTTCCGCCTTCTTCACTTGTTCTTGAGCCGCGGTGCCTTGCTTGGCGATGACATCCTGGAAGTTGACGTCGACTTTCGTGTCTTCACCGCTTTGTACTCTGCACTTGGTCTCGTATGGCGCCTGTTTGTCATTAGGCGGCGGGAATACAACAAATACGCTGTAAATGCCCGAGCGCAAGTTAGGCAAGCTAAATTTGCCTACGCCATCCGTCTTGGCCTCCTGCTTTGCGCCCTGATCGCTTACAGCTCGAATGTCAACCTCCGCCCAGGGCTTCCCATTCACATCCAGGATTGTGCCGCTAATCGATCCGGTCTGGGCCGCAGCCTGTGGTGCAAGTACCCCTGCCAACGCGGCCATCAGGATGGCGACAAGCGCCCACGACTTATGAAAACGCTTCATGCTTCATTCTCCTTTTTCACGGGGAGACCCGCCCGGGGTATCCGGGCTGTGTGCGCCCCATTATCTCTCTCATGCGGGCCGATTCCAAGCTCAGTGCCCGGCAGAAACGGTACGGCGGTAGGGAATGGGGTCCGGGACGCCGGCTTCCGCGAAAGCGCGCAAGCGCAGCAGGCAGCTATCGCAAGCGCCGCAGGCAGTATCTTCGTTCTGGTAGCACGACCAGGTTAGATGCAGTGGCGCGCCCAGTTCGATGCCCCGCTGGATGATCTCACTCTTTTTCAAAGTGATGACCGGCGTTACGATTTCGATCTGCGTTTCCGGCCGCGTCCCCACGCGGATCAATTCCTGGAACACCTTGTAGTATTCCGGCCGGCAGTCCGGATAGCCGGAGCTGTCTTCCGCTACCGCTCCGATGTAGATCGCTCCCGCGCCGATCGCTTCCGCCCAGCTAACCGCCACGGAGAGAAAATGCGCATTGCGAAAGGGAACGTACGTCACGGGAATGGCGCTGCCCTGGGGCCCGGGCACGCCCAATTCATTTTCTGGAACGGAAATCTTTTTGTCCGTGAGCGCGGACCCGCCAATCGCACGAAAGTGATCGAGTTGCACGATAAGCCGTTCGCGCACGCCGTAGAAATTCGCAGTGTCGTCGAACGCGCGCCGTTCGCGCTCCTGCGTGCGCTGGCCGTAACTGGCGTGGAGCAACGCGATGTTTGACGCGCCGTGGCGTTCCCGCGCAATCGCCGTGCTCACGCAGGAGTCCATCCCGCCGCTCAAAAGCACCACCGCTTTCCTCTGATCAGTTCCTTTCACCACTGCAAGCACTCCCGCCGCGCCTCGTATCCTTTACTTCTGCTTCCTTTACCGCATTAATCTCATTTACTTCCTTAGACTCCCTTGGTCGCTGGGTCCCAGATGAACTTGTGCAGTTGCAGCCCCAGCCGCACTGGCAGTCCATCGGCCAGAATCCAGTCCACGAGCATGCGCGGCCGGAGACCGGGCCATTTCCCTTGCGGATCCTCGAACACCGGCGAGAACAAAACTTGCTTCACCCGCCGGGCCAGACCGTGCTGCGACGTAAAATCCCGCGCAAATTCATAATCGCGCCGCGAAGAAAGCACGAACTTCACTTCATCATTTTCGGACAGCGCCTCGAGGTTGCGCATCTCGAAAGTATCCGGTTCGCCCGAATCGGGGCACTTGACGTCCACAATCTTGACGACTTCATGCGGCAGCTTCCCGATGAATCGCTCCCCGCTGGTCTCGATCATGACTTCATACTTCGCAGCAAGCAGCTTCTCCGCGAGAGGATAAATTTCTTCCTGCAATAAAGGTTCACCGCCCGTCAATTCCACCAGCGGAACGGAAGCTTGCGAGCCGGGCATTTCCAGGCGTCCCGCCAGTTCATCCACACGCGCAAAAACTTCCTCGACGCTCATCTTCTTCCCGCCATGAAACGCATACGCGGTATCGCACCAGGTGCATCGCAAATTGCAGCCCGTCAAACGCACGAATATGCACGGCAGGCCCGCGCGCGTGCCTTCACCCTGAATCGACTTGAAGATTTCCGTGATGACCATGATCTTCGAATACGGTGGCCCTGCGCGTTGGCTATACCCGGTTGGAATCCGCTTTGCGCCCTGTCCGGCGCGACAACCAGTAGATCGTGCCGAAGAAAAGAATCATTGCAATAATCAGCCGCGCATAGCCCGGCGCAATTCCCATGTACCGCAGGACAACGATGTAGCCCGCCGCCACGAGCAGCGCTGGAATCATGATAATGAAAAACGATCGATTCATCGGCTCACCCGTTTTCCAAACAGCTAGGCCCCGGGCCGGTACTGCGCCCGGCTTGTGTCCGTTTCCCACAAAATGACGTCGGTGACACGCGCGCCCGGCGGCAGATCCTTCAATTTCCGCGTCACCTCATCGAAAAAATACTTCGCCACATTTTCCGCCGAAGGATTCACGGTCTTGAACGGTTCGAGATCGTTCATAAACTGGTGATCGAGCCTCCCCATGATCTCCCGGATCACTTGCTTGAGCTGCGTGAAGTCCGCCAAAAGCCCGATCGAATCGAGCTGCGGCCCTTCAAGCGTGACGCGCACGCGGTAGTTGTGACCGTGCACGTTCTCGCACTTGCCGCGGTAACCGCGCAGGGCATGTCCCGCCGAAAAGTTCTCTTCCACGCTGACTTGAAACATGTCTCTCCAAAATGGCGCTGCTCGTCACCTGCGGATCTGCCAGCCCTTCAGCCCTAATGGGCTCCCAGCCGCTCGGAGTCGCCATCCGCATCGAGAAACCGGGCCACATCGGCCAGTTCGTGGGTCATCCCATATTGTGGCAGCGACTCTAGGAAAATTTTACCATAGGGCATGCGCTGGAGCCGGGTATCCAGCAGCGCAAGCACGCCGTGGTCTGTCTTCGTTCGAATCAAACGGCCGAATCCTTGCTTCAGCGCCAGGACCGCCTGCGGCACCTGAAATTCAGCGAAGGGGTTGCGCCCGTCCTCCTGAAGAGCGCGTACTCGCGCCGCCACGATCGGATCGCTCGGCACCGCAAACGGTAGCCGGTCGACGATGACGCAGGATAGCTGTTCCCCGGGCACATCCACGCCTTGCCAGAAGCTCGCGGTCGCAAACAGCACCGCCGCTTCGGTGTTCTTGAATCGTTCCAGCAGCACGGAGCGCGGCGCGGTTCCCTGCAACAACAGCGGAAACGACACGCGCGAGCGAACCCGTTCGAACAAATCATTCATCTGCGAATAACTGGTGAACAGGCAAAACGCCCGGCCCCGGCTTAGCTCCAGCAATTGCACGATTTCATCCGCGGCCTTCGCGGGGAAACCCGCGTCCCGGACGTCCGGCATCTTGCGCGGCAAGTAGAGCAGCGCCTGCTTGGGGTAGTCGAACTCCGGCGGCAGCGCGCGATCCTTGGCGTGAGCGATTCCCAATCGCTGGCGAATGTAATCGAAGCGCCCTCCGACGGTCAGTGTCGCAGACGTCAGGATCACCGTGTCGAATTGTTCGAAGAGCCGTTCCCGCAGAATCTGGCTGACGTCGATTGGCGTTGCCGTCAGGAATACGCCCTTGTTTCTCCGTTCGTACCAGTAAACAAGATTCTTTTCGTTCGATTCGAACAGGAAGGCCAGTTCCTGGCGCAGCTCGAAGCTCCGCCGCGCGATGCGCGTCAGCTCTTCCGGCTTTGCCGTGAGCGCCGCAAATTCCGTCTCCATGCTTTTCAGCGAGGCCACCAGCGAGTCGTAAGCTTCGCGGTTCTGCTCCAGAAACGCTTCGCGCTCGTTCCTCAGGAATGAGAACCGCCCGTCGCGCGGCGGAAACAATTCGAAAAAGCCGCGGCTGCGTTCCCGGATTCTCTGCGTTTTTCGCAGCAGCGACGGCGTGCCAAGATGCAGCAAGCGCAGCGTCTGATCGGCGTCGCGCGCCAGCTCTTCGAGCCGGAAATTCGAGATCTGCCGCCCAAAATAATCGCTGGCCACATCCTCCATCTCGTGAGCTTCGTCGAATACCACCGCCGAGTATTCCGGCAGAATGCTGCCAAAATCATCCTGCTTCAGCGCGAGATCGGCGAAGAACAGATGGTGATTCACGATGATCAGGTCGGCCTCTTGGGCTCGCTGCTGCATCGCCGTCAGGAAACATTGATTGAACTCAGGGCACTTCTTGCCGGTGCAGGTGTCGCGCCGCGCATCCATCCGCGTCCACAAATCAGAATCGTCCGGGAGAAACGTCAACTCTGCGCGGTCGCCGGTTTCCGTGAGTTTCGACCAGTCGCGGATTTGCCGGAACGCATCGATCTCTTCCATCCCTTTCAGCACCGGCTGGTCGGCCATCTGATGGAGCTTCGCAAGGCACAGAAAGTTCGAACGCCCCTTCATTACCGCAACTTTCAAGTTTGGTGCAAAGTGTTTCTGCAGAAAGGGAATGTCTTTCTGGTAGAGCTGCTCTTGCAGCGATTTCGTCGCCGTGGAAATCACCACGCGCCGTCCGCTGCAAATCGCCGGTAGGAGGTACGCCAGCGTTTTCCCCGTCCCCGTGCCCGCCTCTACGATGGCATGATGATGCGATTCAAATGCATGGTGCACCAACTCCGCCATCTCCAGTTGCCCAGGCCGATGTTCGTAGTCGGAGCTGACTGTGGATGGGTCAAAACGGCCCTTCATGCACTTTTCGAGGAATCCTCCCGGCCCAAACACCTCCTGCATCGAAGGCTTCGCCGATTCAATGGCGGCGCCTTGCGGTGCGATTCCGGCTACCGCGGGGTCATCCTCGATGGGCACATGCTCGCGCGAGGCAGTCATTGCCCCACGCTTGACCTTCGCTCCCGGGGAATCCCCCGCCGAATTGGATACGCGCTTCGTCAGGAATCTGCCTTCACTCTCGAGCTACGAAACAGGAAACCAGTTACGATAACATACCCTTTCGCTCCGCTCCGTCAGCAGTCCACCCCCGGCGAGATGGAGATTGTATCTCGCTTGATTCAGGGCATTTAAGAGTTGAACACCCTGCCTGCTTTTGCTGTGCCGCCGCGCTGTCCCGCCGCGTTACATTCGGCAGTGGGATTGTGGACGTTCTCCTTTTCAGGGATGGCAAACGCGCGCTATTCTGTCGTGGGGTGCCACATGAATCGCAGCAAAGCTCTTTCGCTTCTTCCCATTCTCTTGCTGGTCGCCTTTTCCTCGTCCTCCTGCAGCGGTCCGCAAACATCGATTGTTTGCCCTGGCGGCAATTGCGGCGGCAGTGGTACCGTTGCTGTGACCATGGTCGCGGATACGCTCCCTGCCAATCCTTCGCTCCTTACCTTCCAGGTTACCATTGCGTCGATTACGTTCACTCCGGCTTCCGGCACTGCAACGACTGTCAACCTGAACCCCGCGCTGACCGTAGACCTGATGCGCCTCCAAACAGACACGGTTTTTCTCGGAACCTTCGCGAACATACCCGCCGCTCAGTACTCCAGCGTGACCCTGACTCTCTCCGGCAGTGCCAATATCACCTTCCTGAACGATACCAGCTCCACGCTCTCGGGCTGCCCGGCAAATACTATCTGCCCCCTAAGCATCGCCGCCTCCAGCAACCCCATCGCCACTGTTTCCTTTGCGGTTTCTCAAAACGCCGTGACCGGCATCGGCATTGATCTCAATTTCTCGAAAGCTGTATCCATCTCGGGTACCACTCTCGCTGTGAACTTCAGCAACAACAACGTCCTCAGCGCTTTCACTCTTCCCAGGCAGAATTCCAATCTTTCCGCGGGTCAGCTTGATCTTATCGAGGACTTCACCGGCGTCGTCAGCATCATCAACTCGTCGGTAACCATTACTTCGGCCGCGGCCACGGGTCGTGGTTCCCTCACGGCTTCGACGACTTCCGCCACAGTCTATGACCCCGACCCAACTGGCACGCACTGCCCGACGGGAACGACGCAACTGACAAGCTGCGTCTCCAACAACCAAGTCGGGAGCATCGATGTCGTTCTCAAGTCGGATGGAACTCTCGCCATTCAGGAAATCGAACCGCTCTTGGCAACCTCGCAGGACACTGTAGAGGGCATCGTCGTACTCATCAACCAGAACAATCAAACGCAGTTCACCCTGGTCGTCACCGACTTGATTCTGGCAACACAGAACTCTCTCATCGGCAGCTTGCACATCGGCGACGGTTTAACGGTAAACCTCTCGAATCCTGTCCCTTTCTTGGTTGACGCGAAGGGCCTCCCGGTACAAACCAATTTCGGGGGAAATTTCGCGAATTTCTTCGGTCAAACGAACACGAGTGCCATTCATCTCGGCCAGACCGTTGCCGTTCATGTGAGGACCTTCACACCCGCCGTCGGAACCACAATCGCTTCCTCCACCGCCGATACTGTCACGCTGCGCTGGTCTCGCTTCACCGCAACGACTTCGATCGCTTCTACCCCGGCTTTCTCCATCACCGGCTTTCCGTCATTCTTCAACGCTACGGGCACCGCCCAAGTAGAATCGTTCCCCGGCACGCAAGGCATGGATGGCGTGACAAACTTGGATGGCATCTCCACCAACACTTCAAATTTGGTTGTCAACAACCCGGTGGCGGTGCGTGCTCTTTTCATCGAGAACACGACCAATTCGGCTAATCCGGCGTTCTTTGCGGCTAAAGTTCGCCAGCATTAAACTCGGTAATTTTCCGCCTCCGCAAAAGGCAACGGGCCGGTCTGAGATTCTCAGACCGGCCCGTACTGTTTTTCTTCACAAATCAAGAACTTCCCGCTGCCGGGAGCCCTCATCCGAAAAACCAACGACCGCCCCTCGCTCACGCAGGGAGCGGCCCGCCTACCGTCGTATTCGGCGGCATCGGCGGCGTGGGTGCCGCAGAGGGCACGCCCGGCGCAATCACAGGCTGGAACCGCCGGTAAAGCGCCAGAGAAATCGCGCCGATACCCCAGAGAATCGCCGCGAATTTCACCCAGCCACCCACATGCGGAATCGTAGTGCACAGCCGTAAAAGGATCAGCCCCGCGGTCATTCGCCCGATCAACGGCCAAAGCTCGTTCGTCCGGCCCATCAGCCACTGCCCGATCACCGCGCCCACGATGAGCTGCGCGACATAGAGCGAAGCGTACCAAAGGAAGAGCGTCGAGACACCGATGAATAGGCCCACCACGGTGATACACGCAATACACGCCGCAATCGGCGCGCCAAACAGCACCAGCACGCCCAGCCCTGCGGCTGCACCGTACTGTTCCGCCGATTTCACCGCATCCTGCGAAAACCTCGGCATCAAAGCGAACAGCACCAGCCCAAACAAAATAAACGCGGCCGCCCAAATCACTTGCCAAATGTAATAGCTGCCCTCCCGATATGTGCGCCGGTGCTCCCTCTGTTTGAATTCCAGGGGCGACGCCAGCTTGGCCCCCTGGGAAACCTCCGCAGGCTTGTTCCCCTCGAATTTCACCGGTCCCTCAATGACCGCCGCCGAGCCGATCTCGAGACTATCGCCTTTGGCCCGCACTCCGCCGCCAATCTTTCCGGAGAGGTTTGCGTGCGCGAAGAAAAGCAGCGCATCGCGTCCCACACTGCCGTCGAGGTTGAGGCCTTCGGCGAACACTGTAAAACTGCGTCCGATCTTTGCGTCCGCATCGACCGTGACTACCTCGTTGAACAACATAGCGCTCTTGCCCACCGTCCCCGTAATGGTTGTGTTGTTGTTGAAGCTGCGAAGATTTCCGTCGATCTGTCCCTTGATGTGCGAACTCTGCGAGAATGCGATTACGTCACCGGTCACATGGCCGTTCATATCGAACTGCTGGCAAAAAACGTAAACATCGCCATCCACCGTGCCGTCAATGCGGGCGTGTTGCCCGTTCATGTAGATATCTCCCTTGACGGTCTCCTCTTTCCGCACTTCGACGGTGGCGCCTTTTCTAAATTCCGTTGCTGTCGCCGGTGCCGGCACTGCCAGCACGGTGCAGAACCCCGCGAAGACCAGCGCCAGCGCCGAACCGCGCCGGATCCGCCGCCGGAAGAACATGGCTCCCAATCCAGCAAGCGTCACCATCGCCAGTACCTCGAGGAACGTGATCATGGATTGCCATCCTCTCCACATTGCGCCCTGAAAAATCAGCAAACCCAGCAGGTTCGATCCCCCGAATCCCGCTTGTTCCAGTTGTTGCTGCCAGGGCTGGATATATCCGGTATAGAGCGCGTAGGCTCCCGTGGCCGCCAGTCCAAAAACCAATCCCCAAATCCATTGCATCGACTTGCGGGCACGCTCCTGAAATTGCGCCAGCCGCGACGGTAGCGGTTCGTTTTCTTCGAGCATCGCGCGTGTCAGCAGCCGCGATTCGCGCTCCAGCGCCCGCAGCAGCGTACGGCACGTGTCGCATTCTTGTGTGTGTGCGGAAACTTTCAGCCCGCGCGCGCGATCCAGTTGCCTTTCGATGTACAGAAGGAGTGTCATTTCGTCCAAATGTTTCATCTTCTCGTTCGGCATTTCGCTCATCAAGCCCCTCCCGCCGCCAGCGCCGCGTTGCCTTCCAGCGCTTGCCGCAGTTCGTGCCGGGCACGCAGCAGCACCACGCCCACAAAGGCGCGCCGCACTCCCAGCGCATCTGCAATTTCGTCGTAGCTCATGTCCGAGTAATAGCGCATCACCAGCGCCATGCGCGCTCGCCCGCCCAGTTTGTCCAGCGCCCGGCGGACTTCTTCGCTGGTGCGCTGCTCGATTAGCTGATCTAGTTGGCTCGGGTCGGGATGCTCCAGCGGCACATTTTCCAGATCGTCCGTTTCCTTATCTTGACGAATCTTGCGCCGCCGCAGCATATCCCAGCAGTGATTCGCCGCCACCTTGTAGAGCCAGGCGGAGAACGATCGCGTCGCGTCGTACTGCACCAGCTTGTCCTTCAGTTTCATGAATATTTCCATCGTGGCGTCTTCGGCATCTTCCCGCGTCGGCAAGGCCCGCCTGCAGAACCGGAAAATCGCGGGTGCGCAATCCCGGTAAAGCTGGCCCCAAGCCTCGGCGTCACCCGCCCTGGCACGGGCAATCGCCTCCGTCGGTTCCGTTATTCCCGGCGCGCTCATCCGGCCTGGTCTCAGCGTTCCCATAGACTAGTACGCGCGCGGATCTGCAAATATTACACATTGCAAATCCCGTCCCGCCAACCCTCGCACTCCTAAACCACTTGTATTCTAGCCCTTAGGCCCGCAGCTCAATGCCCTGACGCTGTGATCCTTGCCCCCGCAGCCCGTTTGAGCAATATTGCTCGAGGATCGCTGAACTGTTTGATCGGGCTGATGGGCGACACCTTGTGCGCAGGCACTCTATCAGAAATGAAGGTCAAGGCTAAGCCGCTAGCCTCGCACTTTGGTCGCTTTCCTCTTGTCCCAATGACTCACCTCCTCAGGAACATTCTTCTCAATCTGAAACAAAGCAGTGAGACCCCTCTGGCATACGACCGGGCTCCGCCGCGCTTGCGCTTGCGATCCCATTCCAGTCGAGAAACAAGTCCAAAGAATCCAACGAATTAGCCGTAACGTTTGGGTACTGTTGTCAAACTCGACCACGCGGTTTATATAGGTCCCCGCGTGGGCCGCAGTGTGCAGCGTAAAGTGCGGGGATTATTCACGCCAGGTGCGCTCGCACCGAAATCAACCGTGTTAGCCGGCTTTGTAAAGGTGAAAACATGACTAGACTCCATCCTTGCGGGAAAATCTGCTTTATTCTGGTCATGCTCTCCTGCATGCCAATTGGTTATGCGCAGGATGCTGCCCGTAAGATCCTCAAGAAAGTGCCAGTGCAATATCCCCTGGTCCTCAAAATGAAAGGCATCGGTGGGACCGTCCGCCTGAAGGTTTTCATCAAGCCGGACGGGTCCGTCAGAGATACGGAAGTCCTCGGCGGCAGTGCGATTCTGGCCGAAAGCGCCCAAAAATCAGTCAGTCAGTGGAAGTTTTCTCCGGGCAGCTCCGAAACAACCATGGAGGTTTCTGTGGTCTTCGATCCAGCCGCCAAACCCGAAAGCTGAAAGTCATTCAAGGAATTCACCGCAGGCGATTGGCGTCCTCATTGATGACCGATGCGATTGATTTCCTTTTGGATCGCAAGTTTGTCGAGGCTGGAAAGCGGCAAGCTAAGGAACAAACTGATCCGCCGTTCGAGAATCAAGTAAGCATCGCAAAAAGCGCGTTCGAGTTGCTCAGTCGAACCTTTAGCCGCTGCGGGATCGGGAACGCCCCAATGTGCGGTCATGGGCTGGCCGGGCCAGACGGGACACATTTCTTGGGCCGCGTTGTCGCACACGGTGAAGACAAAATTCATCTTCGGCGCTTCGGGCTTTGCGAACTCTTCCCAGTTCTTACTTCGCAAGCCTTCGGTGGGCAGGTGCGCCAGCCCAATCAGCTTGAGCGCTTCCGGTCGCACAACTCCCGAAGGGTGACTCCCCGCGCTGTAGGCTGTGAATAAGGGTCTGCCCTTCCCGTTGAGGATTGCCTCGGCCATGATGGAACGGGCGGAATTCCCGGTGCACAGGAACAGAACGTTGTAGCGCGCTTGCATGACCGTCATGTGCTAACCGAAGAGTCCGGATCTCGGCCTTCACTGGCAACACGCCGGAGCGCAACAGGCTTCTGTCGTGTTTGCGGATTTTGATTTGGTCGCTCGCACGAAGGCGCTCATGAATTTGCCGTCGGCTTGCGGCGCAAGCGCGTCCACATCGAGGCCCTTTTCGGAGAGAAATTCGCGCGCATCCTCCATACGGTAAATGCGTGTCGGCTCGATCTGGACGTGTTCGAATCCTGCTGACAGGAGCTTGTCTCGATATTCGCTTTCTTCGATCGCTCCGGCCACGCAGCCTACCCAGAGAAGGATGTTTTGGCGGATTTGTGCAGCAACTTCCCCGCGCGTCACCACGTCGGAAACGGCCAGCCGTCCGCCCGGCTTGAGCACGCGAAACGCCTCACTCAATACGCGGTCTTTGTCGGCAGAAAGGTTGATCACGCAGTTCGAGATGATTACATCGACCGAATTGTCAGGCAGCGGAATATGCTCGATCTCTCCTTTTAAGAATTCAACGTTGTCGGCTCCCGCCTTGCGTTTGTTCTCGTTTGCCAGCACGAGCATCTCATCCGTCATGTCCAAGCCGTAGGCCTTGCCCCTCGGCCCAACGCGCCTGGCGGAAAGCAGGACGTCGATGCCGCCGCCGGAGCCCAGATCGAGAACCACTTCGCCAGGATTTAGTTTGGCGAGAGCAGTTGGGTTTCCACAACCGAGCGAAGCTTCGAGCGCCTCTCCGGGAACTTGTTGCATCTGCGTGGCGTCGTAGAGATTGGAAGTGATCGGATCGCAACTCGTCCCGCTCGCGTCCACCGTTCCGCAACAACTGCCGCTCTTCCCTCTCAGCGCCGCCTGCCCGTACTTCTCCTTAACAATCTCCTTGATGTCTGTGCTGTCCATGCCGTCCTCCTACTTGCAGATTTCCTCGATGACTTCCGGTTTGAGCGCTTTGTTCCGCGTGCAGCACTCGGAATAGAGAAACTGCAAAAGTTCCTGGAGCGCTTCCGTGTTTGCTGTGTAACGCAAGAATGTGCTCTCCCGCCGTACATGCACGAGCTCTTCATTCTTGAGCTTGTCCAGATGGTGGGAGAGCGTCGAATTCGGAATCTCCAATTCTCCCTGGATGTCTCCAACCACGAGTCCCTCCGGATGGGCCGATAAGAGCAGCTGCATGATGCGCAGTCGTGGCTCCGTTCCCATAGCCGAGAACATATCGGCATACTTCGCCACGCGCTCCGCGCGCTTCTTACTTGTTCCGCCGTCCATACTTCCATATTTGCAGAAATATGGATACTTGTCAACCCTTTTGACCTGCGCCGACGGCGGCGAGCCCGACGATGGCTTCCATTACTGCGATTACTGGCTCGCAGCTCTTGAGCGCCTGCTCACCGCAAAGGGTCTGACCGATCCTGCGGCGCTCCTCGCTCGCAAGGAAGCCTGGGCGGAGGCCTACCGCCACACGCCACACGGCAAGCCCGTCGAACTCTCCGCTGCAGCCGAACCAGGCCGCCAGTAAACTGCTCCCGCAACCACGCACTTTCAGGCGCACTTCGAATGCGCTACATTGGAAGATTGGGCAACATGCCGCACAGCGCTTGTTGTGTGCCCGGCCCAAGAACTCATGGCAGAACCGCTCCCATCGCTCGTCATCGTCGGCCGTCCCAACGTGGGCAAGTCCACGCTCTTCAATCGTTTGACCGGGACTCGCCGCGCTATCGTCACCAACGAGCCAGGCATCACACGTGACCGCATCTACGGCAAGGCGGAATGGCGCGGCCGTGCCATGGAAATCGTGGATACCGGCGGCATCGTCCCGGACGACAAAGCTCTGATCCCGCAGGAGATCCTGCGACAGGCGCATGTAGCGATTAAGAAGGCGGCGCTTCTCGTTCTTGTGGTGGATAGCCAGGCAGGCCTTACGCCACTCGACGAAGAATTGGCGAGGCTCCTGCGCACCACCGGCAAACCGTTTGTGATCGCCGTCAACAAAGTCGACGCCATATCGCAGGAATCGAACGCCGCCGTTTTCCATCGCATCGGCGTTCCGGTCTTTCCCATTGCCGCAGAGCATGGAACCGGAGTCGACGATCTTCTCGATGCCGCGCTCGCGCAGGTCAGTGTGGTGGCATGTGTCGAGGAAGAAAAACAACCCGATGTCATCGAAGTCGCCATCATCGGCAGGCCCAACGTCGGCAAATCCACGCTGCTCAATCGCATGGCCGGCGAAGAACGCTCCATCGTCTCCCCCATTCCCGGGACCACCATGGACAACGTCGATACAGAAATCACGCGTGATGGCCGCGCGTATCGCTTCGTGGATACCGCCGGAATTCGCCGCAAAGGCAAAACCACCCTGGTCGCGGAAAAACTGAGCGTCGTCATGGCCCGCCGCGGCTTGGAGCGCTGCGATGTCGCTCTCCTTGTCGTCGACGGCGAACAGGGCGTGACCCAGGGCGACGCCCAAATCGCGAGCTATGCCGAAGAGTCCGGCCGCTCCGTCGTCATCGTCATCAATAAGTGGGATCTCGCCATCATTGCGGCGCGCGATGCCGCTTCACGCGATGCGGCCACCGCCAAAGGCCAAGCCAAGCGCGCTCCCGGCGAACGCCACAAGCCGGAAAACTTCGACGCCGGCCGGCTGATGTTCGACTACGAAAAAATGATCCGCGCCAAATTGAAATTCCTGAGCTACGCGCCGATCGTCTTTCTCTCCGCGAAAACCGGCGAGCGTGCGGACAAACTTTACGCGCTCATCAATCAATGCTGGGAAGCGCGCCGCCGCCGCATCTCGACACCGGCCCTCAACAATTGGCTCAAGGAAGAAGTCGACCTCCAGCGCGGCACCACGCCAAAAGCCCGCCCGGTCCGCATCTACTACATCACGCAAGCGAAAATCGGGCCGCCCACGTTCCTCATCTTCACTAATCAGAAGGAGCCGCTGCACTTCAGCTACGAACGTTTCCTGGAAAACCAGCTTCGCGCCAAATTCAATTTCGTCGGCACGCCAGTCCACTTCGTCCAGCGCCTCCGCAAACGCGAGAAGAGATCCTCCGGCGGCGACGCCGATCGTGACCAATGAACTCCTCCCTCTACATCAATCGCCCGCAAACTGCTACGATAGCGGCGTCCCACTCCCGACAGGGCTTTCACATGCCAACCAACGGCACAGCAGCGCAAGTCGCGGCGGAGAAAAAACTCTACCGCATCGGTGAAGTCAGCCGCCTGGCGGACTTGAAACCGTTCGTCCTCCGCTACTGGGAAACCGAATTCCCCATGCTCCAGCCGCTGAAAAGCCCCGGCGGCCTTCGCCTCTACCGTCAGGAAGACGTGGACATGGTCTTCCGCATCAAGCGGCTCCTCTACGACGAAGGTTTCACCATCGCGGGCGCGCGCCGGCACCTTCGCGAAAAACCTGGATCGGCAGATTTTGAAAACGGTCCGGGCGGAATTCCCGGCTCGCACGCCGAGGAGAAGGCGCAGTTACTGAGCCGCAAGATGCTGCTCGATCTGCGCGATGCGCTGCGCGCTTTCTTGACGCTTATTGAACGGCGGTGATAGCCTTGTTGTTGCTGCAA
>Ga0137394_10000538_pt1 | contig 26532 bp, 21 predicted proteins | sample czobulk116metaG_FD_108278 | JGI IMG/M metagenome (GOLD analysis project Ga0137394, IMG submission 108278) | Vadose zone soil microbial communities from Angelo Coast Range Reserve, California, USA - czobulk1.16 metaG | ecosystem: Environmental > Terrestrial > Soil > Vadose zone | place: USA...
GCAACTGCTACGGTCCCGGCTGTGATTAGAGCTTGTGTTTCCTTGACATATTTTTGTTTTGAGCGGGCCCGAGCGATGATCTCGTCGGCGAGCTGCTCTGCGGCATCGAGCTTCCCCATACCCCTGAATGCCTGTAGCCTGCCCTCGTTGACAAGAAATTGGTATCCGGTGTCAGGGTTTGAGGCGGCAATCTTTAGCGCCTTGTCGAAGTATCCGAGTGCGTCTTCATAGGAACCCATCTGCACGAAGGCGTGTCCGATTGCAGCTAGATAACGGATTTGTGCCCCCGCGTCGCCGAGCATCATCGCCCCCATCAGAGCGCCAGCCACCTTCTGGCGCGCTGCTGTCATGTCCCCTTCTAGAAACAGCGAAAATCCGATCTCGCCGGAGGCGCGATTTTCCCACTTCTTATCACCTAGAGCCTCGGCGACTTTGAGTGCGGCTTCCCAATCGCGACGCATCGGGACAGCGTCAATTTCCCCATCGATGTCACCGCGAACCATTAGACAAAACAGTCTGAGCTCGTTGTCTGATTGGAGCAGCGGATTCTTGTCTAGCTCGGTGCCCAGCTCTTCCGAGACTTCCGGGAGCGAGAGTTGTTCCATAGTTGCGCGCAGTCGGCCCAAATGTGCGTATAGCGCATTGCGATTATCACCACGCGCGCTATAAAGTTGCTCGGCTTGAGTAAACAATGAAGCTGCATCCGCCCAGTTATATAGGTCGCCGTAGCGAAGGGCCTGCTTTAACAAAACGTCTGGATCATCCGGCGTTGCTTGTGCATCCGCGAATATGCAAACCGCTCCGCAGAGAAAAACCACCGCTGCGACTTGCTTGATTCTCATCGTTTTCGCTCCGTGCTGTTGGGCAATGCGGCCTCTATCGAAACTGGCTGAACGAGGCGAATGCCGGTTGAGGATTCGACCTCTAGGTTGTAACTGCCCGCTGGAACTTGTCGGAAGTCAGCCTCGACCCGAATGAGTGTCAGACCTTCGTGTAGATATGCTTGGGTAGACTTCGACCAGACTGTCCCGCTTCCGGCCGTTAGCTTCAAATCGTAACGCCCCTCCGCACTTGCCAACGGCAAGGTCAGAGTTAGGTCAAATGGTGAACTTGGAACAGGAACTCGCCGCTGAGTTTCCGCTGCGGATCCGCTGCCGCGCACTGGAGAGAGTGCGCTCAAGTCGAGACTGAATGGCGAATAGGCCACAGTGGGATTCAGCGGTTCAGTAGGATTCGGCTTTCGGTGTATATCCATTGGAGGCGAATTCGGTTGTCGAATTCCGTGAAGCAATAGACCAACGCCGATTACGATGAGCAGCATGCAGAGAGCCGCTGTCCCCGCGAGCGCGGGATGGGCCTTGGACCACGCGGATATGCGCGTGAAAGACAGTCGCGCCTCTACTCGCGACTGCGACTTCAACTCGGCCAACAGTTCGGAGTAGCGCCTGAAGCACGGAGAACAAGTGGCCAGGTGCTCTGTTACCGTGGGTTCGCTCTCTCTCGGGTTGAACGCGAGTGCTCGGAGTGCAGCGTCATGGGGGCATCCCTGGCGGTCTGGGTTAGGAAAAGCCTCCGATAGATACGGCCGCGCAAAGTCGAGTAGGTCTTTGTCCTTTTTCTCGAAAACTCTGCGGTCTTTCATTCTCATTCTCATTGTCCAGAATAGCTTCCTATGCCTATAGTAAAACTCATGAACGGCTTGTCAGGCCAAGCCGCTGCTTGATCTTATGAAGCGCTTGGCTGAAGCGAGATTCCGCAGCATGGCTCGATATCCCATAGGACAGCCCAATTCCCTTCCAGGAAAAGCCTTGAATACGCCGATAGAACATATCGCGGGTCACCGGATCACACCTTGTCAGAAATTCATCAACAAGAATCTTCAGCTCGAGTTCGGCCAATGGATCAGTTGAGTTGTGAGAAGTTATGGAGAGCACTCGCGCGGCGGCCGTTACCATCAGCTCCCGCTTCTTCGCCTTGTTTGCAAGCCGGATGAAAGCACGGAAGAGATATGCCCGCAGGTCTCGCACGGGTTCCTGAATGGAATGTGTTCTCTTATCTACGGCGCGTGAAACTGTGGCGGCAGCCTCTTCTATTAGATTTGCCGCGATCGCAGGATCAATGTGGAGTTTTTCAGCGTGTTGGATCGCACGGCACCCGATCTCCTCGGCAGCATCGAGGACAGGAGGGCTTATCGTCCGCCCAAGAGGATCCACAGGGCTAATTCGGAGGCCGCGATCAGGCCGTGCTCCTCCCCCCATCATGGTTCATCCTCAGTGCGAAAGAGCGCCGACCAGTGCAGGCATTATCCGGGCCAACAAAGCTTCCACTTGAAGAGTGGAGTGCGGCTAAAAAATCTTAGATTGGTTGCTTGAGCAACCACATTACTTTCAGTAACAGGTGTGCAATATTGGGCGATGAGCGAGCTTTACCCAACTGTTAGCAAAACGCCGCCATTTTCAAGCCGATTCGAGGCCAATCTTGCTCCTACATATTCAGAGTACCTGGTTTGGTCAAAACCTCAATCGAGGAGGTGAAGGAATTAGCACTTGTTCATCGCACCTCCGTAAGAGCCGTTCTAGTACTCCAGGCGAGCTCCGGGCGATGGCCTTGCCCCAGCTGGATTCAACGATAAGCAAGGAGCGCCGTAAGCGTTGACTTCCCCTGCCCGTTTTCTCCGAGGATGGCGATCAGCCCGGGCCCCATTGCGTCAAAGTCCACTTCTACTTGCTAAGGGAACGCATCGCTGATACCGCGCAACTGAACGCGACGGTTTGTCGTAGTCAAGCTGGGTGGGTTGGTCTAGCACCAAATATCATTGAATGCTGGGCAGTCAGCTCAGATAAACGTTATTAATTAGACCGATTTCGGGATATTGTGTTATTGAATGAATGAGATGGAAAGCCAGTGCCAATTCCGACGGGTTGGGACCATGCCCTATTCAGTGGGGAGTTTCTTTGGACTTTCCTCCTCGTCTTTTCTGCCCTCTTGTCTATATGGAATCCTCGCTGTAATCGCTGTCGAGATTGAACGAATTAGCTTAAACGCCGAAACCGGATAGCGACCAGCGCAAAAGAAATCGATCCAGTGCCAGAGGCCGTTATCCGAGATGGATAACGGCCTCATTTTTTTGTGGAGATACAGAAGAATGGGGAGAACTCAATATGGAACTTATGCAGCTTGAAATGTTTGTGGCGGTAGCCGAAGAGCGCAGCTTCCTGAGAGCCGCGGAGCGTGTGTTTCGTACCCAACCAGCGGTCAGTATTGGTCTACGGAAGCTCGAAGGGCGAATTGGGGTTCCTCTACTGGATCGTTCGCACCGCAGGAGCGGCCGGCTCACGCCTGCGGGCGAGGTCCTCTATGACTACGCGTCCCGCATCCTTGGCTTGCGGGACGAGGCCTTATCCATCTTGAAACAAGATTGCAGTTCTGTCGGAAACCTCCGCGTCGGTGTGACGAGCGGCGAGAATTTCGAATGGATCCCTCAGCTGACTATGAGCTTCAACAATCAGTACCCCAACATTCGACTAGAGATTCTTTGCGATCGCCCGGTCAATTTGTTCCGGGATTTGACAGAACGACGCATGGACTTGGCCTTGCTCTCTGGTGGGCCCAAAAGCGGTGTTCAGAATAAGAACTTCATCGTCACGCGTATAAAAGGAATGCGGCCGCACGGGTCGTTTTGGGTCGTTAGACGCAAACTCGAGAGGTCCCCGCTTGCTCATGCGTTTGAGGAGAATCTCATGAGGCACTTTCAAAGCTCGACTGCTGCTCGAAACCTCAAGAGAATTGAGGTTCGAAGTTTTTCCGCAGGCATAACGTGTTCGAAAAACCGTCACGTTTCTGCCGATAACAGCAGTCAATAGGCAGCTTTGAGAAGAGCAATCGTGCAAGCGATCAAAGCGTTTTCCATTCAATGCCGAAGTTCTCGTAAGCCGACCTAGGCCTTTACACCACGGCGTGGTCTTTGAACACGACGGTTCACTGGTTGGCACACCAACCTTTCCTTGGTTCAGGAAGTTTTCTTCATCCTTTTTACCGCGTAACCCAATATTGAATGACGAGACACACGTTAATCACGAAACCGGCTATGTGATGGAAAACGAAAAGAATGGCGCTCTCTGGTCGGGATAGCGACCAGCTCACAAGTTTGATCCAAGGTTAGCGGGTTGCTGAAGCAACCGATTCTAGTTTTTTTACCCGCGCTACACAATTCACGTACAAGCTCCAGGCAATTCCCTGCCCAGCTCGAACGGATGACCCTATGGGAATTGTCTTGATGCACGCTGCTTCAATTTGATGAAGGTTCATCAAACGGAAATTGGCGATTGGTTTGAATCTCATTTGGAGCAACATCGTGGAAGACGACAAGAGCAGCGTCAAGTGGAAGGTTTCCCCTTATGCTCGTGCAACGTACAGTCCGGATGGGTGTGTACTTCTCGATATAAAAAAAGGGCTCTGCTACAGCTTGGATGTAGTTGGGGCACGCATGTGGCTAACGATAGAAGCGAGCCAGCCGGGAATTGCTCTCGAAGGCATCGTGGATGCTCTCGAGACCCACTTCGAGGTTCCCCGTTACGAGCTTGAGACCGACACGGCCGAGTATCTGGACAAGCTGGAACGCATGGGCCTCGTTCAATACAACGGTCGCGGCGTGTCGTCTAAGGCCTCCGGAGGAGGAAGGTAAGGGTGTTGCAGGGCAGGTTCGCTATCGAGGCAGCAGAAGAAATCTCGGATCCCCAGCGGGGTAGGATTTGTGATTTCTTCGATTCCATGATCGAGGGGAGTCTGCCTGATATTTCGCGGCTTAACAGCTACACGGAAAAAATGATGGCACCGACGGCGCCCCTTGGTCCGACCAAAAAGGTTTTGGGGTTGAGGTTTCTGTGCTGCTGTCCACAATTGGTTCCGTTCAGGACCAACCGAACAGGCCGCGGAAGATTGGCGCCGGAGGACAACTGTCTTCTGATGTCCGATCTTGCTGAACCTTGTGAAGGAAGTTGAGGAGTTGTTCTGCTGTTCTGAAGGCGAAGGGAGCCTGTAGTCTGACGGGTGGGGCTGACGTCAGCGAGCATTGCCAAGAGCGTCCCAGCGTTGAGCATGGAACTTAGTCTGGCGAAGGCGCGGTTCCCTAAAATTGTAGCGATCGAACCTCTTCGTGCGTTTTACCACGGAGGACTGGTTGGTTGGCAGATAGAACTCCTCAAGCGGCTCTGCACCGATGACACCGCCGCACAAGGACGATCCTGTTGACTGGCTTCCAGGATTCTGGCGAAAACGATAGAACTGCAATGGTCTATCGCTTACAGAAATATGAGCTAAAGATCATGTTCACGCTTCTCGATCAAAAGAATCCTGCAGTTGTCGTCACTTTGGGCTCGGAAGCGCGAACGTTCCAACTCGAAGGATTTATCAATTTCTGGCTGGACATGCTCAAAGTGGGGCGTAAGGCGGCAGATGCGCACTTAGTGTTGATTGGCTCTCCGGATTCCATCGGAAGGGGTAGAACGGCAATGGCCTGCGGCTTGAAGAGACACGGCCTGAAGATCACGTTCACCCACCTGGATGACAACAAGCCCGACGTTGTCGTCACTTTGGGCTCGGAAGCGCGAACGTTCCAATTCGAAGATTTTATCGACTTCTGGGTAGAGATGACCGAATTGGTACCCAAGGCCGCGCACGCGCACTTAGCGTACAGGGAAGAGTTTGCGCGACAAAGAAGAGAAAGGTTTAGAGGGGCACGCTCGTCGCGCAAGTCCGTGAGGGAACGCAGGAATGCGAAAGAGCATGCGTACGGAGAATGGAGAGCGATGAGCGTGAACCTGGATAAAGGCTCTCTGTGGTTGATTTCCCCCGACGCACTGGCAATGTATACCGAAGATGGGGCAATACTGCTCGATATCCCCAAGGGCATCTGCTACAGCCTAGACGCTGTCGCCACTCAAATATGGCTCGCCATGGAATCAAGCCCATCGGGAATCACTCTCGAAGGCATCGTCGGGGTTCTTGAAGAGACCTTCGAAATTCACCGCGAACAATTAGCGAGTGATGCCTCTGCGTTCCTGGATAATCTCCAGCGAATGAGCCTTGTTCATTGCAAAGGCCAGTATGGCTCCAGAAAGACTGGTGCCTGAGGTGAGTACATGCGGCACGAGCCCGTGATCAACGTCCCGCGAGCACGTTCGATCACAGACTTGCATCGCTCTTGTGATCCGGTAAAGTCCATGCCGAAGAGCGTCATGAAAGATTTTCGTCGGTCTACTAGCCATAAGGACGCGACTCCTCTGCGCGCGCAACGGAGGTCAGCTTGCCAAGTCAGCCCAGCGACCTGGGACAGGGCGAAAACGATTCGTAATTTATTACCGTCAAGAGGTTTAGTTCCTGATGCTTGACCCTGCTGAAACTTTGGTCGCGATGAGCATTTCGACTTAGTGCGAACAACCATGTTTCCCAGCCCGTGAAAGGACAACAACGATCATGAGACCAACGACATTGATTTACAGTCGCCCTCACATCGACGCCCTTGGAGGGAAGGACGCATATATCCACCTACTCACGGATCGAAAGTGTGCAGTGTCCGCTGAGATCGATTGGCGCGCGGGACGGATGAAGGAATTGATCGACAGCCATCCGTACAAAGCGCATCGCAACCTCGACGATGTTTGCAAGCAGCTCGGGCTACCGATGTCTGGGCGGCAAGCTCGACGGTTGTTCAAGGGTTCGACCGGGATAGGCTTCAGAGAATATTCCAAGAACAGGTGTCTTGTGACCGCAGCAGAAAAATTGCTGACAACAAATATGCCCATCAAAGTCGTTGCAGCAGAAGCGGGATATCAAAGCAGTTGTCACTTCGCCAGAAGCTTCAAGGCATTGTTTCAATTGAATCCGATGGAATTCAGGAGGATCTGGCACCGGAGAGAGTTTGCAGCATGACTCACGAACTCACTTCCAGACAGAGCGGCGAGAATTCAACAACGGTTCTGCATCAGACGAGCGCTTTTGCCAGGGATCATGGTTGGAATCTTCACAGTGCGATCCCCTTGTTACGTGAATGCTGCATAAGGACTGCACGCTCTCCGCTCGCACAACCGCCTTCTCAGGAAGGGCGCTGTTATAGACATAGACGATGTTGCTCATTTGAGGACGCCGGGATCAGTTCGTGGTCCGTGTTTCGAAATCGGCCACTCGAGATACGCGGGAAAAACGATTGAGTCCCAAACTCAACACGCAGCTCCGATGGTTTCTCCGCCAACTGCGGCCTCTCCTGCGTGCCCATGTGCTCAGTATCTCTCTGATTGTCCTCAGTAGTCTGATGTTTCTCCTTGATCCGCTACTCATCAAGTGGCTCATCGATAGAATTCTTCCAAAGAAGGATTTGCGCTCCCTGCTCATTGCTGCAGCAGGCTTCTTCGGAATCTATCTTTGCCGACTGGTCTTCTCCGCACTTGCGGGGCTCGTGAGTTTCCGCACCGTGCAAGATCTCGTCTTTCGTATCCGACTCAGTATCTTGGAACAGATGAATCAGCTCTCTGCGGACTATCACGAAACCACACCCGTGGGGGAAAAGCTGTATCGAATGGAACAGGACGTCGATCAGGTGGCCGAACTGGGATCAAGCCTTGTGCCGTACGTTTTGCAGACAGCGTTCAACTCGGTTTTTGTCGTTGGGACAATGTTCGTGCTCGATTTTAGACTCACGTGCGTCGTTCTGCCACTGGTGCCTCTTTTCTTTGTTTTCAGAAGACATTTCGAGTGTCGGCTACGAGGAGCATCTGACGCAGCACAACAACAATCAAGCAAGGAAAGCAGCTTTCTCCAAGAGCACCTGGCTTCGGTCATTCAAATCCAGCTCTTGCATCAAGAGAAGAGCCAGACTCAAGCTTTCCTGGAACGGGCCGGCGCAAGGGTGAAAGCACTGAATGATCGGAACTTGGTGGAGATATTGTTCAGGACTTGCTACATGGCCGTTATCGCTCTGGGCACTATTGCGATCCTTGGCTATGGTGGGTACCGGGTATTCGTAGGAGCTTTGACGGTCGGCGGACTCGTCGCGTTTTACAGCTATTTGGCACGACTGTTTGACCCTCTCAACGCTGCCGTCGACATCTACTCTCGGTTCAACCGTCTGAGTACTAGTATTCGGCGAATCTTGCAAGTCATCGAAACAACTCCCAGCGTACCAGAGAGACCGAGCGCAGTGCATTTCTCCTCTGCAATTCGCGGGTACATCGAGATGGAAAACGTCTCCTTTTCCTATCGGTATGGACCGCCCGTGCTGGAGGGGCTCGATCTGAAGCTAGAAGCAGGCGAGAAAGTCGCGCTGGTCGGCGTCAGCGGCAGCGGCAAGAGCACGGTCACAAAGCTAATCGCCAGGTTATACGACGTAAATAAAGGCGCCGTGTATGTCGATGGAGTGGACGTTCGAGATGTAAGCCTGGAAAGCATTCGAACGAGAGTTTGCTATCTCATGCAGGATGCCGTGCTCTTTGATCGAACCTTGAAGGAAAACCTCTTGCTCGGCAAGCCTTCCGCAAGGGACGAAGAGCTCGAGCGCGTGATTGAAATCGCCGGTCTTGGTGAGTTACTTGATCGTCTTCCAAGACGTTGGGATACGCAAATTGGACCACGCGGTAATGCGCTCTCCGGCGGCGAGCGACAACGCTTGGCCTTGGCGCGAGCCGTGCTCCAAAACCCCTCCCTTCTGCTGTTGGATGAATCCACTTCGGCACTTGACGCCCCGTCGGAACGAAGGATCTTTGCAAATCTAGCACAGCAGTTTCCTAACCAGACAATGGTTTTTATTTCTCACAGGATAGCAGCGCTGAATTGGGTTGACCGCATTGTTACGATAAGTCGTGGTGTCGTCAAGGAACAGGGTACCCACAACCAATTGATCCACAGCGGCGGCCTATACGCCTACCTTTACAACACACCAGCCGTACCTGCCGGTGACTGAGGCTTCCCGAACGATACCTGAGTAGCGACAATTTTCAGTTGGGGCTACCAGGATGGCCGGATATGGCTCTAAATGGCCGGATATGGCTCTCGTTTTGAATTGACTCGATAGTCGTCATGCATGCACGATCCCGAAGGAGATGAAAAATATATCTAACCGCCCAGCCCTCAACAAAACGACTTGACCGTACCCTAAGTTCGGAATGCGCAAAAAATAGCCAGACTCTGGCGGTTCAGTTCGATGCCGGCTAGGAAGCACATGGAAGAGTTTCTACAGGTTAAGGTGAGCACCGAACCACGGAAGCTTGCGAAGCCAACACTTATATCTACGTCATGACTTTCATCAAATAACTCTCACGGGAAACAATAAATGAGAGCTTTGTACATTCCTGACCTACCTAGGAATCCCGAACGGTGTCAAGAAAAGCGGGATCCGACGACGATAATGGGATCCCGGATATTTGGGTGGAGCGCTCTGTGCGCCTTACTCGAATACGGAACCTACGGTGCTTATTTTGTACCAGGATTCACAGAGGCAAACAAGGAGGAGTTGTGCGCAGACGGTCTATCGGCGGATAGCGTCAAAAGGCTAGTCTCTGTTCCTGTCGGAGGTAAGTTACCGGTCAGCGCTTCTGCCCAAGTCCTCCTATTGACGCTGGGACCGCAATTGCGGACTCTAGCTGTCTTACGCCAGAAACTGCAACGATACGATGCACCGCTATGTGGATTGATACACTCAATCAATTCTGACCGTATTGTCTTTGCCATCTTACACCAATGTTTTGCGGGCCTCTGCGAGGCCGATCTTCTCCTTTGTTCCAGCAGAGCTGGAATGAAAACAATCGAGATCTACATCGAGGAAATCGGTCGGCTCTTGCCAACGACCATACAATACCGAGCGCGTCGAGTTCTTGTTCCCCTCGGCGTGATGATCCCGACGCCGGAGCCTGAGCATAGGATTAACTTACGTCAGCGGCTAAACATTGCGTCAGAGGAGACGATAGCTCTTTTCTTTGGTCGTCTATCCCAGATGAGCAAAGGCGATTTAGGACCCCTGCTTGTTGCTTTATCAATATTGTCGCGCAAGGAGATTCGCGTCCACTTAGTGATCGCAGGTGACGATACGCAAATGCACGAGGCGACCCGCCTGACCGCGCTTGCGAACGAACTGGGTTGTAGTAAGAACCTGACGATATGGTCACAGCCGTCAGCAAATGACAAGCATATGCTTTATTCCGGAGCAGATATTTTCCTGTCACCAAGCGACAATATACAGGAGACTTTCGGATTGACAGTTGCAGAGGCACTCGCCTACGGCCTCCCCGCCGTTGTATCAGACTGGGACGGTTATCGAGACATAGTGATCGACGGTGAGACCGGCTTTTTGGTTCCGTCTTTGTTTCCCTCAAATATGGAGACCCTTCACTTGCGCGATTTCACGATCTCAATGGTAGAGGAAGACGCCTTGGCGCAATCAACAACCATCGACATCACAGCTCTATCCGACAAAATACAGACGCTTGTGCAAAATCCACTACTTCGGAAGCAAATGGGACGCTCAGCAAGGACATATGCAGAAGAGCACTATAGTTGGCCGGTGATTGTGAGACGCTACGAAGAGTTGTGGGAAGAATCCATGCAGATGGCAAGAGCTGCTCAGCGGAATGAGATTGTTACCAGTCCAATATTCACCATGCCTCTAGAGAAGAGTTTTGGCCACTTTGCGACTACAAAGCGAAACGCGGATTGCACCTGCTTCATAACAGCCGAGGGCCTAGCGTGGCTGGAGCGACCGGCACGCTTGTATTTCCTATGTCGCCTGTACGGTCCCCCGTTTCCACAGAGGTTTGTTCAGATGCTGCGGACAATTGCCGATCGTCCTGGTATCTCGGTTGCGAAAGTGGTTGACCTGTATTGCAGCGATGCCAATCGAATTTCCGCAATGGATGCGCACTGGAGCCTGGCACGCTTGTTCAAGTACGGACTAGTGACCAGCTGTGGGGATTGCGTCCCCACCGGCTACCACGGTGCGGCCGTGCGAGCCATCACACATGATTTCAGAAGCAGCGACATGTAACCCTCGAGGGCATGAAGATATGGATCTCATGAGCCAGCGTGTCTCAGAGGCCATAACAAGCCTAATACCTTGCGGCGCGACAGTACTTGATCTTCGGCCCGACCGGCATGTGACTCCTATCGAGCACGCTCTTCCATATGGATGCACGTATCTAGTGCTGCCAGGAGCAGCTGACTCGTTGACACCTCAAGTTCTTGAAGACAACCGGGTCGACTACCTCGTACTGAATATGTCGGAAGGACTGAGCACCACTCTGATCCACGTCAGTCGCTTACTCGTGAGCCTGAGGCTCGTTCTTATACTTTATTTCAATTGTGGCCAGATGAACGCCTTCGTCGAAGACACAATCAAGTCATTCGGTTTGACGTTACGCAAGTCCGAGGAAGTGGGGTCTCAACAAGTCGTCCGGATAGAGCGCTCTAATATAGCCGTTGTTGCGAGAAAGCGGGTTTTAGTCCTTTCCTCTGCAGGGTGGCCAAACTTCGGAGATCGCCTTGGCTTTCATCTCATACATAAATGTCTCCCCCCATCAGTCACCGTGCGTCACTTGTATTTTCCGCAGATAGATCTCGGCGACGTGAACTACGATCTGTTAGTGCTGTGGCTTGGCACAAGCGTATTTGGGAGGACGCTGACGAAAGAGGTTCTCCGGTTAATGGAGCAGGTCCCTCATGTCGTTGGCATCTTTGGCACTCAGTATCGACGTTCGATTGACTCCGGGATGATGACCGATCTTTTGGGGAGGCTGTCCGTCTGGTATGCGCGTTATGAAGAGGATGTATATTTATATGGTAAATATACAAAATGCGTACATCTTGGTGATTGGCTGATTGATGCATTTCCGATAGCTGAGGCGTACAAAGATGGACTCTTAACATTAGGTCCGAATCTTATCTCCCAGGAACTGCCATTAGACCGTCTAATTCAACAAATACAGGCCTGCAAAAGAGTCTCGTCCTCACGGTTGCATCCGCTGTTATGTGCATTGACGTCGGCGGAGGAAGTTGGGTACCGGGAACAGAGGGAATTCCAAAATGGGGAAACGTCCGGTAAGTTTCGGTCATTGTTTCTAGATGTGTTTGGCCGAGATTATCCAGAAGGCCGACTCTTCACTGTAGACCGCGACGCGGTTGTTGCCTACAAGACGAGGACAGCCACCAAGATTAGACAGTTGCGTGACAACCTCAGCAGCTTGCTGTCCTATAGCGGGGAGAGCCTGTGTCAAAAGAACATTTAAAGGAATGCCATGAACGACAGCGAGAGGCGTACGCGGATCGTTGCGCGAGATCACCGACCGGGAGTGTCCCGGTGATCTGAGTGATTCGTTAGCGGCACGCCACAAGTGGGTGGGGCTGCCCTAAGGCCGCGGAGGATAAACATGCAGGTATCCGGAGTAGCGCTTCTGGTTTCAAAGTCGGATGGCGGAGCCGTGTTGGAGGTCGCTGGCCGCCCTATGTTTGAACTGAATCCCATAGCGGCGATGATCTGGGGAGAACTCGCCGTGGGCCTTCCAACTGAGGAAATCATCGCTCAACTTGTTTTGCGATTTGGTATCTCAGAAGCACAAGCTGTCGGCGATGTGATGACCTTTATCGAACAGCTCAAGCAGCATCTTCTGGTTTACGAAAATCGTAAGTCTACCCCCTGATGACCCAGCCGAGATTGTTTGTCGATTTCGACGAGAGCGTTGAATGATCGTCGAAGCTGAGTAAGCACGTGGAAAAAAGCTCAGATGGTTCTCGCCCTCTTCCGACTCATCCTTGACAATCTTCTCCTTCGGTTTCGCAAGGACCATCCAACGGATCACCGGCTTACGGCCCTTCCCAGTTCGAAATTAGCCTCACCGCGGTCAAATGGGTTGACAGCATTGTGCTGGTGAATCGAGGTGCGATCGAAACAGAGGGCATGGCCGAATATGGCTCTAAATGGCCGAATATGGCTCCCATTTTGAATTGACGCAGTAGCAGACAGCGAGCACCATCGCGCTGTCATGCAACAACGCTCGCAATTTCTATTGAGCACACTCCCGAACTCCAGGTTAACAGGGACATCGCTAATGACAAGTCCTCCCCCACTGTCCCCAGCAGAACCCGTCAATGAGGTTCTTCATGGTGTCACGGTCACAGATCCCTATCGATGGCTTGAGGACCAGGACTCTCCCCGTACTCGACGGTGGCTAGAAGAACAAGTGGCCCATGCGCGTGCGTATCTCGAATCCGTGCCCGGTCGCGAGCGAATACGACAACGTGTTGAGGAACTTCTTGCGGTTGAAGTGGTCTCGGATCCTTGGAAGGTCGGCAATCGTTATTTCTATCTGAAACGGGAAGCCCATCAAGAGCAGCCGGTTATCATGATGCGAGAAGGCAATTCACAGGAAATTGTACTTGTGGACCCCGCTGTCAGAGGTGGGGGAAGTGCTGCTGCTGTTAGGATTGTCAATATTTCGCGAGACGGAAATACTTTGGCGTTTGGTGTTAGGCACGGTGGCACAGATTCACAATCCGTTGAGTTTATCGATATTACTAACCGACAGATCCTGCCTGACCGACTGCCGGATGGCCGCGGACCCGCGTTAGTCTTTTCATCGGACGGCCTCGGCTTCTATTATGCACATGAAATACTTTCTTCCTCGCACTCCCACTATAGAGCTGTGTACTCACACAGCTTTGGACACCGACCGGAGCAAGACTTGGAGATGTTTGTCGCCGGCGACGAGGCCCGTCTCCATGTTGGCATTTTCGGGTCATCCGATGGAAAGCTTCTCGGTTATTTTGTAACACATTCACAGGATCCAGTTACATTCGATCTATATGTGCAATATTTGACTGGCGGCAAATCGGCGCAAAAGATTGTTGAAGGGAATGAATCAGGGTTTTGTCCTTTCTTTATCGGGCACGATCTGTTTGCCCTGACTGATCACAAAGCTCCCAATCGGCGCATCGTAAAAATCGATCTCGATCACCCGGAGCCCGCCCATTGGTCCGACATTGTGCCGGAATCTCAACATCGGATCGAGAATTATGCAGTCGTTGGCAACTGGATGTGTGTCAACTATTTGGAAGGACGATTCAGTCGAATTGAGGCTTTGCAGGTAACAGATGATCATCGAGTCACGATTCCGTGTCCGCCAAATGGCACCGCCTATTTGATCAACAGGCCTGTCGAAACTGATACGCTGTTTTATGAATTCCTGACGTTCGATCAACCGACAGCGATTTTCTCTTATCAGCCTGCCAATCGCGAACATAAGGTCTGGGTTCAGCCCAAAATGGCCTTTGATCCCTCATCCATAGAGCTCCAACACGTTCACTACAAATCAACAGACGGCACGGAAGTCCCAATGTACCTGGTCGCGCGGAAGCGGCGCCTCTCCAATGGTCCTCTACCGACCCTTCTTACAGGCTACGGAGGCTTCGGTTACAACCACACCCCGCAATTCAAGGCCTCTTCCGCTTTCCTGATTGAGCAGGGCTTTCTTTTCGCGATCGCCAATATACGCGGAGGGGGCGAGCTCGGCGAACAATGGCATCTCGCCGGAAAGCGTCACAAACGCCAAAAATCCTTCGACGACTTCATCGCTGCGGCCGAATGGCTGGTCGATAAAGGTTACGCCGACCCTAAAAAGCTCGCAATCAGTGGCGGCTCCAACGCAGGGCTGCTCATGGGTGCTGCGCTAACCCAGAGGCCGATCCTATTCCGCGCGGTGGTCTGCTCGGGCCCCCTATTGGACATGCTTCGCTATCACCACTTCGATCATGCAAACGGCTGGATCGAAGAATACGGCACTGCAGACAACCCAGAAGACTTCCGGCACTTATTCGCGTATTCGCCCTACCACAGTGTGCGTAACGGAGTATCCTACCCATCCGTCATGCTCGTTTCTGGTGATGCGGATACCCGCTGCAATCCGATGCACGCCCGCAAGATGGCCGCCAGACTTCAAGCAGCTTCCAGTTCCGGCAATCCGATTCTTCTGAATTACAAGCCCACTTGGGGCCACGTGGCAGTACAACCACTAAGTGTGCGGGTCGATGCCGTGACGGACAGGCTGTTATTCATCTGCTTTGAACTAGGGGTTAGCGGATGACGGGGGACATGACTTCATGCGATTCCTAACTTGGAAAGCCCTGCTCACCCTGTTGGCCTTCGATGTCCTGGGATTTGGCCGCAACTTCGCCAAGATGTACAGCTTCCTTTGTGCCCAAAAAGTCTCATCACGAACACCGCCGCCAGATGCCGTTGAGCAAGTGTGCGATGCCGTAAATAATGCGTGTGTTTGGTATCCGAAGCGTGTGTTATGTCTGCAACGATCAGCAGTCACAAACTACCTTCTGCGTCGTTACGGCGTGCGCGCCGAGATGGTAATCGGTGCGCAGAAAGTGCCTTTCAAGGCACATGCCTGGACTGAAGTGCATGGTCGCGCAATCAATGAGCGAAATGATGTCCAACGCAAATACGGCGTTTGGGATCGTTGCTAGGGAGAAATTGGTCATGAGCGTGCAAGCAGGACTCTGGAACTTCAATGGAAAACCAGCTGATGGAAACTTGCTCGCCCGGATGGCCAATGCCCTTGCCGAATATGGTCCCGATGGAGAGACAACCTATTCCGACGGTCCCGTTGGCATGGTGTACCTTCCATTTCACACGACATCAGAGTCACGTCTTGAACGGCAACCGCGTACTTCCGCCAGCGGGAAGGTAATGACGTGGGATGGCCGACTCGACAATCGAGACGAACTGATAGGCCAGCTTTACAATCATCTCGCGGCGGAACGCACAGACCTGGCCATTGTCGAGGATGCGTTCGAACGATGGGGTACGGACTGCTTCGCAAAGCTCATCGGGGATTGGGCGCTCACCATCTGGGATCCTCGTAATAGGGAGTTGACTTTAGCGAGGGACTATGCCGGCGCCCGCCACCTCTTTTACTATCTGAAGGCGGAGAGCTTCATCTGGTCAACCCATCTGGAGCCCCTTGCGCTGTGCGGCGATCAATTCACTTTATGTGAGGAATACCTCGCGGGTTATCTCGCTTCGTGGCCAGAAGCCCATCTTACGCCCTATCGCGAAATTCATTCCGTTTCCCCTGGAACTTTCATCAGGGTCCACAACGGAAAAATCAGCATACATCCCTACTGGACTTTCAATCCCGGACGCGAGACGCGTTACAAGACGGATGCACAATACGAGGAGCATTTCCGCCACCTCTTTCGTCAAGCAGTTCGCCAGCGGCTGCGCAGCGATTCGCCCATTCTTGCAGATCTGAGTGGGGGGCTCGATTCCTCTGCAGTTGTCTGTATGGCCGACGATATTCTCGCGAAGGAAGGAGCGGAAACTCCCTCGTTGGATACGTTCTCTATTCTTGCGCTTGATGAGCCGGGTGAAGATGATTCTCTCTATTTGACGAAGGTCGAAGAAAGAAGAGGTCGAATCGGCCATCATGCTGTGATACAGGAGTTAAGCACATCGCCGTTCGAATGTGCACACTTTGCAGCCACTCCCATCGTCGCGGGAAGGCCGGAAATGAACGCAGCGAAGTTCGATGTAATACGACGTGGCAAGTACAGAGTTCTTTTGTCCGGAAGTGGTGGAGATGAGATGCTCGGGCAGGCCTTAGACCCTCGAGTGCAACTCGCCGATTTACTTCGACAATTTCGGTTCACTGAACTAGCCAAACGGCTCCGGGTTTGGAGTCTGCTCTTGAGGCGCCCTTGGATTCACTTGTTTCTCGATGCTGCTCTTCTACAACTGCCTGTGTCGGTGCGCGCCTGGACTACAGGGCGCGCCAAAGTGCCCCCTTGGGTTAACCGAAGGTTTGCTCGGAGGCAGAAGTTGTCGGCTCGTCTGTTAGATATTAAGGAAGGATCATGGGCTTGGCTCCCGAGCGGCCAAGATTGGTTCTGCACGTTGACGACACTCGCGCGGGGCTTGACCAAGGTCCACCCCTCGAGAGAGGAAACGAGGTATCCCTATCGCGATCAGAAACTGATTGAGTTCCTCGTGTCCATTCCGACAGAGCAGTTATTACGGCCAGGCGACCGGCGTTCGCTGATGCGGCGGGCCCTCGCTGGCCTATTACCACCAGAGATATTGGCGCGTCGCACGAAAACCAGTTCAGACCGTTATTTCAGTGCCGCACTCACAAAGTATTGGGGCACGCTGGAGCCTGTTCTCCGCGCATCTTTCGTTTCACGGTTCAACTACGTTAACCAAAATCAGTTTTATAACTGCTTAGTTGACGTGAAGCACGGAAACATGACCCCCCATTCCGCACGACTATCAAAAGCACTCTCATTAGAGTTGTGGCTACAAGATGTATCGGCTCGGCGGCTAATTGCAGTTGAGCCCAAAAGATCGGTCACCGTCGGTACTGACTTAGCCCAGTCAAGGGTGTAGCCATTGATTCGCTCTGCGGCGGTCCATTTTGCGTGCTGCATATTGGGCGCGAGTCATGGGAGCAGAATGACCACAAAAGATTGAACTGCCTCTGCTAGCGGAGTGGTTCATATCCACAAGAAAGGAGGTGAAGACAATGACCTACAACAAGCCGGAAATCGCTGTTCTTGGCGATGCAAACCGTGTCATCCAAGGCACCAAGCAGGGTACACCAGTAGAACCCAACCTGAGCGCCCACAACTCGTCGTTTGAGCTCGACGATTGAAATGGGGCATAGAAGTAACCCACGGCCTCCCTCATGGGTGCAAGCACCCATGAGGGAGGCACTACGAGGGAACTGTTATTGCTTTACTGAGAGTCGACCTTTCTTAAGCGTCCAAGGCCCGGCGGATCCGGTGGATTTTCCACCGAACGGATACTCTCAGCGACGTTTGCTAAGGGAAGACCTTTATGCTTCGGGAAACGAGAAATTTGTTCTCGTTGTATTGAAACCCTCTGAAGTCAGAGGGATATCAAGGGCGAAGCCCAGGGCTAGTTTGTCTGTATTCACTTTTCGACTAATGCCATGTAAAGTGCTCGAAGTATTTCGCCGCGTGAAGTTGTTCCCTCTCGATAGCGGACCGACGAATGGCCTGGGGCCGCAGCAAGCCATTTAGCCGCATCCTCTGCACTAACTACTTCATCCAGCCGTGCATTCCAATCAGGTAAGAATCCCCGCAGGCCGAAGTACTGCACAACCTGAAACATGGGATGCGTCAGTGGTACATCATGGTAATAGATGAGCACAGCCTTCTCTTTCAACAGCTCTTTCTGAAGTTTCTCAACATCAATTTTCCTTACCGCTACCCCATCCTCAATGCTGAGACTTGCAGCTATGCCGGCCGCCTGGCCGAGCGCCATCCAGCACGGTTCCATTCGCAGCGTGCTAAAGCCTACGTGCGTACCAGACACCGGAACGGGTGTGAGCAACCCGTCTACCTTTTGCGGCACGATAACCCCGTAAGGCACCGTATACGGTTTGGTTGAATACGTGAAGAAACCATCCAGGTTCACACGGCCTGGTTCCCGCTTGCGCACTGCGTGTGAATCAAGCGAGTAATGACTGGCCGTGACGCTCGTCGGGTAAACTGGGGGCCGTGGCTGGCCTTTCAACGGAATGGCATCGTGAGCGGTAAATAGATGTTCGCCCGCGATACGCCTTCCTTCGCGGACATATATCTGACGGGGGAAGTGGTCGTTGTCGGTGTATTCATCGCGCGCTAAACCCCATTCGCGAACCCGGATACGGAAGTCTTCTGGCAACTCCCGGTCGTTTTGACAGAACCAGAGCAGGCCGAGAGTGTAATCGCGCAACCGTTCGGAGAAGCGATCGCGCCACTCCCAACTGGCCGTCGGCCAAGGCCAGTTCTCCTCCGGAAGGTCGGTAGAAAGAAAACTCGCGTGCTGATTGTTCGCGTCCGCCTTATCGTTTGGAAGCACCACCATGTTGACGACACGCCCGAGGCCGTCGAATGCCAGTTCGGGCCGCGGAGCGCCCTCTGGACCGGTCGAGCGATTGTTCTTGATGTCTTCGATCAAGGAGACGTATTCATCACGGCGATAGTTCGCCGGTTTAGAGATAGCAACCTGGTTGTCTTTGTTGCGAGTTACCGCCAGTCGGTAGTTATAAGCTTGAACAGCGTTATCGCCCAGGCCGGTCGAGCCCGAACCCATGGGGCCACCCCATTGCTGGTAGAGTTGTCCAGCCATCGGCTCCTCGAACTCGCCTTGGCTTTCTCGCCCCAGACGATAAGGGACGCCGGCCGCTGCCGCCAAATCTCCTTCATAGGTACCGTCGATAAAGACTCTGCCACGGTACAGTTCGTGCTCGCCGCTGTCACGGTTGAGCACATCTATTTCCACCAAACGCGACTGTTCCAATTTTACATTCTGTGGCAGAGCATCAAATTGCCGCATCATGAGAACCACTATCCGAGGTTGCTCCGCCAACAATTCCCCAAAAACTCTCTCCGCCACCGATGGCTCGAAATGATATCCGCCGCTACTCGCCGCTTCCTGCGGGGATTTGTCGCCGTACTTGTTGACGTAGTAATTATGGACGCGGCCGACGAATTCAAGAAACAATCCACCTGTGGCACCGCGGGTGGCGATATCCGTCGCACCGAGCCCATTGGCTGGCAAGCCGCCAACATGCTTGGTTCGTTCGAGGATTACGACTTTGTGGCCATGGCGGGCGGCTGCCACTGCCGCCATTATTCCTCCAGGTGTCCCGCCCACAACGACAACGTCGAATGAGCGGAGTTCTCTGCTCGTCACCTCGCGACTGCGCTGGATCGGCCTTGTGCTTTCGGAGACTAGGCCAACGCGTCCACAAATTAGCGTGACGAGAAGTAACAATCGACAAATCAGCATCACTGATTCTCTTTGCGGTGACAGAATAGTAGAACTCATTGTCCGTAAAATCCAAGTCGGGACAATATCTACTCCGGCGGTATGATGCAAGGGGGTTACGCCGAAGTATTCGTAGCCGATGTCCGTTGGCGTAACGGTTGCCACCGCCAAGACGTGCGTGTCAGTTTCAAGGATTATTGCTGCTTCTTTCCATGAGCACGAAGCTCGTCGCGGGAATTGAGTTTCTCACGCATTTGTCTCCAGCGAGCGTACTGTTCGCGCTTTGCGGGATCAAGATCTTCTTCCCTGAGCAGCCAGAAATTAAACCAATCGAAGTGCGTGGTCATCGAGTTGAAGCGATTCAGCGGGCGCTGGAACACGTGTTCTTCATCTGGATAGATGACGAGTTCAGTCTGCCCGCCTTGTTCTAGAATCGCAGTGCGCATCTCTATGCCATTCAGATTGGCTCCTGTATACTCCATCAGGAGCGGCGCTCGCAGTCGATCCACATTCAGCACCGGCGCGACCTCTTTCCATCGCGAATAAAACCTACCATAGGGTCCGCCACCGAAAAACCTGTCCTCCTGGTCCTTCCAGCCATCACCCCAGATCCAGTAGCTTCCCGGCTCGTGGTTGCCACCCTCCCCCGATGCGGCCGCCTGAAACCAATCCGGATAATGGGTAACGATGTAGTCGGTCCAGAATGAGCCGTAACTCCACCCCATGATACCCATGCGTTTGGAGTCGACAATGCCGCGCGCGATCAACAAGTCCACTGCTGAACGTACCGCGGCCACCACACTGTCAACTTCTGCTGCCTTGGCAGCAGTGAAGTCACCATCTTTGTACACGAACCATCCTTCGGGGACATTCATCAACAATACGGCGTATCCGTGCCCCGCAAATGCTTGCGTAGGATAACTTGCATAACTTTCGCTATTAAATCGCCGCCCGCTGTACACGTTGTAAAGAACCACAAGGAGCGGATATCGCTCGTTAGAAATGTAGTTGCCCGGCAGAATAAGTCCAGCCTGAGGTTGGCCACCTTCGCCTTTCTTGTCTGACCAACTTAGCGAACTGACCTGCCCTAGTTCGATTACATCGTACGCGGGATTCAAGTGCGTCAATACAAGCGGCTTGCCCTCCGAAGATCGGTCGTGTACTACCACGGACACCACTTCCGGAGGAATCATTGGGGACTCTTCAATGCACGCAGCGCGTGTCTTGTCGGCGCTCAGCGAGCAATTATGGAGCCGGTTGCCAGTCTTCTGTTCGACCGCCTTCGCGACTGGATCCGGACCGGTCAGAAACGCCAAGTCGGCATCCTTGTCAGGCCTCAAGTTGCGATCAAATAAACTAAGTGTATACTGCTGAGTTGTCGCGATGCTTGACTGGTCTCCATGCAGTTCGCCACCCTGCGAGACAAACAGTAAGGATTCCCCGTCGTCGCTCCACTTAAGAGAGTAACTGTGAGCTAGGTTCGACAGAAGAGGATTGACTTTGCCATTGGCCAAATCCAGCACCGCCAGAGCGTGGCGAGATTCATTTGAAGTTTCGTACAGCAATGCGAGACTCTTTCCGTCCGGCGAAATCCTAAACTCCGGAGCCATAGATCCCTGACGCAGGAATATGGGCGCCTCCCAAAGTCTTCGAGTTCGTCCATGGTCCAAGTCGTAAGACCACAACTCGAAAGGTGCGAGCTGCGATTTCGAACATCTGAACAGTCTGAATCGGTAGTAAGGCTCGCCTTTGTATAGGACACCGCTCTTCATTCTTTCCTCGACCTCCCGCTTCGCAGCCGCCGTGTCGTAGGCCGCATAGATCAGGGTCTTTCCATCGGGAGACAATTGGTAGGGATCATTGCCTCCTTCGTATTCGGGAGTGTAGACCAGTTCCCCGTGAACTACGGTCAACTCCTGTGGCTTTCCCCCTTCGGCCGCCACTCGCCAGATGTTTCTGCCGCTTTGTATCTCGGATACAAAGTAAAGCCAGCGGCCGTCGCGGCTCCAGCGCACCGTGGTGATATGGATGGCATTGGCTAATGCTCGGGCAACGCCGCGGTGCATGGCATCAGCCACATACAGCACGGCCTCATCTTGATTGCTCTCACGGTTTGCGTGGGTAACCACATAGGTAAGGTGTGAGCCATCCGGCGAGATATGCACTTCAGATGGCTTGCGCCGCGACAGAGTTTCCGCAATCGTGATCGGATGATGTGTCACATCGGACCGAGGCGCTTCGCCTTGGGAAGCGAATCCCTTAATCTGGCCCGCAGATATCAGGAGTAGACAAAAGAGGCTCGTATTCGACGAAAGACGAGTCCTGGTCCCAATTGCAGCCTTGTCTTCTCTCCTGCTGATCATCGCCGAGTCGCTCAGAAGACCAGCTTTAATGCGAACTGAACCGAACGAGGCCCGCCGATCTGATACAGAGGACTGAACCCGCCTAGCCCACTCGGTCCAGCGAGGGACTGGCCCAACATCGCTGTTGATACGCCGAACTGAGAGCCCAGCCTACCGAAGGGAGGGCCAAAATTCGGGTGGTTTAAGACGTTGAACAACTCCGAGCGGAACTGCAGCTTAAGCGACTCGCGAATCCGGAAATCCCGATGTATAGCCAAATCCCACTGCGTAGCACCGAAACCTCGCAGCGCATTCCGGGGCAGGTTTCCCTGCCGAGTAGGATTACGATTTGCATCTGTTGGTGGAGGCATGAACGCACTTGGATTGAATCCCTTTCCGCCGGGGCACCCCTGGCCCGGAGCAAGCGCACCCGACGCTTGCAATGTCGACGCGCATTGTGCCCCATACAAATAAAGAGGTTGTCCTGGGACTATGTCGGGGCGAACTTGTGTACTTGCGCGAAACTGACTAAAGCTAAACCTTCGACTTGAGACCCACACGTTAACTGGCGATGCCGAACGCGCCTGGACAACATTTTCCACGGACCAACCACCGAAAACCCCCTTCGTGAAAGCATTGATCTTGGGAGCCGGAATTTCATAGGTCGCCGCCGCGGAAAATGCATTGCGAATGTCAAAATCAGAGGAGCCGCGATTTATGTTGGAAGTGAGCCCCGGCACGAGATTATTGGCGGAATTGCCAAAGAATGATCCGGCGGAAGCCGAGTCAATCGAGTGCGACCACGTATAGGAAGACAAGACCTGAAGCCCCCGCGACAGCCGTCTTTGGAATTGGAGTTGGAGAGCGTCATAGTCGGAAGTGGCTGCATTGGTGATGAAGTGTATGACCGTAAAAGTTGAATTCGGTGAAGGTATACCTGCTCCCTGCAGGAGCCGTCTTCCCTTAGAACCGACATATGACGCAGATATTGTCTGGTGTGCGCCGAAACCCTGTTCCAACGCGACATTCCACTCCAGTGTGTAGGGCAGCTTCAGATTTGGGTCGAAAGTGTCCGCACCCCCAGGAGCACTCGGGCTGGGGGGAGAAATCGGGACCGGCGCCAACTGCGAAGAACTTGGCGGATAGTTACCTCCAGAAGTGAATGTGAATGCTCCAAACGGATATTGATTAGTCACCAGCAAATTTCCGAGCTCTTGCGTCGCTAGATCATAGAAAACACCAAACCCTCCGCGAAATACCGTTTCCCAGCCTTGGTTTTGCCGCACTTGGTAGGCTATTCCAACTCTAGGCGCAAAATTCCCGTACGTCGTGCTGTAAGGCGATGTTCCGGAGGGTGCAAGCGCCACAGCCGATAGATTACTGAGGTCAAAGTTACTAAAAGCAGGAAAGGTAGGGTTGCTGGTGGGTACGAAATCCAAATCCCATCTCAGGCCGTAAGTGAGGGTCAGGCGAGGATTGATCCGCCACGTATCCTGCGCGAAAGTACCCAGGTTCTGAAGTCTCATGGTGACGCCGCGAACTGAATTTACGGCACTCCCAAAGAGTTGTCCCATTTCGGTGGAAGGCACATCGTTGAAGAAGAACACCGGGGTATACAGCCAGGGATTGAAAGATGGCTTCAACTGCCGATAGTCGACGCCGAACTTCAGACTGTGGGAACCCTTCTGTAGAGATAGGCTATCAACCAGATTGTATTGCTGTTGCAGGAAATTTCCTTGAAGTCCGTCAACGAAGCCTCCTATATCGAACATATTGACCTGAAACAAAGCATTCTGGAGCGTGAAAGAACTGGGAAAGTTAAGCGTGGAAGTTGACAGTGGGACAGCCCCGCCGAAGGTATCCAAGATAGAAGTGAGGTCAGAGCTACTTCGACTATAGTTGAATCGAAGATCATTTGTGATTACGGGAGAGGGGCTCCAGGTTACCCCGGCGGTACCAGTTTGGATCGTGTTCGCCGTGCGATCCAACTCGCTCAAAGAAACGGATGCTCTTCGCGAAAGGAGCTCTGATGGCGAATAGTTGTATCTGCCGAACAGGGTTAGCTTGTCGTTCAGCCTGTAATCGATTCGAAGACTGGTGGCATTCAGATTCGAAGCGTCAGAGAAACTAGAGTTGAATTGGGCTGTGCCGGTGGTCTTCTGACCCGAAGACGGGCAAGTCGGATCAGTCGCTGGGTCACACTGCACGAAGATCTCCGGACCATTCGGCAGCGGGAACGCATTCAAAAGGGGCTGTGTGGCCGCGATCGCGGCGTTCCGCGCGGCGACCGCGGGGACTACGCTTAACCCAACCGCTGGCAGACGGAGCCGGAGTCCCTCGTAGGAAAAGAAAAAGAATGTTCGATCCTTTAGAATCGGGCCACTGAATGTGCCGCCGAAATCATTTTGGCGCTCTTCCGGTTTCGGCTGGCCAGTGTAGTTGGCAAACCAATCGTTGGCGTCTAATTTATCATTCCGGAAATAGTCAAACGCTGTTCCGTGAAACTGGTTGGCCCCCGAGCGCGTCACGATGGAAATCTGCCCGCCCGGAGTGCGGCCGAATTCAGGCGCGTACGTAGAAGTCTGGATTCGGAACTCCTGCAAGGCATCGACGGAGACCAAACTGTTCGTTCCGCCTTGCACACTCAATCCAGGGAGCGCTCCTCCGAGCCCTTCTCCTGCGTGACTGTTCGCAGCCCCAGCTCCGATGTTGGCGCTCACGCCATCTACCATCCAGTAGTTCGAAGCTGCACGCTGCCCATTCACGCTAAATTGCCCATCATCAGGTCCGTTAGTGCTAGTAAGGACCACTCCGGGCGTAAGCTCAATTAGCGTCTGAAAGCTCCTGCCGTTCATCGGTAGGTTTTCCGCAAACTGCCGATCCACAACCGTGCTAACCGACGCGGATTCGGTGTTGATAAGTGGGGCTCCGCCCTCAACGGTCACTGTTTCCGTGACAGAACCGACAGGCAGAGTAAAGGCTAACGCTCGGGCATCTTGAACATTCAGAACAATGTCAGGGTGGACGACCGTCTTGAATCCCAGTTTCGATACGCGGATGTGATAGGTGCCGGGTTGGAGATCCGGCACAGAGTAAATTCCTTCAGCATTCGTTTCGGTAGTGGAACGAATGGCGGTAGCGTCATTAATCACTTCCACCGTTGCGCCGACAATCGCTCCACCCAAACTGTCCCGCACCTGACCGTTTACAACTGCCGTGGGTGCCTGCGAACGACTGGTGACCGAACAACACAACAGAAGGAGAACGAACACACCAATGCGCTGCTTCACGGGCACTCTCCCTTGAATTTTTAGGTGCGGGGTAACCTTGCAGAGTCTACAAAGCTAAAGGAGCAAGTGGGCCACCAGACTAAATAAAGTTTCTGTGATTCTTTATCCCTTGCGGACTGCTGAGAGGAATCGTAACAGACTACGGGTGATTAGGCTCTTCGTTTAAATATGCGAATAGCACTTGCTTCCCTCGCGGTACGCGGCTCCCGCCGTTGGGTTCGACTGTGACAAACACCGCGTTGATTTGCGCGAGGGAGGAGGAGTCGTCGAACCTCAAAACCCAACGTTTATTCGTAGAATTATCTACGTACATTATTCCGAGATTCAGCGCGTTGTTGCGATCCGGCCCACGCAGTCCCCACGCCTGGAATGTGCTCGCGTTCTTCAGACCCGACTGCTGATCTAGATCGTAAGCATAGAAAATTAAAGATTTCCCTTTTGTATAGAAGACTCTGCCGTACGACTTCTTCGTTTTGCCGTTTGTGCCGATGTCGTACACCTCGGCAAGATAGAGGTCACGGGCGCCCATCAGCTCCCGGATGTCGCGATCCGAGTCAAGAAATTCTTGCTGTTTTGTGATAAGCCGTTGCTGTTCAACGAGACTCACATCTTTTTCTCTAAGCAACTGCGACATCTGGCGGGTCTGGCTTTCGAGACTCGCCATCCTAACTGCATCGTTCGTACTTGCTTGCCGGAGAGCCTCAAGCTGTTTTTGCCCCGCTGCAAGGAGGGTCTGCTGGTCATCGAGTTTGCGAAGAAGCTCCTCGCGCTGCGAGGAAATCTCCTGGGCTTGCTCCTCGCCTTGCCGGTCTCTCGACAGCAAGCTCGCCTGTAACGCTGCGACTCGTTTTCCTTCTTTCTCGAGGTTCCCTTTCAATTCCGCGATCGTGCCCTCTCGCTGTGCCAAGCCAACCTGAATTGCATCCCGTTCCTGCAGAAGTTTGCCAATCTGCGCTCGGTCAGCTTCTTCGTGTCGCTGTAATTGCTCGACAATCTGCGATTCTTTCAGGGCACGCTTCTCACCCAAGCGGTAAATCGACCCTGCTAGGCCAACCGCCAGAATGATTGATCCACCGACCGTTAA
>Ga0137394_10000539_pt1 | contig 26509 bp, 21 predicted proteins | sample czobulk116metaG_FD_108278 | JGI IMG/M metagenome (GOLD analysis project Ga0137394, IMG submission 108278) | Vadose zone soil microbial communities from Angelo Coast Range Reserve, California, USA - czobulk1.16 metaG | ecosystem: Environmental > Terrestrial > Soil > Vadose zone | place: USA...
TCGCTTTAGGGATTTGGCGCCTGCGCGGTCGCCACTGCGGGATTAAAGGGCTTCGGTTGAGCTTTCTCCCATTCTTCCCGGCTCACTTTCTTGATCTGATGAATGTGCACGAATGTGCCTTTTTTATTTCCAACCACCACGTCCGGCAGCTTGTCGCCATTGATATCGCCGGCCACGACCTGCGTGCCAATTCCTGAATTATCGTCGATCATGTAGGGAATGAGATCAACTGATTTGTCAGGTCCACGAACCAGCTTGAACCAATAAAGCACGGCGGGTGCGCTCGGTTCAGCGTCGCCGGTAGCGCCATGAGCCCAAAAACGCTTCCCCGTGACGATGTCCTTCAAGCCGTCGCCATCCATATCCACCAGGTCAACCGCGTGCAGTTGGGCGAATTTGACGCCGTATTTGTTGTCTTTGGGCTCCTTGTTCATGAAAGTGTGCTGACGGAACTTGATCTCGTCGCCTTCGCGATATTGCTCAAACCAGGCCAGACCATACCCATGCGCTTGCAAGCTGGTAATCACATCGTTGAGCCCGTCGCCGTTCACGTCGTAGACATACATCTGGGCGCCTCCGCTTCCGAAGTTGACCGGGTGCTTCACCCATTCTGGATCGCCTTCCAACGACTTGGGCTGCTCCCACCAACCGGTGGCCTCGAGTATGTCTTTCTTCCCGTCGCCATTGACATCGCCGTAGCCGTAACCGTGAGTAAAACGCTGCCAGTTGCCCTTGGGCGAAATCTTGTGGAACATCCACGGCTTGCCCGGGTCGCTCCAATCCGGTTCCGCGTATCCGAGATAGCCGCGCGAGTGGAAAATGATCTCGGGCTTGCCGTCACCGGTCAGGTCTCCCCAGGTGGGTGATTCGTTATCGACTACGTCAAAGACGTTGTGCCGGATCCAGTGCTCGGTGCCATCTGCGGCTGGTTTGCCCTTGGGATTTTCATACCAGGAAGCGTCTTCCCCCGGGAATCCATAAATCAATATGTCGTCCCAACCATCCTTGTTAAAGTCATAGGTAAAGGCGAAAAAGTTATCCGAATAGGTATTCTTTTTTCCAAGTGCCCCTTCGAAGCCTGGCGTTTTTTGCTCCGAACCGTCGGCAATGGTTCGATTGAAAGACTTGGTCGCAGGATAGTATTCGTGCCGAACATGAAAACTGGGTCCTTCCCACCAATAAGGCCCCGAGACGACATCCATCTTGCCGTCATGATTGAAATCGCCGTAATTCGCCCCTTCGCTCCAGAAATGCTCACTGAGCTGGATTTTCTTGAAAGTGTGAAGGGTGTAGGTCTCAGCCTCAGCAGATTTCTTTTTTTCACCGGAGGCCAGCTTTTGCGATTGGCAGCCGGTCAGAGCAACGCAGCCGCAGAAGAGAGCCACTGTAAGAATGGAACGCTTGATCATGGGTAAATCTCTGGCAGGTTCCCCGCCAACAAGCAAGCCTTCTACCGCATCACCTGGAAACTGCTCCAGGAGAGCCGAGCGCATTACTCAGAAGCCTTCAGCTCGGCCGTGGAGACCGGTCCACTCACATCGAACTGGTTCAGAGTGCGCGCAGAGAGACGATTGACTCCAGAATGCACGTTCCAGTCGAAGCTTGGCTTCGATGGTTTCCAGTCGCCGCCATCGATCTGCACCTCATAGGCCTTAAAGTTCGGGGTTAAAGTTTTAAGGGCAACCATGATCTTCCCGCCTTCAACGCGCAGTTCAAGCGCCGCCTGGCCGATGGGAAAGTAAGGATCGCTTGCAGGGTTTGTGGGCACCGTCCGCACATGCCATTTGGTTCCATCGCAGAGCTTGTCCTTTACGATGAACATCTTCGCGTAATCAAAACCAGAATCCATCAAGTCGGTGTTCGGGATGTAAGCACTGAACCCGTATTTATCCAGCTCATCTGGACTCACAGCGAGATCGCCGAACCCGGGGAAATATTCCAGGAAAATGGGCAGATCGGACTTCTTGTATTTCTTCCGCTCTTTGCCAATTACGAACACGAGGCCCTTACCGTCCTGGTAAAACCACTGGCGCCGGATCTCGTATGCGTTGAGAGGAACGCCGTTGCTCTCCAAGTACATGTTGCTTGTCGGATCGAGCATCACCCATTTGCGGTATTGATTGGACCAGATCTCGGTAGATGAATGCTCGGTCGAGCCTCCTTTAGCCACGCCCTGATGGCGCCTCAGCGCAAGCGGCCGATCGACCCAACCGAGACTTGCGGCGCAGGAGACTAATACCTGTGCATATTGCGAGCAGAAGAACGTATGCCCTTCGTCGATGGCTTTTAATATTTCGAGCGCGCCTCTGCATTCTGCGGATGGATGACCGAACTTCTTGAACTGACGGTGCGTCCAGTCCATCAACAGAACCTGCTTCTCGAACTCGTCTTTGCCTGGCGCGACCACTTCACCAAGCTTGTAGCGCTCGCGTAATTGTTTGAGCTTCGGGTTGTCGTAGGAATCGAATTTGAACCGCTTCGTGTAATCGCTTTGGACGTATGGCAGAGCGTCCAATTGAGTGACGGTGGCCTTTCGTCTGCCCACGTCGACGGCGTCGCCCTTTCGTAGAGCGGAGGAGTCTGCGCGCGCGCAGAGGACGAAGGTCACGTGATACATCACGCACATCGTGGTGCAGAGTCTGTAAAGATTCATAAATCCTGTTTCTGAGCGGCTGTTACCGAGAAAATTAGACGCAATCCTCGCAGCAGGTCATCATTTGGCGAAGGCCATCCTGTGGCTCTCCTTGGCGCTCCAGGAAAACAGAAGTTGATCCTGTTCGACTGATTGGGCCGCTATTTGAGCTGACGCAAGAGCTTCTTGGCGCGACGAATCCAAATCCGATCGCGTTTTCGTTGGAAAGCCGGGGTATGAACATCATCGGCCAGGACTTCCTCCACTTGTGTGCGCGCCTTGGAGTCCTCGTTTTTCGCATGGTAAAGTTCAGCCAATTGCACGCGAGCCCGGGCATAAGAATGCTGGTCGGTAACGCGCTCCCAAACTGCAATCGAGCGATCAGTTTGGCCCAGGGCTGCCAAGGCCTCTGCCATGGCCATCATGGAGTACCCATACTCATGCTTGGGATTCTCCGCACAGACGGCTTCCAGCATCGGCAGAGCTTCAGCCGCTCGCTTTTGCCGAAGCAAACAGCCCCCCAGATGCGCACGGGTGTCGATATCCTGCCCGTCCCGTTCGAGCGCGGCGCGATAGCAGGCTTCGGCTTTATCGAGCTTGCCTTGCTGGAAGTAAATGTCTCCGAGCTGAAAATGATGATGCGCTTTGTCCAGGTGATGAATCTGGGCCTGTAGTTCTTTGATTCGCTTGCGCGAATGAGCTCCGGGCAGCTCGAACCCGCGCGTGGCTGAAGGCGACCCCCGATAGACGTTAAAGAAATACCAAAACGCCCCGATCCCAGGAAACACTATAATAAACAGGACCCAGAGCCATTCCTGCCGTCGAATCGCATCAACGATCATCCAGATTGCGAAAACGCCAAAGACCCATGCTACAGGAGATTGCAACCAATAGAAAAACTCCATCAGGGCGAACAGCATGGGACCCGACCTTAGCGAAAATGGCTCTGGACGCAAATCGTTTGTCAGGACCGTTAGCCAAGAGCCGGCAGGCTGCCCTCAAACGGATCGGACGAGAGCTACCGCGCGGCAGCCTGCTTCACGAACCCATCCAACCGGTTTTTGATCGACTGCAACTGCGGCTTCAGCTTCTCGAATCGTGGGTCCCCCAGCCATTGCTCCACGACCGCAAGGGCCTGGCGATCTTGCCTCGCCAGCGTCTCATGGTCTGGTGTCGAGGTGCTCGTCAGCAGGTTGTGAGAGACCATGTAGTTGGCATTGGGATAAAGTCCCGCAAAAGTCGCCAATTCAGCTCCCGTGCTCTGCTTCAGATAATTCTCCACCAGCTCGCGCTGCGCCGGGTCGCTCACATCTGCTCGGGCAAAGAAATTGGCGCGCGTCACTTCCCTCCCCTTCATCAGATCCGGCTGCGCCAGCAACTGGCCGAGCGTTGCGGCGGGATCGGAAATCGTGAGCCGATCCAGCGCCAGATAGGCCGCGTGTCCAGCCGCTCGATTCTCTCTGTCGGTGGTCAATTGTCCTAAGACGGGGACCAGTTCGGTGGCATGCAAGTAAACCGGCACGTCGAAAGCTTCCAGGAACCCAACGGAAGGATCGCTACGCCATGGTACGAAGCGAACCATTTCTTGAAACTTTTCCCGCAAAAAAGCCTTATCCTCCGGCATGCCCTTCACGCGCGCATAGCTTCGCATGGCCAGTGCCCATTCATCGGCCGATTGTTTGTCGCCTTGCAATAGTTCTTGGGCGTACTGAGCCGCCGACGCTGGATCTGTTTGTGCAAGATAGTCCAGGGCCCAGGTGCGCAACGTCGGAGCGCTCTGGAGAAAACCATTGGCGCCCACTTTGAATTCAGCAGACGTGGGCGCATCAGACCGCGAGTCAAGAAATCGCTTTAAGAGCCGCACTCGCTCTTCAGCAGCCAAAGAAGAAAGCGATTGCTTCAGGCCAGCGAGCGCTTCCGGTTGTGTGCTCGCGTATATATTCCGGAACCATGGTGATAAAGCAAGTGCGGCAAGGCATTCTGTCATCCCCGGGCGCCAATTCGCGTTGGACAATTGCTTTTGGGCTGCGCAAATTCTCGCGCGAATACAATGAAACACTCTGTTGGCTGGGCCTCTTTACTTGCTCTTGTGAGCGTGGTCCTATCAGCCTGTTCGACCGGCAAACCGAGTGAAGCACGGAGGCCGGTCACCTTTGCTCTCATCGGCGACGTTCCCTACTCAGACCATGATGCCGCTGTTTCGTTTCCGAATATGATCGACGAGATCAACCGCGCGCATGTGGCCTTCACAGTGCACGATGGCGATATCAAGAGCGGCTCTGAGCCTTGTTCGGAGGAAGTTCTTCAGGCCATGTATCGACGGTTCCAGACGTTCGAATCGCCGTTTATCTACCTTTTCGGGGACAATGAATGGACTGATTGCGGACGATATCCGCCGGATACCGTTTCACCAGAGCGATGGCTGGAGCGGCTCCGGGAAGTGTTTACAAAAGGCGACCAGTCTCTGGGGAGGCACACGCTCACCTTGAAACGCCAAAGTGATGAAAAACAGCTCTCTAAATTTCGGGAGAATGTGCGCTGGAGTCTGGGCCAAGTGCTGTTTGTCGGTTTGAACGTGCCCGGCAACTCGAATAACTATGGGCAACCCGAGTTCGCAGAACGCAATCGGGCCAACCTGGCCTGGACGCGAGAAGCCTTTGCTTTGGCGCGAACGAATCAAATGCGAGCAGTGATGCTGATCCTGCAGGCGGATCCACATTTTGAACTTGCGGCCACGAACCGTCTGCGCCTTGGCTTCAACGAGTTCCTATCTGTCGTGGAGAATGAAACGATCGCCTTTAAGAAGCCAGTCGTGTTCGTTCATGGCGATTCTCACTACTTCCGCATCGACAAGCCGCTGATCGGAAGCAAGAGCAAACGCCGAATCGAGAATTTTACGCGAGTCGAGACTTTCGGCTATCCGGATGTCCATTGGTTGGAAGCGACGATCGACGAAAAGGACCCGAATGTTTTTCTATTCAAGCCGCGAATCGTGAAAAAGAACCTGGTGAAACAGGAGTGAGTGTCTACCGCCGGAAATGGAAGTTCGCGCTCCGCCGATGCGCTTCGCGACCGCCGAAGTAGATGACCGGCGAAGAAGGGCCGCAATCATTGTAATAGTTTTCAACGCGGGGACAGCCGCCGCCAACATAAACGACAGTAGCCGTCGGCTGGCAAACTTCAGGCGCGCCATAGGTCGCAACCGGCGACGCCGCGTAAACGACTGGAGCCTGGTAGACCACCGGCGCCTGATAAATGACAGGCGCCTGGTAAACAACTGGGGTTTGATAAACAATGGCCGGAACCGCATATGCAACCGGCGCCGACGGAACGATATAATCCTGTGCGCCACACGACCACTCGCCGACCGCCAACAAGACCGCAACCGCGCCGACCATTTCCGTTTTCATAGGATTCCTTTTTTTGTTGAACGCCTCTTCTTTCAAAACCCTTCAAAGCAAAGAAAGTTGCTGGCCGTTCATGGTTGCTCTGCGGCTTTACAAAACGCCCGGGTAAACCTATCCTTTTGTCATGAGCGAGATCACCATGACCGTTTCCGAAGCCTTAAGCAGTTTCGCTGACGTCGTGGAACGCGCCAGTAAGCGAGGAGAATCAACACTGATCGTCGATCGAGGTCAACCGCTAGCGCGGATTGTGCCCGTAGAGTCCAGCGTGAAAACCACAGACGAGTTCCTCAAAGCTTGGCCTACAATGCGCCATCTCACCCCGGAAGAAGCCACGGACTTTGAAGCCGACATACTTGAGGCTAAGAAACGCGTTCCGCCGCCGGGGTCCAAATGGGATTAATGCTCGAAAGCTCCGTTCTGATTGCAGCGGAGCGGAGAAAGTTCGATCTCACTGGGTTCTTGGCAGCGTACCCGGGAGAGTTACTCACTTTGGCTGCAATCACAGTCAGCGAATTGCGTCACGGCTGTTACCGCGCGGTCGACCGGAACATCCGGGAACGCCGGGAGCAGTTTGTCGCCGATATTCTCTACCGCGCGGCCATCGTTCCATTTGGCGCTGTCGAAGCAGAATGCCACGCCCAACTTTGGGTAGAGCTGGAGCGCAGAGGTCAGATGATTGGATCACATGATTTGCTTATTGCGGCTACAGCTTCCAGCGGTGGCCACCGACTGGCGACGTTAAATGAGTCCGAATTTCGCAGGGTTGGCGGACTTGCGCTTTTGTCAGTGGCGGAATGGCAGCGGTCGGTTTGAACGAAAGCTTTTTGGCTTGCTAAATAGCAGCGCTGATTAGAACCAAGCGGCGCACGGCCTCAATGGGTCCCTTGACGATGCCGCCTATTGCTGCAAGGTTTTACCGGTTGGTAGGTCACAGTTTAGGTGCGGCGAGCGGCAACGTATTCGAACTCGTCGCGAAAACTCCCGCCGTTGCCTCCCTGGGACAGCGCTTGGAGAAGGGGCGCTTCTGCCTTGCCACCGGCGTCAGTCGCGGTGGGCAAATGTTTTTGGCAGTTCTGCTGAGGCGCATTTTTCCAAAACGGCCCATTGCAGTTGTCACGGAAGGTGTCAAAACGCAGGAAGCCTTTCATCAGGACATCTCGACCTGGCTGGGACTTCTGCATCCCGCCTCGCAGGGAACACCGACTGCAACTGAAGCTGCGCCGAAGCCACTCTATTATCCGGCCTGGGAAATCCTTCCTCACGAATCGCGGCTGCCACACGCGGACGTAATCAGTGAACGATTGGAGACGTTGGTTGCGCTCGGCAGCCTAACGCATTCCCAAAATGCGTCGATCGTGGTCACAAACGGTATCGCCCTGCTGCAACGGACCTTCACGCCAAAGCAACTCCGTGCGAAAACACGCGTCATCACACGCGGGGAGAATCTTGATCCATTGGATTTGGTCGAGTGGCTCGAAGATCGCGGTTACGAACCTGAAGCACAGGTAAATCATAAAGGCGAAATCGCCCTGCGGGGCGGCATCCTCGATATTTATCCACTTACGAGTCCCTGGCCGGTTCGTCTCGAATTCTTTGGCAACGATTTGGAGTCGCTGCGTTATTTTGATCCGATCACCCAGATCTCGAATGAAGAAATCATGACTGTAACCATCCCGCCGGCGGGCGAATTGGGAATGGTCAAGCAGTCGCTCCACGAGGCGGCCGCCGCTGGAACGAACACGGATAAAATGGCAACTTTGCTCGATCATCTGCCGCCCGAAACGTTGTTTATCTTCGCCGAGCCAGAGCTAATCGCCGACCAAGCCAATCGCTATGCCGAGACCCTCCCGCCCGATGATCCCTTTCACCTCCGCTGGAAAGACTTTGAGGCAGAGCTCAGCGACCGCAAATCTACGCGCCTCGATGTAACCGAGATTCAGGACGCACTCTCAATACCGGGCCACGGCCAAAACGAACATCTCGGCATCGAGACTGACGCTATCTCCCTCTCCCCGAGGGAGAGGGCTGGGGAGAGGGGGAAGGGAGTGTCCCAACTCCGATCGCCGTCCGAATTGCCGGAACGACCCTCAATCGAGATCCCTCTCTCCAGCCTCGATCCCTACCGCCCGATCGTGGAGCGGGCGCCAGACCCGCAGATTGCCGAAACGCAGCGTCGTGAGTTTTTCGCGCAGCTTCATCGCTGGGCACGCCAGTCATATGCCGTCCATGTTTTTTGCAACAATGAGGGCGAACGCCAGCGTTTCGAGGAGATTTGCCGTGAGTACGGCCTCGATGATGCGACCTCTCTGGCTGGCTTGACGACGGCCATTGGCACGCTGAGTCGCGGTTTTATGTCGGAGGAGGCGCGCCTTGTCGTCGTTACGGACGCCGAAATTTTTGGCCGCTATAAAGTGCAACGACCTCGCCGACTGAGGTCGCGCCACGCGCAGACCAGCCGGTCGCTGCTCGATATCGACTTTACTGATCTGCAGGAGGGCGATTACGTGGTACACCTGCAGCACGGCATCGGCCGATATCTCGGTTTGCAACAGTTGCCTTCAGGAGGCGGCCAGAAGGCCCTGGACAAAAAAGCCGCCCAATCACAGCCGGGCGAGGAATGCCTCGTCGTCGAATATGCTTCCAGTGCGGTCGACCAACCCGCGCCAAAACTCTACGTGCCGGTCGCCGAAGCGCACCTGGTCAGCAAATATGTCGGCGCCGGCAAGGCTCGCCCTCCGCTCAACACTCTCGGTGGCGGCCGCTGGGCAAAGACCAAAGAGCAGGCCGAGCACGCAGTGCGCGATTTGGCGGGCGACCTTTTAGCCCTGCAAGCCGCGCGGGCGTCCCAGCCAGGGCACGCCTTTCCGGACGATACGACTTGGCAACTCGAGTTTGAGAATTCATTTCTCTTCGAGGAAACCCCCGACCAGATGCGCGCTATCGTCGACACAAAAAAGGACATGGAAACCGCGCGGCCGATGGATCGTCTGATCTGTGGCGACGTGGGCTTTGGCAAAACCGAAGTGGCCATCCGCGCCGCTTTCAAAGCGGTGATGGGTGGCAAACAGGTGGCCGTTCTCGTTCCGACGACCGTCCTGGCGCAACAACACTTCAACACTTTTCGCGAGCGCATGGCCGACTACCCAGTCCGCATTGAACTGCTCTCTCGTTATCGGACCCCGCGCGAGCAGAAGAAGGTGGTCCGGGCTTTGGCCGCGGGAAATGTGGATATCGTCATAGGGACGCACCGCCTGGTGCAAAACGACATCAGTTTCAAAGACCTCGGCCTGGTCGTCATCGACGAAGAGCAGCGCTTTGGCGTCATGCATAAAGAACGCTTCAAACTGCTTCGGCAGTTGGTCGATGTCCTGACGTTAAGCGCCACGCCCATTCCACGGACCCTCCATCTTGCCCTTACCGGCGCGCGCGACATGAGCACGATCGAGACTCCGCCGCAGGATCGTTTGCCAGTCGAGACCATCGTCACTCAATATGATGAGCGGCTCATCCGCGACGCCATCCAACGCGAGCTTAATCGGGAAGGTCAGGTCTTTTATCTGCACAATCGGGTTTTCGATATCGACGCAGTGGCGCACAAGCTGCGGTCATTGCTGCCCAAGGCTCGAATTGTCGTCGGACACGGCCAGATGGATGCGGACGAACTGGAAGATGTCATGACCAAATTCGTTAACGGCGACGCCGACGTGCTTCTTTCCACAACTATCATCGAGAGCGGTCTCGATATTCCGAACGCGAACACGATCATCATCGATCGAGCGGATCGCTTCGGCCTGAGCGACCTCTACCAATTACGCGGCCGCGTGGGCCGCTACAAACACCAGGCCTACGCTTACCTGATGATTCCCCGGCATGCGGGTCTTTTGAGCGACGCCCGAAAACGCATCAGCGCGATCAAACAATATTCCACCCTCGGCAGCGGATTCAAAATCGCGATGCGCGATTTGGAAATTCGGGGGGCCGGAAACATCCTTGGCGCACAACAAAGCGGCCACATTACGGCCGTGGGTTTCGAGCTCTACTGCCAGCTTTTAAAGCAGAGCGTCAGTTCGCTTCGAGGCGAGAAGATCAAGCCGCGTGTGCAAGTTCACGTCCGGCTCGATTTCCTCCCCCAAAACGCGGTCGAAGATGCGACTCAACCTCGCGCGGACAAGCGAGGAAAGGCTAAAGAGCCAGAAGCGCCCCACATTTCCGTCCCACGAGAAACGGCGACTTACCGCTCCAGGAGCAAAGAAGCAATGGAGGATTTGGATACGCACATTGAAGTGAAACGGGAGGCGGCATTTATACCGCTGAAGTACGTTGCCGACAGCCGCCAGCGCATAGAGCTCTACCGCAAGTTCGCCGAATTGAATGATCAAAAATCCATCGATGCTCTGCGCGCGGAGATGCGCGATCGATTCGGCGCGCTGCCACCTCCCGTCGAACTGCTCCTCGAGGTCGCAGCATTGAAGCTTCTGGCTTCAGAACGTGGAATCACGAGCATCGAGTCCACCGACGATAAGCTGATGCTCACTCGCAATAACGATTACGTGATGGTCGGCGGGAAATTTCCGCGCCTGACGAAACCCGATGCCAAGGGGCGGCTCAAAGAGATCAGACGAATCATCCAGGCCTTATAACTGCCGGGTCCCTCGTAATCTAATCGGCTCGGAAGTAACCGCCTTTCACGTTCCCGCCGAGTTGCGGCCGGTCGTCTCGCCACGATGAGCTGCCCGCGTTGAGTCTGGGTCCAGGGGAGGACGGTCCGGGATGCGGTCCAGGCCTAAATCGGCAGCTCCAGAATAGTCGCTGTAATGGCGACGTGGCCGCGAATTGATCGACAGAGCGAAGATAACCACCCCCAATAGTGCAATCCCTGCAACGATAAAAGAAAGAATCATAATCTCTCCGGTTGGCGTTTCGAGGCCACCTTAGCAGCCGGATCAACGCTGGGAAGGAAAGAATTGTAAAATCTTATTTCGATGGAGTCCAGGAGTAGTGCTCCAAAAGCATAGCCAAAACCTTCTGGCGTAATTGAGATAAGTCATTCGGGCCTTCGTCATTGGTCATTACCACCGGACCTGGCGCTGGGCGCCAATGTGCGCCACTATGCGGTAATTCTAGGGGGCCCGGAATGCCCGATAGAACCGCTGGGCATTGGTGACAACGTTTTTGTCCATGTACTGCACGGTGCCCATGAAGTTCTGGAAAAGGGTCACCGGGGTCCATCGCAACAGGTTGGCAGAGGATTCGAGGACGTAGTTGCGACCGGCCTGGCCATCGAACCGAAGCTCCACCCAGCCGTTGGTATCGCGGTTCAGCAAGGTGAGCGGGCAGGGGAGTTCGGCGCCGCTCGAAACCGGACCGCCCACGATATCTATGAAACAGAGTTTGTTGCTGATCGATCCGGCGGCGTTGCTCACTGTCAGCCGGCCATCGTTGACGCTCACGGTTTTGGTGCCGGAAACCCAACGAGCGCTGCTCGATGGGGTGCCATCGACGGTCAAGACCCCTTCAACGTTGATCTTATAGATGCTATCGAAAGCGGACGGATCGCCGGCAACGACCATCACAGTGTAAGTGCCGTTCGAGAGTCCAAGCTCCCAGATCCGCGATGAGCCGGATTGTTGGAGCCAGTTAAGTGTGTCGTAGCGTTGATCGGGTGAGAGCGGGGAGTTCCGGTCGCGCGCAGAGGCGGAGTTGTCAACGTCCCAACCATAGGATCGGCCGTTGCCGCGGTCGGCATAGACTAAGCCGCTATCGACAAGGTATCCGCCAGGGACAGGCGCGGAGGCCGGCTGGAAATTGATCTTCAAACCAAAGCGGGGCGCAGGCGAAACAACCGTCAGGAGGAACTGGCCGTCTGTTACGGCCGACCCATCGCTTACCGAAATGGTGATGGTGGCGGTGCCGGTTTGGTTTGTGGCCGGCAACAGTGTAAAGGTCCGCTGGCTGCCCGATCCGCTAAAGACGATTCCGTTGTTGGGAATTAAAGAAGGGTTCGAGGATGTTCCGCCGACGGTGAGGGTTATCGCGGCCGATTCCACATCGCCGATCGTGAAACCGATCGGCGCGCTCCTGGTGTCTCGGACCATGGTTTGATCGGAGACCGCAGTTATTGTCGGCGCATCGTTGACCGAGTTCACCAGCAAGCCGAACGAACTGTTCGCTGTCAGGCTGCCATCGTTGACGGTAATGCCTATGGTCGAGGAGCCGGACAAATTGCTGGCGGGAGAAATGGTAACAGTTCGGTTCGAACCGGACCCGCCGAACACGATGTTCGAGACAGGGACGAGGGTAGGGTTCGACGAAGTGGCCGATAGCGTCAAATTGGCGGCGGGCGTTTCGGCGTCGCCGATCACGAAGTTGATCGGTCCGGTGGAGGTATCTTCATTAACTGATCGCATTCCAATGTTGGAGATGGCAGGAGGCGCATTGACGTGGATTCTCGCGGTCGCTGAACCCGCCAGGCCAAAGGTATCGGTTGCGGTCAAACTGACGGTGTAGTTTCCAGGCGCGGAAAAGGTGTGAGTGGGCGTCACTCCGATTGCCGTAGTGCTGTCGCCGAAATTCCAGTTGTAGACCAGTGGATCGCCATCCGGGTCTCGCGTTTCGCCGGCGTCGAAGGAGACCACGAGCGGACCATTTCCGTTGGTGGGAGCGGCGGTGAATGACGCGACGGGCGGTGCATTGGAGCAGGCCGGATAGAGATCGACTTCGTTAGTGGCGGAGAGTCCTGCCGAATCGGTCACCGTGAGCAAAATGCGGTAGTAATAGAGGTTCCCGTCGCAACCGACGGGTGAGATAAGCGTGGTGGTGGCGTGATTGGTGTCGAGCGGTTCGGTATGTTCGTGATTGTTGTGATGAAGAACCGTTTGCCACTGATAAAGCAGTTGGTCGTCTCGCTGCTCGACATCGGTGACGGTCGCGCGAAGTTTGGTGAGTGTCTCCCCGGTCATTCCATACCTGGTTCCACGAATAGGATTTGTGATCGTTACCGATGGCGCCGTATTGTTGGCCGAGATGATGAGCGTGGCCACCGATGTGGCATTCGAAGGATCCCTGACGGTGAGACTGACGGTGTATTTGGTTGGAACGCCTGGGCTGGCGTTGAAGGTATGTGACGGATTGGCCTGAGTGCTGAGTGCGCTGCCGTCACCGAAGTTCCAACTATAGGTCAGCGCTCGCCCCTCTGGATCAGTCGAGCCGCTGCCGGTGAACTGAACGGTGAGCGGGCTGGGGCCGTAATTCTTGTTCACTGAAGCCACCGCGGTGGGCGGCTGATTACCGGAGGGCACATAGGAAATCTTCCGCAGGTCTGAATTCCAAGTGATGTAATAAATCCCTCCGGCCAGCGGGTCAGTCCCCAGAGCCACGATTTCAGTTCCGTTGCTTAGAAAATCCTGGACGCTGGTGGGCTTGCTATTTTGGTCGAAAGAAAAGCTGCGGATCCAATGCGCGCCGAAATCGACGTGAAAGTAAGTGTTCCGGTATTGAGCGGGGAAGTCGGTGTTGGTGTACCAGAGGCCTCCAATCGAACAGTTGCCCGGAAATTGCGGTCCAGAGACGGGAGAACCTGAGGCGCCGATGTTAATGACCGTAGCGTTTCCGTTCGCGTCATAGGTGCCGGTGCGGGATGGGCCAGTCGAGTGCTTCCAGTCGATAGCCGGGCGCGTATGCACAAAGCGCAGCAGGGTATTCGGCACCTGCACGCTCGTGTTGCACGGATTGGGAAATGAGGGCGGATTGAGCGAGTCCTGTTTGATCAAGTCCCGAAAGTAAAAGTATTGCCGCGTGCAACCGCCCGAACCGTAGAGCGGATTGGGCGCGTCTCGGTTCGCAACGTTGCTATTGAAGTACTCGGAGCGAGTTTCGAGTCCTTCGAAAGCGGGCCAGCCGAAGTTCCTGCCCGGCCCGGTCGCCACGTTGAGTTCTTCCCAGGTATCCCAGCCCACGTCGCCGATAAAGAGCACGCCCGGATTTCCATCGGCGCGATTGTGACTGCCTGTGCCGGCCTTTAAGGTCATCCGGCACGGATTTCGTAACCCAAGCGCCCAGACGCGTGAGCGCGCCGACCGCGGATTGGCCGCGTCGTAAAAAGGATTGCTGGGCAAGCCGTCGCCAGTGGCGGGATCGATCCTGAGGACCTTGCCGCTGAGCGAATCGACCAGTTGCGCCCGGTAGGCGCCGACGTTTTCCTTGGGTTTGATGATTCCTTCGGCCAACGCGGCGGAATAATAAGTTTCGGCGGCGTTTCCAACATCGACAGACGAATAGCTGGCGCCGTCACCGCACGAGGCGAGCAATGTGCCGTCGGTGCCAAAGACCAGCGATCCCACCCCGTGTGATTCATAGAGGATGGGAAAACCTTTATCGATGCTTTCACCGACAAGCACCCGCCGCGTGGTATTGTCGACGCTCTTGAAGGCATCGGCAGCTTTGGCCGTGTAGCGCGTGATGCGTCCGATGGTGGCTCGGAAGTACTCGTTGACGCTCGGGTTGTAATTCATGGTCCCGGCGTTGACGAGATGATGGTGATCGACCACGTAGAGCAAGTAGATGTAGCCATTGCTTCGAAAGTTTGGGTCCAAAGCAAAACCAAGCAGCCCGAAGTCGCGCCAGCCTCCCACCTCATCGCTAATATCAATGAGCGGGTATGCCATCTTCACGCCGTTCTCGACAATCCAGACGCGTCCGCCGCGTTCCCATACATACATCCGGCCATTGTCCTCGAAGAGTATCCCCACAGCCTCGTTCCAGCCGCTGCCGATGACTTGCTCGGTGAAACCTGCCGGCAGCGTTGCGCTCTGGAGCGAATGTGACCAGAGGCAGGTAATCAGCAACCAAAGGGCGCCACTGGTTCGGCGGCCGAGGAGGGTTTTATGGTTTAAAGTGAGAAGACCGAAATTCAGGTTACACATGCACGTCTCAGCTATCGGGCACCGCGCGTCACAGGCCCCTGGAGTCTGCATAGAGCTTCTCAAAGTGAGGCGTCCGGCGGCATGGGGTAAAACCCGCTAAACCGGCTTGAAATGATCGGAGCGAGGTGGTCAGGCGTGTGGAATCTGGCGGAGCTTTTGGACTGCGGCAGTCCTCTGCCGCTTTGGCTTTGAACTGCCGACACAGTGCACATTTCGTGAAATTGGCCGTCTCATGCCAAAGCGGCAGGGGACTGCCGCAGTCCAAAACCTGGCGGACAGTCGGTTCGCCGCCTCTCTTCGCACGTGACTTTCGCTCTGGCTGGCCGCAGATTTCAGGCGTTTTGAAGCGCAAAAAGAACAGCTCTCCAGTCTCCCGCAGCGGCAGGTTTGCCTCGGGGCCAGCGGAGGAAGTCGCCGACTTCACCGAGTCGATTTCCTTTGATTGGAGGCTTTGGGCGCACGATATCCGAGGCTCGGTGGCCCATGCCACCATGTTGGAGAAGGTGGGGCTGCTGACCAAAAGCGAACTGTCCGATATTAAGCGATGCCTGGAGGAGATCGGGGCCGAAATCGCGGCGGGCAAATTTGCCTGGAAGACCGAGCTCGAGGATGTCCATATGAACATCGAGGCGGAGTTGACGCGGCGTGTTCCGGCCGGCGCCAAACTCCACACCGGCCGCTCACGCAATGATCAAGTGGCGCTGGATATGCGGCTCTGGCTTCGCGACGAAATTACCGCCTTACGCGGGGAAACCCAATCGCTGCAAAGGGCTCTGGTTGAATTTGGGGCGGCGAATGCGGACGTGGTGATCCCCGGATACACTCACCTTCAACGAGCCCAACCAGTCTATCTCGCACATCATTTACTGGCTTACGTTGAAATGCTGGAGCGCGATCGGCGACGGCTCAGCGATGCCTTGCGGCGGGTGAATATTTGTCCGCTCGGCAGCGGCGCGATTGCCGGGTCTACGCTTCCCCTGGATCGTGAAATGGTCGCCCGTTTGCTCGATTTTGTGGACGACACCGACCGGCCCGCACTTACGCAGAATTCGATGGACGCGGTGAGCGATCGCGACTTTGCAATCGAGTTCTGCGCTGTGGCCGCATTGCTCGCGTTGCATCTTTCGCGCCTGGCTGAAGATCTCATTCTGTGGGCCAGCTCGGAATTTAACTTCATCAAGATCGGCGACGCCTACACGACCGGTTCTTCGCTGATGCCGCAGAAGAAAAATCCGGACGTGGCCGAGTTGACGCGTGGCAAATCGGCGCGTGTGATTGGGAACCTGATGGCCCTGCTAACGCTGCTCAAAGGGCTGCCGATGACCTACAACCGGGATTTGCAGGAAGATAAGGAACGGCTGTTCGATACCGCAGATACGGTGCGAGCGACGGTGCGCGTCTGTGCCGGCATGCTGCAGAATATCTCCGTGAATGAGCGATCTTGCGCCGCCGCGAGCGCCGATCCAACGCTGCTGGCGACTGACCTGGCTGATTATCTTGTGCGCAAAGGCGTGGCGTTTCGCGAGGCGCATCACGTGGTCGGCGCAGTGGTCGCGCTGGCCGAACAGAAAGGGAAAGCGCTCGACGAATTGGAACTGTCGCACTTCCGATCTGTTCACAAGGCATTTGATGAAGATGTCCGCGGTGTCTTTGATCTAAAGAACGCCCTTGCGCAACGAACGTTGGTCGGATCGCCCGGAACTGCCGAGCTTCGCAAACAGTTGGCCCGGTGGACGAAGGTCCTCGCAGGAAAGAGCCAATTGTGACGCTCGCGGACAGCGAACGGGACTCGGCCGAGCTGGCACTGCTTTCACCGATGGACCCAGCCACGCGCACCGAGATCAATTCGTTGCTGAAGCAGGTTTCGCGTTCGTTTTATTTAACGCTGCGCGTGCTGCCGCAAGCAGTCCGTCCACAAATTGGACTCGCATACTTGTTGGCGCGGGCGACAGACACCATCGCCGATACGGCAATCGTTCCTGTTGCAGCCCGGCTCTCCGCACTGGCGGCCTTCCGAGATCGAATTGTGGGTGTATCGGATAAGCCGGTCACTCTGGCGCAATTTGTCGGAGCCCAAATGCAATCGGGAACGTCTACTGAAGGTTCCGGAGCGCCGGCATTGCCAGGCGAGCAGTTAGTGCTCGCGCGCATTGAGGAATTTGTTGGCGCGTTAAGACAATTCTCGGCGGATGACCAGGAACTCATCGGGCAAGTTCTCTCGATTATAATCAGCGGACAGGAACTTGACCTCCGCCGATTCGCGGAAGCCGGGCCCCGCCATATCGTTTCCCTGCGGAATGAAGAAGAGTTGGATGATTACACGTATCGGGTAGCGGGGTGTGTCGGAGAATTCTGGACGCGAATGTGTCGGGCGCACTTTTTTTTCGGTGAGGCGGTCGATGAAGCGTTGCTCCTGAAGAAAGGAGTTCGCTTTGGAAAGGGGTTGCAACTGGTCAATGTGCTGCGTGATCTTCCCGCAGACCTGCGTCAAGGCCGTTGCTACCTGCCCGAGGATCGGCTGGCCAGCGTGGGATTAAAGCCGGGCGACCTGTTGAAAGTGGACAGCTTTGACCTCCTTCGACCACTCTTTAACGAGCTTCTTGCCGTGGCCGAGGCGCACTTGGAACAGGGCTGGGAGTATGCGACCATGCTTCCCAAGAGGTTTTACAGGATCCGGCTGGCCTGCGCCTGGCCTATTTTGATTGGAGTGGCCACAGTGGCTAAGCTGCGCTCGGGCAACGTCTTAGACGCCTCGCGCCGGATAAAGGTGACCCGTTCCGAGGTTCGAAAGCTCGTCCTGGGCGCAATAATTGGAGCTTTTATCCCCCGAATCTGGCATCGGCTGTTCGACCGTGCGAAACTGGTATAGATTTCGCTCCGCCAGTGCGTTGGAATGTATTGCAGCCATGCGCAAACTGCGAACAGGGAAAGCTTTCCCTGTTGCTTCAGCGCTCTGTTTTAAGTAAGGAAAGATTATGCATATTCTCAAACGGCTTCTGTTGCTTTGTTTCATGGGGGCAGGCGTCGAAGCTGCCCGCAGCCAACCGGCGACCACCGACCAGGTCAATCCGAACGCGGCGCCGCCTAAAGCGCAGGCCGATGAGAAGTCCGGTCAGCCTGCGACCAACTCGGCTGTCGTAGCGGTCAGGGGTGGTTGCAGCGCCCTGGATGCCGATGCCGAGCGTCAGGCGCGCGATCTGTTGCGAACATTAACTTCCGGACCCGTGCCGTCAGATTCAAAGGCCGCCAAGAAAGCTGCGCACACGAATGCCAATTCCGCTGAGGCTGCGGCCAGCAAGGCAGCTCTCGAAGCGGAACGCGACCGCGAAATCGCCCGCATCGAAGCCGAAGTGGAGGCCGCGCGCAAACGTCGCGAACAGGCTCAAGGGCAACCGGCCGCTTCTAGTGCTTCGACCGTTTCGACTCCGGCGCCCACGACTGCGCAGCAGCCAGTGGCGACTCCAGCCACTACGGCGCCGGTTCAACCGCAAGTGGTGAGCCCAATTGTTTCCGCCACCGGCGAGCCGGTTCCCGCCCAAACAGCGACACCGAAGCCCGCGGTTGCCGTTGCGCCGGCCAGTCCAGCCACTCCAAAGACGGCCCCGGCTGGAACTTTTCCCTCCGGCCGAGTCCTTGCCAGTCCCGAGACTGCAACACTCACTCCGGAGATGGAAAAGAGGGCCCGCGAATTGTTGCGGCAGAATATTATTTTCATCTACTCTGAGAACCCGACGCCGCAGCCGATTCGCGCTCCATTATTTGCCAGTTTGCCGCCAGCATCGAGCACTGCGCCACGATCGGCCGCTAATGCCAATTTGGTGCGGGTCGCGAAAGCGGCGGCAGAGCCTGCCGGCGCCGCCCCTTCAGCAAACCGGCCTGCGTTAACTCAAGAGCAGGAGCGACACGCACGCGAGTTACTCCAGCAGCTTACCGGCAAAACAAACGCTCCACCCGCGGCCGCTCCCGGTAATAGCCGCGCGGGCGTGGTAGCTCCTCCGCCAGCCACTTTGGAGCTGGCGCCCAATGCAGCCGCGCCTCCCGTGGCGCCAGAGCCGAAGCCCGAAGAGCCGAAAGCGGCAGTGATCGAGAAGCCTGCTCCGCCGGTGGAAAAACCGGCGCCCGTTGCGCCGACTCCAGTTCCCGCTCCAGCTCCTGAACCGATTGCTGCTGCCTCTGCGGCAGCAACGCCGGCCGCACCTGCCAGCACCACTCCGAAGGCTGGCGGTTTGTCCGCCGAACAGGAAGCGAAGGCGCGCGCGCTTCTCGAGGGTAGTTACCCGCAAGTAAGCCAGGGAAAAGCGTTCAAGGTTATTACGCCCGCCGCGAGTGCTCCGGTGGTAGTTCCACGTTCTGTTGAGGCTCCTGCCCCTGCTGCTCCAGCCGTGGCAGCGACACCGCCGGCAACCCCACCACCCCAAGTCGTTGTCGCGCCTGCTCCGGCTGTAAAACCGCCGATGACTGCCGAAGAGGAAAACAAAGCGCGTGAATTACTTTATCAAAAATTACTCGAAGAAGAACGAAAGGCCGCCGCTCCGCTTCCAAGCCCGACCGTCGTAACGACTGCTCCAGGTTCGGAAGCCAAACCAGCGATATCTACGGCGCCCACCGTACCCGCGGTGGCTCCTTCTTCTGATTCACTCACGCCCGAGCAGGAGGCCAAAGCGCGCCGAGTCGTCAGCCAACAATTGGCGGCGCTTCAAGGCGGGCCCAGCGCCCTGAACGCGGCTCCGCCTTCCGCACCTGTGACCGCGGCGCCCGTGATTCCTCCTCCTTTGGAGGCCCCTCGCATTGCTCCTCCTGTGGTTGCGCCACAGCCCGCGCCTGAACCCGCTGCTGTCACCCCACCGCCACAGCCGGCTCCGGCGGCGGTGGCTGTGACCCCGCCGTCGACCCAAACGGCCGTCCCGGCGGCAGTTAATCCGCCCGCTGCGCCGCCAGCGACCGGCGTTGTCATGACGCCGGAGCAAGAGCAAAAAGCTCGGCAATTGCTCGATCAAAAAGAAAGAGAAATAGGCGCTGTGGCATCGATACCGCCGACTGCCACCGCCCCCAAGCTGCCTGCCACTTCCGCTGCCGAGGTGAAAGCAAAACGCGAATTGATCAAACAGCAGGAACGGGAAGGCAAGAAACGCCGGGAAGAAGAAAAGAAGGTTGAGAAAATCGCAGCTCGCCAGCGCGAGCAGCGCGAAGCATTGGCAAAAAAGGAAATGGATCGGCTCGATCGTGAAGCCAAGGTCAAAGCCCGCGAAGAAGCGCGCAGAAAACTTGAAACCGAGGCCAAGAGCCATCAGGTGACCAAAGTCCGTGAAAACACCGCCGCTACGCCTGAACAGCCTGCTGGCGCAAAACCGAATTCCGAGCCAGCGTTCCAGCCTTCAAGTGCGAAGCCCGCTGCACCGGCTGCCTCAACCGCCCCGACCTCGACCGTTTCGGGCAAGACCAAGAAGCAACGGCTGGAAGCACTCACCGATTCTTACGTCCGTGACCAGATCACGGCGGAACAGTACCACCGTGATCGGGCGAAAATCCTCGCCGAACCCGGCGACTAGATTCCCTGACGCGGGTCTATTACCAGGCTTGTTGAGGCAGGCCTGGTCCTTCCTCGTCGTCGAATGGTTGGCGGAGAAAGAAGAATCGAGCTATTTCGTCATTCGTGCTTGGTCCTTCGTCATTCCCTCCACCTCACCATTCCTTTTGCTAAAGCGCCGATCTATTGGCATAAGTATGGCGCGATGCACGATTTTCGTTATGTCCGGCGCCAGCTTTATTGCGAGGGAGTTTCCATCGACTCGCTCGTGGAGAAATTTGGCACGCCGCTCTATGTCTACTCGCAGCACACGCTGACTGACCATTTTCAGAAGCTGGATCGCGCCCTGGGGCCGCTCGATCATCTCATCTGCTTTGCCATGAAGGCGAATTCCAACGCCGCCGTCATGCGGACGTTGGCGAATCTCGGGAGCGGCTTCGATGTCGTGAGCGAAGGGGAGCTTCGCCGCGTTTTGGCCGCGGGGGGAAATCCGCAAAAATGCGTTTTCGCGGGCGTAGGCAAAACCGAAAGGGAAATCAAGTTCGCATTAAGTGAGGACATTTACTCGTTCAACGTCGAAAGCGAACCTGAGTTGGCTCGTATCAACAAAGTGGCCGGTCGCCTGAAAAAGGTGGCCCCAGTGGCAGTGCGAGTAAATCCGAACGTGGACGCGAAAACTCATGCGAAAATCACCACCGGGACCTACGCCAACAAGTTCGGCATTCCTTTCGAGGAAGTCGAAGGGGTCTACGCGCGCGCCAGTCGGTTGAAGAATGTTCGCCTCTGCGGCGTGCAGATGCATATTGGATCGCAGCTCACGACCGTGAACCCGTTCGAACTTGCCGTGAAAAAGGTGCTGCCGCTGGTTTCAAAGCTGGCGCACAAATATCGACTGGAGTTTTTCAGCATTGGCGGAGGCCTGGGGATTATGTACCAGGACGCGCTCTCCAGTGGATCGCATGAATGGTGGCAGACGCCGCGGGCGCGCGAGATTCTTACGCCAGCCAAATACGCGGGGACTTTGGTCCCGCTGCTGCAGCCATTGAACCTGCGGATCCTGATTGAGCCCGGACGGTTCATAGTGGGCAACGCCGGCATCCTGGTGACACGCGTCGAATACGTAAAACAAACGGGCAAAAAGAATTTCGTGATTGTCGATGCCGCCATGAACGATCTCATTCGGCCCGCTTTTTACGACTCCTATCACGAGATCGTTCCTCTGACCCAAAAAAATGGATCTGCTCGCGGGCACGGCCTCGTCTCCTCGGACGTTGTTGGGCCGATCTGCGAATCCGGAGATTTCTTCTGCAAAGATCGCCCCTTGCCGAAGGTTCAGGAAGGCGATCACCTGGCATTGCTGAGCGCCGGCGCCTACGGATTCGTCATGGCCTCAAATTACAATTCGCGGGCACAAGCCGCCGAGGTCCTGGTGAATGGAAATAAAGCCGCCCTCGTCCACGAACGTCAACCGCTGAACAAGATCTGGGAGCGGGAATCCATCCCGGCGTGGCTCAAGTAGCCCGCGGATTTCCGGGTAACGCGTTGCTTGCTGATTGGTTCTTAGCCCTGCTTTTGCATCCATCATGCTTACGGGCTTGAAAGTGTAAATACGCCGTGTCATGAACGGATATGAACGCGAATTCCAAGTTTGTGGAGGCTCGAGAAATTGCAACCCAAGTCAATCCCCGGCCCGGTATTTCCAGACGAACCGCTCTCAAATCAACGTTTGCCGTAGCCGGAGCAGGGACGCTCGGCTTGAGCACCATTGAAGCTGCCGAAAGTACCAATCCAGATCCGCGCCGCCTTTCAGCCAAACGATATCAGATGAAGAAATCGATCAATCTGTGGGCTTTCCCGTATCCCCAACGGATGTCGCTGCGGGAATGCCTTCAATTGGCCAAGGATGCGGGTTTTGATGGGATCGAATTAAACTACGATCTCGAGAACGACGGTTACGGGCGGGACTTGACCTAAAACTGCTTCAGGAAACGGAGATCGTTTTCGTAGAAGAGGCGGATGTCGGTGATGCCGTAACGAATCATGGCAATGCGCTCGATCCCGAAGCCGAAGGCCCAACCGGTCCAGACTTCGGGGTCATAGCCGACATTTTCGAAGACTTGCGGATGAACCATGCCGCAGCCGGCGATCTCGAGCCATTCTTTGCCCATCTTCCGCACTAGCGGACTGGAGAAATCGATCTCGAAGCTCGGCTCGGTGTAGGAGAAGTAATGGGGGCGAAAGCGCACCTTCACTTCATCACCGAGCAAATCGCGAAAGATAAATTCGACGGTCCCCTTCAAGTCGCCCACGGTGACGTTCTTGTCGACATAGAGGCCTTCGATCTGTTGGAAAGTTGGATTGTGCGTGGCGTCGGCGTTGTCGCGGCGATAAACGCGGCCCGGCGCGATGATCCGGATGGGCGGCGGCTGACTCTTCATCACGCGGATCTGCACCGACGACGTATGCGTGCGCAAAAGCGGTCGGTTTGGGGCTTTAAGATAAAAAGTGTCCTGCGTATCGCGCGCGGGATGATCGGCCGGCGTGTTCAAGGCATCGAAGCAATGATATTCGTCTTCAACCTCGGGCCCGTCAGCGACCACAAAGCCGATCTTGCGAAAGCTGCGAACGATGTCTTCGGTTACTTGTGTGAGCGGATGAAGACCGCCAACGGTCCGGCGGCGGCCCGGCAGCGTGAAATCGGTCGGTTCAGTCGGCAGCGAAGCTTTGAGTTCGAGTTCGGCCTTGCGCTCGTTCAGGAGCGTTTCGAGTTCGACTTTGGCTTCGTTGATCAGCTTTCCCGCGGCAGGACGTTCTTCTTTGGAGAGCGTTCCGAGCTGTTTCAGCAGGGCCGTGAATTTTCCGTGACTGCCGAGATAGTTGACCTTGGCTTGCTCGAGGGCCGCGAGATCCGCCGCGGCCTTCAATTCGGCCAGAGCCGTTTCCCTTAGTGGCGCGATTTGGTCCAGGAACGTCATGGTTTCGGAATCCAGACACCGTCAGGAAAGATTCACGCCGCGTGGCAATCGACGTCAGGAGATTCTAAGACAAGCAAAACAAATGAATCTCGCGACCTCGATTGCTAGATCAGAATCGCATTACGCTTTGGCTGTTTTGGTCTTCAGCGCGCCCTGGGCGATTTTGACCAGCTCGTTGAAGGCGGCGTTATCGGTCGCAGCGATGTCCGCAATAATCTTGCGGTCGAGCGAAACTTTGGCGGCCTTCAATCCTTCCATCAGCCGGCTGTAGGTCATCCCGGCGGTGCGTGCGGCGGCATTAATCCGAATCTGCCAGAGTCCACGGAAGTTTCGTTTCTTGGTCTTGCGATCTCGGAACGCGTACTGCCTGCCATGATCGAGGGCGTCCGCGGCGTAGCGATAAAGTTTCGAGCGGCGCATCCGAAAGCCCTTCGCGGCTTTGATCGTGCGGATGCGGCGTTTGCGTGAAGCGGGAGCATTTGTAACGCGCATATAAATCCTTCAAAATCGTTTAATGCGAGAACGGCAGGCTCTGCTTGACGCGATAGGCATCCGTTGGATCAATTTGGACCGAATGGCCGAGGCGGCGGCGGCGCTTGGAATTCTTGCCCGAAAGCAGGTGGCGTTTGCCAGCGTGAGTGCGCATGACTTTGCCGGTGCCGGTGATCTTGAACCGTTTGGCCACGGACTTTTTCGTTTTGATGCCTTTGGGACGACGCATAAATAGCCTGTAATTCTCGTAAAAGAGGCCGGAATATAGGGACGAGATTGCCACAGCGCAAGTGGTAATTTCCAAGGTTTGGGCCGGCGCACGAGGGGGCGCGCTCAGGTCGGCAATCGGGGAATTGAGTGGCGCGTAAGATTTCGGAGCGCGCGACCCTAACCTCCAGCGCGCGCAACCGAGAGCTAGCGCCGGCTCAAAGCCTAAAGCGACGGTGGTTCCGCAAGCTCCTGGTTCGCCCGGATGACGACGACGATTTGGTGGTTGCGGACTGTTTCTTTGCAGCTTTTATCGGTTTAGGGAACGTGTAAGCAACCGGCCGGTCAAGCGCTTCGGAAGCAATCGACGCAGCGGTTTTGAGGTCCATCTTGAGGAAGTGCAGGAACAAACGGTGCTTACAAAGACGTTTCCATTCGGACAGATTGAACTGAGCTACAAACTGCTTATACGTCTGGTCGTCTGGCATAGGGCTAATGAAAGAATGCATGAGCCGCAAAAAGAATGCAACGGCGAAAGTGCTCATCGGCTCTGGACGGAAATAGAGCCTTATCGGGGCGATTCCCGCCAGAAGGCTCTAAGGATGAACGCTGCAGTTTGACTACAAACTGATGCTCTCCATGCGGAGAGCGCTCTTTGTGCACGAATTGCGGAGCGACAAGGGCCGCGTTTCGTGCTATTTGCAGATTGTGCGATGAACGATCCGGGCAAGAACGAGAAGGATTTCTTCAGAATCGTTAGTATCTCGACATCCGTAGCGCTGGGCACGATGGCGGCTTTTCTCTACTCTCTGAAGGATATCAGCCATGATGCCACTCTGGTCTTCACACCGGGGACGGTGGTCGTATTTGTGGTCGCAGCCGCGGCTGGGTGGTGGTTCTGGCGATGGGTGAGGGCACGCAACGATGCCAGGCGGCCCTAAACCGTCCGCTCAGAGCCATTCGCGGATTTTTTCCTGGTACTTGGTGTAGATGAGCCCAAGCACCAGCAGGACGATACCCAAAGCCATGAAGCTTAGAATTCGATAGATCGTTCCCAGCCCCCAGATATCATGAATAATCACCCTGCCCAATGCGGCGGTGAGCACCGCCAGACCGCTCCAGCGGTAAATCTTCTCTTTGAGCGCAAAGCCGGCCACAAACATGGCGAGCGCAAGCGCGGCCCAGACGGCCGTCAGATAGAATCCGCCCTCTTCCCACGCGACCCATTTGGAAACCCAAAGCCAAAGGCTGCCGAGACCGACAATCATAACGGCGACGTGCGCCCCTCGAGGAAGCGGGAAACGATCCGCCCTCCGTTGGGCGATCGCTTGCTGAACCAGGAGGCCGAAGACCGCCAGCAGATTCGGCCAGTATTGCAAGGAGCTTTCGTTTAGTCGCGACCACAACACGAGGACCGCCAGGCCGCTATACACCCCGGCGATCACCAGCAGCTCGCGACTCGTTCGCAGGAACATTCCAGCGAAGCAGGCCGCGCCGAGCAGGCCGAGGACCCAGACGTAGTGAACTTCATCAATGTAACGGAAGACCCATGCAATCGAAATAGTCACTGCAATGGCTCGGTAAAGCACAGTTATCGGGCTGAGGAATTGTGGGCCGGCGCCTGTAGCCGATGCACGCAGCCGGTGCTGCGCGATAAACGAAAGCCCAAGCAGGGCGGCGCAAGGCACCAGCGCCAAATGCCACGGTGGTTTGATCGCGTCTGAAGCAAGAACTGCCGACCGCAGAAATGCGAGCACGCTGTAGGCGATATAAATTTGTCCGGCCGCCGCCAGCACCCAGAGTCGTGTGACGAGGCCATAAATCGTAACGGCGACCGCGAGCACTGCCGTAAATGCCAACCAACCGCCATCGCTGAAATGCGGGTGCAACCAAAAGAACAGAACGCTCAGGAAGGGCAGGGCGAAGACTATTTGCAGCGCCTGGCTCTGCGTTTTGTCTGTCGAAAATCGACGCTGTCGTTGGGCCCAGTGGGTTACGCCGAGACTAATCAATGCCACGATTACTGGATTCCACCACGGAAGTTTCATTGAGGCCCAGGCGGGAAATTCGTGTGGCGCGTGTTTTGGCAGCAGATTGAAAAGGCACACGAACTGAGCGATGAAAATGAAAACGAGACCGCCTACGGTTAACGACTTCGAGTTGAGAAGATGGTAGGCGAACATAAAGAGCAGTCCTTCGCCCGCGATTACAGGAGCGAGGTGCGCGGCCGGAGTGAACGTCCAGGTGGTCCAGAGCCACATGAAGAGCGCAAGAATTGTAAAGAGCGGCTTTGCCTTCGAGGCCACGGAAGACGATGCCTCGGTCTCATCCTCATCAGGAGTGAGCAA